>Ga0194138_10001236_pt1 | contig 12275 bp, 9 predicted proteins | sample TARM_MetaG_T2_14_FD_134022 | JGI IMG/M metagenome (GOLD analysis project Ga0194138, IMG submission 134022) | Freshwater microbial communities from Pennsylvania, USA, analyzing microbe dynamics in response to fracking - TARM_MetaG_T2_14 (version 2) | ecosystem: Environmental > Aquatic >...
ATGATGGGTGACCACGATGCTGAGGCAATTCAAATGGCATTTGATGCTGCAGAAGCACTTAATCCGAATATGATTATGATTGGTGAAGGTTGGATTACGTATGAAGGGGATGAAACAGAACCTAACGTGGAAGCAGCCGATCAGCATTGGATGAGCGATACGGATGCGGTCGGTGTGTTCTCGGATGAAATTCGTAATGAATTGAAATCAGGCTTCGGTAGTGAAGGAGAGCCACGCTTCCTAACAGGTGGAGCCCGTAATGTTGAGTCGATTTTCCAGAATATTATCGCTTCACCATCGAACTTTAATGCCGATGACCCGGGCGATGTGGTGCAATATATTGCAGCACATGATAACTTGACGTTGCACGATGTCATTGCGCAATCAATCAAAAAAGATCCTAAAGACCACGAAGCCGAAATACACCAAAGAATTCGTCTCGGGAACCTAATGGTCTTAACCTCACAAGGAACGCCGTTTATCCACTCAGGTCAAGAATATGGGCGGACAAAACAGTATCGCCACGAAGACTATATCACAACAGTAGAAGCGGGTAGCGAGCCTTACAAATCAACCTATATGACGGATGCGGATGGAAATCCATTTGAATATCCTTACTTTATCCATGATTCTTATGATTCATCCGATGCTGTGAATATGTTTAACTGGCAACAAGCGAATAATCCTGAACAATATCCGATTCAAGGTGTGACACAACAATACACGGCTGGTTTAATTCAGTTACGTCGCCACACAGATGCATTCCGCAAAGCCACTGCCGATGAAGTAGCGGAGAATGTGACACTCATTACAGCACCTGAAATTATGGAAGAAGACTTAGTCATCGCTTACCAAGCAAGGGATTCAAACGGTGACCTCTATGCAGTCTTTATCAATGCGGACAACGAGTTAAGAAACATAACCTTAACAGAAGAATTTATTAACTTGGCACAAGGAGACATCATCGTGGATGGACTCGTCGCAGGTATTGAGGCGATTGAAAGCCCATCTGGTGTAACCTTAAGTGAGAATAGTGTAAACTTAGACCCCTTAACTGCCACAATCATTCGCTTAAAAGCACAATAACCATTCCAACATACTAGGGGCTGCGCCCAAATTCAAAAAAAGATCTAACGATAGAAGGTAATCACACCTTCCGAATCGCTAGATCTTTTTTTCGTATGATTCTAACAGTGAGTGTAAACTGAAAACAACCAGTTTTCTCGACTAAACAAGCAAATAACAATTCAATGTTTGTTCTCGCGATTTTTGAGTACAAATATTGAGGCCATCAATGCTCTTTCTCATTTGTTGAGTAAGAGAATTGAAAGGAAACCATTATCTGTAAGGTGATGCATCGCTCGAGATCTAATGATGAAAGCTAATGATTCACCGGTTTTCTTAGAAAATCAGCAAATATCTATTTTAAAGTTCCAACTCGTATTTTGAGATGACACATTAAGAGCTCTAACATGCTGATTCACTTTCTGAATTTACACATATTTTTAGACAGAATAGTACTTTAATCGAAAAATAATAAAATTTTTTTAAGTTGTATGGCAAGATGAGTATGGCTCATACTAGATTTCCGTGTATATGCTTCTACAAAACTGAACTATCTATAAAGTATTTCTTGAATATAACAATATGCAATGAGTTTTTCCTTGATATATCTTAAAATAATTAAAACTCTAAATATTTATTATAATTAAACGAAGATAATATTCAGTATTTTAATAGAATTTTAGTGAAACTATTTGACGTATAGAATTAAGTTAGGTATCATTCTAATTGAAAGCGTTTTATTTAGGTGAGGTGAAATAATGGCAACTATTTATGAAGTAGCGAAACATGCAGGTGTATCTGTTGCGACAGTATCTAGGGTGATTAATAAAAAAGGTTATGTTAAAGAATCTACTAGAAAAATAGTTGAAGCTAGTATTGAAGCATTAAATTATACACCAAATTCAATTGCTCGAAAATTATTTACCAAAACAATTAATACGATCGGTTTTTTGATTCCAGATATTGGTAACCCTTTCTTTCCAGAGTTATACAAATACGTTGAGAAATATGCTGAACAGGCTGGCTGTAATATCATACTATTCAATAGTAATTACGATGAGAAACGGGAACAAAAATTTATTGATTTAATGCATTCGAAAATTATAGATGCAGCGATAATTGTTTCAGATAGCATGACTTCTGATAAACTAGAAGAACTAATATTTCCTGTAATAACTTTGGATAGAAAGATATCTGAAAATATTTCATCTATCACAGTTAATAATTATACTGGCGCTAGACAAGCGGTGTCCTACTTGAACTCTGTGGGTTGCCAGTCAATTGCCCATATTTCTGGACCTAGTGATAACTTTACTGCATTGGAAAGATTTAGAGGCTATCAAGATGAAGTAAAAAAAATTAATATGAGAAGTATTGTATCGGTAGGTGACTATACGATTCAAGGAGCAGTCAAAGCAACCAATGAATTATTTAATTTATATCCAGAAGTTGATGGGATATTTGCGAGCAATGATTTAGTTGCATTAGGTGTAATTAAAAGTCTAACGAAGAAAGGTGTTGATTTAACTAAACTTCATTTTATAGGATTTGATGGGATTGGTCTAGGGATTGGCATTAGTCCAGAGATTACCACAATGGTTCAGCCGATTGATAAAATAGCTAGGAGTGCAGTCAACCTGCTTATAGATGAAACAGATGAAGTTCGACACTTAGTTTACGATGTATCATTACTAAAACGGGATACTTAATACAGCTTTGTGTAACCGGTTACCGATTGGAACATTAGATTTGAGTTAAAAATATCGAAAAATAATGGAGGAAGAAATGAAAGAAATAAGCATTGTAGCTCCTTGTGGCATGTTAGGTTATGGATTTCCAGAAGAATCATTTGAAAGAGCTTTTAAAGAGACTGTTCATGGAATTGTTGTGGATGCTGGATCCACTGATGCTGGCCCTCATAAATTAGGTGCTGGTGTTTCGATTGTCAGTGACCGCTCTTTAAAAAAAGATTTAACTTTAATACTAGAAAAAGGAATTCCAAATAAAGTCCCAATAATTATTGGTTCAGCAGGAGGATCCGGTACACAGAAACATGTTAAACATACGTTAGAGATCATTAGTGAAATTTTCAAGGAAAAAGATTATTCAGCTAAAATTGCAGTTGTCTGGTCAGATTATACAAAAGAAGAAGTCAAACAAGCAATGGATGAAGGGCGTATTTCTTCTCTTTCATCAAACATACCACCTTTAAATGAGGATAGTTTAATGGAAACAACTGCTATTGTTGGTCAAATGGGCCATGAACCAATAGTAGAAGCTTTAGCGGGTGGTGCAGACTTAATTATTTGTGGACGTGCCTATGATCCCTCTCCTTTTGCAGCAATTGGAATTCATCATGGTATGGATCCTGGCTTGTCTTATCACTTAGGGAAAATTCTTGAATGCGGTGCTTTATGTGCAGAACCTGGGACAACCAAAGACAGTATTATTGGAAAAATTTATCATGATTATTTTACCGTACAATCTTTAAATCCAGCTCGTAGTTGTACGACAACCAGTGTGGCAGCACATACTTTTTATGAAAAAGAACATCCTTACTTATTGAACGGACCAGGTTTTCAATTGGATTTGTCAGCTTGTGAATTTACGGAAGTAGGTCCTGGGATTATTAAAGTTAAGAATAGTCAGTATATACCTACAAAGGAACAGCTTATTAAAATAGAGGGAGCTAGACGTGTAGCATACCGTACTTTTGTGTTGGCAGGAGTGAGAGACCCTTTATTACTATCTCAATTAGATAAAGTAGAAGAGGAAATTCACTCGCAAGTAAAAAACTATTATTCAGAAATATCATCAGAAGATTATAAAATTAATTTCTACTATTATGGGAAGAATGCAGTATTAGGTGATAAAGAACCAGAACCTTTTTCAGGTCATGAAGTTGGCGTTCTGTTTGAAGTGTTAGCTAAAACTCAAGAATTAGCTGATTCAATTTGTGCCACTCTACGCTCAACTTACTTGCATTATGGCTATGAGGGACGTAAATCAACAGCAGGGAATTTAGCATTTCCATTTGCACCTAGTGATATTTCCTTTGGTGCAGTTTATGAATTTTCAGTGTATCACTTGTTGGCGTCTGATAAACATCCGTTTAAATTGGAATGGTTGGAGGGATCAATATGACACGACTTTATGACTACGCAAAAGTATTACGAAGTAAAAATGCGGGACCGTTTGAAATCACATTAGATATTTTATTCGATGACAAAGAAAAATATTATTTTGTAAAAGATCAGAATATTTTAACACATGAAAGAATTGCTCAACTGTATCAAGTAGATGAAACGGCAATTCATCACTTTGTTTATTTTGATCAGGCTTTAGGAATTAAGATAACTATGGCAAGAGATGTATCATCCGGAAGCGTAGGTGAACGCGATGTGTATGGTGCACAGCAACATGCACCGTTAATGAATTTAGAGGTAGACGGAGGTCAATCGTGATGAAGAAAATCGCTGTATTCGGAAGCGTTAATATTGATTATTGTGTAGAGAGTAAAGTCTTGCCTAATTCTGGTGAGACCGTCTATGGAGATGAATTTTTCATGTCATTCGGTGGCAAGGGGGCTAATCAGGCGGTTGCAGCTGCAAGATTAGGCGGAGATGTATCCTTGTTTGGTTCGATTGGTAATGACGAACAAAAGAACTTATTATTGAATCATTTAAAAAAAGAACAGGTAAATATCGACTATTTGAATATTGTTGATGATGTTTCGACCGGGGCAGCTTTTATTCAGTTACACAATGGAGATAATCGCATAATAATAGTGCCAGGAGCGAACAATCAAACGAATCAAACTTATATGAAGAAAAGTTTAGCTGCTTTATTGGAACATGATATTTTTGTTTTTCAACTCGAAGTTCCTTTAGAGACAGTCACTGAATTGATTGAGATTCTACATCAAAACCAAAAAACGATTATTTTAGATCCAGCTCCAATGCAAAAATTACCAATCGATTTAATTGATAAAGTTTCCTATTTTACACCTAATGAGCACGAATTAGCTACTATAATCGGCGACAATGTTCATTTAGAAGATAGAATTGGTGATTACTTCAATCAGATGATTGTGACATTTGGTGCAGATGGCGTTAAATATCATGATGGTCAACAAATCGTGACAGTTCCTTCGAGAAGAGTAAAAGCCATTGATACAACCGGAGCAGGAGACACCTTTACTGGAGCATTTGCGGTTGCTTTGTCTGAAGGGAAATCGTTAAGAGAATGTATCGAGTTTGGGACGATTGCAGGTAGTTTATCAGTAACAAAAAAAGGAGCCCAATCTGGAATGCCTTTAAGAAGTGAGATTCAAGCTATTCTTGAAGAAGAGGGGGGATTCGAATGAAGTCATTAGCTAAACGCATACGTGAAGATTGGGTTCTCTATCTTATGTTACTCCCCGGTCTTACATTTTTTATTGTTTTTCATTTAGTGCCAATATTGGGTATGAAGTTGGCTTTTGAAGATTATCGTATTATTGGCGACAACCTATGGGTAGGCATGAAACATTTCAACACCTTGTTTAGTTCACCAGCTTTTAAAGATGTCTTACTGAATACGGTGACGATTAGTACGATGAAGTTACTATTTATTTTTCCGGTACCAATAATTCTATCGTTACTAATTAGTGAAGTTCGCTCGAATCATTTTCGTAAGTATGTCCAATCCGTTTCATACTTACCTCATTTTCTATCATGGGTAGTAATTGCAGGTATTTGGATTAATTTATTAAATCCAAGTAGTGGTGGTGTGAATTTCATACGGAATTTTTTCCAATTGCCTTCTCTAGATTTTATGACGAGTAAGGATCATATCCGTTGGGTATTAGTATTTTCAGAGATGTGGCGTAGTGCCGGTTGGGACAGTATTCTGTATATTGCTGCGATTATGAAAATTAGTCCATCTTTATATGAAGCGGCTCAACTAGATGGGGCTAGTCCTTTTCAACAAATGAGATACATTACTTTACCTTCACTTATACCAACAGTTATCACTGTCTTTATTTTAAATCTAGGTTTCTTTATGAATGCAGGATTTGATCAAGTGTTCAACCTAATGAATGACTCTGTTATCAGTCAAATCGATATTCTAGATACTTATGTATACCGAATTGGATTGATCAATGGTCAGTATGCTTACGCAACTGCAGCTAGTTTATTTAAAGGGGTTATCGGAATAGTGTTGATCTTAGGTTCGCACTTCGCATCGAAAAAAATCACTGGCAAAGGTGTTTGGTAAAGGAGGTATTACATTGAAAATTAAAAGCGTTTCACGAAGCGTCATACATTTAATCTTGTTTTTTATTACGTTAGCAGTGTTAATTCCTGTGTTAAACATTGTAGCTCTATCTTTATCTGATCCAGGTCGAGTTGGGGAATTATCAGGTTTAGGAATTTTCCCAAAAGGTTTTTCATTACGTAACTATGAGATAATCTTATCGAACCCAATGATTTTACGAAGTTTAGGGAACTCAGTTTTTATAACCATAGTTGGAACGGTGGTAAATATATTTTTAACGGCCATTACAGCTTATGTATTAGCTCGTACTAATTTTGTAGGAAAGCGTTTAGTCTTACTATTTATTATTGCGATTATGGTATTTGAGCCATCTATGATTACAGAATATTTATTATTACGAGATTTATCATTATTAAATACTTATACTTCATTAATCCTGTATAAAGCGATTAATGTGTATTACTTATTTATACTTATGCGTTTTTTCCAAGAGATACCAGAAAGTATGATTGAAGCAGCACGAATTGATGGGGCAGGACACTTTAGAATTTTCTGGAGTATTGTCTTACCATTATCTAAACCGGCGCTTGCGACTTTAACTTTATATTATGGCGTTTATCATTGGAACGAGTACTTTAGAGCAACTATTTATATATCAGATCCAAACAAGTGGCCTTTGCAAGTTGTGTTGCGACAATTTGTTGTCACACAGGATAATACCACCATGCTACAAGGAATGGATTTGACGGCAGCTGAATTGGCGGCATTAAACATGAATTCTCTACAAGCGAGTACAATTGTTATTGCAGTTATACCACTGTTGTTACTCTATCCATTAATCCTTAAATACTTTACTAAAGGAACTATGGAAGGAGGGGACAAGGACTAGGCCTAAAAATCAAATGAAAGCAGGAAGTTTTTCGCAAATGTTGTTCGTTACTAATAATATTCTTAAGGAGGAATACAAAAATGAAATTGGTTAAGAAAATAGTTGTATCATTATTAGGTTTAGGACTAGGTTTATCAACGTCTGCTCAAGTCTTAGAAACTGTTTCTGCACAAGAACCAGTGACAATTCGTGTAGCTTATAAGGATGACGGTCCATCGAATGAAAACTCAGTTGCTTACTATGACCAACTATCAGCAAATTTATTGGAAGCCAAAGGACTCGATGTGCAATTTGAATTAGTTGAATTAGCGCAAGGTGACTATAGCGAGAAGTTAAGCTTATTATTAAATAGTGGAGATATCCCTGATTTAATCTATTTCCAAGGTGGTGATCAACCGATTGCTGATCAAGGTTTATTGGAAGATTTACGTCCTTACATCGAAGAATCTGAGTACTTAAAAGATATCGTTTTACCACACAATGAGTCACGTTTAGAAAACTATCCTTATTTATTATGGGTGAAGCCAATTGATTATAAGGTGCCAGTAATTCGCCAAGATATTCTAAATAGTTTAGAATCTGGTCAAGCTTTATTAGAGAACCCTACTATTGAAAACTATAAGGCATTATTTGAAGAACTGGTGGCATCAACAGAAGCTGATTATGCTGTTACTGTAGCAGGTGATATTGTTGAATTAGACTTCATCTTTAATCACGCATTTGGTATCACACAAGATTGGTTAGAAACAGAGAATGGATATATTAATAGTAAAGTATCAGAACAAGAAAAAGAAAAATTAGCATTCTATGCTGAATTATATGAAGCAGGGCTTTTAGATAATGAATATTTAACTAAACAATGGGATACAAAAGAAGATGCCTTCTATAATGGTCAAGCAGGTGTGGTTGTCGGTACAAATGGTAAAGTAGTTGATTTCTATAATAGCCGTATCATAGAAGTTAATGGCGAAGAAGCTGAATTAGTTGTTTTACCACCTGCAACAGGTGAGTCGCAAGGATTTGGTTCAATTGATATAACAAAAGAATCACGTGGAATAGCAATTTCAGCTATTTCAGAGAACAAAGAAGTTGTATTCGAAATTTTAGATTATTTAGCTAGTCCTGAGGGTCAACAATTGGATCGTTTAGGATTTGAAGGAACTCACTATAACATAGCGGACGATACAATTGAATTATCAGATGCTTATTATGCAGAGTGGTATGCACGTTACTGGGAACCAGTAGACGCTGAATTTGCCTTACCGATCAATGAGAATACACCTATGCTAAGCGAACCAGGCTTACTATCGCAAGAAATGGCTAATGACTTCTTTAAAGAGAATAATGCTTTTATCTTGCCACAAGATATGGTAGCGGAACTTGATGCAATGAATAACTTATATAAAGAATATTCAGCGGATATTATCACAGGAAGATTATCAATTGATGCTTTTGATGAGTTTGTTGAGAAGTGGTATGAAGCGGGTGGTAACAGATTAACTGAATTAGCAAACGAGACTATTCAATAATTCAAAGGAGTTAACGATGTCAACTTTTAAAGATAAGGTTCAAGGTGTTTTAATTTCTACTGCGCTGGGAGATGCTCTCGGCGCTCCAGTAGAAAAGTTAAGTTACGAAGAAATTAAAGAGCATTATGGTCGTGTAGAAACCATGAAAAAGAAATGGTACAAGGAAGATATGGATTTTGAAGCGCATAAAGGTCGTCATAGAGGACACGGAATTATCACTGATGATACTTTAATGACGCTTGCTTTATGTAATGTCTATAATATTGAAAAAAGACATCTAGATGCTTACGATATGGCTAATGAATTTGTGAAAGAAATTGCCTTTCGTAAACGTTTCATTCCAGAATTTGGCCGTGAAGATATGATTATTGAGCGACTGTTTTACCCAGAGAAACATATCTTCTTACGACACACACTGGCAAATTGTGAACCGCGTGAAGGTGGCTATGGCAATATGATTAACTGTGGTGCAGCCATGTATATTGCGCCCATTGGCATAGTCAATGCTGGTAATCCCAAAGCAGCTTATGATGAAGCGATTCTTTTCGCAATGGGTCACCAAACAAGCTACGGTCTAGAAGCAGCGGGAGTATTAGCTGCATGTGTGGCAAAAGCATTTGAAGTAGATGTAACGGTCGAAGATATTGTTAAAACAGCTATTTACTATGCTAAAGATGGAACGAAAGAAGCAATTATCGCGGTGACTGAAGCTGCTCGGAGCTTGAAGAATCAAGAAGACACGACACAAGATGATGTGGTTAAAGCATTCCAAGAAGCAATTTTACCATTTTCACCAATGGGGAACGATGTCTCACGTAAAATAGAAAAAGTGGGTATACCTTCTAATCACTATACACCAAGCCGTTTAGGATCGATTGAAGAATTACCTTTTGCTCTAGGGTTTATGTTATTAAATGATGGTGAATTTTATAAGTCACTGTTTGATGGTATAAATTCTGGTCGCGATACGGATTCAATCGGTGTAATGATTGGGGTAATTTTAGGTGCTATCCATGGAACAAGTGTGATAAAAACAGAAGATATAGAATTGTTAGAAAATGCTAATCAATTTGATTTTGAAAAGATTGTTGACGAGTTTTCTACAACAGCCTTACATATTATTCAAAAAGATATTGAACAAGCTAATCAAAGAAAAGCAATTATTTACTAAGTGGAGGAAGTGTTAGTTTGATTGAAAAGGATTACGTTGAAAAAGTATATTCAGGTTTTATAGGAATGAATGCGGGAATTCGTTTAGGGGCACCAGTTGAACCGACTGAATGGACACCAGAAATGATATCTGAAGTATATGGCGAAGTGAATGGTTATCTAAAGGACTATACTGTTTTTTCTGCAGATGATGATTCAAATGGTCCAGTATTTTTCGTAAGAGCTCTATTGGATGATGCGGTAGGGCGTGAGCTAGAAGCACAAGATGTGGCACGTGCATGGTTGAATTATTCCCGTGAAGGAATTGGCATGTTTTGGTGGGGTGGAGACGGCGTTAGTACAGAACACACAGCTTATTTAAACTTGTTAAGAGGCATGCAAGCCCCAGAGTCTGGATCCGTTGAAGCCAACGGAATCATAATGGCTGAACAAATCGGCGGACAGATTTTTATTGATACCTTTGGCTGGCTGTTTCCTAATAATCCGACAAAAGCTGCAGATTATGCTGAAAAAGCGGCTAGTGTGTCTCATGATAAAAATGGACTGTATGGTGCACGCTTTATAGCAGCTGCCATTTCAGCAGCTTTTAACGTAAGTGCTGTTGAAGAAATAATTGAGCGTGCTTTAGAAGAAATTCCGGAAGAATCGACTTATGCACAAGTAACCAAAGCGGTTTTAGATTTTCATCAGAAACATCCCGAGGATTTCTGGTTATGTCGCCAGTATTTAGAAGATGAATGGGGTTATGATAAATATACAGGTGTTTGCCATATTATTCCGAATGCTGGAGTTTGTATCTTAGCTCTACTTTACGGAGAAGGAAGTTTGTCGAAAACAATTGAAATTGCGACATCCTGTGGATGGGATACAGACTGTAATGCTGGGAATGTCGGGTCAATCTTAGGTACATTAGTTGGTCTAGATGAAATCGAAGACAAATACCGAAAACCGATGAATGACTTTATCGTAACATCGAGTGTCTCTGGTTACTTAAATATTTTAGATTTCCCAACTTTCACTAAATCATTGGCCATAATGGGATATGATTTAGCAGGTGAAAAAGCTCCAGAATGGCTAGTCAATGGATATAAAGAAGAAGAAGTGTTCTTTGATTTTACATTGCCTGGTGCGACACATGGTTTTAGAACACATGTACCATTTAAGGCATTGATGAAAGCAAATGATTATGTTGGTTATCAATCACCTGGCTCATTAGAAATCTTTATCGACCGATTGGTTGAAGGTGAGTATGCCGACGTTTATTACCAAACATTTTATCGCCGTGAAGAGTTTAATGATGAAAAGTATAAACCAACGTTTTCGCCTAAAGCATATAGTGGACAAACGGTTTCGATGCAGTTATACCTAGACCAGTATCGTGGTTTAGATATAGTGATAACTCCTTACGTTCGTGATACTTATACCAAAGAAGTGAGACGTCTAGAAGCATTAACATTAGAAAATAAACAATGGCAGAAGTTAGAGTTTGTAATCCCATCAGTCGAAGGCTCTAGCGTTCAAGAAGTTGGTTTTATTATTGAGAGTGATTCACCTCGTGATAACAGAGCTTTTGGAAAAATTTACTTGGATGAATTCCATATCTTTGGTCAGCCAAAATATGCTATAGACTTTACTAAGCAAGCAGTTGAATTCTTAAGTGTAACCCCATTTGCGCATCACCGTGGTAATTGGAGCTTAGAAGAAGGTAAGATGATAGCAGAATCTGATTCACATACTGCCTCATTTACTGGTCACTATTACTTAAAAGACGCAACAATTACCGCCGACATAAAACCATTAGAAGGACAATCTCATTCAGTGTTATTTAGATCACTAGGAACGCAACGTTATTATCAAGCCGGTTTCGTCGATGAAAATAGAGTCGCTATTCAAAAGCAAGACTTTGGTTTAACGACTTTGGCTGAAGTTGATTATCCTTGGGAACTTGGTCAGAATTATACGTTTGAAGTGGATGTCAAAGGACCAAAGATCATTTTCTCAATTAATGGGATACAATTACTAGAATTAGAAGACGATACATGGACACATGGTATGGTAGGGATTGCTTTAAACACAGCAGGTAAGAGCGAGATTAAAACTTTAGAAATACGCTAATATAATCACAACCACAAAAATTTATTCCCTCGGAAATTATACTTAATGTATAAACTTTCGAGGGATTTTTTATGTATGTATTAAATTGAAAATAATCTTCTTTTATGAGCTGTTTCTATTTTTCCTGAATTGTAAAATTAAGCTAGAAAAAAAACAAACCATTTGTGTTACACTCAAATCAAATTTCCAACCACGAAAATTAGAGGAGTGAACACAAATGGCCTACACACATCTTACCATGAAAGAAC
>Ga0194138_10001238_pt1 | contig 12264 bp, 13 predicted proteins | sample TARM_MetaG_T2_14_FD_134022 | JGI IMG/M metagenome (GOLD analysis project Ga0194138, IMG submission 134022) | Freshwater microbial communities from Pennsylvania, USA, analyzing microbe dynamics in response to fracking - TARM_MetaG_T2_14 (version 2) | ecosystem: Environmental > Aquatic >...
TTACAAAGTTGACTATTAGTTCAATTGGCAGAACGGGACGGCATGGCGCTGTTCAACACAGGTTCGAGTCCTGTATGGTCATTCCTCCCTTAATGTTTTTTCATATTCATTTCCTTTTTCTGCACCTTTGCGGTAGCCGTTCGCTTCGCATAAAAACAAAGTGAATGCCGCGTGGTTTCGGCATTTACATACTACTAAGTAGCTGACTGACAACCTCCTAATAAAAAAATGAAGGTCAGCTACTTAGTAGTGTGTTTTTACATTCAAATGAAAACGATTTGAAAGTATTTCGTCAATAGTGAGAGAGAGCGTGAGTGTTATTGAATAAAGAAAAAGTGATTCACTCTATTGGTGAGTGCATCGATTTCGTGACTGACAAAATGGAAGTCATAGTTAATGAAGAACAGGATAGGAAGAAAATGGACATTAAACAAATGGCCGATTTTCACAGGTATTCTGAAACAGTGCTTAATCTTACCCAAGCTCTTTCTGTTCTGGAAAAGTAGGGTGTTATTATGGCAAAAAGTACAGTGTGTTTAATTTGTGGCGACACTAAAGCGCCGCACTTGATATCACGACATAGAAATGATGTTTTTGGGGAAGCTTACGGATTCTGTAAGACTTGCCTAAAAGAGGTAGTAGACATAGGAAACCAAGATAGCGTGGTAGACATGCTTAGGCTGATGAACATACCTTATATCACAAGTGTTTGGGAAAACGCATTGGAAAAAGGTGGGGTAAATGCTTTTAGTAAGTATTTGCAACTGATTGCGACTCAGAAAAAGTTCAAGTCATTCATGGACAGCGACTTCGGGGACGAAGACGTTCCTGACGACGAAGATGTCACTGAGGATATTGAAGAGTTTTCTGTAACAAGCGAAATCATATCGCGATGGGGCGCCAGCAAGAGCAACGATGAATACATCGAGCTTGAGTATGCGCTAGGTTCATTGAGAAAAATCAAAGAGCCAGCAACCGTCCTTGAGATGAAACGGTATGTACAAAATGTAAAGCTAGGCAAGGCACTTGACAACGCCATGGACGCTGGAGATGTGAAATCTATTCCACAACTGCGAACAGCTTATACGAAGGATTTGGAAGAACTTGGACTGAACGTTGATATGTCTGGACAAGAAGAAGGCCGAAGCCTTGGCATGAGAATCAAAGAGTGGGAGATGAACGCACCGATACCAGATTCTAGCGAATTTGATGACATAGACAAGATTTCAAACTACGTCAACAAGTGGTTCAAGATTCCTATGAAACGCGTGTTTGGCATGGCGAGTGACGATGAAATAAACCAGCTTTATGAATGAGGTGGTTAATTGAGAAGGAACTCACTAGCAAGAAAACGCGAAGAAAACATGATGAATTGGGTCGGGTACTGGAGAAAAAACCCTCAGAGGTTTGCCAGTGAATACCTTGGGCTCAATCTACATTTATATCAGACGATAATGCTGTATATGATGAATAAAGTATCTTACTTTATGTACATCGCGGCGCGGGGAGCTGGTAAGTCATTTATTATCGCAGTATATTGCGTTATTAGATGTATATTGTACCCCAATACGAACATCGTAGTATCATCTGGTACGAAGGGTCAAGCAAGGCTGATTATATCAGAAAAGATTGTATTCCTATACAACAACTTTGAAGGTGTTAGGGCCGAGATTGGCGATAAAAAGAATATAAAAACTGGTATGAATGAAACCGAGGTCTTATTCCTTAATGGGTCTAAGATATCCGCGCAAACGTCGTCAGACAACTCTCGTGGATTGCGTTGTAACATCCTTATCATGGACGAGTTTCGTCTTATCAAAAAAGACATTATCGACGAAGTCCTGAAACCGATGCTTAACGTTGTGAGACAGCCTCCATTCATGTCCAAGCCTGAATATGCGGACTATCCGCAAGAAGAAAATAAACAGATTTACATCTCGTCAGCATGGTATAAGACGCATTGGATGTGGAAGGAATTCCAGTCATTTGTGCAATCGATGTTGAAGGACAAAGACTACTTCGCAGTAGATACGCCATATCAGCTGTCTCTGCATCACAAATTGTTATCGAAAGCGGTTGTTGACGCCGAAAGAACGTCTGCGACATTTGACAAAACAAGATGGGATATGGAATACGAAGCATTATTCGTTGGTGAGAACGACAGGGGTTACTTCAAGCTTGAAGATATAAATAACTGCCGAACTATCTCGAAGGCGTTCATGCCGCCAACAGCACAAGAGTTTATTGAGAACAATAGGCGCTCATCGCCTAAGAAGCTAAGCAATATCCCACGTATAGACAAAGACTCAGAAATACGCCTTGTCTGCCTCGACGTCGCCCTTATGGGTGGCAACAAAAACGTCAAGAATGACTCGTCTGCATTCACTTGCATACGCTTGATTCAAGAGGGCGCGTCGTATAGAAGAGATGTACTGTACTTGGAGAGCATAGTTAAAACGATATCAACAGATGACTTGGCTATAAGGCTAAAACAGCTATATCACGATTTTGAAGCCGATTACGTCGTTCTTGACGCGATGGGTAACGGACTTGGGGTTTTCGATGCTGTGTGTAAGATTCTGTATGACGAAGAACGAGACGTCGAGTATCCAGCGTGGAGCGCTTCGCCAGACGCGAGCAACCATGAAGAGATGAATGAGCGGAACAAAACAACTGGATTACCAGTAGTTATTCCGTACAAGGCAGACGCAAGACTAAACCATGAGATGGCAGTCGGCTTGAGAACGGCTTTGGAGAACAAGAAGATTCGATTCCCTATTAATGACATCGAGCAACGTGAGTTTCTGGTGGATAAGGGCGGATTCCTTGCCAAGAGCATCGAGCAACAGCAAAGAGAGCTATATGCTTTCCAGCAAGCCTCGGCACTTTCAAACGAGTTAATCGCTTTGGAGTACGAAGTGAGAAGCGGCTACATCAAGATTAAAGAGGTCGGCACTGCCACAAAAGATAGATACTCCTCATTGGCTTATGGAAACATATACGCCAGTGAATTAGAAAAGAAATTGATTGACAATGACGATAACGACATGTACAAAGATATGATTTTTGTCACGTCGTATGTAAGAGAAGATTAGGCGGTGAATAGTTGAAACGAGATTACGCAGTAGAGTTAGACAAGCTACAACAGGATTTTGCAAAATCCGTGAGTGACAACGACGGCAATCTTAGGGCTGGCTCTGTCAACCTTAGAACGGCCACCACGACAACTGTAAACAATTTATTCAGTTCGCCAGAGGAAAACTCTGCTTCCATTGCGTCATATATGACATCGCTCTATAAAAAGAACGGTATCGTCGGAGGGACGGTAAGATATTTCCAGTCTCACCCAACATATAACTATTCCATATATCCGATAATGAACCAAAAAAGCGGATATGAGATGAAGCAGAACTTAGAAGAGTATCTAGGCGTCGCTAAATTTATCGACGACTACAATATCAAATTCTATGCACCTTACTTCTTCAAACAGACTCTTGTGAACGGCGTTTCGTTCTTTTACAAGATACAGGACTCAAAAGGCGTTTCCTTCATGGAGTTTCCAATTGATTTCTGTAGGGTCTACGAGTCTTCCAATAGCGTCCTTCACTTTGAACTAGACATGTCTAAGATTAAAGCTGAAACACTGGGCTTGCCTAACGAGTTGCAAAAAGCTCTTGAGGCATTCACAAACGGACAAGTTGACGACGAGAAGAAGTGGACTGAGGGTAAATGGTACAAAGTAAGCGACAAAGGAGTCGCCTTCGCACTTGACTATAGCGTCATGAGCCACGGAACAACGATTTCTGAATTCGCAAGCTTGCTCATTGACTCATTGCAGTTAGAGACTGCTAAGAGCAACGTAGAGATTAAAGACACGTTGGATACAATCAGAATCATTCACTCTGAAATTCCAACCGACAAAGACGGCAAGCCGCTAGTAACAGCGACAACCGCTAAGATTTACGACACGGCAATGAAACGCGCGCTTCCTAAAGGAATCAGCGGAATCACATCGCCACTAAAACTAACAAACATCCCATTAAACGGTGCTGGGAACACCAAAGCATACGATACGGTCGACAAGGCCCAGCAACAACTGTTCCTGTCAACTGGTACACCGTCAAACCTGTTTGGTGGCACTACGACAAGTTCAAACATTGTCAAATTGTCTATTCAGAAAGACGCGAACTGGCTGTACACGAAGCTGTTCCCGATGCTTGAAAACTACTACAACTATGAGCTGAGCAAGTACAAGTCCATGGACGGTCTGATTTGGAAAATGAAGTTTGTGAGACAATCCAACTTTACATTGAAAGACGATTTGCAACGCTTCGAAAAGCAATTAAACCTCGGTGGTTCGAGAACAGAGTTCTTAGCCGCTAACGGAATGAGCCCAGTAGAAATAGTCAACACATTAGTGATGGAACAAAAGATGATTGATATCGACTCCATTATGCTACCTAAACAAACATCGTTTACAATGTCTGGCACTGGGGAAGAAATTGGTAGACCAACTACCGACGAACCAACAGACGATACTGATAGAATAAACGATGCAACATAACCGTTGAAAGGTGGTGAAAAATAATGGGGATTAACATCGATAAAATGAACATGCCAGTAAGCTTCGAACTAAACGACGACGCTGACAGCAGATTCAAAAAAGTCAAAGTGTGGATTGCTCACACGGGTGAAAACCTGAACAACTCATACTTTGAGAAAGACGTCCTAGAAGAGATGGCAACAACTCTGTCTGGCATTCCAATCGTAGGGTATATCGAAAAAACCGATAGCGATGACGACGAAGATGAAGATGAAGAGGATTTCAGCAATCACAGAAACGAGATAACCCTTAAATCTAATGGAATCTCCATAAGATATGCGGGTCACGCATATGGGTTTATTCCAAAAGATTGCAACTACAGCTTCGAAAAAAGAGGCGGAAAAGAATGGCTAACCGCAGAAGGTTATGTGTGGACTAAGTTCACCGACGCCATGAAAATCTTCTCTGACGCGAATGGGGTTAAATCACAAAGCATGGAAATCGACCATGTCGAGGGCGCAAGCGACGACATTGGAAGAATGGTAGTAACATCTGCCAGATTTTCTGCACTTTGCATTTTGGGTGAAAGCGTGAACCCAGCCATGGCTGGAAGCACGATTGAATTTTTTAGTAATAAAAAAGACCAATACCAGCAAGAGCTATACGAAATGTATCAAGCGTTCGAGCTGGAGAAAGGAGATTCATCTGTGGAAGACAACAAAAAAAACAAAGCGCTAGAGCCAGAAGCAACTTTTGAAGAAGGCAACGCTAACACAACCGCAGAAGGCGCGGAAGACAATGTTGACAATGTAGATGGCGCAAACTTCGAAGACAACGGTGGAGAACCAGAAGCTACGGAGCCAGCAGAGCCTACAGGAGCCGCTGAACCAGAAGGAAACTTCTCGGAAGACGGAGAGCCTGAGCCAACGCCAGAACCAACACCTGAGCCACAAGAGCCAGAACAAACGTTCTCTCTATCCGACGACGCTATTACATTAAGCTTCGAATTGAGTCACGACGACGTTCGGCGCGGATTGTACTCAGCAGTTCGTAAAAACTTAGGCGAGCGCGAGTACGCATACATTCTTCAAGTATATGACAATCGATTTATCGTGGAGAAGACAACTTACTCCGATGAAGGCGAAACCAGCACATTGCTGAGTGTAACGTATGAGAAAAATGGAGACGAAATTAATCTCTCTAACGAAGAACAGGTATTCCCAATGTTCCTGAACGCATCCGAAAAGGAAAAAGTTGAAGAAAATAGAGCGCAAGTAGCTTCATTAGAAGCGCAACTGCAAGAGCTTTATGAGTTCAAAGCGGAGGTCGATAAGACCAAGAAGGAAGAACTTGTCGAAGAGTTTGCTGAGAAGCTTGGTGAAGAATTTGTAACTGAGATTCGAGGTAAGTTTGCTGAGTTTAGCGTAGAAGATGTCGAAAAAGAAATCGCTCTGAAATGCTTCCAGCTTATCAAAAACAAAAAAGAAGAAGTTGAACCTAGCGTAAGCGTACAGAACTTTAGCAAACGCGAGTCGAAGTACGGTACATTAGACCGATTCTTTTAATAAACAATATGAAGGAGAGTTAAAAAAATATGTATGTAAGACTAGATAAAGTAAAATCTACAGCTCACATCGAAACGGTTGTCCACAACGCACCACTTCACAATGGGACGTTCGTTGAATTAGGCGCAGTAGATGAAGCCTTTGGTGGGGAAGCAGTTGGAATCACTCTAACAGCTCAAGGCAAAGCCCCAGAAGCAATCGTAGTTAGTGAGTTCATTGATTATGGACACCCTGATTACGACTATACAAAACAAAGCATTCCAGCTGGTAAAGGTGCTCGCGCCTACATCATCGAGCGCGGTAATGTAATGTCATTCTCAACAGACTTGGTTCCAGAAGGTCTTGTTAAAGGTGACGCAGTAGCAGTCGGCGCAGACGGCGTTGGACTTGTTAAAGCTGATGGAATTGACGATGTTGTCATTGGTAAAGTAATTGACTTAGATTACCTTGCTAACGTGGGCGACCTAGTTCAAATCCGTTTTAAATAATAGTGAAGGTGGGAAATAAATAGATGTTTGAAGCAAATGACTTAAAAAAACTGTCTATCGACTTGTATAAAAACGAAAACCTAGTTTTCAACGAAACATCTGGCGACGATGCAATGCGTAAAATTTTCGCAGAAGCATTGGGCCAAGAAGTCGGTGAGCGCATCGATTTCTACAACTGGGAAGCTAACAAAACGAAAGTATTCCAATTGCTTTCAGTTGCTGTTGACGCAGTATTGCCAGTTGTCCTAACCAACCAATTGAATACATTGGCAGAAGTTCGTAACGTAGGTTTCGGCGACCGTCCAGTATTCGAGGTTGAAGACGAGTCTCTGTTCCGCGTTGGTATGGTAGCAAACGGAACCCAAGACTTGAAAAGACAAGAAATCTTCGGTTCTAAATTCACGGTGGATACTGACTGGTTCGGAGCAAAAACTTTCGCTGAGTTGGAGCGTTTCTTGAACGGTGAAATTAACTGGCAGAAACTGATTCAACGTATCGCGAAGTCTTTCGAACACAAAATGCAAGTTCAAATCTATGACGCGTTCATGGGTTCATACGACTTGTTGCGTGCAGTCCGTAAAAACTCTGGTGCTTACGACGAAGACAAATTGATTACAATGGCACAGCACATCGCTACTGCTTCTGGTGGTAAAAACGTTGCTGTATATGGTACCGCATCTGCATTGCGCAAAGTATCTAAAGCGGCTAACTTCTCTGACGGCATGAAGGACGAAATGAATCGTGTTGGATACCTTGGAACAGTTGCTGGTTTGGACTTGATTCAATTGCCGCAAGCTTACAAAGCTGGTAAAGAAGAGTTCGCAATTGATGACAACACTCTTATCGTCTTGCCACAAGGTGAAAAAGTTGTCACTATCGTTCTGGAAGGTCAGTCTATCGTAAGAGAAGACAATGGCGACAAACGTAACGATATGCAAATGGAATTTGTAACTATGAAGAAATATGGTTTACAAGTTGCACAACTTGCTGTTTACGGCATGTACAAAATTACTGCCTAGTCTGTAACATAATCATTGACAAGGCTTTTCTTGGGGGCGCTGAGCCCCTGAGAATATATTGAGAGAGAGAGGTTCTATTTAATGGCACGACAAATTGACAAAGACACTGAGATTGTAATCACAAACAACCTTCATGGTGGTTTCTTCTATCAGACACCAAATGGAAGTCTTGTTATCGACATGGAAGATTTCGGTAGCGACGACTACATCACATTCGGTGAGCTAAAAACTATGATGGCGCGTAGCCGCAAAATTTTGCAAAACTTACACGTTGTTATCACTAGCGTGATTAGTGACGATGTAACTATTGAAGACGTTGTAACTGCGCTAAAGCTAAAAGACTCATATGACGAGCTATTATCGTTGGCCGACGAGAAGCTTGCAGATGTAGACTACATCGATATTGAAACAATTCCGAACTTCGTATCAGAAGCGGATGCCGACCGACTGGCTAAGATTCTGAATAACAAAAAGAGCAAACTTCGCTTCTGCATTGCTGAGTCTGCCGTTGAGTTATTCAAGAACGATGAGCTTAACGACTACAACAAAATGAACATTCTGGCCGAAAAACTGGGTCATGAAAGAATGGATACGTTCTGGCGTGACATCCGAGATTCAGCTAAATAATCGGAGGTGGTTATTAAATGGCTACCAATTTTTCCGAAGTATACGCTCTCTTCTTGGGGCAAATAGATGATTACGAGCTCGCATCTGTTGAACAAGTGGAACTAGAGCAAGTTATGCTTAGGCTCCTAATAAACTCGCTTACCAGCCTTCAATCAATGGATATTGACTTCGACAGCGTCGACATGGCGAACAATAACTTTGGCGTTGACTTAACATTTACTGAAAAGTCCATCGTCGCGAAAGCGTTGAAGCTTGAATGGGTTAGGGAGAAAAAGTATAGTGCTGACTTCATGTACAAAGCTATTGGAGACAGAGACTTCACTGCTGTTCAAGGTGATAAATACCTCAAACAGTTAGGTGAAACTGAGGCTGACCTCGAAAGAGAAATCAGAATGTATCAAATAGAGTATTCATATAAAGGATTCGGTGGATTCTGATGGATATTGACTATCGCGATATATACCTCAAAAAAATGAATAGACTTGGCGCGTCGAGGTACGAAAGAAACCTGAGACACAAACAAAGAGAATTTGTCAAATACTTTGAAGACGCATTGAATAAAGAGGATTGTTACATCAACGGCGAGTATGCTCAGCTGGTGTTTCAAGACCACTCTCAAAGCAATAACAAGGACTTGTCAGATGACAAGTACATAATCGCTCCGAATGAAACAATCATTGACATTGGCTCGTACATTGACTGGCGAGACAGTGAATGGCTTGTTTTCACAGAAGAGTTTAAGACAATTCCTACTCACCAGCAGTTAAAGATTAAGGCTGTAAACTGGAAGCTTAAATGGCTGGTAGATGGGGCGGTTGTCAATAATGGTCTGGGCTATGGGGCATACGTTCAAAACCAGACGTTGTACACATTAGGTGTTTCGTTTAGTGGCGATAATATCGCAATCGTAAACGGAAAAATGATGATGTATGTTCAAGACAACGATGACACACGTTCGTATTTCACAATCGGGAAGCGAATATTCGTCGGAGAAAATGTCTATAAGATATTGTTTGCCGATACCGTGTCAAGAAGCGGCTTGATTAACTTATTGATGGAAGAAGATACGATTACTGTTTACGACAACAGGGAGCTTCATATTGCTGATTATTACAACAATGTGCAAGAAGACCAGCCAGCCCAAGTAGAGCCAGTGATGGCAACTATAAGCGGTGAGTTGAAACCTAGAATCAGCAGAACGTACATCTACACCATATCAGATGGATACGAGGTTTCCGAATGGATAATCGAGTCTGTCGATGGAGTAGACCAACCAATGTACACCCGCGAACGAGACGCACTGAGCGTTACATTGCAGTTCAAGGATGACTACAGATATGTCGGTCAGACAGTCAATGTAATCGCGAAACTTACTGATGGTAGCTTTGTTTCTCTTCCTATCAGAGTAATTAAAAAGTTTGGTTAGGAGAGTGAGAGAGATTGGCTAGAATCGAAAAAGCAGTAAGAAAACGTAACTCCGAAAACAACTCAATCAAAAACATCACAAAATGGAAGCAGTATATATTAGACACGATTGCCAAAGATGACGAGCTTGCCAAGCTACTAAGTTATCAGACGCCAGACTGTTTGTTCCAAGATAACGTCTCAGAGGACGATAAGTACGCCCTAATCAACAAGCAAGTCTTCGGGTATAGATTTATACCAGAGGTTGCTGAGGACGCTAAGAGCTGGATTTCACTATCCATGTCTAACTTTGTTCCTCAAGAGGGCTACAGACAGTTCTCAGACGGATATCTGATGGGATATATCTACTTCTACGTTCTGGTTGATACGGCCATCATGGAGACTGAGACGGGATATCGTCAAGACTTGATAGCCGCCAGAATATACGAGTTGTTCGACCAAAACACGGAGCTTGGAGTAGGCCAGCTTAAATTGCAAACGTTCATTGAGAACTGGGAGCATAACAATAAGCTTGGTGGATATACAATGGGCTTCATGACGGTAGATTTCAAATGATTGATATTAATAAAATCAACCTATTGTTCGGGAAGCCAATCAAGGTTTCAAACAATGTTGAAATAAATATTCCAACTGTTGAACAGCTTTGTGATGACAATAACTTCGGCACATACACTCAAGTCTTCACTATCACTACAAGAGAGCTCTTTTCTGGCAACAGAGAAGTTGACAAATATGAGGAAAAATATCCGACTGTTTGGCAAATGGCTTTCGACAAAGAGGGCGGGCTTATCCTTGGTCAGATGCTAGGCTATTCATCTGGTATAAACATAATCATTGACAGCATATCTTATTGGACTGGTTTAGAGAGCGAAGCCTTTCGGCCGCTGACAAATAAGAAAATCATTAATGAGACTGCTGGCTGGATTATCGATGAAGAGGTGTTCGGAGAGCTTTGTGAGCTGATTAAAGTTGTTACGAATTACGAAAAGAACATGGACTTGGTGGCACCAAAAAACATGTCGGATAGAAAATGGGAAATCTGGGAGAACACATACAAAGGAAGATTGCGTGGGCTACAGAGGAGTAGTAGGACTTTCGCAGACAAGATATTGATTTTGTCGGTGTCGTTCGACTCGTACATCCCTATTAACGAGATTAAACAAATGACTATTTACCACTTCAACAAGTTGTGCGAGGCGGCCTCTCTAAAAGAGTCCTACATGGCCCAATGGGATATTAAACTATCACCGAAATTTGAGTCAAAAGGCAATTTGAAACACTGGAAAGAGTCAGTAAAACTATAAAAAACAATATATGAGGTGAAGTACAATATGTCAACATACGGTATGAAAGATGCTTCCAATCTTGTCTTCAAAAACAAGAGAACAGGTAACATCGATTTGTATTTAGACTATGCAAATGCTACTACAAGCGAATGGACATCTGAGCGTGTATTCGCGACCAAAAAGGGAACCAACGCTATCGCGTGGGACTCTAACCGCACAGGTACACTGACCGTCGATTCTGAAATCTTCGACTTGAAATACCTTGCTATGATTTTGGGTTCTGAGGTCGAAAAAGGAACCAACAACATCATGAAACGTGAAGTATTCACTGTTGGCGCAGACAAGCGCTTGACGTTGAAGGGCAACATCGAAGCTACTTCTGTTTCCGTGTTGAAGCTGAAAGACGACTTGATTGAACACGATGGATTGCCATTGGTTTCTACTACTGGTCAAACAGACTTATTGCCAGCACAAGTAACTGGCGTAAGCGTTGCTATCAACGATACTACTGCCAACATCACATTCGAATTGTCCGCCCGCGCAGACGCTTACGAAATCAAACGTAACGGCGTTGTAATCGGTACAACTACTTCTGGGACTTTCACAGACACTGGTTTGACTCCAGCTACTCAATACACTTACACAATCGTTGCAACCAACGAGTTTGGTAAAGGTGCTGAATCTGCTGTCGTAACTGCTACCACTGCCGCAACTGGCGTAACAACCCGCACGACTGTAATTGCTACTCCAGAAGCAATCACTGCTTCCGCTACAAACGTGGGAGAATTGAATCAAGAAGCAACAAACATGGTCACATTCAGCGTAACTGGTAACGACGTTCAGTTGAACGACAAAGCTGTTGTCGGTGAAGCTTACGCTGTGTACTTCTTGGAACAAGTGAGCGGTGTTCGCACAATCAAGATTGCCGCTGATAAGTTCCCAGATGCTTACGAAGTATATGCAGACGCATATATCCGCGAGGCAGAGACAGGCACAGATGAGTTCGTGCAAATTGCGTATCACAATGCACGGCCACAATCTAACTTCACATTGACGCAAGATGTGAATACTCCAACTGCATTGTCTGTTGTGTTTGACTTGTTCCCAGATAAGAACAAACAGCTTGCTGAATACAAAATCGTAGACTAATAGTCTCACGATGTGAAACAACGGGGACGTGAATTATGATTCATATCCCCGTTGTTTTTTAATATTTCAAGAGTTTTGGGCTTATAGATTGTCGAAATATTAAAACAAAATACGAATTGGTTGGTGATACAAGGTGAAACCTGTAATTAAATACCTGTACAA
>Ga0194138_10001239_pt1 | contig 12261 bp, 11 predicted proteins | sample TARM_MetaG_T2_14_FD_134022 | JGI IMG/M metagenome (GOLD analysis project Ga0194138, IMG submission 134022) | Freshwater microbial communities from Pennsylvania, USA, analyzing microbe dynamics in response to fracking - TARM_MetaG_T2_14 (version 2) | ecosystem: Environmental > Aquatic >...
AAGTTGGCTTGAAGAGCCGTATGCGGGAAAACTGCACGTACGGTTCTGTGAGGGGCAGTAGGCAAGCCTTTCTTAAGCTAAATAAAAGAAGAAAGGAGTGTCGAGACTGTCTACTCGACGGTTGAGAAATCATGTTAGGATATCAAAAAGACCAGAAAAAGCTAAGCTTTTCAACACGGATCAAAAGTGTCATCGAGAAGGAAGGAAAAGTCCTCCTCTCTTTAGAGGAAACCTACTTTTATCCAGAGGGGGGTGGCCAACCGGCAGATGAAGGGACCATCAATGGCAAACCTGTACACCATGTATTTCTGGAAGAGGGAGAAGTGTACCATCAACTGGATGCTTTTTCTGGGCTCACCATCCACATGCCCGTGACCTGCGAAGTGTCTAGAAAGACCAGAGAAGATCATAGTGTGCAACACACAGCCCAGCATGTGCTCACGGCGGTGCTGAAAGACGAGTTTTCTGTGGACACCGTGAGTTTCCATTTGGGCAAAGTCCATGCCACCATTGATACAGCAGAAGAAGTATCCCTGGACGTGGCAAGGCAAGCAGAAGACATGGTGAATGGATACATTGGAGAAGACTTAAAAGTCTCCATCTATCATAAAGATCCCCGAGGGGCAAAAGCGTTGCCCCTGAGAAAAAGTCTTTCCGTGGAGAAGGATATTCGCATCGTTCAAGTGGGGGATGTAGATTATTGTGGTTGCGGCGGCACCCATGTGAACTCCTTAAAGGAACTTCAGCTCTTTAAAATCATGCAGGTGGAAAAGTACAAAGGGGGGAGTCGCCTTTATTATGTGGCAGGTCACCGTGCCCTTCGCTACTTAAGAGAGCTGGAAGACACCATAAGCCTCCTGAAGAAGGAGCTTCTGGTAAATGTGGATGAGATGCCGTTTCGAGTTCGTCAGCTGAAAGAAGACAAAGAAACCTTGCATAAAGAGAAAGAAGCCTTGTCCGCCTCCTATGCAAAGACCTTGGTGGAACACTGTAAAGAGACCATTCAAGTGGTGAAAGTAGCCTTTGAAGATGACTTTATTCAAGTGTTGGGTCAAGAAATGATGAAGGCAGGAAAAATTGGCGCCTACTATCGAGAAGATGGCCGTCTGTTCCTCTTCACGGGGCAAAAAGCCAGTGCCAAAGCCCTTCTTCAGGACCTGAAAATGGACTTTAGGTTTCGAGGAGGTGGAGGAGATACCATGGTACAGGGCTATGTGGAAGTACTTGAGGAACTGATTCCCTTTGTCTCCAGACTCTATGAACGACTTCTTCGCCTTGAGGTTTCCGCCAGGTTATGATAAAGTATATCAGGAAATAAATGGTAGGGGATGGATATGGAAGTATATTTAGACAATGCAGCCACCACTAAAATGAGAGAAGAAGCGTTGAAGGCCATGGCGTCTGCCTTGAAAGAAATCTATGGCAATCCCAGCTCCATTCATCTCTTGGGAAGGCGCTCAGAAGATCTTTTAGAAGAGGCGAGAAAAGCCGTGGCGGCAGCCATTGGGGCCAAAGCCACGGAAGTGATTTTCACTTCTGGCGCTTCGGAAGGAAACAACCAGATTCTCCGTGCTTATATGAAGGAAGGGGCCCATTTTATCACTTCCAAGATCGAACATCCCAGTGTGCTGAAGGTCATGGCTTTGGCTGAGGCGCAAGGGGTAAAGGTGGATTATCTCTCCGTGAATGAAAAGGGACAGGTAGATCTTTTGGCGCTTCAAGAAAAGCTTCAAAAGAATACTTCTTTGGTGTCCATCATGATGGTGAACTATGAAACCGGCGCCATCAATGACCCGAAGGTCCTTTCTGCCATCATTCGAAAGCACTCTTCGAAAGCCAAGTTTCATGTGGATGCTGTCCAAGGTTTTCAAAAGATCCCTGTGGATGTGAAAGAGATGGATGTGGATTATTTAACCCTATCGGCCCATAAGGTCCACGGACCCAAGGGGGTGGGGGCACTCTATATCAAAAAAGGGCTCAGTCCTCTGCCCTTGATATTGGGCGGGGAGCAAGAGAGGAGTTTTCGGGCAGGTACTGTCAATGTACCGAGCATCTTAGGGTTTGCCAAGGTGCTGAAAACAAAAGAAACCATGGCCAAGGATTATGAAAAGGTGGCGGGGCTAAAAAGGCTCATGCTAGAGTCCATGTCCTCCATAGAGGGTCTACGGGTGAATTCCCTGGAGGAGTATACCAGTGCCTATATTCTCAGTTTGTCTATACCAGGTATGCGGGGCGAAGTGTTTTTGCATGCCCTGAGTGAACGAGGCGTTTACGTATCCACGGGGTCTGCCTGCACAGCCAAAGATACCAAAGACTCTCACGTGCTGAAGGCATTGGGTCTACAGGACAAAGAAATCAAAGGAAGTATTCGGCTGAGCTTTGAAGAAGAGACCACCAAGGAAGAGGTCCTTTATGCCGCAGAAGCCATCAAAGAAACGGTACGATTCTTAAGGAGGAAATAAAGTGGAGTTACTCTTAATCAAATATGCTTCTGAAATTTTTCTAAAGGGCCAGAACCGAGGAAGATTCGAGAAGAAATTAAAAGAAAATATCAAGAATGTTTTAAAGGAAGAAGTGTATACTTTTAAAACAGACCAAAACCGATGGTTCATTGAAGGGGAAAACCTTTCTGGGATCAAAGAGAAAGTGAAGAAGGTTTTCGGGGTCTATGAGGTATGTACGGTGATCAAAACCCCTCGTGAGGAGGCGCTGATCAAAGATGTAGCCCTAGACGTGATGAAAACCAAAGCACCTGGGACCACCTTTAAGGTCATCACCAAAAGAGCCGACAAGAAATTCCCCATGAACTCCATGGAGTTTTCAGGACTCATTGGGGCGCATATTCTTAAAAATACAGAAGGGCTCACCGTGGACATCAGGCATCCAGAGTTTCCCTTAGAGATTGAAATTCGGGAAGAGGCGTATATCTATGTGGCTAAAGAGAAGGCCATGGGGGGCATGCCTTACGGCATCAATGGGTCCACCATGCTCATGCTCTCTGGCGGCATTGACTCTCCTGTGGCTGGATTTCTCATGGCCAAAAGAGGCATTGAAGTCCATGGAGTATATTATCACAGCCATCCTTATACCTCGGAAAGAGCCAAGGATAAGGTGAAGGAACTGGCGAGGATCTTGGCCGAGTATACAGGGAAGATCCATCTTCATGTGATGCCTTTTACGGAGATTCAAATGGAGATCATGGATAAATGTCCAGAAAATGAACTGACCATCATCATGAGACGCTTCATGATGAAATGTGCTTGTGCCTTGGCAGAAAAACTAGGGATTCAAAGTGTCACCACAGGAGAGAGCATCGGTCAGGTGGCTTCTCAAACCATGGAAGCTTTGGTGGTATCAGACGATGCTGGAGACCGACCTGTGTTTAGACCTTTGGTGGCCATGGATAAGACGGACATCATGGACATCTCTGAAAAGATTGGCACCTACGAAACGTCTATTCTACCCTATGAGGATTGCTGCACCATTTTTGTGCCCAAGCATCCGGTGACCAAGCCAAAACTCAAGTATATTGTGCAGCATGAAGAAGCCTTGGACAGTGAAGCCTTGGTACAAAGGGCTCTGGAAGGAACGGAGGTATTTGTCTTATGATGGAAGACTACTTAAAAGAAGGTACCGATTACGAAGACTATACAGAAAACTATATGGTGGAAAAGAAGCCCTGTTGTAAAGATCGGGGACAAGAGGGTAAGAACGGTTGCGGTTGCAACTCAGGAGGCATACTGATCAAGAAATAAGGAGCGTTGAAGAGGATGGCCAAGACAAGTATTTTTAGCAGCAAGTATGAAAAAAAACAGCGCAGAAAAAGAGCGTTGAAAAGAGCATTCTTTTTCGTGCTCCTCATGAGTTTGTTGGTCCTCTTTTTCAGAGCGCCACTTTTAGAAGTTATTGAGAAGGTAAAGCAAGATATTGAAGCAGAGCGTGCACAAAAGGAAGAGCTCTTAGAGGAAATTCCAGACCCCATAGATGAAGTGCCAGAGGAACCTGAAGAGCCTGAAGAACCTGAAGAGACCTCCGTTGCCCAAGGCTATGACCTCCCTGTGGGCGTGAGCTTTGTGGTGGAGCTGTCCTTAGAAGATGGAGAGCGCAGCTTCAATTCCTTGGAAGAGCTGAATATGGAGTGGGATGTATCCCCTTCTAAAAAGCAAGCCATTGTCTTAGAGCCTGAAAGCCAAGATCTCTTTTTGCTAGATGTGGACGGAAACGTTGTGGACATCACCTACAAAGTCTATGAAAATGATCGAGGGGGCAGATATCCTAAGGAATCCATTTTGAGTACTCGGGAGAACTTTGTCTGGTCTGAGACCCCCATGTTCTTAGACGAAGATACCGTGGTGTTCATGTCTCAATTGCCATGGTTTGATCAGCGCAGAGCCATGTATGTCATTGAGTTAGATCCACTATCTCATCGCTTCTTTTACCAGATTGTGGCCACAGGTGTTCGACTTCTTGGCCGCGAGGAAGCGGGAATTTTGTATGAGATTGGAGAACAGCAGTACATCCTCACTCCAGACTATACCATCATTCGGCCTTAGGGCCTATAGACGGGACAAAGGGAACTTTGTCCCGTATCATTTTCCGGAGACCATGGTCAACGGGCTTAAAGGAGGATTTCATGGACATTGGCATATCAACGGCCATCTTTTATCCAGAGATGGTCACAGAGGACGCAGTGGCGCTCCTTGGACAACATGGTTTTGAGACCCTGGAGGTTTTTGCCAACAGTTTTCAGGAGTTTACCAAAGACTATGGGGCAAGGCTGAAAGAAGTGGCCCATGACCATAATACCAAGGTGCGGTCCATCCATACGGTGAGCTCAGCCTTTGAACCCTATCTTTTTGATGGTTATGAGAGGCGTCGAGAAGACTTTTTTAAGATCTATAAAGACTTTCTAGATTTTGGCCACATTTTAGGGGCCAAGGTGTATACCTTCCATGGACTTATCAAGAAACCCCATCCGTCCATGAGCTTCCAAGATGTGGTGTATATTTATGAAAAGATGGTCTATGAAGCAGGTCTTCGAGACATGGTCCTGGCCCAAGAAAATGTGTCCTGGTGTTTGTCTGGAAATCTTCAGTATTTACAGCGCTTAAAAGAGGCGGTGAAGGGTCCTTTGAAGTATACTTTGGATGTGAAGCAAGCGGTGAAGGCGGGGAAAAGTCCGGAAGACTACTTGGCCATCTATGGAGAGGATCTTATGAATCTCCACTTGAATGATCATGATGACTTGTCCACATGCCTTTTGCCAGGTCAAGGACATTTTGATTTCAAAACCTTGAAGAGACAAGTGGAAGACCTGGGCTATGAGGGGCCAGGCATCATTGAAGTCTATCGAGAAAATTATGATACCGTGGAAGATCTCAAGAAAAGCAAAGAGGTTCTTGAAAGAATCCTCTCATAATCATTGAAATAGAGACGCATATCAATTATAATATTAGAAGTTTGAAAACAAGCCCGTGAGGGTATAGGAGGATATCAACCATGAATGTAACTGTTGAAAAGTTAGATGCCAAGAAGGTAAAATTAGAAGTCACTGTAGAGGCGGCCAAGTTAAAGGAAGCCATTATGAAGTCCTATAAGAAAAATGTAAAGAACCTCAATGTCCAAGGGTTTAGAAAAGGAAAGGCACCCTTTGCCATCGTGAAGCAATTCTACGGGGTAGAAGTTCTATTTGATGATGCCACAGATTTCTTGCTCAATGAAGCTTACCCACAGGCCATTGAAGAATCAGGCATTAAGCCCATTGACTATCCACAAATCGACATCAAGCAAATGGAAGAAGGAGAAGAGTTCATCTTCACCGCTGAAGTGGAAGTTTATCCTGAATTTGATTTGCCAGAATACAAGGGTCTTGAAGCAGTGCATCCAGTGTACGTGGTCACAGACCATGAAGTGGATCACGAACTAGAGCACCTTATGGAAAAGAATGGCCGCATTGAATCCAAGGAAGAAGGCGCTGCTGTAGAAATGGATGACATTGCAGTGATCAACTTCGATGGAAAAGTGGATGGCACACCTTTTGAAGGTGGCAAGGGTGAAAACTTTGAGCTGACCATCGGCGCCAAGATGTTCATCGGAGACTTTGAAGATCAACTCGTCGGGTTAAAGGTTGGAGAAAAGAAGGTTGTGGAAGTGACCTTCCCAGAAGATTACCAAGCAGAAGAAGTGGCTGGTAAAGCGGCAGAATTTGACGTGGAAATCTTAGACATCAAAAAGAAGGAATTCCCAGCGATGGATGATGAGTTCGCCTCTGAAGTATCTGAATTTGAAACGTTAGAAGAGCTGAAGGCCTCCATCAAGGAAGGGCTTCTAAAGAATGCAGAAGACAGAAGCAAAAATGAGCTCCAAGGAAATCTTATTAAAGCACTGGCAGACAAGGCTGAAATTGACATCCCCAATGCCATGATAGAAAACAGCATTGACCGTATGGTGAAGGATTTTGAACAAAGAATTCAGCAGCAAGGCATTTCCATGGGGATGTACCTGCAGATGACCGGACAAAACCAAGACACCATCCGGGACATGTTTAGAGAAAATGCCACCAGCGTGGTAAAGAACGATCTTCTCATTGAAGCCATCATGGAAAAAGAAGGTATTGTGGCCACAGAAGAAGAGCTCAGCGTCAAGGCAGATGAAATTGTTGCCATGTACGGTGGACAGATGGCAGACTTGAAGGATATGCTTCTGAAGAACAATAAGAAAGAACTGGAAATGGAAGTGACCACAGCTAAGGTCTTTGAGCTTCTGAAAGAGCATGCAACCCTCACAGAAGAAGAAAAGAGCACTGCCCATAATCATGGACAAGAAGACCATGAAGGACACGACCACGAATAAATTCCCAAGGGAATCCATAGGATAATCTTCTGAAATCCTTCGGGGAGAAGCCTCCTGTAGGCGTTCATAAATGAAAGTGATGCATTGCCAGGGACAAGGTTCTCTGGCAATGATTCTTTTTAGTGGTTTTCTTAAGAAAGAGTTGATTTTTCGTGTCTTTGGTGTACAATAGTAGACACAATTAAATTGTTTCAAATTCATTTAGCGCCATTTTAAGTTCCTTTTAATGGGTTCTTGATATGGTACAATAAGAGAAAGAAAAATATAATATTGGAGGATATGCTATGAGTTTAGTACCAATGGTCGTAGAACAAACAAACAGAGGAGAAAGATCTTATGATATTTTCTCAAGACTCTTAAAAGATAGAATCATTATGCTTTCCGGTGAAATCAATGATGTGACCGCAAATCTAGTGGTGGCACAGCTCCTATTTTTAGAGAGTGAAGATCCAGATAAGGATATTTATCTGTACATCAACAGTCCTGGAGGATCCATCACCAGTGGGATGGCGATTTTTGATACTATGAACTACATCAAGTCTGATGTGGCCACCATTTGTGTGGGTATGGCAGCCTCCATGGGGGCATTTCTACTCACCGCAGGCACCAAGGGCAAAAGATTTGCACTGCCAAACAGTGAAATCATGATCCATCAGCCCCTGGGCGGTTATCAAGGACAGGCCACAGACATTGAGATTCATGCCAGAAGAATTCTGCAGATCAAAGACAAGATGAATGCCATCATGGCAGAGAAAACGGGGCAACCCATTGACACCATCAAGAAAGATGTGGAAAGAGACAACTTCATGAGTGCAGATGCAGCCATCGAGTATGGACTCATCGACAGCATTCTTGAAAAGCACGTGACAAACAAAGCATAGTACTTTTACCATGGAGATGGTAAAATAGAAGTTAACCATCTAGTGGGAGAAAAATGCCCGGATCGTTTTGTGAAACCAAAGAAGACATGGAAAGGGCACTGGCCCGAAAGGTTTTTCGGGGGTAAGCAAAGGCTGTTCTTTGCCTAGAGGTGTTCAAGTTAAAGAGGTGAAATAGTATGGCAAAATTTGATGATAAAAACCAATTGAAATGTTCATTCTGTGGAAAGAGTCAAGACCAAGTGAAAAGACTCATCGCAGGACCGGGCGTATACATCTGTAACGAGTGTATCGAGCTCTGCTCTGAAATTGTCCAAGAGGAACTTAGTGAAAAGACCGAGATGGATTTCACAAAGCTGCCAAAACCCCATGAAATCAAGGAGCATTTAGACCAGTATGTCATTGGTCAAGATGGCGCCAAGAAGTCCATGGCGGTGGCGGTGTATAACCACTATAAGAGAATCAACTATCCAAAGAAGAGCGATGTGGAATTGTCCAAATCCAACATTCTCTTATTAGGACCCACAGGTTCAGGAAAGACCTTACTTGCCCAGACCTTGGCGAGATTTTTAGAAGTGCCCTTTGCCATTGCTGATGCCACCACCTTAACGGAGGCAGGCTATGTGGGTGAAGACGTGGAAAATATCCTCTTAAAGCTCATCCAAAATGCGGATTACGATGTGGAAAAAGCGGAAAGAGGCATCGTGTACATTGATGAAATCGACAAGATTGCCAGAAAGTCTGAAAATCCATCCATCACCCGTGATGTATCTGGAGAAGGCGTTCAGCAAGCTTTGCTGAAGATTTTAGAAGGGACCGTGGCATCAGTGCCCCCTCAAGGAGGCCGAAAGCATCCCCATCAGGAACTCTTGCAAATCAATACCACCAACATTTTGTTCATCGTAGGTGGTGCTTTTGATGGCATTGATAAGATTATTGAGAAGAGAACCCAAAAGTCTTCCATTGGATTTGGCGCAGATATCCAATCCAAGCACGAGAAGAATGTGGGCAAGCTCTTGGAAGACATCTTACCAGGAGACCTGTTGAAGTTTGGCTTGATTCCAGAGTTTGTGGGACGCGTACCCATCGTGGTGACCTTAAACTCCTTAGATGAATCTGCCCTCATTGAGATTCTCACAAAGCCAAAGAACTCTTTAGTGAAGCAGTACAAAAAGCTCTTTGAAATGGACCATGTGGCGTTGGAATTCACCGAGGCATCCTTGGTGTCCATTGCCAAGGAAGCCATTAAGCGCAATACAGGGGCCAGAGGCTTACGCGCTATTTTGGAAGACATCATGAAAGAAGTGATGTTTGAGGTGCCTTCCGATGAGACCATCGAAAAGGTCATCATCCATGGAGATACCATTCATACCAAAGCGCCAGAGATCATCTACAGAAAAGAAACTGAAGAAACAGCATAGTGAAGTGGACAGACCGAAAGGTTTGTCCATTTTCGAGAGGGAGGTATTTTTATGGCAAGAAAGCGCAGAACGCTTCCGATGATCCCCTTAAGGGGCATCACCATATTTCCATATATGGTCTTACATTTTGATGTGGGCCGAGAAAAATCCATCGCCTCTTTGGATGAGGCCATGATGAAAAACCAAGAGATTTTCTTGGTGCCTCAAAAGGAGAGCAAAATTGAAGAACCTGGCAAAGAGGACTTGTTAGACATTGGGACCCTTTGCGTCATCCGCCAGCTGTTAAAGCTGCCGGGCAATACTGTTCGGGTACTGGTGGAGGGCATCTCCAGAGGGAGGCTCATGACCTTAAGAGAAGGGCCGTTTTATCGCGCCAGCATTGAGATCATTGAAGAACCGCAAAAGGATGTAGACAACGTGGAAGAGGAAGCTTTGGTGAGAAGTGTCAAAGAGAGCCTATCTTCTTATGTGCGTCATACCGGGTATATGCCCCAAGAAGCGCTCATGTCTTTAGACGACATTGAAGAGCCTGGTCGCTTTGCCGATACCGTGGCGTCCTATTTGATGCTGAAGCCCGAGGACAAGCAAGGACTTCTCCTTTCCTTAAAGGTCATGGAGCGTTTGGAAAAGCTTCTGGTCATCGTGAACAAGGAGCTGGAGATTGCAAAGATTGAGAAGAAGATCGGTAGCAAAGTGAAAAGCAATATTGACAAGGTGCAAAAGGAATACTACCTAAGGGAACAGCTCAAAGCCATTCAAGATGAGCTGGGCGAGTATGACGAAGACACCAAGGAGTATTTGGCCTATAAAGAGAAGATTGAAAAAGCCAAGATGCCCAAAGAAGCCAAAGAAAAAGCCCTTTATGAGCTGGATCGTTTACGAAACAGCGGCAGCTATTCTCAAGAAGGGGGCATCATCAAGACCTATTTAGACTGGATGGTGACCATTCCTTGGAAGAAAGAAACCAAGGATAATGTGAACATCATAAAGGCCAGAGAAGTGTTAGAAGCAGATCACCATGGGCTTAAGGATGTGAAGGATCGGATCATAGAGTATTTGGCGGTGAAGAACACGGCCAAAACATTGAAAGGACCCATCCTTTGTTTGGTGGGACCTCCAGGGGTGGGAAAAACCTCCATTGCTCGATCCGTGGCCAGAGCCATCAACCGGAACTTTGTGCGTATGTCCTTGGGTGGCGTGCGGGATGAAGCAGAGATTCGTGGTCATCGAAGAACCTATGTGGGCAGTATTCCAGGGCGGATCGTCTATGGCATGCGCCAAGCAGGCAGTAAAAACCCATTGTTCTTATTGGATGAAATCGACAAGATGGCCAATGATTTTCGTGGAGACCCAGCGGATGCGCTGTTAGAAGTGCTGGATGCGGAGCAAAACGGCACCTTTAGAGACCACTACTTGGAAGTGGAAATGGACCTGTCCAAGGTCATGTTCATCACCACAGCCAATACTTTAGATACCATTCCACGGCCTTTATTAGATCGTATGGAAGTCATTGAGATCAATGGCTATACCTATGAAGAAAAGCAAAACATCGCCAGGAAGCACTTGATTCCCAAGGTGCTGAAAGAGCATAACTTGACCGAGGAAGCGCTGAAGATTTCCGACAATGCCTTAAAGCTGATGATTGAAGGCTACACGGTGGAATCCGGGGTTCGTAACTTGGAAAGAACCTTGGCCTCCATCACCAGAAAATCCGTAGCCTACATGCTGGAGAAGAAGAAAACCTCGGTGCAGATCAACACCCAAATGGTAGAGAAGTTCCTGGGACACCCTAAGCACATGTATGACCGTGCGGAAAAGGAAGACCGGGTGGGCGTGGTCACAGGCCTCGCCTGGACCATGTTTGGAGGAGACATTCTCCCCATTGAAGTGACGGTGATGGAAGGAACTGGGAAACTAGAGCTCACAGGACAACTGGGCGATGTGATGAAAGAGTCGGCCAAAGCGGCTTACTCCTATATCCGTGCCCATGCGGACACCTTAGGGGTGGAGAAGAAGTTCTATAAAGACAATGACATCCACATCCATGTCCCTGAAGGCGCTGTGCCCAAAGATGGTCCCTCCGCGGGGATCACCATGACCACGGCGTTGGTCTCTGCCCTCACAGGGAAAAAGGCCAGACATAACGTGGCCATGACCGGTGAAGTTACCTTGACTGGACGGGTACTCCCCATTGGCGGACTCAAAGAGAAGTCTTTGGCGGCAGCTAGGGCAGGGATTGATACCATCATCATTCCAGACAAAAATAAGTTTGATCTAGAAAAATTACCAGACTCCATTTTGACAAAGCTGACCTTTATTCCCGTGAAAAAAGTGGATGAGGTCTTAGCCAAAGCCCTCTTGGAGGACAAATAAATGATTAAAATTAAAACAGCAGAATTTATCACCTCCGCGGTGAAGACCAATCAATACCCAGAAAGCGTCCATCCTGAAGTGGCCTTTGTGGGCCGCTCCAATGTGGGCAAATCCACCATCATCAATGCCATCACCAACAGAAGAAAACTGGCCAAAGTCTCCAATACCCCAGGAAGAACAAGACTTGTGAATTTCTTTTTGATCAATGAAGGCGCCATGCTGGTGGACCTGCCAGGCTACGGCTATGCCAAAATCAGCAAGGTGGAAAAAGCAGCCTGGGGCAAAATCATTGAGGAATATATCGTCTCCAGCCCAAATCTAAGACGATTTGTCCTCCTTGTGGATTCTCGTCATAAGCCCACTGCAGATGATGTGGCCATGATGGACTACTTGAGATATTATGAGAAAGATGTGGTAGTGGTGGCCACAAAGCTAGATAAGCTCAAGAGAAATGATATTAGAAAGAGTGAAAAGCTCATTCGGGAAACGCTCTCCATGGGGAAGGAAGACCCCTTTATCATGTATTCTTCCACCTCTAAAGAAAATCTTCAATCGGTGATTGATTTGGTCTTTGGAGAACTTTTGCCAGAAGAAGCATAAGAACTGGTTGTTTCGGCATAATTAGTTAGGAAACAATGATAATCGTGGCCAAAAGAAGATCCATCTTGAACCTGACGGTACAGATGGCCCGATTATGATTTTTCCCATTGAACAAACATCGCGGAAAAAAGGCGCAA
>Ga0194138_10001247_pt1 | contig 12219 bp, 11 predicted proteins | sample TARM_MetaG_T2_14_FD_134022 | JGI IMG/M metagenome (GOLD analysis project Ga0194138, IMG submission 134022) | Freshwater microbial communities from Pennsylvania, USA, analyzing microbe dynamics in response to fracking - TARM_MetaG_T2_14 (version 2) | ecosystem: Environmental > Aquatic >...
CTCTGAAAAAATATGGAAAGTAATATGTGTGTACAACAAGAATAAAATGCAACAAAACAGCTAGAACCCTTGTATTAAGGTATTTCTAGCTGTTTATGCTTCTTGCAACTGTCAAACTCGGGAAAAAATCCTAAATATTTCGATCTTAGTTCGAGGTTGTCGTATAAGTGTTTAAAATTGACGCATTTTGAAAGCGTATGATATATTAAATTTGTATAGAACAGGAAGTGGGGTGATGATATGGCAAGAGGAGGCGGTAGTGGTTCACGAGGCGGAGGTGGTTCATTTGGTGGCAGTCGAGGCAGTGGCGGTCGAACTAGTTTCGGCGGTAGTAGAGGAGGCCGGTCCTTCGGGAATAGCAACTCTGGTCGCTCATCTAGCGGAGGAAGCTGGGGCAATAGAACTCCGCGAGTAGGGCCAGTTTTTAGCGGGGGTCCTACTTATCGAAATTATGGCAGTGGTTCTGGTTTTGGAAGACGACCAAGGGGTTCTGGGGGTTGCGGCTGTAGTGTTTTGATAACTGTAATGTTCATTATCATTGGTATATTTCTGTTTATGTCGTTATTTACCTCATCAAATAATAACCCTAGTGGAAATTCAAATAGCATTACAGTTTCTACTATTGAAAGAGAAGCGCTTCCTAAAGGGACTGCCAATGAAACTAGTTATTATACAGATCAAGCAGGTTGGATTAGTAATCAGACACAGATGACGCAAGGTTTACGTCATTTTTATCAAGAAACGGGTGTTCAGCCTCATGTTTATATAACAGATTATATCGCTGGAGAGTCAATTGAAACAATTAATGATTTAACAGAATATGCAAATGATTTATATGATGAGTTATTTACAGATGAAGCACATTTACTACTCGTATTTTACGAACCTTCACCAAATGATTATATGATGGCTTATATAACAGGCACAGCAGCTAAACAAGTGATTGATACAGAAGCAGGCGATATCTTATTAGATTACCTAGATCGAAATTATTACAACGGTAATTTAACAGATGAACAATTCTTTAGTAATTCTTTTAGAGATGCAGCAGATCGTATTATGGCAGTCACTACCTCACCATGGATTCCAGTATTTACTATGGGTAGTATTATAGTGTTAGTAGGTATTCTATTTGTTTGGTGGAAAAAACGCCAAGAGAAAGTAGCGATAGAGCAGAAAAGAACAGATGAAATACTTAATAGGCCAATCGAAACATTTGGAAAGAATTCAGAAGCTGATGAATTAGCCAAAAAATATGAAGAATAGTGTTGAATATAAGGAGGATTTATTATGTCAGTATTAGCAAGATTTAGTAAAATTATTAGCGCAAACGTGAATTCAATAATTGATCGGATGGAAGACCCTGAGAAAATGATTGATCAATACTTACGTGATATGATGGAAGATTTAGCTGAAGTTAAAGAAAGTACCGCAGGAGTAATGGCTGAAGAGACACGTTCAAAGCGTGCAGTGGATGAGAATGAAGCCGAAGTTAATAAATATCAACAATTAGCTAAAAAAGCATTAGAAGCTGGTAATGAAGATGATGCGAGAGTATTCTTGAGTAAGAAACAGGAATTAGAGAACGTAGGTGCGGGCTTATCAACAGCGTATGCTTCTGCTCATGAAAATGCTGCGAAGATGCGTCAAATGCATGATAAATTAGCATCAGATATTGAAACGTTACGTAATCGCCGTGCTATGATTAAAGGGAAAATTTCTGTAGCTGAAGCTCAAGGTAAAATTAATGAGGCAACTCAATCTGTATCTAAATCTGAAGGTGCAATGAGTAGTTTTGAAAGAATGGAAGAGAAAGCTAACCGCATGCTGGACGAAGCCAATGCAATGTCAGAATTAAATAGTGAGCCTATTGATAAAGCTAAAGATTTAGAAGCGAAGTACGCAAATCAAACAACTGCTTCTGTGGAAGATGAATTAGCTAGAATGAAATCAGATTTAGGCTTGTAGTAAGAAAAAATTATGAACCATAGGATAAAACATAAGGGAATGATCACCACAAATTTGTTTATACAGATTTGTGGTGATCATATTATTTTATAGTAAAAGGGATTATAAATTTTATGTTGATTTATCAAACTTTGTACTACGCTCAGGTTTTGTTTTCCAAGACGGTGGTCGCTTTCAAAACCTCACAGACGTTCGTGCTTTCCCAGCTCAATCGTTTAAGCTCTGTCTACTCCGCTTTGCTCTTAGGCAGAGCATGCTACGCCGATTGCCCTCTGTACCGCTTTAGGAAACAAGTCATTGAGCTAAGTTAAGAATACCAACAAATAATTAATGTAGTTGAGCTTCGTTTTTGTCAGTAATTAAAAAAATTATATATTTTTTATATTGATTTAACGAGCTTTATTCTTTGTTCAGTCTATTATTTTCCACGGTAGCGGTCTCCTTCAAACCTTTTTTATAAGTTCGATTGGCTAACTTTGATGTGAACATGTAGATTTGTAAGTGGCAATTCAAATGTCCTTTATGTCGCTTTGGCAAACCAGCATAGTGAGTTACGCATTTTTAACTTAATTTTAAGCTATATTACAAAACGACGAAACTAGCAAATTTGAATTTTTTAATCTAAACTTTTCCTCATAAATATTAGAAATGAGCTTAGTTTACGTGATGTACCGTAAGCTGTCAATTGTATTGTTTGACATAAGAGAAACATGTATTGCAAAATATAATTAGGAAAATATTAAAAATGAGGTGGTTGATTTTGTTAGAAGTTAATAATTTAGTCAAGACATTTGGTGAATTAAGAGCAGTCGATGGCGTATCGTTTAAAATTGAACCCGGGCAAATTATGGGAATGATTGGGCAAAATGGTTCCGGTAAAACAACTGTTTTTAGAATGATTCTTGATTTTTTAACGCCTGAAGAAGGTGGCAAAGTTTTATGGGAAGAGCAAGAATTAGGAAAGCGGTTATATGATATCGTAGGATATCTACCGGAAGAAAGAGGACTTTACGAAAAATTGACAATTGAACAACAAATTTTGTATTTTGCTCGATTAAGAGGAATGAATCGTAATGAAACTTTGAAAAAAATTGATTATTGGATGGAGCGCTTTGCAGTAAAAGGCAAAAGGTCTGATAAAGTGAAAACATTATCTAAAGGCAATCAGCAAAAAGTTCAGCTTATAGCTACTTTAATTCATGAACCTCAGCTAGTTATTTTGGATGAACCATTTAGCGGTTTGGATCCAGTGAATTCAGATTTACTAATGCAGGGAATTTTGGATTTGAAATCTAAAGGTAGTAGTATTATTTTTTCGAGTCACAATATGAACAATGTGGAAGAAATATGTGATAAGTTAGTGATGATTCATAATGGAAAACAGGTTTTATATGGTGGCGTAGAAGAAGTTAGGGAAAGTTTTGGACGCACCAAAATTTTTGTTGATACCGATAATTGGACTGAATCAGATTTAAATGCTTTAGATGGCGTATCTAAAGTTACAAAAAGAGGAGAGCAACGTTTTGTACTGGAACTGCTTAATGCTAATTATGGAGAAGCAATATTTAATCATATTACTAAAGGTAGATATATTTCAACATTCAGTCAGCAACCACCAACTTTAGAAGAAATATTTAAGATGAAAGCGGGGGAAGCAAAAGATGAGTAAAGCATGGATTGTCATAAAAGAAGTTTACCGCAAAAACGTTTTATCTTGGTCATTCTTCTTCATGGTTCTTGGCCCGATTATAATGTTACTTGTTATTACAGGGATTGGATTTTTAATCGCTCAAGATCAAATGTCTTCAAGTGCAGGGACGGTTGCGTTAGTCAATGCTGATGACGAAGTAAGAGAGGTTATTCTGGCTGGCGACGTGAATAATGCATTTGTTCTTGATTTAACTGAAGAAGAAGCTAAAAGCGAGTTGAATGAAGAACATATAGATGGTTATTTAGTGATTGAAAGGACTGAAGAAAGTTTATCGGGAAATTTCTATCGTAAACCAACGAGTAAAGATATTAATGTTGGATCAATTCAACAAGCATTAGCGACATTTCATCTAAATAATACAGCAGAACTAATGGGCTTGAATCAAGAGCAATTACTACAAATTCAATCCAGTACTGTTGAAATCGACACAATAATATTACAAACTAGCGATGCTGGATTAACCACAGAAATTTCATCACAAGATCCAACAGTCATAGTTCGACAAGGCGTTGCATATGGTGTAAGTTTTATTGTGTTTATGTTCATTATGACGTATGTGAGCATAATCTCTCAAGAAATCGCAGCTGAAAAAGGGTCTAGAATAATGGAAATTATTTTATCGAGTATTTCAGCCAGTACACATTTTATCGGGAAAATGGTAGGAATAGGCTTGGTAATTTTAACGCAATTGCTGGCTTATGTCATTCTGTTTTTATTGGCTAGACTTTTTATTCAACAACTAGATTTCTTTAATTTTCTTGCACAATTTAATGTTGGATATTACCTTAATCAAAGTGGGAATGTACTACTATTAGGAGCTTTCTATGCAATTATTGGTATACTTATTTACACAAGTATAGCAGGCTTCCTAGGATCTTTAGTCTCAACAACAGAAGATGTCAATAAAATGATTACACCAATAGTTTTTACGGCTTTAGCTGGATTTTATATTGGTTTGTATGCGAATGTTTCAACAAATAATCCAGTGGTACGAATTGGTTCACAGATCCCGTTATTTACGCCTTTTGTTATGCCTTTTAGAATTGCTGCTGAAACAGTTGGGAGTACGGAGATTGTTATATCCTTCATTGTTTCCATTATATTTATGGTTATCTGCTTATGGGTGTCTATTATATTCTATAAGAGCAATGTCTTAGTTTATAGTGATAAAGGTTTAATCAATACTTTTAAACGTTCATTTGCGCTGTGGAAATCAGAACGGGAAGCATCCTAGAAGTTAAAAGTTCAAAAAATATAGATCCAATTCATTTAGTTTGAATTGGATCTTTTCTTTAGAAGATAAGGTTTTGTTGATTTTCAAAACTTTGTACTTCGCTCAGCATATTTTTCCAAGGCGGTAGTCGCTTTCAAAGCCCCACTGAAGTTCATTCGTTTCTAGGTCGATCGGCGTAGCTTTGCTCATAGACAGAGAAAGCTACGCTGATTGACCTTTGTACTGCGATGAAAAAGAAATTTACTATTCTACGTTAAATATTCGAATAAAAGTAAAGCGATATCATCAAGTTATACTGCTAAACAGACTTTATAGTCCTTGGACTCGTCAGAGTTATTACAAAAAAAGTTTTTCTTCTAAGGCTGCAGTTAAAGTAGCAGAAAAATTTATTTTTTTCTTTTCAGCTAAGATAGCTAAATACTCAGGGATTAACGTATTCTTTTTAACTTTCTTATGACTTTTTTTCGCTCTGAAGTCATTTAAATCAATATTTATCAGGACAATTTTATCACTTGGTTTTAAATCTACGTGGGTAAAATCTAAAGTAGCTTCAGGTAAATTTGCTTGATCATATAATGCTTCGCCTAATGATTGTTGTGCATACTTAAAGGCCTCGGATAAATTCTCTCCAAATGTTACGGCACCCGGAACATCTAGAAATTGCACAGTGTAAGCTCCGTCTTTATCTTGAAAAAATATGGCAGGGTAAAACACTTCTTTTTGTGACAAATCTGAACACCTCACTTTATTTAGCAAGTAATATCTAACTTTCCTTAATTCTACCAAACTTATAAGTAGCTTAATAGTCCGACTTATCAAATTCTTATAAAAAAATAAGGTCATAATGATTCTATTTTAGGTTAGAATTCGGTAAAATTAGAAGGATAGCTCCTATTAGGGGCTATAATATGGTAGAATTATTGTATTAATAAGTGAGGTTTTTTATGAAAAATTTACCAATAGGATTCATCGATTCGGGTGTAGGCGGTTTAACAGTTGTTAAACAAAGTTTACGTCAATTACCTAATGAATCGATTATTTATTTAGGCGATAATGCGAGATGTCCATACGGACCTAGACCTTTAGAAGAAGTAAAAAAATATATTTGGCAATTAACTAATTTTCTCAGGGAAAAAGGCATTAAAATGTTAGTGATTGCCTGTAATACGGGTACTGCAGCTGCCTTAGATGATATTCGAGCGACTTTAGCTATTCCTGTAATCGGTGTTATTCATCCAGGAAGCCGTGCTGCCATTAAACATACCGTTAATAATCGTATAGGTATAATTGGCACACAAGGAACAATTAATAGTGAATTATATGAAACTGTATTAAAAGAAAAAGTAGAACACTTATCAGTTACAAGTGTAGCTTGTCCAGAATTTGTTGAAATAGCTGAAAGTACGCTGTTTAATGATTCTGATATTCAAACGATTGTTAAAAAAAGACTAAAAGCTTTTGAACAAACGGATATTGATACTCTAGTACTAGGATGTACTCATTACCCATTGTTAAGTGAGACGATTCAGTCAACTATTGGAAACAAGGTACATTTAATTGATTCTGGCAAAGAAACAATCAATGAGGTCAGTACATTACTAGATTATTTTAATTTAAGTCGCTCAGCAGATGATGCGATCAATGAACCTGCGACTCAGGAATATTATACTACGGGGAATACCGAACAATTCTCTAAAATTGCGAGTCAATGGTTAGAACAAGCAAAACCTAATGTAAAACAAGCGTTTATTAAAGGAGAGATTGTAGTTGAAAGTGATTATAGCTAGCCATAACAAAGGTAAAATTAATGAATTTAAAGCAATGTTTGCACCATTGAAGATTGAAGTTCAATCTTTATTAGATTTTCCTGAATTATCAGAAGTTGAAGAGACGGGTGTTACCTTCGAAGAAAATGCTCGTTTAAAAGCAGAAAAAATCGCCGAAACGTTAAATTGCATCACTTTATCAGATGATTCTGGTTTAGTTGTTAATGCATTAAATGGAGAGCCTGGCGTGTATAGTGCACGTTATTCAGGTGAGCCTAAAGATGACAATCGAAATAACTTAAAATTACTTGCGCGCTTAAAAGAAGTGGAGGCAACTGATCGCTCAGCGTATTTTGTCTCATGTATTGTGGTTGCTCATCCTAAAATGGACAGTTTAGTTGTAGAGGGGCGCGCATTCGGTGAAATTTTACCAGAACTTCGTGGAGTTGAAGGGTTTGGATATGACCCTTTATTTTATGTTGAAGCTGAAGGTAGCACATTTGCTGAAATTCCATTAGAAAGAAAAAATCAAATTAGTCATCGTGCTAACGCAACTAAACAATTATTAGAAGCACTACCAACATGGTTAGAGGAGTTGAAGACTAAGTGAAATTTTTAGTTATGAGCGATAACCATGGTAGATGGCAAAAAGTTCAAGAAATTATTACTGCATTAAAAGAACAAGTTGACTTTATTTTTCATTGTGGAGATTCCGAATTTCCAGCAGATGATCCGATTTGGGAAGATGTAGATAGTGTTGTTTCAGGTAATATGGATTATGATCCACAATATCGTAAAATCCAAACTTTAGAAACACCAGTTGGTAAAGTTCTAGTTCTGCACGGTCATCGTCATGGCGTCAATCATTCAAATACACAAGTCTTAGATTTAGCACAAGAAATGGGAGCTCAATTTGCATTTCATGGTCATACACATCGTTTGTATGCAGAATACAAAAATAATGTATTGTTGTTAAATCCAGGAAGTTTGAATCATTCAAGAGGACCAATAGAAGAGAAAACTTTTGCGATTATTACACTTGAATCGGATGCAATATTCGTTGATTTTTATGATGATTTATTAAATAAAATACAGCGATTAAGCCAAACGTTTAACCGCTAGAAAGAAGATTAAAGATGATACATCCAGTTATTGAAAGTTTTATCTGTCCTGATGTTAGCACTCTGATGATTCCAGCTGACGATGTAGCAAGTGTTATCTCAACTCATACGTTGAGTCATGGTTTATTGGTACTTTCACAAGTAAAATATTCAATGATTCCCGTATTATCAACAAAGTCTCAGCTTGTTGGTCTCATTAGCATGCCGCTAATTATTAATGCTGCAGTAACAATTGATTCAATCGATATCGAACGCCTTGATACATTGAAAATTTCAGATGTGATGCGCACAGATGTCAAAATGTTACCATTGGATACACCGTTTGAATTAATTTTAAGAGATTTAATTGATCATAACTTTCTATGTGTGATTGATTCACATCAAAATAACGAATTTTTGGGTTTAATCACACGTCGAGAAATTTTAAAACGTCTTAATCATTTGGTTCATAAACTATCAACTGATTCAACTATCATTGACCAAATTGAAGAATTACAACATGCACTAAGTCTTTAAAGTAAAGAAGAAAAGCTCCCCACCTGTTAACAACTTAGTTAACAGGTGGGGAGCTTTATTTTGTCTTATAAGGGACTATAAGTTTTAGGTTGATTTATCAAGCTTTGTACTTCGCTCAACTGATTGTTTTCCAAGGCGGAGGTCGCTTTCAATGCCTCACTGACGTTCGTGCTTTTCCAGCTCAATCGGCTAGGCTCCGTCTAATTCGCTATGCTCATAGACAGAGCAAGCGATTCTATTAGTAGCGTTGGATTGCCCTTTATACCGCTATGGAAAACAATTCGCTAAGCTACGTTTAATATTACAACACAAATAAAGCGATACACTCAAGTTAAAACTGCTAAACGGAATTTAAAGGTCTCGGACAATGTCCGAGGTTTTCTTATTTAAATTATGTGATTTTAAGGTGTAAAGGTACTAATTGGAAATTGAATATTGTGTTCTTGCAACGCTATGAAATATCGTTCATAGAAAACACTATTTAACCGATACTGCTCTCCATTTTTGACATAGAAAGTAATTCGATACATAAAAGTTTGGTGTTCTCCTCGAATCATTCCGGTAATCGAAGGTTCTTGGGTTAAGTATTCTGCAAATTCACCCTTAATCTCGCTGGTAATTTTACAGATAACCTCTTTAAATAAATTTAGATCCATATCATCATCTAAAGGTAAATCAATTAAAACTCTCATGGCTTGGCGACTTTGATTGTTTACTATCGTGATATAACTATTTGGTATATAGTAAATGTCACCATTTACTGCTTTTACAGTTGTCGTTCTTACACCAGTACTTAAGACCGTTCCTGTTATGCCTTCTTGAGGAATTGTGACTATATCACCAGTTTCAAATTGATTCTCAGTGATTATAAATATACCATTCAATAAATCTTTGACAAAATTTTGAGCCCCTAAACCAAAAGCTACACCAACGATACCAGCACTTGCGATTAACGTTTCGACTGGAAAGCCCATTAACTTCAACAGCGCATAAGCATAAACGAAATAGAGTGCATAAGTTGCGGCATTATGCATTAAATTGTTGATGGTCTCAATCCTTTGTGGGGATGTTTTTTTGTTTATAAGACTAATACGAGAATTATAGCGATTTTTGAATATGATTCCAATTGCTTTTTTCGTTAATATGAAAATCGCAGTAATCGATGCAAATGTAAGAATGAAAGACAAGGTATCAATCGCAATTGTGTCCCACTCTTGTCGTAGAATTTGATTAATCCAGTTGTTCAAATTAAAACCTCCTAATATTTTTTCAACTTTAATTTTATAGGAAAATCAATCGGATTTTCAAGTTATTAATAGTGCCGAAACGGCTTACAAATCATGTATTAGTATAGGACAATTGAATAAATGTCTAGTTTTAACCTATATAAACCCTAATTTTTTAAGTTGACTAAAATTAATGGGAAATATAGAATAACATAGAAAACGATTACAGAAGTGACGTTGAGTAATCTATAAGTTTAATCATTGATTAAAGGAGTAAATATATGACACAAATGATTTTTGTAAACGAAAGTTCAACGCCGAGTTTTCATTTAACAAATGGTAAAGTGAGCTACATTTTTCATGTTTTAGAAGGAAGCAAACTCTTAGAACATTTACATTATGGAGCTGCGATACGTCCAAGAGATACCTATGATTATTTGATTGAACGAGAAGTGAGACCCTCTAATAATTTGTATGCCGATACGCACACGACCTCATTGGAACATATTAAACAAGAGTACCCAGTTTATGGAACGACTGACTTCCGATACCCTGCAATAGATATTGAGTATCCTGAAGGAGATCGTATTTCACACTTTTCTTATAAGGGCTACTCTTTAATCAGTGGAAAATTAACGTCTGATAAACAGCCCATGCTTAGAGCTAACGCATTGGAAGATGAAACGTTAATTATTCACTTAAAAGACAATTATTCAGAAATGAGTATTGACTTACATTATACAATTTATAAAGCTCACAATATAATTATCCGTCGTTCGGTTATTCATAACAAAGATACAAAACCCTATAAGTTAAATCGAGCTTTAAGTGCGTCGATTGACTTTTCACATAATAATTTTGAAGTAGTGCATTTATACGGTGCTTGGGCAAGAGAAACACACGTGGAAAGAAGCACATTATTAAAAGGCGTGCAAAATTTTTCAAGTACAAGAGGTGCCAGCAGTCATGCTCATAATCCTTCTTTTGCTTTAGTCGATCCAAATACTACAGAACAAATAGGGGAAGCCTATGGCTTTAGTTTGGTTTATAGTGGTAATTTCTTAAGTCAAATTGAAGTTGATACTTATAATGTTACACGTGCTTCAATGGGAATTAATCCTCATCACTTTGCTTGGGATTTACAACCTGGAACGAGCTTTCAAACACCAGAGGTTGTAATGGCTTATAGTAAAGACGGTTTAAATGGTATGAGCCAACAGTTTCATAATGTATACCGTGAGCATTTATTGCACAAGCAAACACCCTTTAAGAAAGCCCCTGTATTAATAAATAGCTGGGAAGCAAACTATTTTGATTTTGATGACGCAAAAATACTTGAACAGGCGCAATTAGCGAAAGACTTAGGATTTGATCTGTTTGTTCTGGATGATGGATGGTTTAGTTCGCGGGACTCAGACAATGGCTCACTTGGAAATTGGACAAGCGACTTACGAAAGATTCCTCAAGGAATAGCCGATTTGTCGAAAAAAATCCAAGCAATGGGTATTCATTTTGGTCTATGGTTCGAGCCCGAAATGTTATCCATGGATACACCTTTATTTAAGGCACATCCAAATTGGATTATTGGGAATCCAGATAAGAACATTTCACATGGTCGAAACCAATATGTATTAGATTTTAGTAATCCAGACGTTGTAGATAATATATTTGAGCAAATGTCTGAAGTTTTATCGACTTCTAATATCGACTATGTTAAATGGGATATGAATCGCTATATTTCTGAACCGTTTTCTAATTTCTTACAACGTCATCAACAAGGTGAAGTATTCCATCGCTATATTTTAGGTGTTTATGATTTGCTAGATCGTATTCGCAAAGCGTTTCCAGGAGTGTTCATTGAAACGTGTGCTGGTGGAGGGGGACGTTATGATCCTGCGATGCTTTATTATGCAAATCAAAATTGGATAAGTGATGACACGGATGCAGTCGAAAGGTTAAAAATACAATACGGTGCATCGATGGTCTACCCAATTTCAACTATGGGAAGCCACGTCTCAGAAATACCTAATCATCAGGTAGGAAGAATTACTAGCTTAAAAATGCGCAAAGATGTAGCATTATTTGGCACATTTGGTTATGAATTAGATATCGTAAAATTATCAGAACATGATCGTGATGAGATTCGTGAACAAATCAAACAATTTAATCTATACCAAACATTAATCCATCAAGGTGATTTCTATCGTTTAAGAAGTCCTTTTGAAATTGGTTTAACTGCTTGGATGGTTGTAAGTAAGGATAAGAAAGAAGCATTGGTAGGTGTCTTCCAAAGTCAAGCAAGTGCGAACCCTGCATATGACAGAATGAAGTTAGCTGGCTTAAACACTGATTTAGAATACTCGATAGAAGAGCTTGATAGTGACAGGAAAGAATTTTCATCTCGATATGGTGATGACCTAATGGAAATTGGTCTATTATTAAATGAAAACTTCACAGGTCGTGCAGATGACTATTGGGGACGAGAAAAACCAGGCGAGTATAATAGTCGCGTATTTTATTTGAAAGCCTAAGAAAAGGAGTAAAATTTATGAGCTTATTAGTATTTGATATAGGTGGACAAGGCGTTAAATATGCCATATGGCAACATAATAAATTAATTGAAAAATCATCATTCAAAACTCCTGATAATTGGGAAAGCTTGCAAGAAGAATTATTC
>Ga0194138_10001248_pt1 | contig 12196 bp, 8 predicted proteins | sample TARM_MetaG_T2_14_FD_134022 | JGI IMG/M metagenome (GOLD analysis project Ga0194138, IMG submission 134022) | Freshwater microbial communities from Pennsylvania, USA, analyzing microbe dynamics in response to fracking - TARM_MetaG_T2_14 (version 2) | ecosystem: Environmental > Aquatic >...
GGTCAAGAAAGAAGAACAGATGAACTTAGCCAGCAGACTGTATGAACAGTTCGAAGAACGCGGCTATTCTGTACTGATCGATGACCGCAAAGAACGTCCGGGCGTCAAGTTCACGGACGCTGAGCTAATCGGTATCCCTGTACAGATCACAGTCGGTAAGAAGGCGTCTGAAGGCGTTGTCGAAGTCACAATGAGACAGACTGGGGAAATGGTCGAAACGAAAGTGGATGAGCTGTTCCACACCGTTGAAATACTGACTGCCAGCATGGATCAAAAATAAGCAAGCTGAAAACTGGGGCATTTTATGTCTCAGTTTTCTATGCTATTATCTTAAGATAAGCGAAGACTTTAGAAAGAAGGATTGAATGTGAGCTTAAGTAAAAAAGAATTATTTCAAACCCTCTTGAAACAGATCGGCTTTTCTCCCTCTCAAGAGGAAGCGGAGTGGCTTGAAAACGGAGAAGTGGCATCGGTCACTGTCTATAAAAAACAGAGAAAGTGGCACATCACGCTGAAAATGGTGAATATCCTGCCTTTTTCTCTCTTTTTGTCCCTCAAGAACGCATTGAAGGCTTCTTTTGATGTCTTGTCGGAGATCGAATTAACTATTGAGACTGAGGAACCGGTAGTGACGGAAGAAAAAGTGCAGCAGTACTGGCAGTATGCCTGCCATTTAAGCGGTGTCGATTCACCGATCTGCAACCGTACGCTGGCCGAAAACTATCCTTCAAAAGACGGCAATCACTGGGTCTTTCTGATCGATCAGGAGCTGGCGAAAGAAAAATACGAAACGGATTTCCTGCCGAAGATCTCTCAAAGCTATCATCAGCTGGGTTTTCCGAAACAGTTCAAGCTGGTGCCAGTCGTTGATGCACATGCACACGAGAAAAAGGTAGAAGAATTCAAGCTGAAAAAAGAAGAAGACGACCAGATCATGGCGCAGGAGTATACGCGTCTGGTTGAAAAAGCTGAAAAGAAAAAAGAAGAAAACAAAGACAATAAAGCGGACGGTCCGATCAAGCTGGGACGACCGATTCCTGCGAATGAAGAAATCAAGCAGATGATCGCTATCGAAGAAGAAGAGCGCCGTGTGACCTTGGAAGGGTACGTCTTCGATTCAGAAGTCAGAGAACTGCGCTCAGGTAGAAAACTGCTGATATTTAAGATCACTGATTACTCTTCTTCTTTCTCATGTAAAAGATTCTCCAACAATGAGCAGGACGAAGCCATGTTCGAACGGATCAAACCGGGGACTTGGGTAAAGGTTAGAGGCAGCATCCAGGAAGATACCTTTATGCGCGATCTGGTCATGAACGTTCAGGATGTCACTCAGACTTTTCATGCCAGTCGAAAAGATACATATCCGGAAGATAAGAAACGGGTAGAGCTTCATGCGCATACGAATATGAGTCAAATGGATGCGACCCCGAGTGCCACGGACCTTGTTAAGCAGGCGGCGGAATGGGGACATAAAGCCATGGCGATAACGGATCATGGTGTTGCCCAGTCTTATCCGGAAGCATACGCAGCGGGAAGCAAGAATAATGTAAAGATCATTTACGGTGTGGAAGCAAACCTCGTCGATGACGGTGTGCCTATCGCCTACAATGAGTCCGACGATGATTTGCATGAAGCCACCTATGTCGTTTTCGACGTGGAGACGACCGGGCTTTCAGCAATCTATGACAACATTATCGAACTCGCTGCTGTTAAGATGCATAAGGGCAACGTCATTGCAGAATTCCAGGAATTCATCGATCCCGGTCATCGTTTGTCCAATACCACGATAAATCTGACGGGGATCACGGACGAAATGGTCCGCGGGTCGAAGTCGGAAAAAGACGTGCTCGAACAGTTCAAGGATTTTTCAGAAGGCAGCATTCTAGTTGCGCACAATGCGACCTTTGATATGGGCTTTTTGAATACCGCCTATAAAAAACATGACATGCCGATGTCTGATCTGCCGGTCATCGATACCCTTGAATTTTCACGGTTTATCAATCCATCTTTCAAGAGTCATCGACTGAATACACTGGCAAAACGGTTCAAAGTCAATTTAGAGCAGCATCACCGAGCGATTTACGACTCCCAGACGACCGGTCAGCTGCTCTGGATCTTCGTTAAAAATGCGAACAAGGAATACAACATCACGCGCCACAATGAACTGAACAAATACATGGGCGGCGGGGATGCCTATAAGAAATCCCGTCCCAGTCATGTGACGATCTGGGCGAAAGATCAGGCCGGGCTCAAGAACCTGTTCAAACTCATCTCCGGCTCGCTCGTCGATTATTTCTACAGGGTTCCGCGTGTCCCGCGGTCCTTTTTAGACAAGTACAGAGAGGGCCTGATCATAGGGTCGGGCTGTGCGCAGGGCGATGTCTTTGAAGCCATGATGCAGCGCGGCTATGAAGAGGCTAAAAATAAAGCCGGCTATTACGATTATCTTGAGATCATGCCAAAAGAGGCCTACCTTGACCTGATCAACCGCGAACTGGTCCGAAACAAAGATGACCTGGAAGATATCATCTCAAACATCGTCAAGCTGGGTAAAGAACTGGACAAGAAGGTCATCGCGACCGGGAATGTCCATTTCGTGAATCCGGAAGACGGTGTGTACCGAGACATCCTGCTTGAAACGCAGAATAAATCGCACGTCAGTCAGCATAAAAATCCGCCGGTATATTTCAGAACGACGGATGAAATGATGGAGAGCCTGTCCTTTTTAGGTGAAGACACTGCAGAAGAAGTAGTAATCACTAATCCGAATGCGCTCGCCGATAGCGTTGCTGATGACATCACGCCGGTAAAGCAGGACTTATATACACCTAAAATGGAAGGTTCTGAAGAAGAGATCCGTAAAATGAGCTATGACAAGGCTCATGAATTATACGGCGAAGAATTACCGGAAATCATCGAAGCCAGGATCGAGAAAGAACTGGACAGTATCATCGGGAACGGCTTCTCGGTCATTTATCTGATCTCTCAGAAACTCGTGCATAAGAGTGTGGAAGACGGCTATCTGGTTGGTTCCAGGGGGTCGGTGGGCTCCAGTCTGGTCGCTACGCTGACTGGGATCACAGAAGTCAATCCCATGCCGCCGCATTACCGCTGCACAGGCTGTCAGCATTCTGAATTCTTTACGAATGGTGAATATGGCTCCGGCTTTGATCTGCCGGAAAAAGCCTGTCCCAAATGTGGAGAGTCCTTATATAGAGACGGTCAGGACATTCCTTTTGAAACCTTCCTAGGGTTCAACGGCGATAAAGTCCCCGATATCGATCTGAACTTCTCAGGAGAATATCAGGCCAGAGCTCACTTGTACACGAAGGAACTGTTTGGAGAAGAGTATGTTTATCGTGCCGGGACGATCGGTACCATTGCTGACCGGACGGCCTTCGGCTTCGTCAAAGGCTACGAACGTGATCATCAGCTGAATTACCGCTCAGCTGAGGTCGACCGGCTGTCAAAAGGACTGACCGGTGTCAAACGGACGACAGGACAGCATCCCGGGGGGATCATCGTCATCCCTGACTACATGGATGTCTATGACTTTTCTCCGATCCAGTATCCGGCAGACGATCAGGAATCGGAATGGAAAACGACTCACTTCGACTTCCACTCGATCCATGACAATGTCTTGAAACTGGATATCCTGGGACATGATGATCCGAGTATGATCCGTATGCTACAGGATCTATCGGGGATCGACCCACTAGACATCCCGGTCAATGATCCGGATGTCATGAAGCTCTTCAGCGGGACTGAAGTTCTAGGTGTAACAGAAGAACAGATCTTTTCTAAAACCGGGACGCTGGGTGTACCTGAATTCGGTACGCGTTTTGTCCGGCAGATGCTTGAGCAGACGAAGCCGACGACCTTTGCCGAGCTGCTCCAGATTTCAGGCCTGTCACACGGGACCGACGTTTGGCTCGGGAATGCTGAAGAACTGATCAGACAGCATAATATTCCTTTGTCAGAAGTTATCGGCTGTCGTGATGACATCATGATCTATCTGCAGCACAAAGGACTGGAAGACGGTCTGGCCTTTCAGATCATGGAATACGTCAGAAAAGGTCGCGGGATCCCGGACGACTGGCAGAAAGAGATGCGCAATAACGACGTACCGGAATGGTATATTGCTTCGTGTCTGAAGATCAAATACATGTTCCCGAAAGCCCACGCGGCTGCCTATATCCTTATGGCCCTGCGCGTCGCTTACTTCAAAGTCCATCATCCGCTTTACTATTACGCGGCATACTTCTCTATCCGTGCGAGTGACTTCGATCTTGAAGCCATGACCAAGGGGAAAGAAGGCATCAAGGCCCGCATGAAAGAAATCACGGACAAAGGCATGGATGCTTCAACCAAGGAAAAGAATCTGCTGACTGTCCTTGAGATCGCGAATGAGATGACTGAACGCGGCTTTTCATTCAAGATGGTCGATATCGACGAATCGGATGCCAAAGACTTCTTGATACAAGATGATGCCCTGCTTGCACCATTTCGAGCTGTGCCTTCGCTTGGCGGGAGTGTGGCCAACGCGATCGTCGAAGCCAGAAAAGACGGTCCTTTCTTGTCAAAAGAAGACTTGTCCAGAAGAGGTAAAGTATCAAAAACTGTTATGGAATATCTGGAAACGAATCAGGCACTGGTCGGACTTCCCGATGAAAATCAATTATCATTATTTGATTTGTAAGTAAAAAGTGTCTAAGTTGCGACAGCGTCGTATCTATGGTACACTATTAACGAATCGAGCGAGATAGACTGAGGAAAGAGTGAGCGAATCCGCTCACTCTTTTTCACAGTCTTAATTTAAAATGAGAACTACAAGACAGCATGTCTGAGAGGAGTGAAGATGTCGTTGAATACAGTAGAAAAAGTGAAAGAACTGTCCCAGCCTGTGGCAGCAGAACTTGGATATGAACTGGTTGATGTCGAATATGTTAAAGAGGGGAAAAACTGGTTTTTACGTTTGTATATCGATAAAGCAAACGGTGTAGATCTGGATGATTGTGCCATGTTCAGTGAAAAGATCGGAGAAAAACTAGATGCGATCGAACCTGATCCGATCCCTCACGCATACTATCTGGAAGTCTCTTCTCCAGGCGCTGAAAGACCGCTTCGTTCAGATGAAGATATCAGAAATGCCGTAGGTCAATATATACACGTTACCCTTCATGGTGAGATCAATGGTCAGAATGCCTTTGAAGGAACATTGAAAGAGTGGCACGACGATCACATCGTTTTGACGATCAAAGAAAAGACCAGACGTAAAGATTTGGACATTGAGAAGAAACATATAGCTAAGGCTCGATTAGCTATCGAATTTTAGATTCACTCTACGTCTAGAAATGAGTAAAAGGAGTAAAAATATGAGTAAAGAATTAATATCCGCTCTTGAAACTTTAGAAAAAGAAAAGGGTATTTCTAAAGAGGTTGTTATCGATGCGCTTGAAGCTGCCTTAGTGTCAGCCTACAAACGCAACTACGGAACGTCTCAGAACGTTGAAGTAGATTTCAATGAGAAAAAAGGGTCGATCACTGTTTATCAAGTCAAGGAAGTTGTTGAAGATGTTTACGACTCGCAGCTTGAGATCAGTCTTGAAGAAGCACGTGAACGCAAAAAAGCGTATGAAGTCGGAGACAAGATCAAATTTGAAGTCACGCCGAAAAAATTTGGCCGCATTGCTGCTCAGACAGCCAAGCAGGTCATCATGCAGCGCATGAGAGAAGCCGAGCGTTCCATCATTTACAATGAATACATCCAGTATGAAGATGATCTGATGACCGGTACGGTGGAGAGACAAGACAACAAGTTCATCTACATCAACTTGGGCAAAGTCGAAGCTGTACTGTCCAAGCGCGACCAGATCGAAAACGAAACCTATGAAACGCACGACCGCATCAAAGTCTACGTCAGCAAAGTCGAAAACTCGACGAAAGGCCCGCAGGTTTTTGTCAGTCGTACTCATCCCAACTTGATCAAGCGTCTGTTTGAACAGGAAGTTCCGGAGATCTACGACGGGATAGTCGAGATCGTTTCGATCGCCCGCGAAGCCGGTGACCGCTCGAAAATCGCTGTCTTTTCCCGTGATGAAAACGTCGATCCTGTCGGTACGTGTGTCGGCCCTAGAGGCTCGCGTGTACAGGCCATTGTCAATGAACTGAACGGCGAGAACATGGACATCGTTGAGTGGGACAAGGATCCTTCTGTCTATATCAAGAATGCCTTGAACCCTGCGCAGGTCGTGGACGTCCAGTTTGACGAAGACCAGCATTCCTGTGTCATCGTGGTACCGGACTACCAGCTTTCACTGGCTATCGGCAAGCGCGGTCAAAATGTTCGCCTGGCAGCGAAACTGACGGGATTCAAGATCGATATCAAGTCTGAATCCGACATGGAAGCTCTGGCTGAAGAATCTGAAGAGTTGAAAGATGATTCTTTCTTTGAAGCCTTGAACGAAAATGATGCGGATGCAGCGAATGACCTTGAATCGATATCTGAAGCCCCTTCTTTATTTGAAGAAGACGCGTCCACAGAAGTAGAAGCCTATCGTGATGAAGATGTATCGGATGATGCAGATTCGACTGTATTAGCTGAAGACAGTAATCAGATGGATCGTCAGCCTGGCGAACCCGTTCTGGAAACTGACTTTCAGACTGGCGAGCTCGATCCGAATGACACAGAAGACCTGATCGAATTCGCAGAAGAACGAGACGGTATGGGTGAAGAAGAAGGCTATGAAGCTTCGATGGAAGAAGTCGAAGAAGCGACTTTTTCTGAAAACGATGAGCCGACACCTACAAGCGGTGGACAAGGCGAACCGCCGTTTACTGACAACGAGGAAAGAAGATTCCCGGAGAATCAGGAGACGACCTTCTCAGATGATGAAACGATTGGAAAATAATACAAAGCTGAATAAGGTGGGGAATTATGCAAAAGCGTAAGATACCTATGAGAAAATGTGTCGTATCTGGCGAAATGAAACCAAAGAAAGAAATGGTCCGCATCGTCAGAAACAAAGAGGGAGAAGTTTCCATCGATCCGACAGGCAAGAAAAACGGACGCGGGGCTTATGTTTCCCTTGACACTGAACTCGTGAAAAAAGCAAAGAAAAAGAAAAGCCTTGACCAGGCACTCAATGCACAGGTCGATGATTCTTTCTATGACGAACTCGTCGACTACATTGAATACAAGCAGGCAAGAATGGAAATCGAAAATGAACAATAAAGAACGAGCTTTGAATCTTTTAGGATTAGCGCAGCGTGCTGGTAAACTGATTTCAGGTGAAGCATTAGTTCTTCAATCCGTAAGATCGAACAAGGCGAAGATCGTCTGTCTTGCGTCTGACGCAAGCGACAATACGTCAAAACAATTTTTGAATAAGTGTGAGTATTATGATGTGCCCCTCGTAACAGCATTTACGCGGGAACAGATCTCTCATGCTTTGGGGAAGGACCGGACAGTATGTGCCCTCATGGATGATGGTTTCAAGCATTCCCTTCAAAAATTGCTCTAATTAAGAACGGGAAGGTGATTATATGGGCAAAAAGAGAGTCTATGAATTCGCAAAAGAAAACAACATGGCTAGCAAAGACGTGTTGGATAAAGCAAAAGACATGGGATTCAACTACAGCAGTCATATGACGTCGATGGAAGACAACGAGGTCAGAGAACTGAAGAAAGCTTTCAGCCAGAAAGAAACGAAAAAAGAGACTAAAAAAGACACGAAAAAAGAGACACCGGCTAAGCAAGAGAGCCAGTCTAAAAAACAGAGTCAGCCGAAACAGTACAAGCCGGCAAAGCAGTCGAGTGACTCAAGAAAACCGGCCGGCAAACGCGACGCGCGTCAAAATACGAATCAGCGTCAAAATAGTCAGTCCAAACCGGCTAACAAGGCAAAACAAACATCTCAGTCTAATCAGTCAAACAAAAATAAGGAGAAAAATTCTCAACACAGTAAAAGACAAAAGAATATAAATAATAAAAAAACGTCATCTCAACCAAAAAACACTACAAAAAAAGCAGCGCCTAAGGCCAGCAAGAGCCAGACGCCGGAATTGCCAAAGCGTACGACTGACGAGAAGCAGAAACAGTCATTTGAAAATAAACGCAGACGTAACTCCAGACAGCACAGAGGGATCCATGGCGGACCTGCCGGTGCTAGAAGACGCAAAGGCAGAAAGAATCAGAAGCCGCAGACGCCTGCGACACCACGCAAGTATAAAGAGCTGCCGGACGTTCTGGAATATACAGACGGCATGACCATTGCTGAATTAGCGAAAAAGCTTCACCGTGAACCGGCTGAAATCGTGAAGAAACTCTTCATGATGGGTGTCATGGCGACACAGAACCAGTCGCTGGATAAAGACACGATCGAACTTCTGGCTGCTGAATACGGCATTGAAACAGAAGAAAAAGTACAGGTCGATCTGACTGACTTCGATACGTTCTTTGATCAGGAACCGAATGAAGAAAACATGGTCACACGTCCACCGACTGTTACGATCATGGGACACGTCGACCACGGTAAAACGACCTTGCTTGACAGCCTGCGTGAAACCAAAGTTACCGAAGGCGAAGCCGGGGGGATCACACAGCATATCGGTGCCTACCAGGTCAAAGAGAACGGCAAGACGATCACATTCCTTGATACTCCTGGACACGCGGCGTTCACAACGATGCGTGCACGCGGTGCAGATGTCACGGATATTGCGATCATCGTCGTTGCTGCCGATGACGGTGTTATGCCGCAAACCGTTGAAGCCATCAACCACGCTAAAGCTGCCGAAGTACCGATCATCGTTGCAGTCAATAAAGTGGACAAGCCGGGAGCTAATCCGGACCGAGTGATGCAGGAATTAACTGAATATGGTCTCATTCCAGAAGCGTGGGGCGGAGAAACGATTTTCGTTCAGATCTCAGCTTTATTCAACCAGAACCTGGATGAACTGCTTGAAATGATCCTGCTTGTTGCTGAAGTTGAAGAACTTAAAGCAGATCCTAAGCGTCTAGCTATCGGTACAGTGATCGAAGCCCGTTTAGACAAAGCGCAAGGTTCTATTGCTACGCTTCTTGTACAAGAAGGTACACTTCGCCAAGGTGAACCGATCGTTGTCGGAAATACGTTCGGTCGCGTGAGAACGATGACCAATGACAAAGGACGCCGAGTGAAAGAAGCAGGACCATCGACACCAGTAGAAATCACTGGTTTGAACGACACACCTCAAGCGGGAGACCGCTTCGTCGTCTTTGAAGATGAAAAGACAGCGAGACAAGTCGGTGAAGCCAGAGCAGCTGCTGCAACAGAAGCACAGCGTGCAACGACGAATAAAGTCACACTTGAGAACCTGTTTGAAAGTCTTGAAGAAGGCGAACTGAAGTCAGTTAATGTTATTATCAAAGCTGACGTACAAGGTTCAGCTGAGGCTTTGGCAGCCAGTCTTGAGAAAATCGAAGTCGAAGGTGTCAAGATCGACATTATCCACACAGGAGTCGGAGCGATCAACGAAAGTGACGTGACACTTGCCTCTGCAAGTTCAGCGATTATTATCGGATTCAATGTTCGTCCAACCGTTCAGGCTAAAGAAAGCGCGAGCCGTGAAGAAGTGGATATCAGAACGCATAATGTTATCTATAATGCTATCGATGAAATCGAAGCAGCAATGACTGGTATGCTCGATCCGGAATACGAAGAACAAGTGACTGGTCAAGTTACTGTTCGTGAAACGTATAACGTATCTAAAGTCGGAACGATTGCCGGTTGTTTCGTTACAGACGGTGTCATCAAGCGCAGCAGTTCTATCCGTCTGATCAGAAACGGCGTAGTGAAGCATGAAGGCGAACTTTCAAGTCTGAAGCGTTTCAAAGATGACGCGAAAGAAGTCAGAAACGGCTACGAATGTGGTCTGACGATCGAGGGATACAATGATATCGAAGTCGATGATGTTATCGAAGCCTTTGAAATGGTCGAAATCAAAAAATAAGACGAAGAAATTAAGGACAGGTGAATAATATGCCTAACTATAGAGTGGGTAGAGTATCACAGGAAATACAGAAGGAAGTCACTGACATCCTGCGCAAGCGTGTCCGTGATCCGCGTGTCGAAGGTGTGACCGTAACGGGCGTTGATGTTACAGGTGATCTGCAGCAGGCAACGATCTACTACAGCACGCTCTCTGACGATAAAGACAGTATCAAAGAGACACAGACAGGTCTTGAAAAGGCGACCGGGCTCATAAGAAAAGAGCTGGGCAGCCGACTGTCTCTTTACAAAACACCGGAATTGACATTTGCCCGCGATGAATCCGTCGCATACGGAAGCAAGATCGATCAGTTATTAAACCAAATAAAAGAAGAGCAAGACGAATAAGTCTATAAGTAAGATTTGAAGTCGTTTTTCTTAGCAAAAGAAAAGAGGAGAATCTTTGTTTATTGAACATTGATTCTCTTTTCTTTTGTAAAATTTTAATTAGAAACAGCATGAGGAGGATACAATGGAAGGGTTATTACCTATATGGAAAGAAAGAGGAATGACAAGTCATGATTGTGTTTTCAAATTAAGAAAAATACTTAAAATGAAAAAAATCGGACATTCCGGGACGCTCGATCCGGATGTCGACGGAGTCTTGCCAGTAGCGATCGGCAAGGCAACAAAAGTCATCGAATATATGATGGATTCAAAAAAAATCTATACCGGAGAGATCACGCTTGGCTTCTCTACGACCACTGAAGACCGTTCAGGCGAGATCGTCGAACAGAAACCTGTGGCCAGTGACATCGATGCTGCGGCTATCGATAAAGTATTAGCTGAATTCAGCGGAATGATCACCCAGACTCCTCCGATGTATTCTGCAGTTAAAGTGAACGGCAAACGCTTATACGAATATGCCCGAGAAGGCAAGGTCATCGACAGACCTCAAAGAGAAGTCATGATCTATTCTTTTGACCGGACATCAGACATTAGCAAGGATGAAGAGAACGGGACACTTTCTTTTTCTTTCAAGGTCGTGTGCGGGAAAGGGACATATGTGAGGACCCTTGCCGTTGATGTCGGCAGAAAGCTGAATACACCCTCTCACATGTCCGATTTGACGAGAGAAGCCAGCGGCGGCTTTGGCCGTGAAGAAGCGCTGACACTGGCTCAGATCCGGGCACTAATGGATGAAGAAAAGATTCAAGATTCTATTCTTCCGCTTGAAAGGGCACTTGCTCATATGCCGCGGTATGAACTTTCCAAAGACGAGTATCTTCTGGTAAAGAACGGGAGCCGGCTGGAGCGTGACAAGTATTTGGAACAGCAGAACGATGCGCTCGTTTTCTATTATAAGAATCAGGCTGTCGCAATCTACAAGCCGCATCCGACAAAAACAGATTTGATCAAACCGGCAAAAGTTTTGCGCAATGAATTGGGGGTGTAAGGATGGAAATCAGACGTATTCATCATCCTTATAAAAAAGAAGAAATCAGCAGCGAAAATATCGTCCTCGTCTTAGGCTTCTTTGACGGTGTACACAAAGGGCATCAGGCGGTGATCTCAAAAGGCGTGGAGATCGCGCATGAACGCGGGCTGAAATGTGCCGTCATGACATTCAACCGTCATCCTGCCTTTGTGTACCGCAGCTTCGATCCGGACAAGCATACGTATCTGACACCTCTAGACCGCAAAGAAGCGATCATCGAAAGTCTGGGTGTCGATATTTTATATGAAGTAGACTTTACAGCCCGATTCGGAAGATTGTCGCCGCAAGCGTTCGTCGACCAGTATATCGTTGGGTGGAATGCGAAAGTCGTCGTCGCCGGCTTTGACTATACTTACGGGAAAGCTGCAGAAGCAAACATGAACACGATGCCCAAATATGCTAAGGAACGCTTTGAGATCGTTAAAGTCGATAAAAAAGTCGATGAAAAAGACAAAATCAGTTCAACGCGCATCAGACGCTATATCAGCGAGGGTAAAATAAACCAGGCCAACGAACTGCTTGGCTATATCTACGAAACCAGCGGATTTGTCATTCACGGGGATGCCAGAGGTAGAGACCTGGGCTATCCGACCGCCAATATCTACCCGCATCCCTACGTCATGGTCCCTAAACGCGGTGTCTACGCCGTCAAGTTATGGGTAGACGGCGAGTGGCTGGACGGCATGGCATCGATCGGGTACAATCCTACGTTTGGTCACCGGCCGAGCTA
>Ga0194138_10001250_pt1 | contig 12188 bp, 22 predicted proteins | sample TARM_MetaG_T2_14_FD_134022 | JGI IMG/M metagenome (GOLD analysis project Ga0194138, IMG submission 134022) | Freshwater microbial communities from Pennsylvania, USA, analyzing microbe dynamics in response to fracking - TARM_MetaG_T2_14 (version 2) | ecosystem: Environmental > Aquatic >...
ACAGATCGCTGCCGGGGCCGATCCTAATGCCATCCTCGGCGCGCAGCGATTCGGCTTTCAATACACGCAAGGCCAGCGGCTGACCGACCCGATCCGAAAGTTCGAGCAGCTTACCCGTGAGGAACGGTTGCGGCAGACCCCGCAGGGCCGTATGCCATTGGATGCGGCAGCGCAGAACAATCAGGCCCGCCTTGGGGATGCCATTGCCGAAATGGGCCAGCGGTTCGGCGGGCAGGCTGCGGCGACACCTGCGGAAATGGTGCAGGGCGCTGCTGCACGGTTGCAGCAACAGGCGGCAGCGCTGAATGACAAGATCGGCGCTGCCTATGCCAAGGCGGGAGAGGGCGCGCGGATGGCGGTCGGAGCAGATGCTGTGGCGTCGCTTCCCTCCCGCATGCGCGAGGTTGTTCGGGACTTCGACATTCACCAGTCCGTTACGCCATCTGCGGCCCGAACGCTGGAACAGGTGCAGCTTGCCACGCAGGACATCCTCAGCGGGATCAATGGCGGCAACGTCAAGGGTGTGACGTTGAAGGCATTGGAAACGCAGCGCCGCATCCTCAACAACAACATTCAGGGCGCAGCGAACCCGACCGATCGGGCAGCACTTACCGCGATGAAGCGCGAGTTCGATGCTTGGATGGATGATGCGGTGGACACGGCGCTGGTGTCTGGCGACCCTGCATCCCTGCAATCGCTCAAAGAGGCGCGGGCCTTGCGTGCCGAGTACGGCCGTAGGTTCGAGGGCGGCAAGGATTCGGACAAGTTCATCGCGGGCCTGCTGGACGGTAGCAAGACCCCGGAAGAGCTGCTGAATGTGGCGCTTGGCGCATCGTCCGTGAGCAAGATGGGCGGGGCCAGGTTCATCAATCGGCTGAAAGTAGCGGCGGACAACGATCCTCAGATTTTGGATGGGCTGCGAGCCGCCCACTTCGCACGCTTGACCACGGGCAAGAATGGCGAGCCGCTGGCGATGGGGCAGATCATCCGCAACATCAAGACCACTGAGTATTCCAATGCCAGCGTAGTGCATGCGCTTTACACCAAGGCGCAGTGGAACGAGATGCGGTTCTTGGCGTCGGCGCTTGATCCGCTGGTGGCGAAGGGCGACTTCGCACGTACATCGGGAACCGCCGAGCGGCTGTTCCGCATGCTGGGCGGCCAGTTTGGCGGAATGGCGAAGGGGATGCCGATTGTGGGCGAGGCGCTGGTGAAGCCGTTTGTCGCCGGGAAGAACGCGATACAGGCCGAACGTGCGGTAGCGGCACCGATCAGGCAGGCGGTCGAGCCGCAGCCGTATGGAGCCTCTGGACTTTCTGGATTGTTCTCCACGGCAGCAAGCCGCTAGAGCTTTGGGATATGCCCCTCTGCCTTCCAGTAGGAACGTGCCAGTTTGTACCCAGCTATGAACCCTAGGCCCAGCGCAAGAAGGACAAATATCCACCACCGCCATAAGAATACCGGCCATCCTAATACGAGGATGGCCGTGTATATCGTAATGGCCATCCCAATCCTGTCCTCACAGAACCAGATGACGGTTCGCCGCCAGCGGGACAGATGAAGGTCGGAGTTGTAGTCGGTCATGTAACTTCACTCAATCTTGGTGCAATAGCCCATCGAGACACTTGCGATAAGTGTATCTCCAGTGCGTGACATCCAAACAGCGGTGAATTTTGATTTTGGGCCTACGGATGGCTCACGCATAAATGCAGCTCCCAACTTTTCATCGCCAGCATCACAGTAAAATTCAGACAAACACCTTTCGAAAAAAACATGGCCATCAGGCTGAAGTTTGTTTATCCATTTACCATTGACATTGGTAAGAGAAAACATTTTCCCGTTCTCTAGCTTCCCTACTTCAAAATCGCTTCCGTTGTTCATGGCAGAAGTGGTCACTTCTGGAATGCAGACAAATGACGTCCCATAGGCATTGGTTGCGGCCAATGCCAACACCAGCGCGATCCACCGCATCATTCCTCTCCTTGGTCTAGAGCCTAGACGCAAGAGCGTATCAAAACGAAAGCCACTAGGCCCGCCATGAGCGGGTTTTTCATGCCCGGAGAACCCATGTCCGTCTACCAGTTCTACAACCCCGCGCCTGTGTTCTTCGACCTGCTGGGCATCCAGCCTGTAGCGGGCGGCTCGCTCTACTTCTACGAGATCGGCACGACCACGCCTAAGGACACGTGGTCCGATGTGGACAAGATCACATTGAACGTGAACCCGGTGCCGCTTGATGCTTCGGGACGTTCCTCGCTCAACATCTTCATGGATGGCGACTACACCGTCATCTGCACTGACAGCCTTGGTGCGACGATCTGGACGCGGGACATTCCGGCTTCGGCGGCAGCGGGGGCAAGCATCCCCGCGCTTGTCTCGGGCGCGTTCCTGACCAATGACGGCACGAACCTGTCGTGGGCCGATATTCTGCAAATCCCTGACCCGTCTGGTTCGTCGGACAAGGTGCTGGGCACTGATGGCGCGAACCTGATTTGGGTGTCGCAGCCGACGATTCCTGCCCCCGTTGTCAACGTCACTACGACTGCCCCTTACAAGGTCGAACTGGCAATGTCTGATGGCACGTACAAGTACGTGCGTCTGTTCGGCAGTGGCACGGCTCCGGCCTCTGGCAACAAGGGGACGAGCGTAGACATCACCTTCGGCACGACCTTCGCCAAACTGTTCGGGTTCCAAGCTACATTGAACATCACGGCAGCAACGCCGTCCGGGGCATTGGTAGACATCGCCGCGCCTTTCACCATCGGTGGCAGCTCGTCGGGGCTCAATGTTTCCTTCAACGTCTCGGACGACGACAGCAATTCCGCTTGGAAGATCAGCAACCCGATCAACTTCAATTGGGTGGCTGAGGGGCTGGTGGCGCTCTGATGCCTACCGCCGGCCTTCCGCGCGCACAGGCGCAGATCAGCGATCAGCGTGGCTATCCGACCCGCGAGTGGTATGCCTTCTTCACTCGGTTGCTTGATGAATCAACGGATGCGGGCTTGTCCGCACAGATCCAATCGATCCTAGACCGGCTGAAACAGCTTGAATCTGGGAGCATTGCAGACCTGTCGATCATCGGGCTTGATTCCGTGTCCGTTGTAGGCCAGCCATCAAGTGGGCGCGTCACGATCACGCTGGACGGCGATGCGGAAGCTCCGGGTGCTACGTGGTACTACGGCACCGGCCCAGATGGGATTCGAGGCTGGTATCAGCTGTCCGACGGGTTCTCCGTCTCAGACGATCTAACGAAGGAAGTTGATCCCACTACCAACGTAACGACGTTCGGCCTTTCCGACCTGTCCGACACCGGAGCCGGCGCTGCCCTGGTCAAGATCACGCGGGACGCGAAGGGCCGGGTAGAAGGCACCGAAGAGGCGACCACGGACGATCTGCCCGAAGGTACGGCGAACCGCTATTTCCCGGAAGCGCCAGAGGACGGCAAGACCTACGGGCGCAAGGACAGAGATTGGTCCGAAGTAGTGAAGGTCGCACTGTCGCTCCCCATCATGCAGACCACTGGTGTCCTCGCCGAACTTCCTTTGACTTCCGACTACAAGGTGCAAATCCGCCTTGTTAACGGTACTGACGCCTACGTCCCAGCGGTGAGCGCATGAGTACGATCAAGCCACTAATTTACGACGCTGCAAATGCGCGACTTGCCGAGCAAGCTGTCGTCATCCCGCCAGGGTACATCGACGGCCTCAATCTCATCTGGAATAGCGGTACCTCGATCAGCGTAACAAGCGGGTCTGCGTACATCGAGAGCCTTGGCGCTGTCGTAAACGCCCCCGCTACGCTCACACTGAGCGGCCTGAGCCTCGCCGCATCGACGTGGTATCACGTTTACCTGTATCTAAATTCAGGCATTCCTGAAATTGAGTGTGTTACAACTGATCCTGCAACAGCATATAGCGGAAATGCGCGTAGCAAGGAAGGAGATACTTCACGCAGGTATCTAGGAAGCGCCATTACGGATAGCTCAGGTAGTATATTTATGTTTATGCAAAATGGAGACAATATAGATTACTTAGTTAATCCTTCTGTTCCATTTCGTGTTCTTTCAGGTGGTACTTCCACGACAAAGACAAACATATCATTGTCAGGCGTAGTTCCTATAACGTCTAAATTTGTAACTGCTAACGTAATAAATAATGCTGATGTTCAGCTTTACGTTGACATCCCCGAGATAGGTAACGCTGGATTAGCATCTAGATATACCTGCCTTGCAAACCAACGCACTCCAATTTTCGCCGCTGTTAATAGTAGGCAGATACTTTATCAGTATGCAGTTACTCCGTCTGGATCTGGCGCATTCATTGATATTTGGGGATACAAATATGGGAGATAGCAAATATGCAATATCTGGTTCATCATTCCGTGCTGTAACTTCCGATATGCAACTGGCAGATGGTGAAACTCTGATCAATGAAATCCCTCATGACCTGCTGAATCCACTTCCTGCTGATGTTGTGCGCGAACAGATAACTCTGTGGCTGGATCGCGTTGTGCGGGCCAAGGGCTACGACAGCATCGTGTCGTGCGCGAGCTATGCGACCAGCAGTGATGCCACGTTCCGGGCCGAAGCGCAGGCCGCGATAGCATGGCGCGATGCCGTGTACCGGCGCGGCTATGAGATCCTTGCGGACATCCCGGATGGCGTTACCACCCCGGAGCAGGTCATGGAGCTACTGCCGCAGCCGGGGGATTTCGGCTGGGCGGCATAGCTAGGGAGACGGGTGGGTATCTGCCTCGTTTTGAGCAGAACCTGATGTTTTGAGCGCAAGGTAGCTGCTACTTACTCAAAACACTTATGAAATGGTGGCCGGAGACGGAATCGAACCGCCGACACGGGGATTTTCAATCAGCGGCCCTTCGGTGCGGATTTTACCATCCAATCATGCGGTTACGTCAATTTCTAGGTCAAAACGCTAGCGGATTCAGTAAGCGCAAGTGCCTGATTTTCAATGGCAGTAGACATGGTTTTTAGCGCGCCGGGGCTACCTTTCGGGGAAGCCTGTTATAGACGCGCTCGAACGTCTTGCGGTCGAGATGACCAAGCAATTGCCAGTCCCGTCCATCCGTGCCGGCCTTGGCCCGAAGGTCATTGAAGGTGAAGCGCACTAGCCCCGGCGTGGCTTCCAGTGCCGCCGCCATGGCGCGATGCCAGAGCGTGCGGAACCCATCTCCCGTGTATGCCTTGCCGGACTCGGTGGACAACAGTACAAGAGGCACGAAGTCCCGAACGCCGACAGCTTCTACCACGGCCCGCCGCAGACCTTCCGACCAGCCGATGACCAGACCGCTGCCCGTCTTGCTGGTGCGCACGGTCAGACCGTCGTCCCCGAAGTCAGAACGCCGGATGCGCAGCAGGTCGCCTTGGCGCAGGCCCGTTACCGCTGCCAGCAGCATTGCCGCACGCACGATGGGCGTTGCATGCCGGTACACCGCATTGAAGTCCGCATCTGTCACGTAGCGGGCGCGGGGCTTCTCGCGGAACGGTTCCAGATGTTCAACCGGGTTCGCCTTCAACACGCCTTCACGCACCGCCAGCTTGAACGCCTCGAACAGGCATGTCCGTTCCCGGTTGCACTGGACGCGCCCCTGTTCCCCGCGCGCCTCGCGCCAGCGGTAGAGCATCGGCACGTCTACGTCATCTATCCGAACATCTGCCCATACTGGGCGCAGATTGCCGATGCGGCGCTGGTAGTCGGTCGCCGTAGACTGCGCCAGATCGCCGTGCTTGGCGCGTTGCAGGACGTGCACCGTCAACGCATCAAGCCACTTGCCCACGGTATCCCCGCCGGCTCGGGCATCGTCTCCGTGCGTGACCCGCCATGCCGCCAGCAGCGTTTCTAGATCGGGATACGTCACCCGCCGATACTTCATCTTGCCGGCAGACAGCCCGGCAGGGTGCAGCATGTAGAGCTTGCCGCGCTTGTCCCGGTAGCACCAGGATGGCAGCCCAGATTTCTTGGTACGTGGGCGAGCCATCAGGCGCTCCGTTTCAGCAGATCAAGGCGTGGTTCCGTCTTGGTGCGCGTCCGTACCATGCTTCCGGGCATCATCTTCGCGCGGTAGGCGTCGCGCAGCACCTTGACCTTGCCATCCATCCCGACCGCTGCCGGGATACCTGCATCTGCGAGCCACTGCAATTGCCGGCTGCGGCGGTGCGCGCCAGTGGCATCCACCAGTTCTGCCGGGGTCAGGTGCAGGGGATCAGCCATCCTTCCTCCCCGCATCATCCCATCCGCACCGCTCGCCAAGACATTGCGTGATGCGATCATTGGTAGAGCATGGCGACCCACATATCGGGCAGCGTTGGTCTGCGAGCCGGTACGTAGTGCCGTCGTCGCCTGTAGCGCGAAAGGCCCATCGGTCTACCGTACCGGTTTCGAGATTGAAGGACATGCCGAAACCTCCGGTGATTGCCATCACTCCACCTCCTTTGACATAGCTTCCCCATGCGGGTTAAGCGCATCAGTGATCGTCCAGTCGTAACTTCCATCTTCGTCCGGAGGGTCGATAAGCGCACAGAGCTTGCGAGCCAATTCCAGGCTATCCGTCCAGAAGATGCCCTGCGGACCTGACGCAAAGTAGCGTGGGCCTTGCCAGTACATCGGTTGTTCACGCCTTGTAGGGATCGCTCCGAACATCACTCCACCTCCACCAGCTTGACGCGCTTGCCGTTGATTGACGCGATGCGATCATCCCATTCGCATCCGACCGGAGCCGATCCAACATCATGCGATGCGAACATGGCTTCCGGCGCATCCTCCACGGCCCGGACGATGGCAGCTGCTTGTCGAAGTAGGCGGGCAAGCTCTCCGATCTCGCGCGGGGTATACACGGCGTCACTATCGGGATCAGAACACCGCGCGCAATGCAGGCTGTATTGTTCTAGCCGCTCGCTCAGTTTCTCGCTCATACGTCCTCCGGCGGCGGGGGCAGGGGCATCCAGTGGGTGGGCTGGTATCCGGCGCTGCGATAGCTCTCTGCACCGAAGCTGCGCGGGCAAGCGAACACGTCGAATTCCACATCCATGAACCCGTCGTCGTGGCCCATGTAATCAACGCCGTCTTCGTAGCCATTGAACCAGCGGCCCGGCATGCTGATTGGCAACCGGTCATCAGCTTCATCGCCAGGTCGGCCCAGCAGGATCAGCGTGCCATCCCTCGGCGCGGTCTCAATCGGCTGCCACTTCATCTCGCTCATCGCTCCCCCTCGGCTATGGCGGCGTCGATGGCGGCGTCAAGCATGGACAACGACACGCGTCCGGTGCTATCAAACCCAACAAGGTACAGTCCGCCCTCACAGAGCCACCGATACCGCGCCGCGTCCTTCGCCAGAGCGTCGCGCTCGGCCCGTAGCTCGGCAACCTGAGCCATCATCCGCGCCTCGCGCTCTGCGCCCATGCCGTTGAGCCGCGCCTGTTCGTTGCACTCGGCCTCCAATTCTTTCCTGTCCATCTCAACTCCGTAAATGCTCGCTGTTATCCGATATGCCGGCGACCACGCCGGATAGCGCCTAGTTAGAAGGCAACCCAAGCAGTTGCCGCGCCGCCTCAATATCGCCAATCGTCACGCCGTCAGGTGTGCGCCCATATTGCAGATCGCGTTTCAGCTTGCTCCACGCCTGCGTCAGCGCCCAGGCCTGTTCGTATTCCTCGCGACTCAGGTAGCAGCATCCACTCGGCGTGTATTGGCCTGCGTCCGCAACGAGCGTTTCAAGGTCAATCCGTTCGTGGTTGTCCAGTTGCGCCCACTTCCGGCCAACCTTCAAAACCGTCACTTCTTTTTCATGTGCGTGTCGGTTGCGTTGCGGAACCCACCACAGCTTTTGTCCTTCAATTAGCTTTTTCATTTTTCACCTATTTTTCGTGTTCACCGCAGCAGCCGTTCTAACTATCGCTTCCAGCCGACGGCCCTGACGGGCCTCGGCTGAAGCTGGCGTTAGGTGCTCGTAGGGGGATTGGCGGTGCAGGCATCCAATGTGTCGGTTCGACCATCACATACGGCCACGACCATACCTTGTGGCGGGTTGACCACACGCCATCTGCGAGCTTCCCTGTCGGGGTTGCAAGCAATAATCGCGTGCCATCCTTCGGTGCAGTTTCAATCGGTTGCCAATCGCTCATGCTTCAATCCTTCGGTGCAGTCCGCACCTAACAATTCATTCAACCCGATCCCGCTTCGCGGGCCGGGTTAATTCAGGCGTTAGCCGTCACCAGAACTTGCTGATGAAATGCCATGCGGTCCAGACAATACCCGTAGTCAGTGCAATTGCTACTACCGCATTGACTACTATGAAAACTACGATCATTTTTCTGGTACGGTTGAACTTCTTGTTGAAATCGTTGTTGCTCAACATGGTCTTTCCTCTTGGTGGATAGCCGGCTGGATTGACGGCTAACTATTCATTCAAGCCGAACTGGCTTCGCCAGTCGGCTTAATTCAGGTGTTAGAGCGCATCCACGCCACTGACGAGCGGGCCGCCATTCACGCTTACAGCGCTCGGCGCATATCCACCCTTGGCGATGCGCAGCCATCCTTCGTAGCTGGCAGTGCTGCTGCCGAATGCGCTTGCTCCTGTGTCTGCCAGCCAACGCGCCAGCTCCTCGGGCGTTGCAAAGGCCGGACTGATCGGTGTTCCTTCGCTGGTGGTCTCGTACATCATCAGGTGCGTGCGCTTCTCGTCCTGCCAATCCGGCATGTAGTCGCAGCTTTTGGGCTGGTCACCGTTCCACTCGCTGTACGACATTTGCTTGTCGGATTCGTCCGCATATTCCGGGAACTCGCCACGGCTCCACTTGTCGTTTTCTTTGTTCCATTCCCGCAGCGCATCGCGGAAATTTCCGTCGTAAAGCGGCTTGTAGTGGCCAGTCCTTTCATCCTTCGGGTGTTGCCAGTAAGCCGGCACTCGCCTTACTTCACGTCCCATCGCTGTTCTCCAGTTGTTATCGCTTTGCGCTCTAACAAGGCGTTCAAGGCCGACACCGCTACGCGGTGCGGCTTAACTCAGGTGTTATGTCTCACACCCGCTCAGGTCGCACGCCGAACAGCATCCAACGGATGCGCTCAGCCAACGTCATAAAACGAGCCTTGCCTATCCCGTTAATCAGCAGGAGCCCGTCTCGCTTCTTGTGGATACGGATGTCATTGGCGTCGATCCTGTGCGCCATTTCCAACAACAAATGCTTTGCAGCCGCTTGCGGTTCGTCGTCGTTGTATGTAAGGCATTTGGCAACACTGCGTGCCTTCATGGTCAATTCGCTATCGGTTACAGTCATCTCGCTCTCCAAGCATGTGAGACATAACAATTCAATGCAGGCGAGGCCGCTTCGCGGCCCGCCTGATTTCAACCGTTAGCCGCCATGTCCCAATGCCTTCGCGTAGACGCGCCGCGCAAAAGCCACATCCTCGGCACGCTGTCCACCGTGGTTCCATGTCAGCATTCGGTCAACCGCCTCCAACAATTCCGGAGCTGCCGCGATCAGGCTTGCGTCGCACTCAGAGCACACAGCAACGCGATCTATCCGCGCAACGTCCGTTTCCATGCCAATGCAGTAATCTTCACCGCGTATGCTGTCCGGGTCTTTTGTAGCTTTCCACGGGCCGGGCGTGTGTTTCGTTTTCATCGTTCATCCAGTAGCCGCGTTGACGGCTAACAATTCATCCAAGCCGACGCCTGCGGCGCGGCTTAATTCAGGCGTTAGGAGGTGCGAGTCCAAGCCATCAGCCGGCTTGTAACTGGCGCAATCCATTCGCCCACCGCTTCCGCCAGCATCGTGAGAATCGCCAGCGGGAAAAGCACTGCGAACACCGGCAGCACCAACCACCAGCGCCAGTTCAAGATTGTTCTTTGCAGTCGGATGTTCATGGCTAATCGCCTCCCAACAATTCGGTCAAGCCGAGGCCGCTTCACTTGGCTCGGTCATTACCCTTGCCGGCCTGCTGGTCGATGAGGCCCAGCACGAAATTGATCGCGCCGTTGTAACCGCAGCGGAAGACCACATCGCCCTTTCGTGGGTCTACCTTGAGAGATTTCACTTCACGTCGCAAGGCATCCAAATCGACGGCCTGCGCTGGGGGGGGGGGGGTGGATTCACGGCCAGCACGATATGCGGCGGCCCACCATTCAGGTGGCTCCCACCCTCCCAAACCGTCCATCCACGCCATGTAATTGGATTGCGCGATGACGTTTGGATCATGCCCCACCGGAGCGGAGGGCGGGGCATCACTTCGCTGCTCGCACGAATCGTTGGCGCCGGAGGCAAAGCGGCTGTGCTTCTGTAGCCAAGCGTGAGGCCGCAGCACAAAGCCAAAACCATCTGCGTCGGCGGTGAAGTCACCGCGCGCCTGTGCGTCCACAATTTCCATCGTGCCGCAGTCGCCGCTGGAAACGATGCAGCCGCCACTGGTCTTTAGCTTGCTGAACATCTCGAACAGGGCGACCTGTCCCACCGGAGCGGCCGTGTCCGCCTCCTGCCGAGCGAGGGCGGCTTCGTAACAGAACATGCCGTATTCGCGTACTTGCGCGGCGCTATACACACCCGGAGATACTCCATCCGTTGCCTTCCATTCCGGCCCCGGCAATTCCGGTAGCTCGGAAACCTTCGTGTCGGTGGTCATGCAGCTTATTCCTTGTCTTGTGGCGGGCACTTAGGCATGTTGTGCTTGTGCCATTCCGCGTGGTGTTTCTGGCAAAGCCACCGGACTTCCAGCGGCTTCGAGTAGTCGTCATGGTGGGCCTGAGCATTCGCGTCACCGCATACCTCGCAATGCTGGCGAATCAGCCTGCCGTCGCGGATGGCGTTGTTGACCGCCGTACTGGCCGCCTTCTTGATCGGGTTCCTATTCGCCCAAGCCTTGGAGCCCCGCGCGAGCGCATCCTTGCCTTTCGGGGTCTGCGCATACGCCTTCCTAGCCTCGATGCGGTGCGGTAGATCCGCCCTCCGCCGGTCGAACTCGCGGTAGTAATCGATCTTCACCATCCGATTCCGACGTACACGCACCTTCGTGCATTCCTTGCACTCTCGGAACAGGTTGCCGTTAGTCTGCTGATAGAAGTCCATCAGCGGCTTCTCGGTTTTGTAGGTTCGACAGGTGCGCATAATCAGAACGGTATTGAATCAAGGTCGTCATCCGCGAAGTCATCCGCCGGCTGCTTGTGCACGTCCGGCTTGCGACTCTCAGGCTTCGGTGCGCCGCCTCGTGAGCCGCCATGGCCGCCGCCGGTCTGCTGGCCCTCACTGCGTCCACCGAGCATCTGCATTTCGCTTGCGATGATGTCGGTGGTGTAACGCTCAGTGCCGTTCTTGTCGGTGTACTTGTCGGTGCGCAACGAACCTTCCACGTACACCTGTGACCCCTTGCGCAGATACTCTCCTGCGATCTCTGCCAGCTTCCCGAAGAACTTCACCCGGTGCCATTCCGTGCGTTCCTGCTGCTCGCCGGTCTGCTTGTCCTTCCACGATTCGGACGTGGCGACGCTGATCGTGGTGATGGCAGTCCCGCCTTGGGTGTACTTCACATCGGGATCGTTGCCGAGGTTGCCGACGATGATGACTTTGTTGATTCCCCTGCTCATGCAGCCCTCTGCTGTAGTGCCGCGATGAATGCCTCTACTTCGGCGTCCGCTTCAGTGATCGCATCTCGCAGTTGTGAAATGGATTCTTCGTCACGCTCCACGCGCTTGATGGCGAGTTGCAGGTCATCAGGCCAACGCGGGTCATAGCTCACGATCTCGACCCATTTGCGACCAGTGACCATGAGCTGGTGTTGCAACTGCCAGCGGTACTCCGTGGCGTGTTCGCCGCGCAGCAATGCGGCAAGGTGCTTGCCTTGGGCAGAAGGACACTTGATTTCGACAAGGCCGTCATCGCCGATCAATCCATCCGGGCTGCATCCGGTGTGTGGCAAATCGCCGTACACCACGAACCCGGATTCATCGACCACGTTGCCGGTGGCGAAGCTGTAGGCGTCTCGCGCCTCTGCCTCAAGCTCGATCCCGCGATCCATCGCAGCATTTTTAAAAGTCTCGACCGGCAGTCCGGTGAGCCGTTCCGACACCAGCAGCGCGATCAGGTTGCCGCGTGACGTACTCGGGCCCGACTTCGTTCGAGCCATCAGGTCGGACGCGCGCGAGGCGGTGAACATGCCGCAGCGGGCGAGCATCCAGTCCTGAGA
>Ga0194138_10001252_pt1 | contig 12182 bp, 14 predicted proteins | sample TARM_MetaG_T2_14_FD_134022 | JGI IMG/M metagenome (GOLD analysis project Ga0194138, IMG submission 134022) | Freshwater microbial communities from Pennsylvania, USA, analyzing microbe dynamics in response to fracking - TARM_MetaG_T2_14 (version 2) | ecosystem: Environmental > Aquatic >...
AATCGATTGGGCCACTATGAGCAGCAACTATGCAAATTTTGCCGGTATTCTTGCCGGGTTTGTCTTCAGCGGCATTTTTTTGCTGCTGTAGGATGAGAAAAGGGACGCTTCCGAAGTCATCAGCATCCTGCTGGTCGGCTTCTTCGGTCTCGTGCTCACCGCGTTCCTGTTCTCGAACATCAGCGGGGTGGAAGCGGAGAAGACTGATCCAGATCGAATGCGGTTAGTCTCGTTCCATATAGTGATTGCCAGCATCATCTTCTCGATCGCGATCATGCAGATGTTCCTGAGCCTGGTTTTCATCTTCATCCTTTACCGACTGCCGGCGCAGGTCATCAACCCTCGGGAAAACGATATATTTTGGATCGTCGCTCATCGCAACGATGTTTGTCATCCGGACGATGCCGGCTCTGTACACTGACGAGGCCATCCTGGCCGATCTGCCGCGAAAGATGTATCTTGCGGTGGTCGTTACGGTGGTGCTTCTGTTTATCTTCAGTAAACTTTTCCGGAGAAAATTGGATGCTTTATTCGAACATTATTTCATCATGATCATCACCGCCACGTTCCTGTTCATGCTGCTGCTTGTCGTCCTGTACAATACGCAGATCCATCTGAGGGACATCCCCGTCATCGGCGCTCAGTTGGTCATGGGGATGTTCACGGTAAATATGATGATCAATAACTTCAGCATCAATCATGAAGACCGGATGATGCGGCTGGATGATAATGGATGATATTGGATGAACGTTTTGTGTTCGTTTAATGATTTTTGTTTGAACGTTCCGTCCGTTTCGGGTACAATAATAGAAAAGGAACGGGGTGGACGGATGAAATCGAGTCAAGGGATCGTTTATAAGAGAAGGCAGCATATTTTAAAGGCCCTTCAGGAAAAGAAAGTCGTTTTGGTTGAGGATATGGCGAAGGAACTGAATGTTTCCGAGATCACCGTCAGGCGGGATCTGCAGAGTTTCGACGACCAGCATCTCATCGAGCGCTTTTATGGCGGTGCGCGCTTGCTGGAGGGAACCTTCCAAAAAGAAGAGTATCCTGCAGTCAAACCGCATCGATCGAAAAAACAGGAGATCGCCAAGCTAGCGGCCACGCTGGTCCATGACCATGACATGATCTTCATCAATTCGGGCTCGACCGCCTTCCTTTTGCTCAACTATCTGGCGGATCGGAACGTAACCATCATCACGAACAACGGGCGCGCCATCTTCAGGAATCCGTCGTCGAAAGCGGAAGTGGTCCTGTCGGGTGGGGAAATATATGAAAAGAAAAAATCGCTCGTGGGGGATTTCGCTTTGTACACCTTCTCCAAGGTGACCGCAAATATCTGTTTTTTGGGCGTGGGCGGCATCAACGAAAAAGGCATCACAACGTATGCTTTGCCGGAAACAGCCATCAATAGGCTGATCCTGGAGCGGACGAACGGACCGCGCATCGTCGTGGCGGAAGGCGCCAAAGTGGGCCGTGAACAAAATTTTTCGACGGCAAGCATCAATCTGATCACCCATCTGATCACCGATCGTTCGGCGGACAAGGAACAGATCGAAAAGATCGAAGCCAAGGGCGTCAAAGTGCTTTACGTTGACGACAACACCCCGGAAGCCGAAACAGGAACGGCAAAATAAATCCATCAAAAAAGCAATCAAATACAGGCGATTCCAGCCTGCGTTTGGTTGCTTTTTTGCGATCTGGCAAGCCGGTTGCGCCTAGGTGTCGGTATTTTGAGCTGGATTTCGCTCCGAAATCCCGACGCGGAAGCGTTCCGTCGGGATTTTACTCGGGATCTCACTCCGAGATCCCGACGCCAGCCTAAACCTATGCGCAGCCTAAAACAATCAAATCCGCGGACGTTAGGCACCGAATCGTTCATAAACTCATGAAACGATCATAAAAATAAGCTAAAGATTGTTTGTTTAAGTTCTATTGCGAATGAAAACGTTTTATTATATGATTAAGCCATCGAAAGAGATGTTCATTATATGAACGTTTTACGAAACGTAAGTGAAACGATCAAATAAGTGATCAGACTTGAAAATCAGAGGAGTGGAGAAAATGAGTAAAATTGATGGGATAACAAAAGAATCTTGGGTATTGAGTACATTTCCTGAATGGGGCACTTGGCTGAATGAAGAAATCGAAGATACAGTGGTTGCCGAAAACACATTCGCAATGTGGTGGCTGGGCTGCACAGGCATCTGGCTGAAATCACACGAATCGACAAACATCCTTTGCGACTTATGGTGCGGCACCGGCAAACAATCGCACGGCAGCGGCAAGATGAAAGACGGACACCAAATGCAGCGCATGAGCGGCGTGCAAAACATGCAGCCGAATTTGAGAACGCAACCATTCGTCATCGACCCATTCGCAGTCAAGAACGTGGATGCCTTGGTCGTTACGCACATCCACTCCGATCACTTGGACATCAACACGGCAGCAGCCGTTCTGAAAAACTCAGGTGAAGACGTGAAGTTCGTCGGACCGCAAGCGGTCGTGGACACTTGGATCGGTTGGGGAGTTCCGGAAGCAAAATGCGTGGTCGTCAAACCGGGCGATAGCGTGAAAATCAAGGACATTGAAATCGTTGCGCTGGAAGCATTCGACCGCACAGCCTTGGTTACGGCTGCAGACGGAGAAGTTCTAAAAGGAAAAATGCCGCAGGACATGGATTTGATCGCAGTGAACTACTTGTTCAAAACATCAGGCGGAAACTTGTACCACGCAGGAGATTCCCACTACTGCAACTATTTCGCAAAACACGGCAACGATCACCAAGTGGACGTTTGCTTGGGAGCATTCGGGGAAAACCCACGCGGCATCACGGACAAGGTCACTTCAGTGGACATGTTGAGAATGGCGGAATCCTTGAACGCGAAAGTGGTCATCCCGGTCCACTATGATATCTGGTCGAACTTCCAGGCGGATCCGAAAGAATTGGTCGAGTTGTGGAAATTCAAAAAAGACCGCCTGCAATACGGATTCAAGCCATATATCTGGCAAGTCGGCGGCAAATTCGTCTATCCGAATGACAAAGACAAAATGGAATTCAATTTCTACCGCGGCTTTGACGATGTGTTCAGCGTCGAAAATGATTTGCCTTTCACTTCATTCCTATAAGAACAAGCACCCAAGAGGAGAGATCATATGTTAGATGAAGTCATCAAAAATCAAAGGTATTCTTTCCACGAGGGATTCGATAGTTGGCAAGACAGCATTCGTGCTGCTTGCCAACCACTTATCGAAGAAGGCGCCATCGAGAGCGCTTATCCCGAGTACATCATCGAGAACGTCAACGAATTTGGTCCATACATCGTCATTGCGCCGGATATCTGCATCCCGCATGCGCAAGAAGGCAAGGGCGTAAATGAAACCGCTATCTGCTTTATGCGCACGAAAACACCGGTGAACTTCGGGCCGGCAGCCGAGTACGAAGCGCGCATCTTCTTCGTTCTGGCATCAACGGACAACGAAAAGCACCTGGCGAATTTATCCTCGCTTGTGACCTTGCTGTCTGATGAAAGTGTTGTGGATGCCTTTATTCAAGCCGATTCAGTTGCAGATTTAGAAAAAATTATGGAAATCGAGGGTGAATATCTTGGAACTACTAATTAGTGTATGGACATTCTTTCAAGTCAATATCTTGACGCAACCTGCTTTTTTCCTTGGTATTATCGTATTCGTCGGCTATCTGTTGCTGGGCAGACCCGTATATGACGCGCTCGCCGGCTTCATCAAGGCAACTGTCGGATACTTAGTCTTAAATGTAGCGGCTGGCGGTTTGGTCGGAAATTTCCGTCCGATCCTGGCAGGCTTGAAAGAAAGATTCAACTTATCGGCAGTCGTAATCGATCCTTATTTTGGACAAACAGCTGCGCAACAAGCGATTGAAGGGGCAGGACGTTCCTTCAGCCTTATGGTTATCGTTTTACTTATCGCTTTCATGGTGAATATTGTTTTAGTCATTTTCCGTAAATATACCAAAGTCCGGACCGTGTTCATCACCGGCCACATCATGGTGCAACAGTCATCCACTGCTTTATGGCTTGTCCTGTTCGCTTTTCCTGAACTGCAGGATGCAGGCGTCATCGTCATGTTGGGCCTTTTGTTGGGAACGTATTGGTCAGTCTTCTCTAATCTGACCGTCGAAGCAACCCAAAATCTGACAGAAGGCGGCGGCTTTGCGATCGGGCATCAGCAAATGTTCGGTGTCTGGTTGACCGATAAAGTTGCCGGCAAATTCAGCAAAAACAGCAAAAAACTGGAAGACATCACGCTGCCTGGATTTCTTTCCATCTTCAAGGAAAGCGTCGTTTCGACAAGCATCCTGATGTTCCTGTTCTTCGGCATCATTATGGGTATCCTCGGGAAAGACCTGATGATGACCATCGATGCTACTTATACAGGAGAGCGGAACTACATATTCTATATTCTGGAAAAATCACTTTACTTCGCAGTTTATCTGCAAATTCTGCAACTTGGTGTCCGCATGTTCGTATCTGAATTGACGGAATCTTTCCAAGGGATCTCCAACAAACTGTTGCCTGGTTCCATGCCGGCAATCGACTGTGCGGCAACTTATGGATTCGGTCCAGGAAACGCCGTCACATTCGGCTTCCTGTTCGGAGCTTTGGGACAATTCTTGGCGATCATCGGCTTGGTGGTATTCAAGAGCCCTGTTTTGGTCATCACTGGATTCGTACCGGTATTCTTTGATAATGCAACCTTCGCTGTATATGCCAACCACAAAGGCGGCATGAAAGCGGCGATGATCATCCCGTTCATTTCAGGTGTCATCCAGGTCATCGGCGGCGGCTTGGCTGCCTACCTCTTCCAGCTTTCCCAATTCGGCGGCTGGCACGGAAACTTTGACTGGGATACTTTATGGTTGGGTTACGGAGTCATCATGAAATACGGCGGTTACGCCGGTGTCGCTGCACTTGTCATCGGGATGCTGTTGATACCACAATTGCAATACCGCAAAAACAAAAAACACTACTTCATGATCGCAGAAGATTATGAACAATATAAAGAAGAAATCGAAGCTGAAAACCAAACTGAATTCAGCACTGAAGCAGCCTAACCGAAAAACCAGGATATATAATAGGAGGAATTAAAAATGAAAGTATTAGCAGCGTGTGGAAGTGGAATGGGTTCAAGCCAAATCATCAAGATGAAAATTACGAATGTCTTCAAAAAATTAGATATCCCTTTGGAAATCCATCACTGCGCGGTTTCTGAAGCAAAAACGCTGGCTCCAAGCTATGATGTGGTTGTTTGTTCGAACTCGCTGTTGGACGTATTCAAAAATGTGGATCAAAGCAAAACGAAAATCATCGGTTTGAAAAATCTCTTGTCTGAAAAAGAGATCGAAGAAAAAGTCCGTGAAATCGTCTTGGGCGAATAGGCGGTGCTCCCATGACATACACTGAATTGAAAAAAAGAGTGTTGGAAGCTAACCTGTCGCTGCCGGAATATGGGCTGGTGAAATTCACCTGGGGCAATGTTTCCGAAATAGACCGTGAAAAACAAATCATCGCAATCAAGCCATCTGGGGTCGAATATGCTGATATGACTGTTGAAGACACCGTTATCGTCGATATGGACGGAAATGTAGTGGAAGGCAGCCTGAAACCATCTTCGGATTTGGATACGCATCTTGAACTCTACAGAAACTTCAAAAATATCGGCGGAGTGGTCCATACGCATTCGCCATGGGCAACCACTTTGGCGCAAGGGGGAGTAGAGATTCCGGCTTACGGGACAACGCAAGGGGATTACTTCTACGGAACGATCCCTTGCACCCGCCGGATGACGAGTGAAGAAATCGCGGGATCCTATGAACTGGAAACCGGGAAAGTAATCGTCGAGACATTTGCAGCTATCGATGAAGACCAAGTTCCGGGTGTGCTGGTCCACAGCCATGGCCCCTTCGCTTGGGGAAAGGATGCCTTCGAGGCTGTCCACAATATGGTCGTCATGGAAGAAGTTGCCATGATGTCCTGGCGCAACCGCGTCATGAATCCAGGAATCAAAAGCATGCAGCAGGAACTGTTGGACAAACATTTTCTTCGAAAACATGGTCCGGGAGCCTACTACGGACAGGTCAAGGAGGAGAAACATGACTTACACGTTAGGAATCTATGAAAAATCGATGCCAGGCAATCTGAGCTGGATGGAAAAGCTGTCGGTTGCGAAAAATGCCGGCTATGATTTTTTGGAAATGAGTGTCGATGAAACCGACGAGAAACTAGCACGAATCGAATGGAGTAAACAAGAGCGCAAAGAGCTTGTGGATGCCATGTATGAAGTCGGGCTGCCGATCCGCTCGATGTGCCTCAGCGGACATCGTAAATATCCGCTAGGTTCACATGATCCGCTCATCCGTGAAAAAAGCTTGGAGATCATGGAAAAAGCCATCGATCTGGCGGATGATTTGGGAATACGCATCATCCAATTGGCAGGCTACGATGTCTATTATGAAGACGGTGATCAGCAGACCAAGGAATACTTCATCGAAAATCTGCAGAAAGCTGTCGATATGGCGAGCAAAAAAGGAATCCTGTTAGGATTCGAGACGATGGAAACACCGTTTATGAACACCGTGGAGAAAGCGATGGAATATGTGGACATCATCCAATCGCCATATCTGCAAGTCTATCCGGACACAGGGAACTTGAAGAATGCTTCCTTGTCCTGCACGAACTCCGTCTGTGAAGATATCCAAACGGGCAGAGGACATATGGTTGCAGCACATCTGAAGGAAACAATCCCGGGTCATTTCCGTGAAATTCCCTTCGGTACGGGACATGTATCTTTCGAAGAAACGATCAAAACGATGTGGAAAGAAGGCGTCCGACGCTTTGTTGCTGAATTCTGGTATACCGGTCAAGAAAATTGGCTGGAAGACATCCAGTTCGCCCACACTTTCTTAAGAGGGAAATTTCAAAAAGTTGGCCATTAATTGAGTTTGGTTGAAGGTCAAAAGACCTTCAACCATTTTTTAGGAAGAGAGGATATACGGAAATATGCAAAATACATTTGATCAAATCGACGAGTTGGCGGTAAACACCGTACGTACACTTAGTATAGAGGCTGTACAAAAAGCAAATTCAGGGCATCCCGGGTTACCGATGGGTGCAGCACCAATGGCCTATGCTTTATGGACAAAGCATTTAAAAGTCAATCCTAAAAACAGCAAATGGGTAGACCGTGATCGTTTCGTCCTATCGGCTGGACACGGATCTTCATTGTTGTACAGCTTGTTGCACTTATCCGGTTTCGCCATAAGCATGGATGACGTGAAAAACTTCCGTCAATTCGGCAGCAAAACACCTGGACACCCGGAAGTGCATGACACAGACGGCGTGGAAGCAACAACTGGTCCTTTGGGACAAGGAATCGCGAATGCGGTCGGTTTTGCAATGGCAGAAGCGCACTTGGCTGCTACCTACAACAAAGAAAACTTCCCGGTTGTGGATCACTATACCTACTTCCTGAACGGCGACGGCGATCTGATGGAAGGCATCTCCCATGAAGCAGCCAGCTTGGCAGGCCACCTGAAATTAGGCAAACTGATCGGTTTGTATGACTCCAACGACATCTCCTTGGACGGTCCGACTTCAAAATCCTTTACGGAAGACGTTGCTGCCCGTTTCGAAGCTTACGGCTGGCAACATATCTTGGTGAAAGACGGCAATGATCTGGAAGCCATCTCGAAAGCCATCGAAGAAGCGAAAGCAGAAACCGAAAAACCGACTTTGATCGAAATCAAAACGATCATCGGCTTTGGTGCTCCTGACGCTGGAACGCACAAAGTCCATGGCGCTCCATTGGGAGAGGAAGGCGTTGCTTTTGCTAAAGCGGCGTACGGATGTGCGGACGAAGCTTTCTGTGTGCCGGCTGAAGTGGCAGCCCGTTTCGATGAAACAACGGTTGCAGAAGGCCAAAAAGCGGAAGCGGCTTGGACAGCGATGTTCAACGACTACAAAGCGGCTTATCCGGAGTTGGCTCACACATTCGAAACGGCTATGGCAGGCAAATTGCCTGAAGGCTGGCAAGACAAACTGCCGACTTATGAAGTGGGCAGCGCAGCCAAAGCAAGCCGTGTAACCAGTGCGGAATCCATCCAAGCATTGAGTGAAGCTGTACCTTATTTCTGGGGCGGTTCTGCGGACTTATCTTCTTCAAACAACACAATGATCAAAGAAGCGTCTGATTTTGAGCCAGGCAACTATGCAGGAAGAAATATCTGGTATGGTGTACGTGAATTCGCAATGGCCGCTATCATGAACGGCATCGTTTTGCACGGCGGAACCAGAACGTATGTAGGGACGTTCTTCGTCTTCACGGATTATCTGCGCCCAGCGATGCGTTTGGCTGCCATTTCGCACTTGCCTGGCACTTACGTGATGACGCATGACTCGATCGCGGTCGGCGAAGACGGCCCGACGCATGAGCCAGTGGAACACTTGTCCAGCTACCGCGGCATGCCGAACTTGACGGTTCTGCGTCCGGCAGACGGCAACGAAGTCAGTGCTACATGGGAAATCGCCGTGTCTTCAGCGGACAAACCAACGATGCTGGTGCTGACGCGCCAAAACCTGCCTGTTTTGGAAGGCACAAAAGAAATGGCCCGCGAAGGCGTGAAGAAGGGGGCTTATGTCCTGTCACCGCAACAAGGCGAAACACCTGCCGGCATCCTGATCGCAACCGGTTCGGAAGTGAGCTTGGCTGTGAAAGCGCAAAAACAATTGCGTGAAGCCGGAGTGGACGTGTCTGTTGTCTCCATGCCGAGTTTCGATCTGTTCGAAGCCCAGGATGCAGCCTATAAAGAAACAGTCTTGCCTGGCGCAGTCCGCAACCGCATGTCCATCGAGATGGGCGCGACCTTCGGATGGGAACGCTATGTCGGCCTGGACGGATTGGCTTACGGCATCGACACTTACGGCGCAAGCGGAAACGGGAACACGGTGATGGCTGAGTTCGGCTTCACGACCGAAAAAGTGGTTGCGGCTTATCAAGCGAAGTTCGTAAATTAAACGGAATCCTGCTGCAACTGTGCGGGGCTAATGATGAAGGGAGCAAAAATGATGAAGATAACCAAGAAAAAATTGGATGATATGTATAGAAGCTATTGCGCCAGCTACATCACGATCGGCGGCGAGACGTGCGCGTTGATCGCGAGCGAAGAGGAAGGCTACCCTTGCTACATGTATTCAGGCAGAGACTTCGAAAAAAGGGAAACCGTTTGGGAAAAGGGCGGTGGCTGCATGTCCATCATCCCTATCCCGAACAAAAATAATGAATTTTTGGCCATCGTCGATTTTTACCTGAAGGTCAGCCCAAGCAAAGCGAAAGTTGTCTGGGGTAAGTATGATTCCGAAACTGGCTGGGAAATCAAGGACGTGCTGTACCTGCCATATCTGCACCGTTTCGACATCTATGATGTGGATGGCGTGAATTACTTTGTCGGCGCCACGATAGCGGATGACAAGGATTTCAAGGATGATTGGTCGAGATCAGGCAGCATCTATTATGGCGTTCTTCCGGAAGACCCTACCGAAGGCGTCGAGCTGAAGGTTTTAGGGAAAGGCTATTTCCGTAACCATGGCTACTACAAGGATTATGAAGGCGACAAACCGGTCGGTTACTTCACAAGTGATCAAGGGATCATCAAAGTGACGCCTTTTGCTGATAAAGAATGGGAAATCGAGCAGATTTTGGACACTCCAATCGGCGAAGTCGCATTGTTTGATATCGACTCGGACGGGGAAAAAGAAATGATCACGATCGAACCTTTCCACGGCGACAGCATCAAAATCTACAAAAAGACGGATTCCGGTTATGAAGCGGTCTATGAATATCCGCATAAAATCGATTTCGCCCATACATTGGTGGGCACCATGCTTAGGGGAGTTCCTAGTTTTGTGGGCGGTATCCGGCGCGAAAACTGCGACCTGTTCTACATTCAATATGTGGACGGCGAATTCAAGACGGAAATCGTTGACAAGGGCTGCGGCCCATCCAATATCATGGTTGTGAACGAAGCGGATCGGGACATCATCGTAGCCGCCAACCATACCGGCAATGAAGCAGCAGTCTATATAGTGGAAGACTGATGCGACGGTGAACTTTCGTCTGGTGGACATTGCTGACTGTGGTGTTCTCCTCTGGTGAACGGAGGCTTCGCCGGAGTTCGGATAACATTAATGGTTCTGATCTCCGGGGAGGCGATCTTAGTAGGAGGTACGGTCGGTTCTGAATGGTGTCCTCCGGCGGCAGCCGCCTCGCCGGAGCTGGAGTTCGAAAAACAAGATTTCCTCCGACTGGCAGCTACCGCTAATCTTTTTTACTAATGCAATACAATCAAAAAAGAATGTCCAGCCCTGAAAATGGGGCTGGACATTCTTTTTTGTGCAATTAGTGATGCAGACCCTCATACAACTCATCAGCAACGGGTTCCAGCCATTCCGGTTTTCCTGCGGTGATGGCGATGTGCTCGAACCAGCTATCCTTGGCGGCACCGTGCCAGTGTTTCACGCCGTCATGGGTAACGATGACATCCCCAGGCTTCAATGATTGGGCGGTTTTTCCGTCTTCCTGATACCAGCCCTCTCCGCCTGTGACCAAAAGGATTTGATAACCGTCGTGATGGATATGCCAGTTGTTGCGGCAACCCGGTTCAAAGGTCACATTGCCGACGCCCACAGCCACTTCGGGATCGGCCACCAGTGAATTAAAATAGCTTTGGCCGACAAAGTACTGCGCGTAAGCTGTGTTTTCATCACCGATCGGGAAGATGAGGCCTTTTTTTACTTCTTCGTTTTTTGACATATTTATTCCTCCTGTAAATTAATCTTCGTATATTTCTTTGGCGATGTTGAAAGCGGACCAAGCTTTTGGCCATCCGACATAGAACGCGAGCTGGGTGATGATTTCCACAAGCTCCGCTTTTGTCACGCCGTTTTCTTTGGCTTTGCTCAAATGGAACGGAAGCTGTTCAAAGTTTCCGCCTGTGATCAGCGCTGTGATGGTGACGATGGAACGATCGCGCGGCGCGAATTCCTTTTCCCGCGACCAGACTTGCCCAAACAGGACATCGTCATTCAATTCAGCAAATTTTGGTGCAAAATCGCCTAATAAATCTCTTCCTGCTGTAACTTTTGCCATAAAATCATCTCCTTAGGAATGTTAGATTAAGCATACTCCCTAGAGTGCACTTTAAGTCAAGCGCGAGTCCAACATTTTTGTGCTGTTGTACACTTTAGAGAATTTGGGGGAAGCGCATGGCCTATTCAATTTGAGCATTCTCGGAAAAGGATAATAAATTCCGGCTTCAGTGAGAGCTTCTATTCGATTGCTTGTTATATATTAGTGTACAATGAGAGTATTCTATATTAGTGATAGAGATGGCTGAATTGTTTTGTTTTTTTGATAGGGTAGGATGTTTAGAAATTTGAAAGAGGTGGCCTATGGATAAGAAAAGGATTGTAATTTATACGCTATTATTTATAGCAACGTTAGCAATAGCGACACAAGGATTCACGAATACAGGTTTGGACGGACTGCTTGTCCCATTAATTTTTACCTTTGCTTACTTTACGATCATCTTTATTATCGCGACAGTAATCAAAAACAATTCAATTGTCGATATTGGTTGGGGGATGGGGTTTGTTGTGGGGAGCTGGCTTACACTGCTTGTGACTGAAAATCCCACAGTGTTATCGTATGCTATTGTTGGGTTCATTAGTGTATGGGGCCTTAGGTTATCGCTCCGTTTATTAAAAAGAAATTATGGGAAACCCGAAGATTTCAGATACGCACAGTGGCGTAAAGAATGGGGCGATAAAGTAGTCATCACAGCCTTTTTTAGAGTGTTTGTGGTTCAGGGGATCATTAATTTTATCGTGGGATCTGCAAGCTATGTGGTAATCAAATACAACGAATTCAGTTTTGATTCAGCTCACCGCTATTTTGTTTATGCCGCACTTTTCATTGCGTTGGTAGGATTGTTCTTTGAAGTAGTCGGGGATGAGCAATTAAGACAGCACATCAACAAAAAAACACGCACACTTCTGCAAACAGGCTTATGGTCAATCACACGTCATCCAAACTATCTCGGTGAAATCCTGATTTGGATCGGATTGTATGCAAGTGGTATTACGCTGTTC
>Ga0194138_10001253_pt1 | contig 12180 bp, 12 predicted proteins | sample TARM_MetaG_T2_14_FD_134022 | JGI IMG/M metagenome (GOLD analysis project Ga0194138, IMG submission 134022) | Freshwater microbial communities from Pennsylvania, USA, analyzing microbe dynamics in response to fracking - TARM_MetaG_T2_14 (version 2) | ecosystem: Environmental > Aquatic >...
ATGACGAATAGTTGTTGTCTTTCCTGCCCCATTTGGTCCTAAGAATCCAAAGACTTCACCTTTCTTAATTTCAAAAGAAACATCAAAGATACCTCGACCCTGGCCATAATCTTTTGTAACATGTTTTACTTCGATTACTGACATTCGTTTACCTACTTTCATTTATTATTCATTTGATAGTTATTTAACATTTGTTTCTTTATTTACATTTGCCACATTAACGATTATACTTGAATAGAAATCTAGAACAAGAGACATAATTTTGCATCTGTTAATTAATTAACAGATAGGGTTGAAATGTTAATTAATTATGAAGGAGTAGGTTTTCAAAGTGGAAAATTTAGATTTAAGAATTCAAAAAACATATATATCACTTATCGAAGCTTTTGAGAAATTGTTACATGAAAAGGAATTTGAGAAAATTTCAGTGCAGGAATTATGCGATAAAGCGATGATCCGACGCCCAACTTTTTACAAACATTTTTTAGACAAATATGATTTTCTAACTTTTTTCATTAAGCATAAAATGAATATAATTTTTGATCGTGCGTTTCAAAATTTAGAGAATGAAGAAGATAACTTTTTTATTTTGGTTTTCGAACAACTACTAAACCAATTTGATAATTTGCTATATCTCATTTTCAGTCTTCAAATGAATGCGGACATTATTGTAGAGTTAGAAAGTGTTCAAGAGTATGGGCAGCGAATGTTAAGAAACCATGTAAACACAGGCGAGGATAATAGTGATATAACAATGATGAATGAATACAAAGGACAAATTATTATGGGGATCACGATTCAATCCGTCCATTGGTATAAAAATAATCAAGATAAAATTAGTCGTGAAGAAATTATTGAGCTATATAAACAAACTTTAGAAAAATTGGGGTGAACGTAACGAAGACTAAGTTTACTTTGATTTTCCTTCTATAAATGGACATCCTAACTATTACTTTGAGGACGGATGATTGCTGCTAAACCAGTTGATTCAGTTCATATATATTTTTTTAGATCAATTGTGAGGATAGAAGGGTTACCCTAAGGAGTCGACGCTATTCTTACAAATTTCCATCAAAAAAATCTTAGAAAGCAGCAATCTCACTACTTTCTAGGATTTCAATTTTGTTTATTTAATTTTACTTGTATATTATATTTAGGGTTTTTACCTTTCGATTTTTCTGTGGGTGACCCTAGAAACCAATTGTTTCTTTTATCTCTTTCATGGGATAATTTGTTTAATGGATTGAGAGGTTGGATCGTATCTTCATTACTATTCAGTTCCTTACCAATACATTGGCGAAAAAGTTTCTCTGAAAATATATACAGATCGTGTCAAAATCTATCATAACAACTGCTTATTTGTTAACATCGAATCGCAGGTACGCGACCAGGTGCTTATTCAACCATTCAAGCCCACTTACCTGAAGAGAGTCAACACTATGGAAAATGGAACAGCGAATGGTATTTAAATTGGGCGAGTCGTATTGGACCAAACGTCCACACGGTGATTTCGAGACTACTTGACCAAGGTCCTGAACAACAATATTACAGAAGAGTTCATGCAATATTAAAAATGGCAGATACCTACTCCGACCAAAGATTAGATAAAGCCTGCCATTTTGCTCTAGAACGATCAACTCATCCAACCTTTAACTTAATTAAGCAGTTTGTCGAACATTCTATGACGCAAACAAATTCTAACACTTTACCCCAAATGGAACAATCTTATTTGAGAGGAGCAGACTATTATGACTCATTCAACCGAAAGGATTAAGCTTCTAACTAGCTACCTTAGACAAATGAGGTTACCAGTAATGGCGAATCGCTTAGTCGATCTGTATGGGGGTCTCCTCACTGATCAACGTTCAACCTTAGATATCCTTGAGGAAATAGTGAGTGAAGAATATCTATCGAGGCGACATAATACCGTGCAACGTAATCTTAAATTAGCCAAACTCTCTCAACCACAAGCTCATATCCAAGATATTGATTATTCGCCCAGTTGTCGAATAAACAAAGAAACCATCCATCAATTATCGACGTGTCAGTTCATTGCCAACAATCGAAACGTTATTATTCAAGGGGCTACAGGTACCGGGAAATCCTATCTAACCAATGCCTTATGTCGTTATGTGATTGAAGAGGGTTATACGGCACGTTATATCAGAATGTACGATTTACTTTCTGAACTATCTGAAGCGGATATGAACGATCGATTACCCCAATAGCTAAAGAAATTAGCTAAACTAGATGTGTTGGTGATCGATGATTTTTTATTAACGCCAACAACCGAAAATGAACAAAAATATCTCATGGAGGTTTTTGAGTTAAAGAGTAGCCATCGTTCTCTTATTCTTTCTTCTCAAATTGAGACTGGCAAATGGCATAAAAAGTTAGGAGGTGGTGCGATTGCGGATGCCATTCTTGATCGTGCTATTTCAAATTCATACCATATTTATATTTATGGAGATTCCTTACGGATGAAAACTGGTACAGCGAATACCGACCAAGCCTGTACAAAAAATCGCGATTCACCTGGTACAGGGAATCGCGATTTTGTGGTTCTAGACGAACGCTATATGCATCATGACGCTTCTCGCTGACAATATCTCTTCTATTAACAAAATATTTCACATCATAATATGAATCATACGCATAAGGTATAAAAGAGGATGACTTAATAATATTCATAAGTGTTTTTGAATGGAAATATTTGAAAAAATGTTACAATAGAAGTGTTATGAGTAAATATTTATCAGGAGGATATAAATGGATTTAGAATTAGGAGTACATGATTTAATTACACTGAATGGTGATGAAAAACCTGAAGCTGCTTACTTACGCACAGCTCAGTTTGTTAAAGAGATTGAAGCGATGAACTTTAAACGCCATTGGTTCGCTGAGCACCATAATTCGCCAACGCACGCAAGTGTATCACCAGAACTATTAGCAGCTTATATGTCAGCGATAACAAGCAAACTGCGCTTGGGTACGGGTGGTACCATGATTATGCATTACTCTCCGCTTAAGATTGCAGAAGACTTTAAGACCTTGACGGCCCTTGCCCCTAACCGTATTGATATTGGCTTGGGACGTGCGCCAGGCAGTGGTTCGAATGAAATTGTTGCCTTGGCTCAAGGTAAACCCAATGCATTCGATGACCAGTATGACAAGATTGAAGTGATTTTAGACTACTTATTGGATCAAAAAGCAGCAAGTTTTTATGGCAATACGAAGGCCGCACCTCTTGGTGTTGAGACTTTACCGGAACCTTGGATGTTAGGCTCATCGGGTCAGTCGGCTACAAAAGCGGCTGAGATGGGGCTGGGTTATAGCTTTGCGAAATTCTTTGGCTTAGAAACGGATCCTGCTGTTTTTGAATTATATCGTAAGCAATTCAAAGCCAGTGAATTCTTCCAAGAACCTACTGTGATGGTGAGTTATCTGGTTGTGATTGCAGATTCTGAGGAAGAAGCAAATTATTTAGCAAAACCGATTGAAATGCAACAAATTGCCTTGAGACGTGGTCGAATGATTCGAAATGCTGCTCCAGAAGCCGTCAAAGATTATGAATTCACACCAGGTGAAGCGGATTATTTAAACAATAACCAAGCAAAACGTTTCATCTTAAAAGGTACACCAGAGAAAGTTCAAAGACTTATTGAAGAAGAACAAGCCTTATTAGGGATTAATGAATTGTTAGCTTACTCACCTATTTTTGATCCGCAAAAACGTTTAGACTCTTATAAACACTTAGCAAGAATGTTTAATAAGATTTGAGTGATAGGATATGCAGAATCGACTCAACGAGAAGAACCCCCTATACCAGTTGACACACTTAAGCCAAACGGTCATTTAGTTTCACTCATCTTAATCGACGATCAATAATGTAAGAATGATAAAATTAATAAGATACCTTATTCAGATACAGAACAAAGCATTTTCTAACTCTATAGAAAATGCTTTGTTTTTATTTATATTTTTTAAACGGTTAACTAATGAACGATGGCTGTAAGGTTTATTCACTCAGCATCTTGGACTTTTTTTTATAAAAGTGGATATTCTCGACACAGTCTCGCGAATTGAGCAAAGTACAAAAATGCTCCTAAAAGTCCCACGCTCCGGAAACCAGGTTCCAAAAGTCGATAAACCAGGCATTTTCCAAACTGCATTAAAAGATACCCCCGATTATTCCATGAAAGATTTCAAAAACAGAATAACATGAACTAAGGTTAATCTAGATGATACTCACACTGAAAATAGACTCATATATTTTTAATCATTTGGGTAAATTCGTCATACAAAAAACCGAATGCTACCATTCGGTTTTTTAAAATAGCTAAAATCTGTTTATTTAGTCCCTCTGAAATAAATTAAATTTATTGTTTTTATCAAAGCCTTTATAGGCTTATTGCGACTAAAATAGTATCGAGTAATGGTGTTAAATTTAAGTTGTTTTAATGATAATTATATGAAAGTATCGTGAAAACTAAATCCTTAAAAAGATTAAAATTAGATGAGGGTCCGTTTGACAGTGGTTTGGGTCAGTGTTATCTTTGGGGTATTAAGAGATTTGGTATGTCTGTTTACTAAAGGTTAGTACGACAGCCGTTATAAAATTAATGAAAAGAGGAACGTAACGTATGAAGAGAAATGGCAATTTATTTAAAAAATTACGTATTGGTTTTAGTGTATTAGTGACATTGGCAGCAACAGGTGGCACTCCGGCAGTCATGGTGAGCGCGCAAGAAGCGACTTATGATTTAGAAGCTACACTGGACATCGCTTTTGCATCTAATTTAACTACACTTGATCCACATTTGACCACCAATCAGGCGACACGAGACGTGGGGCGTCAAATCTTCGAAACATTATTAACTTTGAATGAAAATTATGAAGTGGTGCCAAGTTTAGCAGAATCTTATGAAATTAGTGAAGATGGCTTAACGTATACGTTCTTTTTGAGAGAAGGCGTTAAGTTTCATAACGGCGATACCTTGGAAGCGAGTGATGTCGTCGCATCAATGGAGAAATGGTTAGAAACATCTACTCAAGGGAAAGCCAATTTAGCCGGCGCGGAATTTGTGGAAGTGGATGATTTGACCGTCGAACTGCACGTGACACAAGCATCCTTAATTGTGCCCTATGTATTAGCGGATCAAGCACCGTTCCCAGCGATTGTGCCAGCTGAGAGTGTTGCTTCTGCTGATGAAACGGGTTTAACAGAATTTGTCGGAACAGGTCCTTTCCAATTGGCTGAGTGGACACCAGACCAACAAATTGTCTTAGAACGCTTTGAGGATTATGTTGCAAGAGAAGATGAAAGCAGTGGCTTAGGTGGTAAGAAAGAAGCTTTAGTAAAAGAAGTCGTGTTCCACATTGTCACAGATACCTCAACGCGTATCGCTGGTATTACAACAGGAGAATATGACATTGCCTTTGATATTCCATTAGATAATGCGGCGCAAATCGAATCGCTGGAAGATGTGACGTCGGTATTTAGTCCAGCTGGAACGGCGACCTATGTCTTTAATAATGCACAAGGTCCCTTTGCTGATCCTAAGTTAAGAAAAGCTTTCAATGCTGCATTGAACGTAGAAGAAGCGTTATTAACTGCTTACAGTAACCCAGAATATTATACGTTAGACTCAGCCTTAGCCTTACCTGATCAAACAGACTGGTACAGCCAAGCCGGCAGCGATCAATACAACCAGAATAATATCGAATTAGCACGTCAATTAGTTGAAGAATCAACTTATGATGGTGAAGAAGTGGTTATCTTAACGACTCGTGATTATCCAGATCATTATAACTTAGCAATTGTTGCTCAACAAACATTAGAAAATATTGGAGTATCGGTGCGTTTAGACATCTATGATTGGCCAACGACACAAGAGGTTAGAAAAGACCCAGCGAATTTTGATTTATTCCCCATGACATTTGCGATTCGCCCGACCATACATCAAAATCCATTTTTAGATTCAAAAGCGGAGTACGCAGGCTGGACGAATAGTCCGGAAATTGATGAGCTATTAGTCGCGATTACGCAAGAGAGTGATTTTAGTGCAGCGAAACCTTTAATCGATGAATTACAGGCAGAAGTATGGAACTATTTACCAATTGTTAAATTAGGCAATTATACAGATTTAGCAGCGGTTAATCATCAAGTAGAAGGTTATTCAGAATTAATTGGACCGATTCTATGGAATGTAGGAAAGACCGAATAGCTATTAGAAAGTAGGATGATTATGGCTCGATATGTTGCGAAACGATTACTAGCACTTATACCCGTTATCTTGATTGTGGCAGTAGTCGTGTTCATGTTAGTTCAATTAACACCTGGGGATCCAGCATCTATTTTATTAGGTGATGAAGCCGATGCCGCAAGCATCGCACAACTAAATGCTGAATTAGGAATGGACTTACCTTTACGGGAACAATTTATGAATTGGTTCAACAATGTGTTGAAAGGGAATTTAGGTTCATCAATTTTCTTTAAGAAACCTGTTACAGAGATGTTTTGGACCAACTTTAAGCCAACGCTAGCATTAGCACTTTATGCTGAAATCATTGCTGTTGTTCTAGCACTGGTATTTGGTTCACTGGCGGCTAAGTTTCGCGGCACTTGGTTGGACCATGCAGTCAATGGTTTTACAGTCCTCGGTATATCAGTCCCGAGTTTTCTATGGGCCTTGATCTTGGTCATGGTGTTTGCTGTTTATTTCCGTTTGTTTCCTTCATCGGGTTATAAAGATTTATCAAATGGTTTTCTACCCTTTATGCGTTATTTAACCTTACCGGCTGTTGCGTTAGGGTTAGTGCAATCGAGTATTATGACACGTATCACACGGATCAACATGATTGAAGCTCTAGAGAGTCCTTATATTAAAGCAACGACTGCTAGAGGGATTTCATCGCGTAAAGTAGTGTTCAAGCATGCTCTAAAGAATGCCTTTCTACCAATTTTAACGGTAATTGGGGATTCTTTCGGAGGTTTGATCACAGGAGCGGCAGTTGTAGAAACAGTCTTTAACATACCTGGAATTGGTCAATTGATCATTAATTCGATTGAACGACGAGATTATATTGTCATTCAAGGATCAATTATTTTGATCACCTTTATCTATTTATCCCTAAATTTAGTCATTGATATTCTATACGGGGTAGTTGATCCGAGAGTTCATTTAGAAAGTGAGGCATCGTAGCCAATGGAGACAACACAAAAGCATCTGACTCACCTAAAGCATAAAGCGTCGTTAGGTCCATGGCGATTACGAATTTCGCTAGCTGATCATAAGTTATTGACGATCGGGCTTATGATGTTATTAATCATGTTTAGTGTGGCTGTATTTGCGCCACAGATTGTGCAATTAGATCCTTATGAAATTAACCCAATGGACCGTTTAACTGGGCCCAGTGCACAATATTGGTTTGGAACGGATGAATTTGGCCGTGATGTTTTTAGTCGTTCGGTCTATGGTGCCCGTTATTCTTTCTTTATTGGCATGGTAGTGGCAGCCTTATCTGTAATACCAGCACTGATTATTGGCTTACTAAGTGCGTATTTTCCTTTATTGGATTTAATTTTGATGCGCGTGATGGATGGTTTATATGCCTTTCCGGCGATTTTACTCGCGATTGCGATTGTCGCAATACGAGGGTCTAGCGTAGAAAATTTGATGATTGCGTTAGTAATTGTCTATATACCCGCAGTTAGTCGAGTGATTCGATCAGCCGCCTTAAGCGTAAAAGGTAAAAGTTATATTAAAGCTTTGGACTCGCAAGGTGCGAGTGCTTTTAGAATTATAGGGGTTCACATGTTACCGAATATTTTACCTACGGTATTTATTCAATTTAGTTATGTCTTCGCTCAATCTATAATGACAGAATCCGCCTTAAGTTTTCTAGGTGCAGGGATTCCAGCGCCGATGCCGAGTTTAGGCAATATTCTCTTTGACGGTAAGGCGGTTATATATAACTCATGGTGGATGACGGTGTTTCCTGGATTATTCATTGTGATGTTAGTAATAGGCCTGAATTTTGTGGGGGATGGTTTAAGTAATGCCTTCAATCAACGACATGTTGGACGCGTCAAACGAGTGAAAGCCAAGAAAGGGGTGGTCTAGATGAGTAAAAGTTTACTAGAGGTTGATCATCTATCGATTTCTTTTTGGGGAAAAGATCGTTGGTTAAAGGCAGTAAAAGATATCTCGTTTACTGTGAATCAAGGTGAGATTGTCGCAATTGTCGGTGAGTCGGGAAGCGGGAAAAGTGTAACAGCGGAAGCTTTGTTAGGTTTACATCAACCTGCGACGAGTCTAATTGACGGGCGGATACGATTTAATGGCGAGTTAGTATACGATAGCAAAGCATCACACTTAGCTAGTTTAAGAGGCAAGGCAATCGGCATGATTTTTCAAGATGCCTTAAATTCGCTAAATCCTGTATTTAAAATCGACAAGCAATTTATTGAAACATTACGTCAGCATCAGAAAATTAGTAAAAAAGCCGCGAAAGCATTAGCAGTTGAGGCTTTACAATTATGCGGAATTTCTGATCCTGTCCGTATTCTAAATAGTTATCCCCATGAGTTGTCAGGTGGTTTACAACAAAGAGTGATGATCGCTTTAGCCATTAGTTGCCAACCCAAGTTATTAATCGGAGATGAGCCCACAACGGCATTAGACGTGACCATTCAGTATCAAATCTTAACGTTACTTAAAGATATTCAAGCGAAACTGAATACAGGTATCTTACTTATTACACATGATTTTGGTGTAGTAGCAGAAATAGCGACCCGTGTGATTGTGATGTATGCAGGTGAGATAGTGGAAAGCGGACCGACGGCTGATATTTTAAATTCTCCGCGGCATCCCTATACTCAATCCCTATTAAAATCACGTGTTCCGAAAGATATTCAAGCAACTAACGGGAAGTTAACCACTATACAAGGCAGCGTGCCCAGTTTACAAGCAATGCCTGAAGACGGCTGTCGTTTTGCACCACGCATTCCATGGCTACCTGCTACGGCCCATGAAACATCTCCTCAATTGCATCAGGTAGGCGGTGAGCATTGGGTGCGTTGCCGTTGTTGGGAACATTTCAAATTTGCTGAGGAGTTGAGTTTATGACAATTTTAGAAGTAGACGACTTAGTTGTCAGTTATCCTGTTCGTAAACGATTATTTGGCGCTGATGAGCTGTTACATGCAGTCGATCAAGTGTCCTTTGTAGTCGAGAAAGGCCAAACTTTTGGTTTGGTAGGCGAGTCGGGTTCAGGTAAAACATCCATTGGCAAAGCAATTTTAGGTTTGGAAAAGTTCCAAGCAGGGCGTATTGTCGTAAATGGCGAAACCTTAACTGCTCAAAATCAAATACGCAGTCAAGATTATCGCCGCAATGTGCAAATGATTTTTCAAAACTCTTACAGTAGCTTTAACCCAAAGAAGAATATTTTGGCTATTTTGACAGAGCCTTTAAAGAACTTGACCCATTTATCGTTAAAGGAACAACGTCATCAGGCGCTTGAATTACTCGACATTATGAAACTGCCGGAACAAGCTTTGGAAAAATATCCAGATGAATTTTCCGGTGGTCAACTTCAGCGAATTGGTGTGGCCAGAGCGGTCATCGTGAAACCTAAGCTAGTAATTGCCGACGAACCGGTCTCGGCCTTAGACTTATCGGTACAAGCTGAAGTCTTGAATTATATGCAAGCCATCCAAGAGGCGTTTAAAATGAGCTATTTATTTATTTCGCATGATTTAAGTGTCGTTCAACATATGTGCCAACAAATGGCAATTATGCATCAAGGGCGATTTGTCGAATTAGGGGATCGCGAAGCGATTTATCAAAAGCCACAACATCTGTATACGCAACAATTGATTGCGGCGATTCCAGGTGAATTGTCCTTAGAAGAAACGGTGCAGCGTCAACAAATTTTCTCGAAGTATCAAGCTGAACGAGGGAAGATGTATGACCCTCTAGGACGGGTGCATAATTTGAAAGCTTTTCAACCCAATCATTGGGTATCACAGGCTTAAACAAGTCGATGGAGGTTACAAATGGAATGACAACAATTTTTAAAGATAAACAACACATGATCCAGGAATTTTTAGAAGAGCTAGTAAATATCGATAGCGGTTCTTACTTTAAAGCCGGCGTTGACCGTGTTGGGTTAACCTTAAAGCGTGAATTCGAAAGCATCGGAATGGTCGTCAATGTGCACCCGGTAGCGGATCGTGGTGATATTCTAACGATTTATCATCCGTCAGCCAAGCAACCCGATATTCTTATTTCTGGCCACATGGACACGGTTTTTCCGGAAGGAACGGTTCATGAACGTCCATTTGATATTAAGGGGGACTATGCTTACGGACCAGGGGTTTTCGATATGAAAGGTAGTCTGGTAATGTTACTGTATGCGATGCAGGCCTTGATAGAAGAAGGGCATCCAGTCGTTGAACGTATCCTAATCATTTTCAACACGGATGAGGAAATTGGCTCAGTGGCTTCACGTGAGTTGATTGAATTCCATGCTTTACAAGCGTCCTCGGTTTTAATTATTGAGCCTTCTTCGGTGCCCGGTTTAATCAACAGTCGTAAGGGTGGCGGAAAATTTTTCTTAGATATTATAGGGAAATCAGCCCACGCTGGTGCAGAACCTGAGAAAGGCATTAGTGCCATAGAAGAAGCTGCTCACAAAATATTAGACCTTCACGGTCTGTGTGACATATCAGGTGTCCATGTTAATGTCGGTTTAATCAATGGTGGAACGTCGATTAATACAATCGCACCGACTTCCAGTTTAGCGATTGATCTGCGATTTGAAGAAAATGATATGGGCCTTCTAGCAGAAAGAGAAATTAAGAAAATTTGCCAAAAAGCCATTTTACCTGGTGTGGAACTTAGCTTGTCTGGTAAAATAACGCGACCAGCCTGGAAAAATTCACCGCATAATCAAGTCTTGGAAAATACCTTTAGTGAAGTGGGCAAAGAATTAGGCTTATCCTTACCACTATTATATAGTGGCGGAGGATCTGATGGGAATTTCACAGGTAGCTTAGGGATTCCAACGATCGATGGCTTAGGCCCAATGGGTGGCAATGCCCATCAAGAATCAGAATTTCTATTCTTGCCGTCTATCCAAACGAAAGGGGAATTATTCGTAAAAGGATTAAAACGGTTAGCAGTCTCAACAAGAATCAAGGAGGATGTCATTTAAATGAGTCAAGCAAAAGTATATATTATCCACGAGAATTGGGAATGGACCCAACATTTAACAAAGTGGTTAGAAGAAAAAGAAATTCCTTATGAGGATTGGAATTTAACCACGGGTATTCTGAATTTAACGGAAGCACCCCCTCAAGGCGTTTTCTATAACCGCATGTCTGCTTCTTCTCATACTCGCGATCACCGTTACTCACCAGAGCTTGCGGATCAAGTTTTGAAGTGGCTAGAATTTCACGGCCGCACAGTAGTGAATGGTTCTGATGCGATTGAATTAGAGGTAAGCAAAGTTAAGCAATATCTGGCCTTAGAACAAGCAGGGATTCAAACGCCCAAAACGATTGCGGTATTAGGCAGAGAAAGAATTGTGGAAGCAGCTGAACAATTAAATATCTTCCCATTAATTACGAAACATAATCGTGCGGGAAAAGGGTTAGGTGTTCAGTTATTTAACACAATCGAAGAGTTGAAATTCTATGTAGATGGGCCAATATTTGAGCCATCAATTGATGGAATCACGTTGCTACAAGAATACATCCAATCGTCGGATGGGCGTATTCATCGTTCTGAATTTATTAACCAAGAATTCTTATACACAGTCTCAATTGATTCTTCAGATGGCTTTAAACTCTGTCCAGCTGATGAGTGCGCAATTGGCGAACAAAGTGAAGTGTTGGAAACATCCGAGAAGTTTAAAATTATTGACCCATTACCACTGGAACGTCAAGCGGCTTACTCCGCATTTCTAAAAGCAAATCATGTCAATGTTGCAGCCATTGAATGGGTTCAAAATGTTGAAAATGAAATTTATGTTTACGATGTGAACACGAATACAAACTATAATTCAACTGCTGAAGAAGCAGCCAATGTTTTTGCGCATGAGCATTTAGCCGTGTATTTGGGCGCGTTATTAAATGAAGTAGTTGTGGCTGTTTAGTCGTTAGCATTGATA
>Ga0194138_10001254_pt1 | contig 12178 bp, 10 predicted proteins | sample TARM_MetaG_T2_14_FD_134022 | JGI IMG/M metagenome (GOLD analysis project Ga0194138, IMG submission 134022) | Freshwater microbial communities from Pennsylvania, USA, analyzing microbe dynamics in response to fracking - TARM_MetaG_T2_14 (version 2) | ecosystem: Environmental > Aquatic >...
AATCCACATCAGCACCAGCAAGGCCAGGATGACCCAGAGCACGGGGCCGCCACGGCCCATGAAGCTCTGCAACTGTTGCCAGATGTCGACCATCATGCCACCCGCTCCATCCCGTCCCCGTTATTCTCGGCCCGCTCGGCCAGAATGCCGGCGACCTGCTGCTCCAGCACGTTGGAGAGCTCGGTGAAACGGGATTGCAGCAGACTGTGGGCCAGGATCAGCGGAATGGCGGCCACCAGCCCCTGTACCGTGGTGATCAGCGCCATGGAGATGCCGCCCGCCATGATCTTGGGATCGCCGGTACCGAACTGGGTGATGGCCTGGAAGGTGCCTATCATGCCGGTGACAGTACCGAGCAGCCCCAGCATGGGGGCAATGGCCGCGATCACCTTGACCATGCCGATGCCACGCTCCATGCGAGGGGTCTCCTGCAGGATCGCCTCATCAAGACGCAGTTCGAGGGTCTCCATGCTCAGCTCCGGGTGTTTGTCCGCCACCGTCAGCACCCGACCGAGGGCGTTGTCGGCGTGGTATTCGCCGCTCTTGAGCTGGCGACGCACCAGGGTCAGTTCGCGGGAGAGGGTCCAGAGCCGTACGGCGGCAATGCCGAGGCCGATGGCGGCCAGCAGCACTATGATGGCGCCTACCTGGCCCCCTTGCTGGACTTGCTGCCAGAAGGTCGGTGCCTGGGCCTGCATCTCGAGCAGGACGCCGTGGGAGGGATCCAGCGGCAACGCCTCGCCTTCCTTGCCTTGATAGGCGGTCAGCTCGGACAACAAGCCGGCGGGCAGTCCCAGTACAGGGATCAGCCCTTCGCCGCTCGGTTGCAGGAAGCCTTCGCTGTCAAACAGCGCGAAGCTGCCGACCCGGGTCAGCGCCTGCTCACTGGCCGCGCCCTGGGCATTGAGCACCTTGCCATCGAACTGGACAACCCGACCCGACTCGCGGATCTCCTGCAACAGGGTGGCGGGCAGCAGGGCAAGGGCGGCGCGATCCGGCACCTGCTTGTCCTGGGCCATGGCCTTCAAGGCTGTCAGGCGATCTGGATACTGACCCTGCACCGAGGAGTCACCCAGCAGCTTGACCGCATCGCTGGCGCCCTGACGGGTCACCGCGAAGATCTCGTTCATGTCGCCGGAGGCCTGCTCCCAGCGGGTGTTGAGTTCGACCAGTTGCTTTTCATTGCTGGCAAACTGGCCAGCCAGCTCCTTGCTCAGGCGCTGGGCCTCAGCCAGCCTGGCGCGGGCACTGTGCAATTCGGTGGAGACTGATGCGAGATCCTGCTGTGCCTGTTGCTCGCGGGCCCGTTCCTGCTGTTGCCACTCTTCATTGGCAAGGGCCAGCTGGGAGCAGAGGGAGAGGGTGATCAGAAGGGGGAACCATTTCATGACTGAGCCTCCTGGCTACGCGCGACAGACAGGGGCAGATGCAACAGTTGCGGGACTTTCTTGTCGGCCGCCATGTCCAGCGCATCGGCAAGGGGGGTGAGCCACTCGCTATCCAGCGGCAACCAGGTCTTGCTCTCGGCGGACCAGCGCCAGCCCTGGGTGCGATCGGCTGTCATGGCCAGCAGGGAGACGCGACCAAGCGCCAGCACATCGACCCGGCGCTCGGCACCATCCAGCGCCAGCTGGGCGGGATAGGCATCCATCCGGCTGCCGTATTCGGCCTCGATCTGGTAGGCCTGCAGCAACTGGCGGAACTTCTCCGCCTCGCTCACGTCCGCCCGGGCCAGGGTCACCTTCAGCTGCTCGACCCGCGCCAGACGGTCCTCCTTGCGCAGGGGAATGTCATCCTGCACCAGCTGTTCCAGATCCGCCTGCATCTGCAACATCAGCGGGATCAGGCCCTGACGGGTTTCCTGCACTGCTTCCAGCTGTTGAGTCAGCTTGCCCAGCTCATTCTGCTGATCGGCCACCAGAGACTGCATGTAGCGGTTGTAGGCTTCCAGATCGCGCAGTTGCAGCTGGGCATTTTGCAGCTCCAGCCGGGCGGCAACGGCGGCATCGGCCGCCTTTTCTACGCGCTGTTGGGAGGCTTTCCCATCCGCGATGCTGTTTTTCAGTGCGGGCGCGACCAGATCGTCTGCCGAGGCGACGAAATGAACGGCCAATGGCAACAAGGCCAGACCCCAGATCTTTTTCATGGTACACAATCTTAACAATGATAACTATTCTCATTGTCTCAAAGAGTCGTGCCAGTGGCAATCAGATGATTTTCTTGGCCTGTGGCTGAAAAAACAGGATACTTTTTAGACAAGCACGGGAACAACTGGCGTTGGTAGTCACAACACCATTTTAAATAACTAAAAAATGTCTTTTCGATCAGGATGATAAGTGGTCGAAGAAGGAGACTTACATGTTTAACGATGCGATCTGGGAACACATCGATCGGTTCACCAAGGCCAAGAAAACCAGCGACATCCAGCAACAACTGGAGCGCTTCAGCCATCAGATGGGATTTGATTACTTCAGGTTGCTGATCATTTTCCCCATCAGCATGCAGCAATCACACGTGGCCTTGTTCAACAACTGCCCGACCAGCTGGTTTGATGCCTACACGGAGCGGCACTACCTGACCCAGGATCCTGTGGTCTTCCTGGGCCTGAAGCAGACCCAGCCCATCTTCTGGAACAAGCTCGACTGCGACTCCCCCTGGCTGCCCAGCGCCAGCCGGGAAGTGATGAACCTCGCCGCCGACTTTGGCGTGAGAAACGGTGTCTCCTTCCCGCTGCACACCCCTCAGGGGGAACACGGCATCCTCTCCTTCATCAGCAAGGAAAGGTCCAACTCTGACCTGATGTTTGAAAACGTTCCCATGCTCTCATTTTGTGCCAGCTACATCTTCAACGCGGCGCTGCAGCTGATAAAGAGCAGGCCGGACCTGATGAAGCATCTGGCCGAGCTGTCGGATCGGGAGAAGGAGTGCCTGTTCTGGGCCAGCGAGGGCAAGACCTCCTGGGAGATAGCCACCATACTCGGCATCAGCGAACGCACAGTGAACTTCCACCTTAATCAGGTCACCAACAAGACGGATTCGAAGAACCGCAACCAGGCGATCGCCAAGAGCATCTCCAGCGGCATCATAGTGCCCTCGCTGGACGACGTGACCATCACCAACCTGCGGCTGTCGTAACGGCAACCCCGCCAGCCAAACAAAAAGAGCCGCAACAGCGGCTCTTTTTTCATGTCTGACAACGGCTTATTCCACGGTCACGGATTTCGCCAGGTTGCGCGGCTGATCCACGTCGGTGCCCTTGATGAGGGCGACGTGGTAGGAGAGCAGCTGCAACGGCACCGTATAGACGATGGGGGCAATCATCTCTTCCACATGATTCAGGCTCATCACCCGCATGGTCTCGTCGCTCTTGAAGCCGGCGTCCGCGTCAGCGAACACGTAGAGGATGCCGCCGCGGGCGCGCACCTCTTCCACGTTGGACTTGAGCTTCTCCAGCAGATCGTTGTTCGGCGCCACGACGATTATGGGCATCTCGGCATCGATCAGGGCCAGCGGGCCGTGCTTGAGCTCACCGGCGGCATAGGCCTCGGCGTGGATGTAGGAGATCTCTTTCAGCTTGAGCGCCCCCTCCATGGCGATGGGGTACTGGCTACCACGGCCGAGGAAGAGGCTGTGGTGCTTGTCGGCGAACTCTTCGGCCAGGGTCTCGATCTGCTTGGCCAGCGCCAGGCTCTCCTTGATGCGCAGCGGCAGGGCCTGCAGCGCCTTGACCAGTTCGGCCTCGGCCTCGGCGCTCAGGTTGCCGCGACAGTGACCGACTGAGGCCACCAGCATCAGCAGGCCAGCCAGCTGGGTGGTGAACGCCTTGGTGGAGGCCACCCCAATTTCTGCCCCCGCGCGGGTCATGAAAGCCAGATCCGATTCCCGCACCAAGGAGGAGCCCGGCACGTTGCAGATGGCCAGGGAGCTCATGTAACCGGACTGCTTGGCCAGGCGCAGGGCCGCCAGGGTGTCTGCGGTCTCGCCGCTCTGGGACAGGGTCACCAGCAGGCTGTTGGGGCGCACCACGGACCTGCGATAGCGGAACTCGGAGGCGATCTCCACGTCGCAGGAGACGCCGGCGATCTCTTCGAACCAGTAGCGGGCCACCATGCCGGAGTTGTAGGAGGTGCCGCAGGCCACGATCTGGACGTGCTCCACCTTGTCGAAGATGGCGCGGGCGCCGTTGCCGAACGACTCGACCACCACGTGATCCGTGCCCAGACGCCCTTCCAGGGTGTTGGTGATGGCCTTGGGCTGTTCGTAGATCTCTTTGAGCATGTAGTGGCGGTACTCGCCCTTGTCACCGGCGTCGTGGGAGAGTTCGGACTCCAGCTCCTCGCGTACCACGGCGTTGCCATTGGTATCGAAGATGTGCACGTCGCGACGGGTCACCTCGGCCACGTCTCCCTCTTCAAGGAAGATGAAGCGGCGGGTCACCGGCAGCAGGGCCATCTGGTCGGAGGCGATGAAGTTCTCGCCGATGCCGCGACCTATCACCAGGGGGGAGCCGGAGCGGGCTACTACCACGCGGCTGTCGTCACGGCTGTCCATCACCACGGTGCCATAGGCACCGCGCAACTGCTTCACCGTGACTTGCATGGCCGCCAGCAGGCTGGGGGCGGATTTCAGCTCGTGGTGCACCAGGTGGGCGATCACCTCGGTGTCGGTGTCGGAACTGAACTCGTAGCCCATGCCTTGCAGCTGGCTGCGCAGCTCTTCGTGGTTCTCTATGATGCCGTTGTGCACTACGACTATGTGCTCGGAGACGTGGGGGTGCGCATTGCGCTCGGAGGGCTCGCCGTGGGTCGCCCAGCGGGTGTGGGCAATGCCGGTGCCGCCATGGACGGACTGCTCTTCCAGCGCCTTGGCCAGCTCGGCCACCTTGCCCAGACGGCGCACTCGCTGCAGCGGCCGATCGGCGCTGAACACCGCCACACCGGCGGAGTCATAGCCGCGGTATTCCAGACGGCGCAGGCCTTCTACCAGGATTTCAGCCACATCACGTTGGGCGACGGCCCCGACGATGCCACACATAGACTTCTCCTCAAGAGGTAAAAACGGAAATTCGTTTGGATAGTTGGATGTTTGAGTTAAACCGCCACGGGAGCGCAAATCAGCGCGATCCCCCTGGCCTGGATCTGTGCTCTGGCCTCGCTGGCCAGCCCCTCGTCGGTCACCAGGGTATGGATGCTCGACCAGGGCAGTTCGAGATTGGGGATCTTGCGGCCAATCTTCTCCGACTCGACCATGACGATGACCTCGCGGGACACCTCGGCCATCACCCTGGAGAGGCCCACCAGCTCGTTGAAGGTGGTGGTACCCCGCTCCGGGTCTATGCCGTCGGCGCCGATGAACAGTTGGTCGAAGTCATAGGAGCGCAGCACCTGCTCCGCCACCTGCCCCTGGAAGGATTCGGAGTGGGGATCCCAGGTGCCGCCGGTCATCAACAAGGTAGGCTCGTTCTCCAGCTCGCGCAGGGCGCCGGCCACGTTGAGGGAGTTGGTCATCACGATGAGCCCGCGCTTGCTGCCCAGCATGGGGATCATGGCGCTGGTGGTGCTGCCGCTGTCGATGATGACGCGGTTGTGATCGCGGATGCGCTCGGCGGCGGCACGGGCGATGGCCAGCTTTCGTTTCGAAACTTGATCCGGATTGCTGTCCACCACCATCTCGCTCGGCAGGGGCACGGCACCACCGTAACGACGCAGCAGCAGACCGCCAGTCTCCAGCACGGCCAGATCCTTGCGGATGGTCACTTCCGAGGTGGAGAAGTGCTTGGCCAGGGCATCGACACTGACTTCGCCCTGTTCCTGCACCAGGGTCACTATGGTGTGACGGCGCTGTTGAGTGTTGCGTTTGGTCATCTTAAAGTTTCGATTCGAAAGAGTGGCGAAATATTAATACCTTTTTGGGAAAAATCAAACGGCAAATAGGATCCGATTTGGTTCGATGCCAGAATGGTCAGGCCGATTTATGACGAGGACGCCATGCAAAAACGAGTCATCTGGCTGGTGGAAGATGAGGCCAGCATCGCCGACACCCTGATCTATGCCCTGCAGACCGATGGTTTCGAGGTGGAGTGGTTCCCCCTCGGCCAGCCGTTGCTGGCGCGACTGGAACGGTCGCGCCCGGATTTTCTGATCCTGGATGTGGGGTTGCCGGACATCAGCGGCTTCGAGCTGTGCAAGCAGGTGCGGGCCCTGACCGACACTCCCCTGATGTTTCTCACCGCCCGCAGCGAGGAGATAGACAGGTTGATCGGGCTGGAGATAGGGGCCGACGACTACGTGGCCAAGCCCTTCTCGCCGCGGGAGGTGTGCGCCAGGATAAGGGTGATACTACGCCGCAGCCAGCCCATAATCCCCCAACCGAGCCAATTGCTGGCACTGGACGAGGAGCGGGCCCGCATCTGCTTCCACGGTCAGCCCCTGACCCTCACCCGCTACGAATACCTGCTGCTCAAGACCCTCATGCAGGCACCGGGCCGGGTCTACTCCCGCCAGCAACTGATGGATCTGGTGTGGAGCGGGGCCGAAGAGAGCCTGGATCGCACCGTCGACACCCACATCAAAACCCTGCGCGCCAAGCTGCGGGAGCGGGACTCCGAGGCCAATCTGATCCTGACCCACCGCGGGCTGGGCTACAGCCTGGAGCTGGCATGAACTCTGGGGTGCCGGGCACCGGCCGGGGGATGAGATGAGAATCGGATTGCAACTGCTGTGCGGCCTGGTGCTCATCTTCGCCCTGGCCGCCTGGTTCGTGCTGGAGATCTTCGTCGAGGAGATCAAACCCGGGGTGCGCAGCGCCACCGAGGATACCCTGGTGGACATGGCCCAGTTGCTGGCCCCCCTGGCCCTGGACGATCTGCAGGAGGGGAGGATGGCGGATGGCCGGCTGGCCAGCGCATTCTCCCGCCTCAACCAGAGCCCCATCAACGCCCTGATCGACGGACACCTCAAACAGCAGGCGGAGTACCGCATCTATGTGGTCGACGCTAAAGGCAAGGTGGTCTATGACTCGGACGGGGTGGATCTGGGCAAGGACTATTCGCGCTGGAACGACGTCTACCGCACCTTGCGCGGCGAATACGGCGCCCGTAGCACCCGCAGCGATCCGGACGATCCCGCCAGCTCGGTGATGCACGTTGCCGCCCCCCTGCGCGAGGGGGAGGAGATCCTGGGCTCTCTCACGGTTGCCAAGCCCAACCGCACCCTGCTGCCCATGATAGAGCGCAGCGAGCACCAGCTATTGCAGGGGGCCGCCCTGCTGCTGTTCATCTCATTGCTCATCGGCACCCTGCTGGTGTGGTGGCTCAACCGCGCCATCGGCAAGCTGGTGCACTACGCCGATGCGGTCAGCCAGGGCCAGCCCGCCAGTCTGCCAAGGCTCCACAGCCCCGAGCTGGACCGCCTCGGTCGCTCCCTCGAAACCATGCGCCGCCAGCTGGATGGCAAGGCCTATATCGAAGCCTATGTGCACAGCCTGACCCACGAGCTGAAGAGCCCACTGGCCGCCATCCGCGGGGCAGGGGAGATCCTCGCCGAGGCACCGCCCCCCGAGGTGGCGCGGCGCTTTATCGGCAACATCAATCTGGAGACGGCCCGCATGCAGCAGCTGATCGAGCGCATGCTGCAGCTCGCGCGTCTCGAATCGGGGCCGGGGCTGGACAGACAGGCCACAGCCCCTGCCACGCTGGGCAGGCGGGCGCTCGATGCCCGCCAGATAGTCGCAGTCCATCGCCAGATTACCCTGACGGCAGAGCTCGCCGACGCCCCCAGGCAGAAGTGGGATCCCCTGCTGGTGGAGCAGGCGCTGGGCAACTTGCTGGACAACGCCCTCGACTTCTCACCCGCCAGGGGTCACATCCGGCTGAGCGGCGCCATGGAGGAGGGGGGGTACTGCTTCCGGGTACGGGATCAGGGGCCAGGTATTCCGGACTACGCGCTGCCACGCATCTTCGAGCGCTTCTACTCCCTGCCCAGGCCCGACAAGGGCAAGAGCAGCGGCCTGGGGCTCAGCTTTGCCGCCGAGGTGGCCCGCCAGCACGGCGGTCGGTTGACCCTGGGCAACCAGCCGGAAGGCGGCGTGCTGGCCGAGCTCTGGTTACCTACCGGCTGAAGGGAACTTCACACCGAACACACAGAACCGGGCTAAGCTGCGCCTCCTCGGATAGGGTCCTGCCCGGACCCGTCTACCCGCGTTCTGATGAATCAAGGAGATGTTCATGTCCCGCATTCTGTTATCCAGCCTGCTTGCCGCCGGCCTCTTCTGCTCCCTGCCCGCCAGCGCCGCCACCGGCTGCATGCTGTTTGCCGATGGTAGCGGCAAGCCCTTCAGTGCCCAGGGTGACTGCGCCAGCCAGCTGCCTCCCGCCTCCACCTTCAAGATCCCGCTGGCGCTGATGGGCTATGACAGCGGCTTCCTGGTGGATGAGCAACTGCCAGCTCTGCCATTCAAAGCCGGTGACCCTGACTTCCTGCCGGAATGGAAGCAGACCACCACCCCGAGCCGTTGGATGACCTATTCGGTGATCTGGTACTCCCAACGCCTCACCGAGTGGCTGGGGGCGGCGCGCTTCCAGCAATACGTGGACCGCTTCGACTACGGCAACCGGGATCTCTCGGGCAACCCTGGCAAACATGACGGCCTGACCCAGGCCTGGCTCAGTTCCAGCCTTGCCATCAGCCCCCAGGAGCAGGCACGCTTTCTCGGCAAACTGGTGAGCGGCAAGCTGCCGGTCTCCGCCCAGACGCTGCAGCACACGGCCAATATCCTGCGTCAACCCGACATCGATGGCTGGCAGATCCATGGCAAGACCGGCATGGGCTACCCCAAACTGCTGGATGGCAGCCTCGACCGGGATCAGCAGATCGGCTGGTTCGTCGGCTGGGCCAGCAAGCAGGATCAGAAGCTCATCTTCGTCCACACCGTCATCCAGAAGCCTGGCAAGCAGTTTGCCTCCCTCAGGGCCAGGGAAGAGGTGTTTGCCGCACTGCCCGAACAGCTGAAGAAACTGTGATGCCAAGACCGGCGCAAGGCGCCGGTTTTTTTATCCCCTTCACCCCCACTTCACAGGGCCCCATCCCCGCTTCACCCGACCAGGGCACACTCCCGTTCACCAACAAGGAGATGCGCCATGGTCAAACAGATATTCACCCACAAGATCGCCCTGCTGCTGTTGCTCTGCCTGCTGCTGATGATCCCGGTTCACGCCATCATGGATCTGAACCGGGAGCGCCAGGCTTACCGCAGCCAGGCCATCCACAGCATCATGGCCAGCAGCAGCGGGCCACAGCGCTTGCTGGGGCCTGTGCTGGTGCAACCCTATACCCGGGCCGTCACCGTCGAGCAGGATGGCAAGCGCTTCGTGCGCGAGGAGCGGGTCTATCGCTACCTGTTGCCGGACAGGCTGGATGTGCGGGCCAGCATGGAGGTCACCCCGCGCAAGCTCGGCATCTATCAGGCCCAGGTCTATCAAGGCCGGCTCTCCCTCTCTGGCCACTTGCCGGCCAGCCTGGCCGACAAGGCATTGGTTGCCGGCAACCCGGACCTGAGCTTCGACGCCGCGGATCCCGCCCTGATCCCGGGCAAACCCTACCTCAGCCTGGTGCTGTCCGATGCCCGCGGCATCAGCAGCGTGCCCGAGCTGCAACTGGGGGAGCGGCGCATTCCGTTCACCCCCGGCGCCCTGCTGGGAGACGGTCTGGCCGGCATCCATGCTCCGCTCGACAGCCTGCCCGGGGAAGATGGCCGCTTTCACATCGAGCTGCACCTGCAGGGCATGAACGCGCTTGAGGTGGTGCCGATCGGCCAGGACAGCAGGTTCAACCTGAGTGGCAACTGGCCTCATCCCAACTTCATCGGCGATTTTCTGCCCGGCAGCCGCACCCTGAACGATCAGGGGTTCGACGCCAGCTGGCAGACCAGCTGGTTTGCCACCGACATGGAGCGGCGCTTCACCCGCATGATGAAGGGAGCCGGGAGCGAGTTGCCGACCTTCAGCGTCAGCCTGGTGCAGCCGGTGGATCACTATCAGCTGAACGAGCGGGCCGCCAAGTACGCCCTGCTGTTCATCGGCCTCACCTTCCTCAGCTTCTTCATGTTCGAGCTGCTCCGGGGGCTGCGGGTACACCCGATCCAGTACGCCCTGGTGGGCATGGGGCTGGCCATCTTCTATATGGTGCTGCTGGCGCTGACCGAGCACCTCGGCTTTGGCTGGGCTTATCTGGTCGCCAGCCTCGCCAGCGTGTCGCTCAACGGCTTCTACCTCAGCCATGTGCTGGGGGGGCCGCGTCAGGGCCTCGGCTTCGCGGCCCTGCTCGGGCTGGTCTACGCCATCCTGTTCGGGCTGCTGCAAGCCGAGGAGATAGCCCTGCTGCTCGGCGCCCTGCTGCTGTTCACCATATTGGCACTGATCATGATGCTGACCCGCAAGCTGGACTGGTATGGGGTGATGGGTAACCCGCCCCCTTCCCCAACCCCGAATCAGGAGAGCTGAAAACAAAACCGGCGCCCTCAGGGCGCCGGTTTTATTTCATTGATCGGGCATCACTTCTTCTTGACCGGGCGAGCCCAGTTCTTGATGTGGCGCTGGGGCACCCGGGTAATCACCAGCTCGTGCTCGGCCACATCCTTGGTGATGGTTGAACCCGCCCCTAGGGTCGCGCCCTTGCCGATGCGCACCGGCGCCACCAGCTGGGTATCGGAACCAACGAAGACGTCATCCTCGATGATGGTCTGGAACTTGTTCACCCCATCGTAGTTGCAGGTGATGGTACCGGCGCCGATATTCACCTTGGCGCCGATGTCCGCATCCCCCAGGTAGGTCAAATGACCACACTTGGAGCCGACCCCGAGCCGGGATTTCTTCATCTCGACGAAGTTGCCGACGTGGGCATCCTGCTCCAGCACGGCACCCGGACGCAGACGGGCGAAGGGGCCGACCGAACATTGATCGGCCACCAGGGCACCCTCGATGACGGAGTAAGGTTTCACCTCGCTGTGATCGCCAATCTCGCAATCCTTCAGCACAGCGCCAGCACCGATGCGCACATGGTTGCCGAGCTTGACCTTGCCCTCGATGATGACGTTGACGTCGATCACCACCTCCTCACCGATCTCCAGGGTGCCGCGCAGATCGAAGCGGGCCGGATCGATCAGAGTGACCCCGGCGATCATCAGCTTCTCGGCCTGCATCTGCTGATAGCTGCGCTCGAGGGCCGCCAGCTGGACCCGGTTGTTGGCCCCTTCCACCTCCATGGCGCTGTCCGGGTGGACGGCGGCAATGGGGCAGCCATCCCCATGAGCCATGGCGATCACGTCGGTGAGATAGAACTCCCCCTGGGCGTTCTTGTTGTCCAGACGCGACAGCCAGCCGCTCAGCTGGGCGCCATTGACCACCAGCACGCCGGTATTCACCTCGCGGATGGCGAGCTGTTCGGCGTTGGCATCCTTCTGCTCGACGATGCCGACCACCTGGCCGTTTTCCCGCACGATGCGGCCGTAGCCGGTAGGGTTGTCCAGCACCACGGTCAGCAGCGCCATGCCGTCGTCGGCCTTGGCGGCCAGCAGCCGTTGCAGGGTCTCGGGCTGGATCAGCGGGGTATCGCCGTACAGCACCAGCACGTCGTCTTCATCTTTCCAGAACGGGATCGCCTGGGCGACGGCATGGCCGGTGCCCAGCTGCTGCGCCTGCAACACCCAGTTGAGATCCGGGGCGGCGATCCGCTCCTTCAGCAGCTCGGCGCCGTGGCCATAGACCAGGTGCAGTTGCTCGGCACCTATCTGGCGGGCGGTGTCGATCACATGGGACACCATGGGTTTGTTGGCGACAGGGTGCAGCACCTTGGGCAGAACGGAACGCATGCGAGTACCTTTACCCGCAGCCAGGATCACGACGTTGAGAGACATAGCCAGCCTTTGAAACATGAGGAAATACCCGGCGGAGTCTATCCAACGGGCAAAAAAAAAGCGACCCGAAGGTCGCTTTTTACATCACCGTGATTAGCGGTAATTCTTTTTGACGATATCGATAACCCGCAGCTGGGCCATTGCTTTGGCCAGCTCGGCAGATGCCTGAGCATAGTCGATATCACCATGGGAGCTGCTGATCCGCTCTTCGGCACGACGCTTGGCTTCCTGGGCTTTCGCCTCATCCAGGTCATCGGCACGAATGGCG
>Ga0194138_10001255_pt1 | contig 12178 bp, 7 predicted proteins | sample TARM_MetaG_T2_14_FD_134022 | JGI IMG/M metagenome (GOLD analysis project Ga0194138, IMG submission 134022) | Freshwater microbial communities from Pennsylvania, USA, analyzing microbe dynamics in response to fracking - TARM_MetaG_T2_14 (version 2) | ecosystem: Environmental > Aquatic >...
CTCGTCGGCCACCTGCACGATGGCGCCGAGCTCCTCGTTGAACAGGGTGCGGAACGGGTCCTCACCCCAGGCATCGAGCACGATGTCCAGCCCGCGCCGCGAGGCAAAGGCCATTTCACACAGCGCGGCAAAGGCGCCGCCGTCGCTGCGGTCGTGATAGGCGCGCAGCAGGCCCAGCTCGCGCGCATCGCGGATCAGTTCGAAGAATGCGCGCAGCAATTCCGGATCGTCCAGGTCCGGCGCCTCGCCGCCGAAGGCCGGCAACGCCTCGTCGCCGGCATGCACCTGCGCCAGCACCGAACCGCCTAGGCGCTGTTTGCCGGCCCCGAGACCGATCAGCCACAGTTCGCCGTCTTGCTCGCGGTCCAGCAGCGGGGTCAGCTGGGTACGCGCGTCGGCCACCGGCGCGAATGCGGAAACCACCAGCGACACCGGCGACACCGACGCATGCGCGACGCCGTCGGCCTGCCACTGCGCCTGCATCGACAGCGAGTCCTTGCCGACCGGGATGCTGATCTCCAGCGCCGGGCACAGCGCCATGCCGACCGCCTTGACCGCGTCGAACAGCAGCGCGTCCTCGCCGGGGTGGCCACAGGCGGCCATCCAGTTGGCCGACAGCTTGACCGTGTCCAGCGATTCCACCGGCGCGGCGCACAGGTTGGTGATCGCCTCGCCCACCGCCATGCGCGCGGCGGCGGCCGAATCCAGCAGCGCCAGCGGGCTGCGCTCGCCGATGGCCATGGTCTCGCCGGCGAAGGTGTCGAAACCGGCCAAGGTGATGGCGCAATCGGCCAGCGGCAGCTGCCACGGCCCGATCATCTGCTCGCGCGCGGTCAGGCCGCCGACGCTGCGGTCGCCGATCGTGACCAGGAAGCTCTTGGCCGCCACCGTCGGATGCGCCAGCACGCGCAGGCCGGCCGCGTGCAGGTCCAGCGCATCGATCTGCAAGGCGGGCCAGCGCGGCGCGGCCGGATGCGCGGTGTCGCGGTGCATCTTCGGCGGCTTGCCGAACAGCACATCCATCGGCAAATCGATCGGGTGAGGATGGGCCGCTTGCGCGGCACTGTCGCGCTGATCACCCGAACGCCCGGCGCGCTGCGCCGGGTCGGACGTTCCAGTCGCGGCACCGTAGACACTCTCGACTGTCGCGCCATAACCGGCCACCAGCCGCTCCTCGGCGGTGGCCACGCCGACCGCGGCGAACGGGCAGCGCTCGCGCGCGCAGATGTCGGCAAATTCCTGCAGGCGCGCGGCCGGCACGCCCAGCACGTAGCGCTCCTGCGACTCGTTGCACCACAACTCCAGCGGCGACAGCGAGGGGTCGTCGGTGGGCACCTTGCCCAGGTCGATCACGCCGCCGACGCCGGAATCGTGCAGCAGTTCCGGGATGGCGTTGGACAGGCCGCCGGCGCCGACGTCGTGGAAGAAATGGATGGGGTTGTCCGCGCCCATCGCCACGCAGCGGTCGATGACTTCCTGGCAGCGGCGCTCCATCTCCGGGTTGTCGCGCTGCACGCTGGCAAAATCCAGATCCTCGGCGCTCTCGCCGGAGGCCACCGACGAGGCGGCGCCGCCGCCCAGGCCGATCAGCATCGCCGGGCCGCCGAGCACGATCACCGCATCGCCTTCGCGCAGCTTGATCTTGTCCACCTGCACGCGGTCGATGGCACCAAGGCCGCCGGCCAGCATGATCGGCTTGTCGTAGGCGCGCGTGACACCGTCTTCGGGCAGCTCGAAGCTGCGGAAATAGCCCAGCAGGTTGGGCCGGCCGAACTCGTTGTTGAACGCCGCGCCACCGAGTGGGCCGTCGAGCATGATCTCCAGCGCCGGGGCCATGCGCGGATTCAGCGCACGCGGCGCCTCCCACGGCTGCGGCAGGGTCGGGATGCGCAGGTGCGAGACCGAGAAACCGGTCAGGCCGGCCTTGGGCTTGCCGCCGCGCCCGGTGGCGCCCTCGTCGCGGATCTCGCCGCCGGCGCCGGTGGAAGCACCCGGGAACGGCGCGATCGCGGTCGGGTGGTTGTGGGTCTCGACCTTGATCTGGAAGGCGCTCGGCACCACCGCCTCGCTGCGGTAAGCGCCGGTCTTCGGGTCCGGGCGGTAGCGCGCCGCCGGGTGTCCCTCGATCACCGCGGCGTTGTCGCTGTAGGCACTGAGCGTGTGCTGCGGCGTCTTCTGGTGGGTGTTCTTGATCATCCGGAACAGCGAGCGGCTCTGCTCCTGCCCGTCGATGGTCCAGCTGGCGTTGAAGATCTTGTGCCGGCAGTGCTCGGAATTGGCCTGCGCGAACATCATCAGCTCGACGTCCGACGGCTCGCGGCCAAGCTCGGCATAGCGCGTGCGCAGGTAGTCGATCTCGTCCTGCGCCAAGGCCAGGCCGAGGCGCTTGTTGGCGCCTTCCAGCCCGTCCAGCGGGATGCGCTCCAGCGGCTTGCGCGCCGGCGCGGCGAACAGCGCCCGCGCGGCATCGGCGCTGTCCAGCAGCGACTGGGTCATCGGGTCGTGCAGCAATCTGGCGGCCGCCTTGCCCGCGGCAGCGTCGTCCGGCCAGCCGGTCACGTCGATGCGCAGGCCGCGCTCCACCCTCGCCACCGGCAGGCCGGCGCCGGCCAGCAACTCGGTGGCCTTGCTCGACCACGGCGAGCGCGTGCCCAGACGCGGCACCGCGAAACGGCTGGCGGCACCGGCCGCCAACGGCGCGCTGCCATTGCCGGCTTGCAGGATGCGCGCCAACACGGCAGCGTCGGGCGATTGCCCGGGCTGCGGTTCGACGAAATAGACCCACCATGCGCCGGCAATGCCCAGACCGGGTGCGACGGATTGCAGACGGGATTCGAGCCGGGCTCGGCGGAACGGCGACAGGGCGGCAGCGCCCTCGAGGACGATCATGTCCGGAGAACCGTGTGAGGAACGGCCCTCCATTGTAAGCGAAGCCGGCACCGGGCCGGCCCCGCCACGTGCATCAGCAGCGGCTCAGAGGCTGCCGCCGGCAGCGCCGGCCGCCGCCGGGCCCAGCTTCTGCAGGGCTTCGAGCATCTTGTCCGGCGGCAGGTAGCCGCCGATCTGGCTGCCATCGGCGGCATAGATCGCCGGAGTGCCGTTGACCCCCAGCTCCCCGCCCAGCGCGTATTGCATGTTGACCGGGGTGGTGCAGCTCTTGGCCGGCACCGCGCGGTCGTTCTTGGCGTCGGTCAGGGCCTTGCGCCGGTCGGCCGCACACCACACCGACACCATGTCCTTGTAGTCCTGGCTGCCCAGGCCCATGCGCGGGTAGGCAAGGTACTCGACCGCGATGCCACGCTTGTTCAACTCGCCGATCTCGCTGTGCAGCTTGCGGCAGTAGCCGCATTCGATGTCGGTGAACACGCTGATGACGTACTTCGGGTTCGGCGGCGAGAACACGATGCGGTCGGCCACCGGCGCGGTCGCCAGCAACTTGCGCCGGTAGGCCAGCAGGCCTTGGCTGGCGGCAAAGCTGCGCGTCTGCAGGTCGTAGGGCTGGGCCTGCAACAGGTAGCGGCCGTCGTCGGAGACGTACAGCACCTGACCGCCGACCAGGACTTCGCGGAAACCGGCAAACGGCGCGGCACCGACGTAGTTCGGCTTGAACTTCGGGTCGAGCCTGGCCATCGCGTTGCGCACGCGCTCTTCCGGCGTGGCACCGGCAATCGGGCCGGCATCGGCCGGCGCCACCGGAACCGGCGCAGCAGCCGGAGCAGCCGTCGAGGCGGCGGGAGGCGTCTGGGACTGGGCACAGGCCGTCAGACTGACCGCACCGAACAGTGCGGCTACGAGGATTCGGGACATGGACAAACCTGTCATCAGCGGAACGGATCGCCAGCTTGGGGCGTGGCAGGATTCTCGCACAGGCTTCATGAAGCCCCGTCCAGCCGGTGGGTGGATGCTGTGTTGCCGGCGTGGAAAGGTTCGCCCGGACCGACGGCCGCCGCATTCGGCCCAGACGACCTCATCCGCGGGGGTGATGGCGGGCATGCAGCTTCTGCAGATGCTCGCGTGCGACCAGCGTGTAGATCTGCGTGGTGGACAGCGAACTGTGCCCGAGCAGCATCTGCAGCGCGCGCAGATCCGCGCCATGGTTGAGCAGGTGGGTAGCGAAACTGTGCCGCAGGCCGTGCGGGCTGACCCGCGCCGGGTCGATGCCGGCCAGCACCGCGCAGCGCTTCACCAGCAGCCAGAACGCCTGCCGGGTGAGGGCCGCCCCCCCGCCATCGATGAACAACGGCGCATCCGTGCTGCCGGCCATCGGCGGCACCGGCCTGCCGCCGGCCAGCGCCGAGCGCACGGTGGACAGGTAACGCTCCAGCCAATCCTGCGCCACTTCGCCCAAGGGCACGAGCCGCTCCTTGCTGCCCTTTCCGGTCACCCGCAACACGCCCTGGCGCAGATTGACGGCCGTGGCCGGCAGCCTGACCAGCTCGCTCACGCGCAGCCCGCAGGCATACATCAATTCGAGCATCGCGCGGTCGCGCAGGCCTTCGGGCGTGTCGACATCCGGCGCGGCCAGCAGCGCCTCGACCTGCGATTCGCCCAGCGCCTTGGGCAGGCTGCGCGGCAGCGTGGGCGGATCGATCAGCGCACTCGGGTCGTCATCGCGTGCACCGGTGCGCAGCTGCCATGCGAAGAAGGCCCGCAGCGCCGACAGCAGGCGCGCATTGCTGCGCGGCGAGTAGCCTTCCGCCGCACGCCAGGCGAGATAGTCGAACAGGCCCTCGCGCCGGATGCCTTCCAATGTGGCCCCCTGCCCGCCCCGCCAGCGCGCAAGGCCTTGCAGGTCGCGCCGGTAGCTGTCGCGCGTGGCCCCGGCCAGCCCGCTTTCGGCCCATGCGGCATCGAGGAAAGCCTCGATGGCGAGCGCATCGGCTTGCGCCGCAGGTGGCATTGCCATCATGCGGCGGCGCCGTTCGGCCGGGCTGTTCGCGCTCATGCGTTCAGGATAGCGCCACGAAGAACCTGCCCGAACGACGGCTCACTCCTCGCGGCCGCGGAACATCCACATCGACACCGCCAGCACCAGCAACGGCGGGAAGGCGTAGGCGATGCGGAAATCGAAGTGCATCGCATCGGCCATGCGGCTGGCGAAGGTCTGCAGCAGCAGGAAGCCGAGCGAGAACAGGATGCCGAAGAACAGGCGCTTGCCCATGCCGCCGCTGCGCAGGGTGCCGAAGGCGAACGGCACCACGGCAAGACACAGGGCCAGCACGCCGAGCGGATAGAACCAGCGGCTCCAGTACAGGTCCTGATAATCGCGCGCATCCAGCCCGTTGCGCACGCGGTAATCGATCGTGGTGCCCAGCGCATGCGTGGACAGCGTGCGCGGCTTGCTGATGCCGCCGGCCAGCGCCACCGCGTCCAGCCTGGAATCCCAGGGCTGCTCGGCAAACCGCGTGCGCGTGGCGGACTTCTCGCCCAGCTCGATGCGACTGCCGTTCTTGAGTACCCAGCCGGTGCCGCGATGGTGTTCCGCGGTGCCGGCATGGACGATGGCCTGCAGGCGGCCGTCTTCGCCGACCTCGTACAGACGCACGTCCTGCAGTTCGAGCCACGTACCCGTTTCCCCGCCGTCGTCGAGATGCTCCTCGCCGCCCTGAGCGTTCAGATACACGTGGCCTTCGCGCGCCCACAGGCCCGAATAACGCGCCACGGCGACATTCCCGTACTTGGCGCTCAACTTCATCGAATCGCCAAGCCGCTGCGACCACGGCGCCAGCGTCTCGCTGTTGACCACCATCAACGCCAGCAGCACCGCGACCGTGGCCAGAACGCTCAGCGCAATCCGGCGCCGTGACAGGCCGATCGCGCGCAATGCAGTCAGTTCGGACGTGGCGGCCAGCTGACCGAGACCGAGCAGCGCGCCGATCGTCGCGGCCGTCGGGAAGATCGTGTAGATGCGGCGCGGCACGCTGTAGGCGACGAAGGCCACGGCATGCGCGGCGGTGTAGCTGCCGCGACCGATATCACGCACTTCGCCGGTCATCGCGATCACCACGTCCAGTCCCACCAGCACCGCCCAGGTGAGCAGCACCGACATCAGCACCGTGCGCGCGACATACACGTCGTGCAGCTTGAACAGCCTCATGCGGACCTCCCCAGGCGGCCGTCGCGCAGGTACATCCACGTCGCGGCAGCCAGCAGCGGCAAGGTCAGCCACCACAGGCCCAGATCGGGCGAGAGCTTGCCGGTGGCGATCAACCGGTTGCCGAGGATCATCAGGTTGATCGCGGCCAGATAGACGAGGAAGCCGAGCATGATGCGGCCGTAACGCTGCTGTCGCGGCGATGCGCGAGACAGCGGCAGGGTCAGCAGCGCCAGCGCCAGCGCGATCAGCGGCGAAGCCAGCCGCGAATGCAGCTGGGCCTTGGACGGCGCATCGGAGGCGCGCAACAGCTCGGAGGTCGTCTTCAGTTCGGGATCGCCGCCGCCGCCGGCCTTGCGGTCCGGCAGTGCCACCTCGTTGGAGGCAAAGCGCATCAGGCGAAAATCCAGGTCCGTGTCGCCGAGCGGCCCTTCCACCCGGAAGCCATCCTGCAGTTTCAGGAAGCGCTGGCGGTCGCCTTCGAAGTACAGCTGCCCGGACTTCGAGGTCACCACGTCGAGCCGGCCGTCCTTCTGCCGCTGCATGAACACGTGGCCCAGGGTCGCGCCGTCGGCGGACATGTCGGCCACGTAGACCACGCCGCCATCGTTGAGCGCGGTGAAATGGCCGGCCTCGAGCCCGGTCACCACCGTGTTGCGGTTGGCATCGTCGATCATGCGGCTGGACACGCGCTGGGCCAGCGGCCCCAGCCACAGCGAGCACAGCGCGACTACCGCCACCACCGGCACCACCAGCCCGGCCAGCGGCCGCAGCATCCGCACCGGGCCGACGCCCATCGCGGTGATCACCGCCATTTCCGAATCCCGGTACAGCCGCGAAAACGCCAGCATCAGCCCCAGCAGCAGGGCCAGCGGCAGGATCAGCGGCAGGTAGCTGATGAACTGCAACCCCACCTGCGAGAACAGCAGCCGCGCCGGCACGCTGCCGCTGGCGATGTCGCCGAGGATGTTGACCATCACCCCGCCCACGCTGACCACCAGCAACACGATCAGCGTCGCCAGGAAGCTCTGGGTGAAATCGGACAGCAGGTAGCGGTCGAGCTTCGGCATCGGGAGGGGTTGTTCTAGAATGTGGGCCTTGATCCGTGCATCCCCGGCCGCGGTACGCGGGCAGCCCCGGCGGGCCATCCGCCACGAGCGGGGTCCGGGATTGTACGGAAAACCCATACGGAATCTGATCAATGTCTCTGGAATTCACCCTGAACCACGATGCGCCGGCCCTGGCGGCCGTCGATTGCGTCGTGGTCGGCGCCTTTGCCGACGCGTCTCTCAGCCCGGCCGCCAAGGCTGTCGACGAAGCCTCCGGCGGCCGCCTGTCGGCCCTGCTGGCGCGCGGCGACCTGAGCGGCAAGACCGGCGCCACGCAGGTCCTGCACGACCTGCCCGGCGTCGCCGCCCCGCGCGTGCTGGCGATCGGCCTGGGCGACCCGGCCAAGTTCGGCGTACCGCAATACTTGAAGGCCGTCGCCGATGCGGCGCGCGCGCTCAAGTCCGGCCCGGTGGCGCATGCCCTGTTCACCCTGTCCGAGCTGCCGGTGGCCGGCCGCGATGCCGCCTGGGCCGTGCGTCAGGCCGTGATCGCCGCCGACCACGCCTGCTATCGCTACACCGCCACGCTGGGCAAGAAGAAGGTCGACGAATCCGGCTTGGCGAAGCTGTCCATCGCGAGCGGCGACGAGGCCGCCCTCGCGCAGGGCAAGGCCATCGCCGCCGGCGTGCAATACGCCCGCGAACTGGGCAACCTGCCGCCCAACCTGTGCACGCCGGCCTACATCGCCGATCAGGCGGTGCAGTTCGCCGCCGCGCACGACGGCGCCGAGGCCGACATCCTCGACGAGACGCAGATGGAGGCGCTCGGCATGGGCTCGCTGCTGGCCGTGGCCCGCGGCTCGGCGCTGCGCCCGCGTCTGGTGGTGCTGAAATGGAATGGCGGCGGCGATGCCAAGCCCTACGCACTGGTCGGCAAGGGCATCACCTTCGACACCGGCGGCGTCAACCTGAAGACCCAGGGCGGCATCGAGGAGATGAAGTACGACATGTGCGGTGGCGCCACCGTCATCGGCACCTTCGTCGCCGCGGTGAAGATGCGCCTGCCGGTCAACCTGGTGGTGGTGGTGCCTGCGGTGGAAAACGCCATCGACGGCAATGCCTACCGCCCGAGCGACGTGATCACCAGCATGTCCGGCAAGACCATCGAGGTGGGCAACACCGACGCCGAAGGCCGCCTGATCCTGTGCGACGCGCTGACCTACGTGCAGCGCTTCGAACCGCAAGCCACGGTGGACGTGGCCACCCTGACCGGCGCCTGCATGGTCGCGCTGGGCAAGTACGCCAGCGGCCTGATGAGCAAGCACGACGACCTCGCCGCCGAGCTGCTGGCCGCCGGCGAGCAGGTGTTCGACCGCGCCTGGCGCCTGCCGCTGTGGGACGAATACCAGGGCCTGCTCGATTCCACCTTCGCCGACGTCTACAACATCGGCGGCCGCTGGGGCGGCGCGATCACCGCCGGCTGCTTCCTGTCGCGCTTCACCGAAGGCCAGCGCTGGGCGCACCTGGACGTGGCCGGCACCGCCAGCGACGAAGGCAAGCGCGGCATGGCCACCGGCCGGCCCGTCGGCCTGCTGAGCCAGTGGCTGCTGGACCGCGCGGCCTGAGCCCCGCCTGCCGATGCCGCGCGCCGACTTCTACCTGATCGCCAAGCCCCGCTTCGCGGCCGAACCGCTCAGGCTGGTCTGCGAACTGGCGCGCAAGGCCCACGACAGCGGCCAGCCCACCCTGATCCTGGCCCGCGACATGGCCCAGGCCGAGGAGCTGGACGACCTGCTGTGGGCCTTCGACCCGGATGCCTACCTGCCGCACCAGATCGCCGGACAGGACGAGGATGACGACATCACCCCGGTGCTGATCGCCGCACCGGACAGCGACACGCCCTCGCGCCCACTGGTGATCAATCTGCGCGACGACGCCTGGCTGGGCGCCTGCGAGCGGGTGCTGGAAGTGGTGCCCGCCGACCCGGCCGCGCGCGAGCCGCTGCGCGAGCGCTGGAAGCAGTACAAGGCGCTCGGGCTGGATCTGGCCAAGCACGACATGTGAGCCGCGCATGCGCCTGTTGATCGCCTTCCTGCTGCCCTGGCTGACTTTCTTCACCATCGGCCGCCCGTTTGCCGGGCTGTTGTGCCTGTTCCTTCAGATCACCGTGCTGGGCTGGGTCCCGGCCACGATCTGGGCCGTCTATGCACTGAGCCAGTACAAGACCGACCAGAAGATCCGCAAGGCCCTGAATTCCTGACGCCGCGCTCCGCGCGCACGACCCGACATGACCGATCTCGCCCCAAGCTACGACCCCAAATCCTTCGAATCGCGCCTGTATGCCGAGTGGGAAACCGCCGGCGACTTCAAGCCTTCCGGCAACGGCGCGTCGTACACCATCCTGCTGCCGCCGCCCAATGTCACCGGCACGCTGCACATGGGGCATGCCTTCCAGCAGACCCTGATGGACGCGCTGGTGCGCCATCAGCGCATGCTCGGCAAGGACGTGCTGTGGCAGGTGGGCAGCGACCACGCCGGCATCGCCACCGAGATGGTGGTCAGCCGCAATCTCGCGCTGGAAGGCAAGGGCGAAACCCGCGACTCGCTGGGCCGCGAGGGCTTCATCGCCAAGGTCTGGGAGTGGAAGGCCGAATCCGGCGACACCATCGAGCGGCAGATGCGCCGGCTGGGCGCGTCGGCCGACTGGACCCGCAGCACCTTCACGATGGACGCCGGCCCGTCGCAGGCGGTGATCGAGGCCTTCGTGCGCTGGCACGAGCAGGGCCTGATCTACCGCGGCCAGCGTCTGGTCAACTGGGATCCGGTACTGAAGACGGCGATCTCCGACCTTGAAGTGGAAAACCACGAAGTGCCCGGCCACATGTGGCACTTCAAGTACCTGCTGGCCGACGGCGAAACCTACGAGTACGTCGAGCGCGACGCCGACGGCAACGTCGTCCTGCGCGAAACCCGCAATTACATTTCCATCGCCACCACGCGCCCGGAAACCATGCTCGGCGACGGCGCGGTGGCGGTGCATCCGTCCGATGCGCGCTATGCGCCCATCGTCGGCAAGCTGTGCGAAATCCCGGTGGGCCCGAAGGCGCTGCGCCGGCTGATCCCGATCATCGCCGACGAATACCCTGACCCGGACTTCGGCTCCGGCGCGGTCAAGATCACCGGCGCGCACGACTTCAACGACTACCAGGTGGCCATGCGCAACCGGCTGCCGCTGTACGCGCTGCTGGACGAATCGGCGCACATGCGCGTGGACGGATTGCCCTACGCGGAAAGCACGGCCGTGGCCGGCCGCATCGCCCGCGGCGAGCGCTCGCCGGCCGGCGTGCGCGAGGTCAACCTCGTGCCCGAGGAACTGCGCGGGCTGGACCGCTACGAGGCGCGCAAGCGCGTGGTCGAGGCGATCACCGCCGAAGGCCTGGCCGTCACCGACGCCGAAGGCAACCCGCGCGTGGACGCCAAGCCGATCATGCAGCCCTTCGGCGACCGCTCCGGCACGGTGATCGAGCCGATGCTCACCGACCAGTGGTTCGTGAAAATGGACGGGCTGGCCAAGCGTGGCCTCGAACTGGTCGAATCCGGGCAGGTGAAATTCGTCCCGCCCAACTGGATCAACACCTACCGGCACTGGATGGAGAACATCCAGGACTGGTGCATCAGCCGCCAGCTGTGGTGGGGCCACCGCATCCCGGCATGGTACGACGAGGCCGGCAACATCTACGTCGGCCGCGACGAGGAGGAAGTGCGCGCCAAGCACCGTCTCAACGACGCACTGGCGCTGCGCCAGGACAGCGACGTACTGGAAACCTGGTTCTCCTCGCAGCTGTGGCCGTTCTCCACGCTCGGCTGGCCGGACCAGACCGCGATGGCCGAGCGCGGCTTCGAGCGCTACCTGCCCAGCGACGTGCTGGTCACCGGCTTCGACATCATCTTCTTCTGGGTGGCGCGCATGATCATGGCCACCGACAGCTTCACCGGGAAGGTGCCGTTCAAGGACGTCTACATCACCGGCCTGATCCGCGACGCGCAAGGCCAGAAGATGTCCAAGTCCAAGGGCAACGTGCTGGACCCGCTGGACATCATCGACGGCATCACCCTGGATGCGCTGCTGGACAAGCGCACCCGCGGCCTGATGCAGCCCAAGCTGGCCGAGAAGATCGCCAAGGCCACGCAGAAGGAATTCCCCGAAGGCATCATCGCCCACGGCGCCGATGCGCTGCGCTTCACCATTGCCGCACTGGCCACGCACGGGCGCGACATCAAGTTCGACCTCGGCCGCGCCGAGGGCTACAAGAACTTCTGCAACAAGCTGTGGAACGCCAGCCGTTTCGTGCTGATGAACACGGGCGGCACCCGCTTCCACGGCGTGCCGCACCCCACGACCGATGCGGAGAAATGGATCCTGTCGCGGCTGGCCACGGTGGTGGCCGATGCGCAGACGCAGTTTGCCGCCTATCGCTTCGACCTGCTGGCCCAGTGCCTGTACGAATTCGCGTGGAACGAGTTCTGCGACTGGTTCCTCGAACTGGCCAAGCCCGCCCTGCAGGGTGGTGATGCGGCCGCGGCCGACAGCACACGCCACACCCTGCTGCACGTGCTGGAAACCTTGCTGCGCCTGCTGCACCCGCTGACCCCGTTCATCACCGAGGAGCTGTGGCGCCACGTCGCCCCGCAGCTGGGCATTGTCGACCGCACCATCTCGCTGCGCCCTTACCCGCAGCCGGTCGAGTTCGCCGGGCAGGACTATGCCGCCGCCGAAGCCGACGTGGAGTGGTTCAAGGCCATGGTGTCGGCGCTGCGCCGCGTGCGCAGCGAGCTGCAGGTGTCGCCGAACCGCCAGGTGAAACTGCTGTTGCAGGCCGGCCATGCCGGCGACCGCGTGCGTGTCGAACGCTTCGATGCGCAGCTGCGCTTCCTGCTCAAGCTGGAATCGGTGCAGTGGCTGGAAGTCGATGCGCAGGCGCCGGCTTCGGCCGCCGCCGTGGTCGGAGAACTCAAGCTGCTGGTGCCGCTGGAA
>Ga0194138_10001256_pt1 | contig 12177 bp, 12 predicted proteins | sample TARM_MetaG_T2_14_FD_134022 | JGI IMG/M metagenome (GOLD analysis project Ga0194138, IMG submission 134022) | Freshwater microbial communities from Pennsylvania, USA, analyzing microbe dynamics in response to fracking - TARM_MetaG_T2_14 (version 2) | ecosystem: Environmental > Aquatic >...
CATGATTCTGATTGTGCTGCTGCTGGCCTTCATCGACGTCTTCGCGGATATCCGCGGGCGCCTGGCCAGCCGCAACTGACAAGAGGTTAACGAGATGGAAGTCATTCTGCTCGACAATATCGGTAAGCTCGGCGGCCTGGGCGACCAGGTCACCGTCAAGCCCGGCTACGGCCGCAACTACCTGGTGCCTTACGGCCTCGCCGTGCCGGCCTCCAAGGAAAACATCGAGGCCTTCCAGGCCCAGCGCGCCGAGCTCGAGGCCCAGGCTGCCGAGCGCAAGGCCGAGGCCGAGGCTCGCGCTGCCCAGCTCAACGAGATCGAACTCTCCCTGGTCGCCAAGGCTGGCGACGAGGGCAAGCTGTTCGGCTCCATCGGTCCCCGTGACCTGGCCGAGGCCATCGCCTCTACCGGCTTCGACGTGGCCAAGAGCGAAGTGAAGATGCCGGAAGGCCCGATCCGCGCCACCGGCGAATACGACATCCACCTGCAGCTGCATGCGGAAGTCGACGCCACCGTGCGCGTGGTGGTAGTGGCCGAGTAAGTCCCGGCCACCGCCCGACGAGGGGCGCGGGGAGAGATCCCCGCGCCCCTCGTCGCGTCTGGATGGCGGTGCTCCGGCCATGGGGCCCGCCGTCCGTCTGGGGTAGAATGGCCTCCCCGCCAAGACCTGGGTGAATCATCGCCATGCCTGAGATCCTCGAGCACGACAAGGAAACCGCCGCCCTCAAGGTGCCGCCCCACTCGCTGGAGGCGGAGCAGTCGGTGCTGGGTGGCCTGATGCTCGACAACCAGGCGTGGGACAACGTCGCCGACCGCCTGGTGGCCGACGACTTCTACCGCTACGAGCACCGGCTGATCTTCAACGTCATGGCGGGGTTGGCCGAGTCGGCCCGCCCGCTGGACGTGGTGACCCTCTCCGAGGCCCTCGAGGGGCGCGACCAGCTCGATACCGTGGGTGGTCTGGCCTACCTGGCCGAGCTGGCTCGCAACACCCCCTCGGCCAGCAATATCCGCGCCTACGCCGATATCGTTCGCGAGCGGGCCACCCTGCGCAAGCTGATCCGTGCCGCCAGCCAGATCGCCGACGGGGCCTTCAGCCCCCAGGGGCGGCCGGCGGACGAGCTGGTCGACGAGGCCGAGCGGCTGGTGTTCCAGATCAGTGAGGAGCGCCCCAAGTCGGGCGGGCCGATCGGCATGAGCGAGCTGCTCGCCAAGGCGGTGGACCGCATCGATGAGCTCTTCAACATGAAGGGGGAGATGACGGGCCTCTCCACCGGCTTCCGCGACCTGGACGAGATGACCTCGGGTCTGCAGCCCTCGGACCTGGTGATCATTGCGGGGCGCCCCTCCATGGGCAAGACCACCTTCGCCATGAACCTGGTGGAGCATGCGGTGATCGCCAGTGACCGCCCGGTGATGGTCTTCTCCATGGAGATGCCCGCCGAATCGCTGATGCTGCGCATGCTCTCGTCGCTCGGGCGTATCGACCAGACCCGGGTGCGCACCGGCCAACTGGAGGACGAGGACTGGCCGCGGCTCACCTCGGCGGTCAACCTGCTCAAGGACAAGCAGCTCTTCATCGACGACACCGCGGCGCTGTCGCCCAACGAGATGCGTTCGCGCATCCGGCGGGTGGTGCGCGAGCACGGCAACATCGGGCTGGTGATGATCGACTACCTGCAGCTGATGCAGATTCCCGGCTTCTCCGAGAACCGCACCGGCGAGATCTCCGAGATCTCTCGCTCGCTGAAGGGCATGGCCAAGGAGTTCGGCTGCCCGGTGGTGGCGCTCTCCCAGCTCAACCGCTCCCTGGAGCAGCGCCCCAACAAGCGCCCGGTGATGTCGGACCTGCGCGAGTCGGGCGCCATCGAGCAGGATGCCGACGTGATCGCCTTCGTCTATCGCGACGAGGTCTACAATCCGGATAACCCCGACAATCAGGGCCTGGCCGAGCTGATCATCGGCAAGCAGCGTAACGGCCCCATCGGCACGGTACACATGGCCTTCATCGGCAAGTACACCCGCTTCGAGGACCTGGCGCCGGACAGCTACGGCGATACCTTCGGCGAGTAGGCCGAAGCATCCGGCTTGAGCCCGGCGAACGGGGCCGTATAATGCCAACCCCCCGGCCCGGGCAGGTCGAGCCGGGCAGACAGAATAGTGGAGGCAGCATGGCAGGCGGATTTCGGCGCGGCAATCGGCAGCGCACCCCCAAGCTTCAGGCGCGTGGCGAGCTCCAGTCCCTGGAGCGTGAAGGCCCCTTCAAGGAGTGGCTGGGCATGCCCGACCTCTATCGCTACCACCTGGTGGTGGAGGGCGAGGCCTACAGCTACCAGACCGAGGACGCCGAGCTGCCGGTGCAGGTCGGCGACAGCGTGGTGTTCCGCTACAAGGAGACCAAGGCGGGCAAGTGGATCGACCGCAACTCGCTCGGCAAGGCCATCGATCCCTCCAGCTACCAATAGTCTGTAATCAGTCACTTGCGGAACCCTCCGGCGTGTCGAGGGTCACAGTCTCGACACTCAGTCGTCACCGCGGCGTCATCTGACGATGCCAGGCTGTGTGGCACTGCAATCACAAGAACCCCTGGAGGGAACCATGGAATTCAAGGACCTCAAGGCCTTCGCGGCCCAGCACGACAACTACGAGATCCGCGTCATCGGCCACGCCGGCAGCCGCTTCTATCAGGTGGAGCTGGAGGATATCGAGGGCCAGCGCCATATGCTGACTCGTCAGGACAAGCCGGTGCTGTTCCGCGCCCTGGATGATGTCTATCTGGAGCTCAAGCGGGCCGGCATTCACCGGGCCTATCTGGTGCAGCACGTGCCCCACGACGAGGTGATCGGCCGCCAGGCCCACTACCAGGACCCGCTGACATCGCGCATGCCGCTGGTGTTCTGAGTCGGGCCTCCGGGCTGCGCCGTTCCGGCGCCGCCCTCCTGGGGCTCGCGCCACGTCCCCTTGCCTTCTCCCGCGACCAACTTTCCTGCGGCTAGCGCCGCCGCCGCTCCATCCAGCGCCCCAGGCGTACCCGGCGGCGGGCGAACCAGCGGTATCCCGCATCCATCAGCGGGGCCACACCCGGTAGGCAGCTCAGCCAGACCAGTCGACGGTAGCCGAGCACCGCGTAGAGTGCCCGGCTGGCGTCCATGCCCATGAACCAGCGCCCCTCGGCGTCCTGCAGGTGCAGCCTCCCCATCATCGCCTCGAAGGTACGCCCCAGCGCCTTGGCGTCGAACTCCGCTGCCTGGATGTCCACCAGGGCCACGCGCTCGCGCCGCGGATGGCGCGCCAGCCAGGCGACCTCCCGCTGGCAGAGCGGGCAGTGGCCATCGTGGTAGAGGGTCACCGGAGCGAGGGCGTTGAGGGTGTCGCGTCGGCTCATGGGGTCTCCTCCCGGGGAGTGGGTTCAGGTGCGTAGCCGGCCAGGTGGGGGGCTCGCTGCCCCGCGGCCTCGGCATGCCAGGCCGTCGTGCGCGGCAGCTCGGCCAGGAAGCGCTCGGCCTGGTCGCGGATGACTGCCCGCTTATCGTCGTTCATTCGGCCGAGCGAGCCGTAAATCAGCTTCATGCGCGGGTTGGCGGAGAGCGTCTCGGCGTGCCGCTCCAGGAAGTGCCAGTAGAGGCTGTTGAGCGGGCAGGCCCCTTCGCCTGTGACCCGTTTCGGGTCGAAGCGGCAGTGGCGGCAGTGGTCCGACATGCGGTCGATGTACCTGCCCGACGCGCAGTAGGGCTTGGAGCCCATCAGGCCGCCGTCGGCGTGCAGCACCATGCCCAGCACGTTGGGCAATTCCACCCACTCGCAGGCGTCGGCATAGACCGCCAGGTACCAGTCGCAGAGCGCCTCGGGTGAGACGTCGCAGAGCAGCGCGAAGTTGCCGGTGACCATCAGCCGCTGGATATGGTGGGCGTAGGCGTTGTCCCGGGTCATCTCGATGGCGCGGCGCACGCAGCGCAGCTCGGTGTCGCCGCTCCAGAAGCAGGCGGGCAGCGCCTGGTCGGCCCCCAGGGCGTTGCCGCGCTTGTAGTCGGGCATGCGCGTCCAGTAGAGGCCGCGCACATACTCCCGCCAGCCCAGGATCTGGCGGATGAAGCCCTCCGCCGAGTTCAGTGGCGCGCGACCCTCGCGATACTCGCGCTCGGTGGCCTCGCACACTTCCCGCGGCGAGAGCAGGCCCAGGTTGAGCGCCGCGGCGAGCCGCGAGTGGTAGAGGAAGGGCTCGGCGTCACTGATGGCGTCCTGGTAGCGGCCGAAGTCGGGCAGCAGGTGGATGATGAAGTGGTGCAGGTCGACCAGCGCTTGGCGCCGGGTCACCGGCCAGTGGAAGCCGTCGAGGCTGCCGAAGTGCTCCCCGAAGTGCTCGTCCACCAGCGTCATCACCGCCTGGGTGGTGGGATCCTGGCCGTGGCGGGGTGGCTCGGGTACCTCGAGCTCATCCGGCAGCGGCTCGCGGTTGTCGTGGTCATAGTTCCAGCGGCCGCCGGCGGGTGCATCGCCCTCCATCAGCAGGCCGGTGCGGCGACGCTGCTCGCGATAGAAGTACTCCAGGCGCAGCGACTTGCGGCCGGCAGCCCAGGCGGCGAAGTCGTCCGGGGTGGTGTAGAAGCGGTCATCCTCGAGCAGGCGCCAGGGCAGGGCGGCGGCCTCCCGCTCCTTCATCGCCTGCCATAGCCGCCACTCCCCCGGGCGCACCGCGCGGATCTCGTTGCAGCCGTAGAGGGACGCCAGGCGTTCGGCCTCCGGGAGCAGCGCCTGCAGGTTGTCGGGATCGTCCAGGGCGCTGTAGTGGACCCGCAGGCCGCGGCTGCGCAGCTCGGCCGCGAAGTGGCGCATGGCGGCCAGGATCAGGGCGATCTTCTGCGGGTGGTGGGGCACATAGGTGCCCTCGGCGGCCACCTCGCACAGCGCCACCACGGCATCGCCGGGCAGGTCGCGCAGGCTGGCAAGCTCGAGGCTGAACTGGTCGCCGAGGATCAGCACCAGGGGGCGGGACATGGGTTGACCTCAGGCTGTACAAATTTTCCTGATAGTACAACTTCATCCCCGGCGCAGCGAGGGCCTGATACACTAGGCTCCGTCTCATCACCCCCGGCACGTATCGACCAAGGAGCCCTTCCATGACCACCGCGACCACGGACTCGGCCAACCCCGACATGGACCGCCCCGGCAGCGGTCGCCTGGCCCATGCGCCGAGCGACCATCCACCGATTCCTCGCGCCGGGGTGGGCGTGCTGCTGGCCAACCTGGGCACCCCGGATGCCACCGACTACTGGTCGATGCGCCGCTACCTGAGCGAATTCCTCTCCGACAAGCGGGTGGTCGACTATCCGAGCTGGAAGTGGCAGCCGCTGCTGCAGCTGATCATCCTGGCGCGTCGCCCCTTCAAGTCCGGCGAGGCCTACCGCAGCATCTGGAACACCGAGAAGGATGAGAGCCCGCTGTTGACCACTACCCGAGAGCAGACCCGCAAGGTGGCCGAGGGCCTCGCGGCGATGTTCGGCGACCAGGTGATGGTCGACTTCTGCATGCGCTACGGCAATCCCTCCACCGACAGCGTGCTCAAGCGCATGCAGGCGGCGGGCTGCGAGAAGATCCTGTTCTTCCCGCTCTATCCCCAGTACGCCTCGCCCACCACCGCCACCGCCAACGACCAGGCCTTCCGCACCCTGATGCAGCTCAAGTGGCAGCCGGCCCTGCGCACCGTACCCGCCTACTTCGAGCACCCCCGCTACATCGAGGCGCTGGCCAATACGGTGCGCGAGGCCTATGAGGCCGCGGCGACGCCGCCAGAGGTGCTGGTGGCCTCCTACCACGGGGTGCCCAAGCGCTACCTGATGGAGGGCGACCCCTACCACTGCCAGTGCCAGAAGACCACGCGGCTGCTGCGCGAGGCCCTGGGCTGGGAGGGCGAGGCGATCCAGACCGCCTTCCAGTCCCAGTTCGGCCCTGAGGAGTGGGTCGGTCCCCAGACCGTGGAGCACGTGGCCGAGCTCGCCCGCCAGGGCCGGAAGCATATCGCGGTGATCTCTCCGGCCTTCTCGTCGGACTGCGTGGAGACCCTGGAGGAGATCGAGGAGGAGATCCGTGACGCCTTCCTGGCCGCGGGGGGGGAGACCTTCACCTACGTGCCCTGCCTCAACGACCGCGACGACCATATCGCCGCGCTACTCGCCATCATCGACAACGAGCTCGCCGGCTGGGTCTCGCCCCGGAGCTGAGGCCGGGCCTGCCTGCTCCGGGTATCAGCGGGGCAGGCGGGACTTGCGGCGAGTGCGCCAGGGGTGGCGTGCCTTGGCGGGCCGCGCCACCCGGCTCTGGCCGACGTCCTCGTCGCGCAGCTCCGGCAGCGAGCCGCGGGTGCCGGTGATGAAGCGCAGGTGCATGTGCAGGCCGGTCTTGGCCAGCATGTGGCCGGTGACCGGCGCGGTGATGAACAGGAACAGGGTGATCAGCAGCTCCTGCACGTGGAACTCCCGCTGGGTCACCGAGAAGTAGAGCATCGAGGCGATCAGCACGCAGCCGATCCCCAGGGTGGTGCCCTTGGTGGGGCCGTGCAGGCGCATGAAGAAGTCCTTGAACTGCAGCATGCCCAGCGAGCCGGTGAAGGCGAACACGCCGCCCGCCACCAGCAGGAAGGCGACGACGCCTTCGGCCAACAGGGTGAAGGTCATGGGTGTCTCCTCACTCGATGATGTCGCCGCGCAGCAGGTAGCGGCAGATGGCCATGGTGCCTACGAAGCCCAGCATGGCGATCAGGATCGCCGCCTCGAAGTAGGTCTTGGTGTTGAGCCACAGCCCCAGCAGCACGATCAGCGCGATGGAGTTGACGTAGAGGGTATCCAGGGCCAGCAGCCGGTCGGGCACGTCGGGCCCCCTGGCCAGGCGCAGGACGTTCATGGCCATGGCCGCCACGATCAGGCCCAGGCTGATCATCAGCGCGGTCTCTAGCATTCGAAGATCTCCTTGAGCGGGCGCTCGTAGCGCTCCTGTATCTCGCGCACCAGCGCCTGCTCATCCTCCATGTCGAGCACATGGATCAACAGCGATGAGCGGTCCAGGCGGATATTGGTGGAGACGGTGCCCGGGGTCATGGTGATGGTGTTGGCCAGCAGGGTGATGGTCAGTGGTTCCTTCACCTGCAGGGGGTACTCGATGAAGCCGGGGTGGGGCTCGCGCTTCGGTGACAGGATCAGCAGGCTGACATGAACGTTGGCCTTGACGATGTCGTAGAGCACCACCAGCACGAACCAGGCCAGCTTGATGGGGTGCCGGACCCGGGGCAGGGGCTCCCAGAATCCCCGGGTCAGCAGGGGAATGCCCACTGCCAGGAAGGTGCCAAGGATCAGCTGGCCCGGGGCAAGGCTGCGTACCAGCAGCAGCCAGACGACCAGCAGCACCAGCGACAGGGTGGGGGTGGGCAGCAGACGACCCATGGCTTTCATGGTGACTCTCCCTCGTCAAGGATGTGCTGGCCAAACTGCAGGGCGGGTGAGGCGCCAAGCAGCCGGGAGATCACGACCTGGGGTGCGGCCAGCTGTTCGGCGGTATCGCGGGCATAGTCGCTGACCGGCCCGGCGAAGCCCACCAGGAGAGGCGCGCTGGCCAGCAGCCAGAGCGCGCCCGCCAGTTGGGGCCGCGAGACCCGGCCGCTCTCCACCTCGCCCTTGTAGCTGGCCCAGAAGAACACCGAGCCGGCGCGGGACATGGCGATCAGCGCGCAGAGCCCGGCCAGCAGCAGCAGCGGCCAGAGCCACAGCCGGGCGGTTCCTTCGGTGGCCTGCATCAGCAGCAGCTTGCCCAGGGCGCCCGCCAGGGGCGGCAGACCGGCCACTGCCACGGCGGCGACCAGGAACATGCCGCCCAGCAGGTGGCGCTGGTAGAGGCGACGTCCGCGTACCAGGCGGGTGCCCGCCTTGCCGCGCTGCTGGCCGATCAGCTCGGCGATCAGGTAGAGCGCCCCGCATGCCAGGGTGGTGTGGGGCAGGTAGTAGAGCAGGGCACCGATTGCCTCGATGGAGCCCAGCGCCAGGCCGGCCAGCAGGGTGCCCACCGAGACCAGCACCAGGTAGGCCACCAGGGTGCGCAGGTCGCGCGCCGCCAGCACACCCACCCCGGCTAGGGCGATGGTGGCCAGCCCGGACCACCACAGCCAGGTGGTAATGTGCGCGGCGGCCGGGGTCTCGACGAAGATCAGCGCCTGCACCCGCAGGATGGCGTAGAGCCCCACCTTGGTCATGATGGCGAACAGCGCGGCCACCGGTGCCGGGGCGGCGGCGTAGGTGCGCGGCAGCCAGAAGTAGAGGGGCAGGAGGGCCGCCTTGAGGCTGAACACCACGACCAGCAGCAGGGCACCGGCGGTCACCAGCGCCGCCTGGTCGCCGGACATCACCGCCACGCGCCGCGCCATGTCGGCCATGTTGAGGGTGCCGGTGGCGCCGTAGAGCACCCCAAGCGCCACCAGGAAGAGCGCCGAGCCCGCCAGGTTGAGGATCACGTAGTGCAGCCCGGCGCCGATGCGCTCCTTGCCGCCGCCGTGCATCAGCAGGGCATAGGAGGCGAGCAGCAGGATCTCGAAGAAGACGAAGAGGTTGAACAGGTCGCCGGTGAGGAAGGCGCCGTTGAGCCCCATCAGCTGCAGTTGGAAGAGGCCGTGGAAGTTACTGCCCCGGGCGTCCTCGCCGGCGCTGGCGAACAGCACGCAGCCCAGCGCCAGCACCGCGGTGAGGGCGAGCATTAGCGCCGACAGGCGATCGACCATCAGCACGATACCGAAGGGGGCCTGCCAGTTCCCCAGGGCGTAGAACAGCAGCTCACCGCCGGCCGCTCGCGACAGCAGCCAGGCGCTGACCAGTACCTGGGCCGCGCAGAGCACCACGCTCAGCTGGCGCCGGCGGGTGTCGCTGGCCTGGCTGGCCAGCAGCAGCGCCATGGCGCCGATCATCGGGATCAGCACCGGCAGGGTGATCAGGTGCTGGATCATTTCGCGTCTCCCGCTTCACCGGACTGGCCATCGACGTGGTCGCTGCCCAGCTCGCTGCGCGCGCGGATCGCCAGGATCACCACGAAGGCGGTCATGGCGAAGCCGATCACGATGGCGGTGAGCACCAGCGCCTGGGGCAGCGGGTCGGCGGGGCTGATCGACTCGCCGATCACCGCCGCGGCGTGGGTGTGCAGGCCGCCGGTGGAGAACAGGAAGAGGTTGACCGCATAGCCGAGCAGGGCGAGGCCGACGATGACCGGAAAGGTGCGTCCGCGCAGCAGCAGGTAGATGCCGCTGGCGGTGAGCACGCCGACCACCAGCGAGAAGAGGGCTTCCATCAGCGTTCCTCCAGCGTCGGGCGGTGGATCGTGGTGACCCGGCCCAGGTTGATCAGGATCATCAGGGTGGCGCCGACCACGGCCAGGTAGACCCCCAGGTCGAAGAGCATCGCCGAGGCAAGTTCGATCTCGCCGATCAGCGGGATATCGAAGTGGCCGAAGGTGGAGGTGAGGAAGGGGTAGCCGAACAGCCAGCTGGCCAGGCCCGTGGCCACGGCGATGGCAAGGCCCGAGACCGCCACCACCGGGTAGGAGAGCGGCAGGCGCTCGCGGGTCCAGTCGTGGCCGCGGGCCATGTACTGGAGGATCAGCGCCACCGCGGTGATCAGGCCGGCGATGAAGCCACCGCCGGGCTGGTTGTGGCCGCGCAGGAAGATGTAGACCGACACCAGCAGGGCGAGGGGCAACAGGATCTGGGCCACCACGGCGAGGATCATCGGGTGGCGGTGGCGCGACCAGCGGATGCCCTCCAGGTTGCCCGCCGGCATGAACAGCCGCATGCGGTTGAGCAGCTTGAAGGTGGCCAGGCCCGCCAGGGTCAGCACGGTGATCTCCCCCAGGGTGTCGAAGCCGCGGAAGTCCACCAGGATGACGTTGACCACGTTGGTGCCGCCGCCGCCGGGCACCGCCTCGCGCAGGAAGTAGTCGGCGATCGAGAGCGTCTCCCGGGTCAGCAGCGCATAGTTGAGCATCGCCACCGCCAGGCCCAGCGACACGGCCAGCAACAGGTCGCGCAGGATGCGCCGGCTCGAGACCAGCAGGGGAGGGCGCTGGGGCAGGAAGAAGAGCGCCAGGATGAAGAGGATCATCGACACCACCTCCACCGAGAGCTGGGTCAGCGCCAGGTCCGGGGCGGAGAAGCGCACGAAGGTGAGCGAGACGGTGAGGCCCACCACCGAGAGCATCAGCAGCGAGACCAGCCGCCAGCGGTGGCTCAGGGCGCTGCCGATGGCACCGAAGACGATCAGTGCCGCACCAAGCACCAGCATGCCGTCCACCGGCTGCAGGCCCAGCGGGCCGGTCAGGGCGTCAAGGCGGGTCAGGCCCACGGCCACCATGGCCAGGGCGGTGAGCAGCAGCAGCGCCTGATAGCGCTGCAGGGAACCGTTCTCCAGTCGTAGCGTGAGCCACAGCGCGGCCTTGATCAGGCGCAGCACGGCGGCCTCGAAGATGCGCCCGGCGTCCCGCGCCGGGAACAGAGCGGCGATGGCGGCCAGGCGGCGGTGCTGGCGCAGCACCAGCACGCCCGCGATCACCGCCACCAGGCTCATGGCCAGGGGCAGGTTGAGGCCGTGCCACAGGGCCAGGGAGAGCAGCGGGGTGGTGTCGCCCTGGACGGCGAGGCTGGCAGCGTTGACCAGGGGCGCGGCCAGGGTCATGGGGAACAGGCCCACCGCCAGGCTCATGGCGGCCAGGAACAGGCCCGGCGCCAGCATGCCCCGGGCTGGGTCGTGCACCTGCATGGGCGGCTCGGCCTTCTGTTCCCGGGTCAGCTTGGGGGCGGCGAAGAACAGGCTCCAGATCAGGCGCAGCGAATAGGCCACCGACAGGGTGGCGGCCACCATCACCAGCAGCGGGATCAGCGCGCTCAGCGCCCCCAGCACGTTGTTGAGCAGGCTCTGCTCGAACAGCATCTCCTTGGAGAGGAAGCCGTTGAAGGGAGGGAAGCCCGCCATGGCGGAGCCCGCCAGGATCACCATGGTGCCGGTGAGCGGCATCATCGACCACAGGGCGCCCAGGCGGTCGATGTCGCGGGTGCCGGTCTCGTGGTCGATGATGCCCACGCTCATGAAGAGCGCCGCCTTGAAGGTGGCGTGGTTGAGGATGTGGAACACCGCGGCGACGATGGCCAGCGGGCTGCCCAGCCCCAGCAGCAGGGTGATCAGGCCCAGGTGGCTCACCGTGGAGAAGGCCAGGATGCCCTTGAGGTCGCGTTCCAGCAGGGCGAACCAGGCGGCATAGAGCATGGTGGCGAGGCCCACCAGGGAGAGCGATACTGCCCACAGCGTGCTGTCGCCCAGCGCCGGGGTGAGCCGGGCCATCAGGAAGACCCCGGCCTTCACCATGGTGGCCGAGTGCAGGAAGGCGGAGACCGGGGTGGGCGCCGCCATGGCGTGGGGCAGCCAGAAGTGGAAGGGGAACTGGGCCGACTTGGTGAAGGCGCCGAACAGCACCAGCGCCAGGATCAGCGGGTAGTGCTCCGAGGCGCGGATCAGGTCGCCGGCGGCCAGCACCTCGGTCATGTCGAAGCTGCCCACCGTCTGGCCGATCAGCAGCAGGCCGGCCAGCAGCGCCAGGCCGCCGGCGCCGGTCACCGCCAGCGCCATGCGCGCCCCGCGGCGGGCGTCGCTGCGGTGCCCCCAGAAGCCGATCAGCAGGAAGGAGGTGATGCTGGTCAGCTCCCAGAACAGCCACAGCAGCAGCAGGTTGTCGGCCATGGCGATGCCGATCATGGCGGTCATGAACAGCATCATGTAAGAGAGGAAGCGGCCATCGTCCTCGTCGGCGCTCAGGTAGTGGCCGGCGTAGAAGAGGATCAGGCTGCCGATGCCGAGGATCAGCAGCGCAAACAGCAGTGTCAGGCCATCGATGCGCAGCGCCAGGTCGAGGCCCAGTTGGGGCATCCAGGTCAGCGAGACGCGGACCACCTCACCGTCGAGCACCGCCGGGGCCTGGGCAAGCACCAGGCCCAGGGCGAGCAGGGGAGCGATCAGGGTGGCGAGAACGCAGAGGCGGCGACCGTGGCGAGAGGTGGATATCGGCACCAGGGCGCCGAGCAGGGTGAGGAGGGGAATCCACATCAGTGCCATCGGTTTGCTCATCCACGCAATGGCGGGGGCACAACTGGCCAGGCCGGGC
>Ga0194138_10001260_pt1 | contig 12153 bp, 13 predicted proteins | sample TARM_MetaG_T2_14_FD_134022 | JGI IMG/M metagenome (GOLD analysis project Ga0194138, IMG submission 134022) | Freshwater microbial communities from Pennsylvania, USA, analyzing microbe dynamics in response to fracking - TARM_MetaG_T2_14 (version 2) | ecosystem: Environmental > Aquatic >...
CTCGTCGATCACGCCGTAGAAGCCCAGACGCGGGTGAGGAATCTCGGCCTGGTCGTCCGGATCGTGCTGCGGACGGCGCGCGGCGGCAAAATGGTCGACATCGACGCTGCTGGGAAATGGATGGGCATTGTCATGACGCTGGCGCTTGGCCTCAAACAGGCTGTGGCCACCGGTAAACACCAGATTGGCACGGCGCATCAGCTCAACTTCGCGTTCGATCAACTGCGGTGGCGCACCATGAAAAGCCGACAGCTCGTCCATGCAGTCATAGATGGTCAGCTTCGGTTGCAAATGGTTGGAAAACGCCAGACTCATCGGCGTGTAGTACCAGAGCAGCAGTTCGCTGACGCCCAGCTTGGCCAGGTAGCCATCGAGCAGGCGACGCTGCACATGCTCGGCAGCCTCGTCCTCGCAGCCGGCGGGCAGTCGCGGAATCAACACCTGCACGCCGTTCTCCTCGGGGCGCACCTCCAGCCAGGGCTGGGCATCTTCGGTGGGGATCGGCTCTTCGCAGAACAGCACATTGAAGTCCCTGGCGAAGCGCGACATCAGGTGTTGCGGACGCTGGTAGACGAAACTCCAGCGCAGGTGCGACAGGCACAGCAGTGTCGGCACCTGCTCGTCGAAGACCACTTCGGCCGGCTCGGCAGACTTGTGGGGGGATTTGCCAATCTCGTACTGAAAGGGGCCAGCCCAGCTCATGAGAAACCTCGGTACGGGTGGCGGTGCTGTCAGCGTCCCGTCCGCTGCATCGCGCGTGAATTCGGCGCCGCCCTGCGCAACATATAAGGCGTGCACGACGGCCAATAGTTCGGTTTCGGGCGCGCCGTTCGCCGGTAATGGACGACACAAAGCCGCCGGCGGTTCCCCTGTTCCACGTCCGCACACCCGTCGTCATCTGCCGGTCGGCGGACGGGTTGAACTTGCCTGGCATCCTGCCCGTCATCTACTGCAGGACGCCTGATTTCGACTCGACCCCGCTTTGCGCGCACAACCGTTCCTGCGCCCGGCCCGGCCGATCCCACTCTGGAAATGCTCTGCGGCGCTGTCTTGACGACAGCCTCGGTGTGTTCCGTGCGCGTCCACTAATTGCATTGCGGAGGTGGATATAGATGATTCTGGTCACTGGCGGAGCGGGGTATATCGGCTCACATGCCGTACTGGAGCTGCTTCTGGCAGGCGAAGAAGTGCTGGTACTGGACAACCTTTGCAACAGCTCGAAAACCGCACTCGAGCGTGTCTCGCACCTGAGCGGGCGAACGCCGCACTTTGTCAAGGGCGACGTGCGCAATCGGGCGCTGCTGACCGCGCTCTTCGCCGCCTACCCGATCCGGGCGGTGATGCACTTCGCCGGGCTCAAGGCCGTGGGCGAAAGCGTGCGCGAACCCCTGCGCTATTACGAAACCAACGTCAGCGGCAGCATCGCGCTGTGTCAGGCGATGGCCGAAGCAGGGGTCTTCCGGTTGGTGTTCAGCTCCTCCGCGACGGTCTACGGCGAGTCGCCGATGATGCCGATCACCGAGGATCGACCGACCGGCACACCGACCAACCCCTACGGCCAGTCCAAACTGATGGCCGAAAGCGTGCTCAAGGGCCTGGCCGAATCCGACCCGCGCTGGTCCATCGGCCTGTTGCGCTATTTCAATCCGATCGGCGCACATGAATCCGGGCTGATCGGCGAAGACCCCAACGGGGTGCCGAACAATCTGCTGCCCTACATGCTTCAGGTGGCCGTCGGGCGGCGCAAACAGCTCAACGTCTACGGCGCGGACTACCCGACCCCGGATGGCACCGGCATTCGCGACTACATCCACGTGGTGGGTCTGGTGAAGGGCCACCTCAAGGCACTGGATCGCCTGGAGCAGGTGCGCGGGGTTTCCGTGTGGAATCTCGGCACCGGCAAGGGCCATTCGGTACGCGAGATGATCACCGCCTTCGAGGAAGTCACCGGGCGGCCCCTGCCGCACGTGATCAAGCCCCGCCGCGCGGGCGACATCGCCCAGTGCTGGTCCGACCCTAGCAAGGCCTGGGCGGAACTGGGCTGGCGCGCGGAAAGGGACCTGGTGACCATGCTCGCCGATGCCTGGCGCTGGCAGAGCAACAATCCTCGCGGTTACGCCACCGAAACGAAATTGCCGGCAGCCATGGCCAGCTGATCGCGTCGTCATTCCCCGGCCGCTACGGTGCATGGAGCGCACCCCGCGAGGCTTCCCCCGGCCACCAGGGCTGTATCGAAGTCGATTCAAGTGCCGACCAGGGCACGACCTTTACGGTCAGGGTACCGCTGACGCCGGATGACCAGGGCTCTGGCGGCGCCCCTCAGCCAGAACGGCAGCGTCCTCGCGCAACTTGACCGCTTTGGTTTCAACCCCGCCGCAATGGCGTAGCATGCTGCGCAGCCCCTGTAACCGCTCAAGGAGACCCCCATGTCCGATCCCACTTACGTTCCGCCCAAGGTCTGGACCCACGACGCGCCTTCCGGCGGCAAGTTCGCCAGCATCAATGCGCCAACCGCTGGTGCACGGGTCGAGCAGGCGTTGCCGGTGGGCAGGCATCCGCTGCAGCTCTACTCATTGGCCACGCCCAATGGCGTCAAGGTCAGCATCATGCTTGAAGAGCTGCTCGCCTTCGGCCATGCCGGCGCCGAGTACGACGCCTGGCTGATCAGGATCGGTGATGGCGATCAGTTTTCAAGCGGCTTCGTCGAGGTCAACCCCAACTCGAAAATCCCTGCGCTGGCCGATCACAGCGTCGAAGGCGAGCCCCTGCGGGTGTTCGAGTCCGGCTCGATTCTGGTCTACCTGGCAGAAAAATTCGGTGCCTTTCTGCCTACCGAACTTCGGGCACGTACCGAGACCCTGAACTGGCTGTTCTGGCAGATGGGCTCGGCACCTTTTGTCGGTGGCGGCTTCGGGCATTTCTACGCCTACGCGCCGGAAAAATACGAATACCCGATCAACCGCTACGCCATGGAGACCAAGCGCCAGCTCGATGTTCTGGATCGCCAGCTGGCTGAAAATCGCTACGTCGCAGGGGACGAGTACAGCATCGCCGACATGGCGATCTGGCCCTGGTATGGGGTTCTCGCTCTCGGTGAGCTGTACGAGGCGGGGGAATTCCTCTCCGTTGAGCGTTACCGCCATGTGCAGCGCTGGGCCAACGAGATTGCCGCACGGCCTGCCGTGGTTCGCGGGCGCAAGGTCAACCGCACCTGGGGCGAGGAGTCGGAGCAGGTCCCCGAGCGTCACAGTGCGGCAGATCTGGACTGAGTCGCAGCCCGCTCCGGTTCAGGTGGAAACGGCACAGCCTTTCCACCTTCCCCGCGTAATACAACCCCGCCGACCGCTGATCCTCCACGCTGAACTCTGGCAGTAGCCGCGCACTCAAGATTCCATGAGCGCTGCTTTTGCCTGCCTGTATCACTGGCCATGCGCACTGCCGTCGTGCCGGGGTAGCACAGTGCACGGCAACCCGGTTGTTCAACACAACGTGAGGTGGATCATGAGACATACACTGGTAGCAGCGTTTGCAACGCTGACCGATGCCAACCGCACCCGTGGCGACCTGATGTCGCGCGGCATTCCACGGGAACAGGTTCACGCTGTAGGCGCCGACACCGCAGAAATCCATGCCTACGACAGCCCCTACTCCACCACTGATGACCGCCTGGATCGCACCCAGCATGATTCCCGGGTCGCGCAGTTCTTTCAGTCGCTATTCGGCAACGAACCCCATGAACAGCATCGCCACTACGCGACGGCCTATCCGGATGCGATACGCCGTGGCGCCCTGGTGATTGCCGTGGACGTGACCGACGAAGATCAGCTGATCAGGGCGCGCGATGCGCTGGAGTACAACGGCGCCATCGACATCCACGAACACGGAGGCGGTACCGTCGATACGGCGGCAGCGCACGGCTATGCCGGCCCTACCAGCCCCTATGCAGGCGCGACCGGCGGTGACAGCCATCTCGACAAGCACTTTGCCGGCTCCGCAACCGCTACGCCAGGCGAGTCGCTCGCTGCAGGTCCGGCGAGCGCAGGCCACACCGATACCGTCTCGACCGACTATGACGACAGAAGCTCTGCCGACACCGGACGCTACGACATTGGCGGTGCCGCCAAACGAGCCGGTACGGGCTACCCTGAAACCACCGCCACCGCAGCCCCAACCGGCGCCGGAACCACAGGCCACGGCACCCCAGGCGTCGACACCGCTCCGCCCGGAACGAGTCGCGAGCGCATCTGCGTGATCCAGCGTCCAAGCTGACAGCGATCCGCAGGTAGCGATCCACAGGTAATGACGGGCCGCACGATGCGTGCCCGTTGTTTACCGGAACCCCTGCGGCGATTGGCGCGGCAACAGCACGATAAACCTCGCGTATTCTGGCCGTTGCCCATGCCAGCCGAGAGCCACGCCATGAACATGTCGAGAACCGTCACGTCCTGCCTGCTGGTTTGCCTGCCTGTGTTGTCCAGCGTCTGGGCCGCCGCACCGGCCATGGACCAGACGCAAGGGGACTCAAAAAGCGCCTTTGTGCTGCATGAAGGCGGCAATATGCACACCGATCAGCAGGCCCTGCGCGAACGCCGCGCCAAAGCGCTCGAACGTGAACAGCGCGAAGCTGTCGACGCCCTGATGGCGGCCAAGTACGCGATCACCCGAAAATACCTGGCCAAACTGTCGGCCCATGAGCGAGAGGCCATGCAGGCCGAACTGGCCGAACAACACGCCACCTTCGCCTATCGCTATCCCGCGGCTCATGCCCGCCTGCTGCAGAGCACCCCCCACAAGACCGGCGTCTCCGCAGACTGACTCAGCCGCGTGGAAAAAACGGCAACGCCTGTTCCACGCCTTTGCGCAGCATCGCTGCTTTGCCGGACAAACCCTGCAGGGATTACGGCCTGACGCTTTATCGCCCGCGCCGGCCCGCGCCCAGCGCCTGCCGCAACCCGGCCTTGCCAAGGCTCAGCGCCAGACATTCCTCGGCTAAGCGCAACAGATTGCTGGAAGTGCTCATGCAGGTATCTCCCGGTGACTGTCTCGTTTCCGACCGGGAGGGGGTAGGGTGTTCAGTTCATCGCAGGTTGATGCAGTGCTCAGCCACGCGCGCCAAGCTTGCCGACCACACCACGCAAGGTTTCCTGAATGTCGGCAGGCAGCAGCACCGTCTTGGCGTTGTTGCTCTGGCTGAGTTTGTCCAGCGCGGCGATGTATTTCTCGCCCAGCAGGTACATCATCGGACCGCTTTCGCTGCCGATGGAGCTGCTCACCCGGCGAATCGCCTCCGCCGAGGCTTCAGCCAGCATGACCTGGGCATCGGCATCGCGCCGGGCCGATTCCAGACGGGCCTCGGCTTCGAGGATGGCCGCCTGCTTGGCGCCCTCGGCACGGGTCACGGTGGCCTTGCGTTCGCGTTCGGCAGCGGCCTGCAGTTCCATTGCACGCTGCATGGATTCCGACGGCTTGATGTCCTGGATTTCCACCGACTTGACGGTCAGGCCCCAGTCCACCGCTTCGTCGGCAATGCTTTCACGCAGGCGTGCCTTGATCCGGTCGCGCGAAGACAGCGCTTCGTCCAGTTCCATCTCGCCGACGATGGAGCGCAGGGTGGTCATGATCAGGTTACGGATCGCTTCGGAGAAATCGGTGATGCCATACACCGCCTTGACCGGGTCGGTGACCTTGATAAATGCAATCGCGTTGGTGAGGATCACCGCATTATCGCGCGTGATGACTTCCTGTTCCTGCACGTCGAGGATGATGTCCTTGGTCACCAGCTTGTAGGCCACTCGATCCAGGTAGGGAATCAGGATGTTCAGCCCCGGACGCAGGGTGCTGTGGTATTTGCCGAGGCGCTCGACCACCCATTCCTCACCCTGGGCGACCAGGCGTACGCCCTTGGCAATGGTGACGACGATGAAAACAACAATGACAGCAGCAATGATCAGTCCCGCATTCATATCTCTATTCCTTTAAAAAATCTTCTCAGGCCTTGACGACCTTCAGATAGCTGCCTTCGACGGACACCAGCCGCACGCGCTCGCCGGCACTGATCGTTTGATCGGCCACGCAGGCCCACTCCTCGGCGCCGAGGATGGGCCGCTGGAAACGCACCTTGCCACGCTGGAAGGGTTCGACCTGGCCGACCAGAAGGCCCACCTCGCCGATCACTTCGCCGGCAGCAGTGCCGATCAGCGTCCTGTGCCGACTGGGTCGGAAGACCCGGAACCACACCACCACCATGGCCAGCGATGCCAGTGCCCAGATCAGCAACTGCACGGTCAGTGACAGTTCGCCGGCCACCAGCAATACGCCGCCGACCAGCAGGGCGCCGAGGCCGAACCAGATCACGAAGAACGAGGGAATCACCAGCTCCAGCATGATCAGCAGCAAACCGCCGACCGCCCAGTACCACCATTCGATAGTCATTTCGACTCCCTTGCCAGACTGCATGCCTGCCGACGCCGGCGCAGCAACATGAGCGGCGCCGGATCGGGCTGGGCGAGTATGGACGTTATTGTCTGTCGATTACCCGAAGCCTGTCATTCATTTGCGTTACCGCAATAGCGCCGCTGACCGACAATCGGCGCCAAAGTCTCAACCGCTCATCGAGAAGAGAGTCCGAGTGCAGGGGTGCGACTTTGCTTTAGGCTGTAGAATCTGGGCTTCGCCACCGTCGGCTACATTCTTGGCTGCCTGAGCGTGGTCTCAACTCTGGAGATAAGTAATGAGCGCCCTCTCACTGGCTGGCACCCCCATCGAGCATTTCCATGTTTGCGCATTCTTCGATAGCCGCGAGCAGGAATACGACGTGCTGATCCCCTTTTTCAAGGAAGCGCTGGACCAGGGCGAGAAGAACATCCATATCCTCGATCCTGCCACCCTGTCACAGCACAGAGAGCGTCTCACAGCAGGCGGGATCGATACCCACGCCTGCGAAGCCTGTGGGCAGCTGGAGCTGCAGTCCTGGCAGGGCGTTTACCTGGACGAAAACGGCGCTTTCGAAAAGGATCGCATGCTTGCGACACTGGATGCCGTTTGCAAGAAGGCAACCGAGGCGGGTTATTCCAGGGTTCGAATCATGGGCAACATGGACTGGGCGTTCCGTGGCGCGGCGGTGAACAAGGATCTTCTCGCCTACGAGGCAGAGGTCAACGAAGTACTGTTGAAAAATCGCCAACCGGCGATTTGCGTCTATGACATCGCCAAGCTGAACGGCTCGATGATGATGGACCTGCTGCGCACCCATCCGCTGACACTGATCAACGGCATCGTGCAGGAAAACCCTTTCTACACGCCTGCAACCGAGATGCTCGAAGAACTCCGTAACAGGGAAACCGGCGCAGCCGCGTAGCGCCTTATGCCAAACAACTCACAGCCCTTGTGCTGGCCGAACCGTTAGATGAATCAACCGATGTCGGAACACCAGGATAACGCCAACGCAGACCGCAGCCTCCGTGATCTGATGGGCCTGCTGGCGCTACCTGCGTTGTGGGCGGGACGCGACGGAGCCGCCATTCTGCAGATCACCATTGAGGCGGTCGAGCGCATCGTGCCGATGCGTTTCACCATGGTCGACGTCAAGTTGCTGCCGGACACTCCCAGCCACATCGTGTTGCGTCTGGACGGCCAATACATCGACGCCGCCGAACGTAGCGAATGGGAGGCCGCAACCCGCGAATGGGAACAGACGCGCCTGCCCGATGGGCGTGTTCATCTGCTATTCACGCCGCGCCAGCCGATGCGCATCGTGCGGCTGAGCATGGGCTACGGCAAGTTCGGCGGAAACATCTGGTTTGGCTCCAAGCAGCATGATTTTCCCAGTGAACCCCAGCTCGCCTTTCTACGCGCCGCCGCATCGCTGGCAACCGCAGGTTTGCAGACCGCCCGCGCCCACCATGAGCGCGAGCAGGCCAGCCGCGCCAAGGACGAGTTCCTCGCCATGCTGGGGCACGAACTGCGCAATCCTCTGGCGCCGATCATCACCGTGCTGGATCTGCTCAAACTGCGCAGCAAGGGCCAGCAACTGCCTCGCGAGCACCAGATCATCGAACGCCAGGCAAAACATCTATCCAACCTGCTGGATGACTTGCTGGACGCGACCCGCATCATTCAGGGCAAGGTCGAACTCAAACGCGAGCCGCTCGATCTGTGCAGCGTGATCCATCGAACGGTCGAAGCCAGCGATACGCTGGTTCAGGAGCGCCGCCACAGCTTGACGATACGCCTGCCGGAACAGGCGGTATGGGTCTACGGCGACCCGACCCGGCTGATGCAGGTGTTTGCCAACCTGTTGTCGAATGCGGTGAAGTACACCGATCCCGGCGGCAAAATCGAAATTGCCATGCAAGCCAGCGAAGGGCAGGTGGCGATCACCGTGCAGGACAACGGTTCAGGTATCAGCCCGACGCTGTTTCCCAGGCTCTTCAACATATTCGAGCAGGGCGCAGCCACCATTGACCGCGGCAAGGGCGGACTCGGTATCGGCCTGGCGCTGGTTAAAACCTTCGTCGAGCTGCATGAGGGTACAGTGATGGCCCGCAGCGAGGGCATCGGCTGTGGCTCGGCGTTCACGGTCTCGCTTCCCCGCCTGAGCCTGCCGAACAGCCTTCAAAACCTGCCTGACTTCACGCCCGCAGCCGCTGGCTCGGCGTTTCGCATACTGCTGGTCGACGACAACATCGATGCGCTGGAAAGCCTGCGTGACTATCTGGCTCACCACGGCCATGAGGTCGTCGCCACCAGCGAGCCGCTGCAGGCATTGCAGATCACCCAAACGTTCCACCCCGATGTCGCTGTGCTGGATATCGGTCTCCCAGGCATGGACGGCTACGATCTGGCCGCTGCTCTGCGAGGCAGGTTCTCCCAGGAAGAACTGCGTCTGGTGGCACTCACCGGCTATGGCCAGACCCGTGATTTCGAGCGTTCGAAAGCCGCAGGCTTTGACACGCACCTGGTCAAACCGGTCTCGCTGGAAGCCCTGGACGCAGCCATTGCCGGCCTCAGCCAAGCTGCCGAGCCACTACCTTAGCGTCACTGCCTCAGCCGCTTGCAGCGAAACCCGCCTTTGCTCAGCGCGCCTCGGCCATCGCCGCGTTCCCCGGTTGCCCGGCCAAGCGGCGTTCGACCTGCTTCTGCGCCTTGTAGGCCAGGGCAGCCGGCGCCACCGGTGTGGCCTTGCCGGTTTCCAGCCACTTTTTCAGGCGATTCGCATCGGCCATGTGGGTGTACTTGCCGAAGGCGTCCAGCACCACGAAGGCCACGTCACGCTGGTCCATCACGGTACGCATTACCAGACAGTGACCGGCGGCGTTGGTGAAGCCGGTCTTGCTCAGCTGGATATCCCAGTTCGGCTTGCGCACCAGCGCATTGGTGTTGCGAAAGCCGAGGGTGTAGTTGGGCTTGCGGAACGCCACGGTCTTTTCCGACCGGGTGCTGAGTTGCTCGATCAGCGGGTAGGCCTGGCTGGCGCGCAGCAGCTTGACCAGATCGTTGGCGCTGGAGACGTTGCGCTCCGACAGGCCAGTAGGCTCGACGTAGCGGGTACTGCTCATGCCCAGTTCGCTGGCCTTGAGGTTCATCGCCTGGATAAAAGCCGCATAACCGCCCGGATAATGGTGCGCCAGGCTCGCCGCCGCGCGGTTTTCCGAGGACATCAGGGTCAGCTGGAGCATCTCGCGGCGACTGATCTCGCTGCCAATGCGGACTCGCGAGAAGACACCCTTCATCTCGACCGCATCGCGTATGGTGATCGGCAGGTATTCATCCAGCGGCAGCTTGGCATCAAGCGCCACCATGGCGGTCATCAGTTTGGTTACCGAGGCGATAGGCACCACCAGATCGGGGTTGCTCGCATACAGGACCTGATTGGTTTTCAGGTCGACCAACAGTGCGCTGCCGGAGGCGAGCTCCTGTTGGGCCGCTGCCGGAACCGCTACCGCAGCGGGACTGATGATGGCACTGCTGCAGGCCAGCAGCAGGCCGAAAATGGAATGGCGAAGTTTCACAATGATTACCAAAATAAAATGACGAAATGGACGGCCGCGCGGCGCGCAGTATACGGAAAGCCGTCGCCCACAGGTTCATGCCCGTGGGAGTGTAGAAGAGAATCGCCGCACCTTCAGGCCATCAAGCGGTCCAATCAGCAGATATCAATCCAGGGGAGAACACCATGTCCCGCTTCAGCAGCAAAACCACCACCCGCGACGAGATCGAACGCGAAATCCATAACCTCATGAGTGCGCTGGACGAGCTCAAGCGCGAAGCAGGCCGAGGCTCGCGCCATAAACTCGACGATCTGCGCTCGCGTGCCGAGTCGCTTTGGCAGGATAACCATTGGGACGAGCATTGCCAGGCGCTGTCCCGGCGCAGCCGCGAAGCCACACGCATGGCCAGCGATTGTGCCCGCAAGCATCCCTTGAGCACCCTGGCGCTGGCGGCCGGTGCCGTGGCCCTGATTGGCTACCTCGCTACACGTCGCTAGCAGGTCGTAGCCATGCTCAACGCCGAAACGCCGCGCTTCAAGTTCGCGCTCTATGGGGCGCATTCCAGTCTGGGCAATGCGGTGCTCTGCGAACTGTTGAGCCGGCAGCACGAGGCGATTGCGCTGATCAATGACTTCAATTCGATGACTGCCCGGCCAGGGCTGCGCACCAAGGCCGGCGATCTGTTCGATGCGACCAGCGTGTCACGCAGCGTGGCCGGCATGCATGGGGTCATCTGCCTGTTCGATAGCCCTTCGGTTCCGACGGCGCCCGATGCCAGCGTCGTCGGCCGACCGCTGGATCTGTATCAGGCGGTGTCCTCGTTGCTTTCGGGCATGACCGACGCTGGTGTCCAGCGCCTGCTGCTGGTGGCCGATTTCAACGCCCACGCCGATGAGTCGGAGCTGGCAGCCGCCCGGCAACTGATCGCCTCGCATCCGCTGAAGTGGACACTGGTGGATGCCAGTACCGCCGGCGAGGACCTGTCCATCGAAGACTTCAGCGATATCGACGGACTGCCCAGCAATGATCCTCGCGTGCAGCTACGACGCATCGCCGCCGGCATGGTCGATGAGTTGGAGCGCCCACAACACCTGCATCAGCAGATCCAGTTTCACTTCTAAAGACTTTTTAGCCTTGTAGCTCGCGACGCAACGCCAGCAACACTGGCGTCGACTCAGGGCGTACACCGCGCCAGAGCTCGAAGGCCGCCGCCGCCTGCTCCACCAGCATGCCCAGGCCATCGCGGCTGTGCGCGCCAAGATCGCTAGCCCATTGGCAGAACGACGTGGGTTTGGCGCTATACATCATGTCGTAGCAGAAGGTTTGGCCGGCAGCGATCAGCGCGTCGGCCAGCGGCGGCAGCTCGCCGGCAAGGCTGGCCGAAGTGCCGTTGATGATCACATCGAATGCACCATCGAGCTGCTCGAATGCGCTGGCGCTGACCGGGCCCAGCTCGGCAAATTCTTCGGCCAGTTGCTCGGCTCTGGCCCGCGTGCGGTTGGCAATCACCAGTGACTCAGGGGCTTGCGCCAGCAAGGGTTCAAGCACGCCACGCACCGCGCCACCGGCACCCAGCAACAGGATTCGCTTGCCCTGCAAGGTCACTCCGGCGTCCAGCAGGTCGCGTACCAGGCCGATGCCATCGGTGTTATCACCCAGCAGGCGTCCGTCGTCGAGCTTGTGCAGGGTATTCACCGCACCGGCCCGTCGCGCGCGCTCGGTCAACTGGTCAGCCAGCCGCCAGGCTTCTTCCTTGAACGGTACGGTGACATTGGCACCGCGCCCGGTGACGAAGAATTGCCGGGCAAAACCGGGAAAATCGTCCAGCGGCGCCAGCAAGGCTTCATAGCTGAGAACCTGGCCCGTCTGCTGCGCAAACAGACGATGAATCTGCGGCGACTTGCTGTGGCCGATGGGGTTGCCGAAAACACCGTAGCGGTCCATGAGTAGGCTCCAAGCTGCAAGGAAATCAGGCGTCGGCGAGCCAGTCGCGGTCCTGTAGAAAATATTCGGTCAGCCGCGCTTCCGGCGTGCCGGGGGCGGGATGCTTGTCATAACCCCAACTGACCTGCGGCGGCAGCGACATGAGAATTGACTCGGTACGCCCGCCCGATTGCAGGCCGAACAGCGTGCCACGGTCGTAGACCAGGTTGTATTCCACGTA
>Ga0194138_10001262_pt1 | contig 12144 bp, 14 predicted proteins | sample TARM_MetaG_T2_14_FD_134022 | JGI IMG/M metagenome (GOLD analysis project Ga0194138, IMG submission 134022) | Freshwater microbial communities from Pennsylvania, USA, analyzing microbe dynamics in response to fracking - TARM_MetaG_T2_14 (version 2) | ecosystem: Environmental > Aquatic >...
GGGTTTGGACGGACGTTGGGAGCGTTGATGCGGGCACGATTTTGCCGTACCCTGGCGTTGCTGTTGGAGGGAGGGGTGCCCGTGCCCGAGGGGGTACGGGTGGCGGGCCGGGCGACGGGATCGGTGTTTCTCGCCTCGCGATGCGGAGAAGCGGCGGAGCGGATCCTGCAAGGAGCTCGGGTGGCGGAGGCGTTGGCGTTGGTGCCGGTGTTGGGGGAGGATCTTCCCGGCTGGGTGCGGGCGGGGGAGGCCTCGGGGGATTTGTCTGGATTGCTTCGGCACGCGGCACGGAGCCATCAACGGGCCTGGGACCGGGGACTCGGCCGGACGCTTTCCCTGCTGGAGCCGTTGTTGATCGTGGCGGTGGGAATTCTGATTCTGATCACGGCTCTGGCCGTGTTGCTTCCCATCCTGCGGGTCAACCAGGGTTTGGGCGGCTGACGCTTGCTTTTTGAGGTTGGAGACGCCACACTTCCGCGCAGGAGATTTCGTCTTGCTGCTACGCACGAAAATCACGTTACATATCGTTCTGATGTCGTTGCTGATGGTCGCCATTGGTTTCGGCGGCCTATGGTCGGCCTGGTTCATGCGCGGGCGCCTGTTGCACATCAGCGACGCCTCGGCGCCGGCGGTTCAGGCGTTGGCCCGGGCGGAGAGCGCGTTATGGAGCGCGGTACGGGAGGACGGAAATCCGGAGGAGGGGTTCCGGGAGATGGAGGAGGCGGTGCGGACGTACGCCCTGCATACGCCGCATCCGCGGGGAGAGGCGCTGAAGCGGGCGATCCGCAGCGGGATGCTGGAGTTGCAGGAGCTTTCAGACGATGGAGAGGAGGAGGGAGCGCGGCGGAAACGGCGTATCGAGTCGTTGAACGACTTGATCGGCGAGGCCCTCGACGCGGAATCCGATTTTCTGACGGCCACCCGGAACGGGGTGCAACACCGGTTTCGGACGGCCACGTTGATGAACCTTTGCCTGGTGGCCCTGGGCTTGTTGTTCGGCTTGTTGTATGGACGCCGCCTGGCGGTGCGCATCAGTCGTTCGTTGAACGACGTGCAGAAGGCGGCCAACGAGGTGGCCTCGGGCGACCTCACCTTGCATCTGCCCGAAAAGGGAGGCGATGAGATCGCGGTGCTCTCTCGTTCGTTCAATCGAATGGTGGAAACCATCCGGCAGGCGGACGAGGAGATCTCCAAGGAGGTGGAGGAACGGTTGCAGGCGGAACGGCAGGCGCAGGTGGCGGCGCGGGCGAAGAGTGATTTCCTGGCGCACATGAGTCACGAATTCCGCACGCCGTTGAACGGGATCTTGGGCTATTCCCAGATTCTGGAACTGGACAAAGGGCTCTCTGAAAAGAACCGCGAGGTCGTGCGGAGCCTGAAGCGGAGTGGCGAGAATCTGCTGGAATTGGTGAACGACGTGCTGGATCTGACGAAAATCGAGGCCCAGCGGATGACCCTGCGGAAAGGGAGGTTCTACCTGCGCGATTTTCTGGAGAGTATCGCGGAAACCTACCAGGAGCAGATCCGTCACAAGGGTCTGGAGTTCAAATTGACGTTGGAGGAGGGACTTCCCGAGGATATTCTGGCGGATCAGATCCGCCTCCGACAGGTCCTGGTGAATCTGGTGGGCAACGCCATCAAGTACACCGACGCGGGGTTCATCCATTTGGAAGCGATGCCTCTGGAGGCGGGGGTGCGGTTTCAGGTGAGGGACAGCGGGATCGGGATTCCGGAAGAGGACCTGGAAAACGTGCTGGAACCCTTCACGCAGGTGGATGTGCCCGGACGCAAGAGTCAGGGCACGGGACTCGGGCTCTCGATCACCACCCGATTGTTGGAGATGATGGATACGCGGCTTCAGGTGGAGAGTGAGCTGGGGGAAGGGTCGGCGTTCTGGTTCGACTTGCCGCAACCGGACGTGAAGCAGCGCAAGATGGTGGTCTCTCCCCGGAGTTTTTCCGGGTACGAAGGCCCGCAGAAAACCGTGTTGATCGCGGAGAAGGACAGCGAGACGGTGATGTTGCTGGCGCCTCTGCTGCGAAAAGTGGGGTTCGGCGTGCACTTGTGTCGCAACGGGGATTCGTTCCGAAAAGACTTGTCGCTGGTGGAGCCGGACGCGGTGATTTACGATCTGTATTTCCGGGAGCCCGACGGCCTGAAACTCATGCGGCGGGTCTTTGAATCGTATGACCGCGAGGAGCGTGTCTGTCCGCCCTTCCTGGTGTTTTCGGATCACCGTCAAACCACCGACCGGGAGCGGGCTCTCTCCGCGGGCGCCGCGGCGTTTCTTGGGAAGCCGGTGCGGTTCACCGATTTGCTGAATTTGCTGGAGGAGCATTTGGGGGTGGTGTGGACCGAAGAGGAGGAGAGGGACGAGACGGAGGCCGCGAAAGAGGTGTCGGGCCCCCTGACCGGACACAAGCTTCCGGACGCTTCCCGTTTGCTGGACATTCGCGAACTCGCCCGGGCAGGAAACGTGCGGGAGTTGAAAAACCACCTGGAGGGGTTGCGGGAGGCGGTGCCGGAATACGCCGAGTTCTGTGAACAACTGCTGACCCTGTGCCAGGGGTACCGCATCAACGCGGTGTTGGATTCCTTGGAGGACTCGTTAAAACGAAAAGAAGAGGAAACGTCATGACATCCGACACGCACGAGCATCGGGACGAGGGTCGTATTCTGTTGGTGGACGACAATCCGACCAACATCGACGTTCTCTATGATTTCCTGTCGGACCTTGGGTACGAGGTGATGGTGGCGGAGGACGGCTTGAGCGCCTTGGAGCGAATGCCTTTCGCACGTCCGGAGTTGATCCTGCTGGACATCATGATGCCGCATATGGAGGGATTTGAAGTCTGCAGACACCTGAAAGAGGACGAGGCCACGCGGGAAATTCCGGTGATTTTCATTACCGCGATGGGGTCTCTGGAAGACAAGGTGAAGGGGTTCGAGATGGGGGCGGTGGATTACGTCACCAAGCCGTTCCAGAATCAGGAAGTGCTTGCAAGGGTACGGACGCATCTGACGCTGTGCCGGATGCGGAAGGAACTGCGCGCGCAGAATGAACAGTTGCGGAGTCAGAATGAATCGTTGGACGCGTACGCGAGAACGGTGGCCCACGATCTGAAAAACCCCCTGAATCTGGTGTTGAATTTCGCACGGTTGATTGAAGAGGACCACGTGCTGTCCGGCGTGCATGGCCAGGACCTTCACGCCATCATTGAAGGCGCGGAGCGGATGAATCACATCATCCAGGATTTGTTGTTGCTCTCCCAGATGCGTAAGGAGGAGGTCAAACCGGTGCGGGTGGACATGGAGGCGGCGGTATCACAGTCGCTGGACCGGTTGGGGGTCGAAATCCGGAAAACGGGCGCCTCGCTCCAGTGTCCCTCCGAATGGCCCGATCCGCTAGGTATCGCGGCCTGGATTCAGGCCGTCTGGGTGAATTACATCTCCAACGCCGCCAAATATGGCGGGAATCCGCCGGAAATCGAGTTGTTTTGGGAACCGGTCCCGGAAACGGACGGGGGGCGAATCCGCTACGGGGTGCGGGACAATGGACCGGGGGTGGATTCGGAATTCCGCCACAAGGTGTTCGAGGAGTTTTCCCGCGCCGGCGGGGAAAAATCCGAGGGGCACGGGATCGGGTTGTCGATCGTGCGCAGGATCGTCCGGAAGCTTGGCGGGGACGTGGGAGTCGAGAATCTGGAGCCGGGCCCGGGATGTTGCTTCTATTTCGAGCTTCCGGCGGCGAATCCGTAGTCGCATGCGGATTTCCGGTCCGCGGGCGCGGACCTAGGCCAGAGCCTGATCGAGGACGGTTTGGATCGAGTCGCGGGTAAAAGGTTTCTTCAGGAAATAGGTTCGCTGGGCGGGATCGCCCGCGGCCAGTTCGGCCCAGCTGGCTCCGGTAAAATAGATCACGGAGGTGGAGGGACGCGCCTGGTGGATTTTTTCGGCCCAGTCCGTACCCATGCCGTCCGGGAGGTTGATATCCAGGAGGACGGCATCGATGTCTTCATTGCTTTCGAGCTCTTCAAGAGCCCGCGTACCGGAGTCGGCTTGCAGAACTTCCATGTCGAGGCGCTTGAGCATCCGTTGGCAAAGTTTCCGGATGGATGCGTCGTCATCCACGATCAAGATTTGTTTGCGTTTCACCATGATACCTGGAAACTTAGCAGGTCATGTTCCAACCTGTGCGTCTCCGAATTCACAGATAAAGATTAAATAAATTACTAAAATTTATCCGGAGGGAGAAAACGCCGGGATTTGAAAGGACTCAAAAATGCGAATTTCAGGTTTGCGCGGAATCGAGAGCGGGAAAGCGGCAGCGCACGGTGTCATCGTGGATCTCGAGGCGTCCTCCCGTGGGAGAAACGAGTCGGGACAGCGCTTCGGCCTCCTCTCGTCCGGCCTCGGTGTCGAGCCCCGGTGGAGGGCGCGAGGCCCCGCGGATCTCCAAAAGCACGTCGTCCGCGTCCCGGGAGGCCGTCACCGTGATTTCGGCCCGGGGCGCGCTGAACCAACTGAGTATGGTCAGGAAGAGGGTTTCCAAGGTGGCCTCGTCCCCGCGCAGTGGTAGAGGGGTGTGTGGAAGGTTCCATTGCAGGTGCCCGTCCCGGCCGACGATGCGGCCGGCGAGGCTTTTCACGAACCGGAGAATGCCGGTGAGGTCCACTTCGTGGGGGGGGTAGGGGTCCCGGTGGGTGAAGGTTTCAATGAGGCGGATCAGATCCGAGGCCTCCTCGGCGGCCCGGGCCATGTCGGAGAGCATGTCCTTCTCGTCGGGGAGAAGTTCCGGAAGCAGAATGAGGTATCCGGCGAGGGTGGTGAGCCGATTGTTGAGGTCGTGGGCGATTCCGGATTGGAAGCGTCCGAGGACCAGTTGGCGACGGTGTTGAAAGGCTTCCTCCGGCTGGAGGCGGGTTTCGGAAGAGGTCAGACAGTTCAGAAGGGAATGCAACTCGACGGACCGCAGGGGCAGGGCCAGGCAGGGCATTCCCTGCGGGGGAGCGGTTGCGGCGTCGCAAAGGCCCAGCTGGGGCCTGCCCAGTCCCTCGGGCGGATCCCGGTGGCGAAGGTCGGTGACAATGACGCGAATATCCCCGAGCGTGTCCATGCAATCCCGGAGCTCCTCCGTCGATTCCAGACGGAGAAGCGTCCAGGATGGGGTGGTTTGTTCGGCCAGCCGGGCTTCAAGGTCGGCCCGTAGGGCGTCGTCCGGCGAATACAGCAGAAGGATGGGCATGGGGGGATGGTATCCGACCGACCTCCTTCCGGCAATCGCAAATGGTCAGTCGAACAGCTGGATCAAGGCTTCGTAGTCTGGTTCCTGGGCGATTTCGGGGACTTGCTCGGTGTATTGGATGGTTCCGTCCGGGCCAATGACGACGACGGCGCGGCTGAGCAGTCCCTGCAAGGGGCCATCGGTGATGGTGACGCCATAGGCCATGCCGAAATCGGGGGAGCGAAATGCCGAAAGGTTTTCCATGTTGTCGAGGTTCTCGGCGCCGCAGAAACGTCCCTGGGCGAATGGAAGGTCCATGGAGACGTTGGCGATCGCGACGTTTTCCAGGGAGGCCACGAGGTCGTTGAATCGCTTGGCGGAGGCCTGGCAGACGCTGGTTTCCAGGCTGGGAAGAATACTGAGGACCAGCGTGCGGCCCTTGAAATCCTTGAGCCCCACGTTTTTCAAGTCCGTGTCGCAGAGTTCGAAATCGGGGGCGGCCGCGCCTTTTTCCGGGAGGCGGCCACAGGTGTGGACGGGGGATCCTTTGAAGGTGATTTGTACCATGGGAAGTTCTCCTTTCGGGTTCGGATGTTATGGATTCCACTATGCGGCCGTCCGCTGAATTTGCAATGGGGAAAGGTGGAGCGAAAGGTTCCCCCACTTTGATCTTTTTGCCCGTGGGGGAATGAGGTATTTTGGCACTTCGATGTTACCAACCGGAGTCAACGCCATGCGATATTTGAGACTTTTTCTGCTGTCCGCCCTGCTGGTTCCCGCAGTGGCCCCCGCCATGGGGCGCGCCCCGCGTCGATTCTCCGTGATTCTGGTCCCCGCACACCATCATCTCGTGCAGTTGGGCCGGGACGTGGCCGACCAGGAGGACGCGTTGCTGATGACGTACGCGCCGATGGCCGCGGCGGACGCGCCGTTTTTGCACGCCTGGACGGGGGAGAACTGGGTTCGGGTGCGGGCGGAGGCGTTTGACGACGGCTCGTTTTTGCGGGTCCGGGCCGACCGGGTGCTGGTGATCGGCTCCCCCGGGGAACGGACCCGCCGGTTGATCGAGTCGGCCGCCGATTGGTGTCCGGAGGTGCTGAATCTGGGCTCGGAGCGGGTGACGGACCTGATCAACGGCATGGGGCGGCTGTTCGAGTTCGATCGGAGGGATTGGGAGTGGTACGCCGCGCGGTATGAATTGCAGTTGGAGGATTTGAACAAAGATGTGCGGGACCGGAGCTGGTACGACAGTTACCGGGCGAGTGAGCTGCCGCCTCCAAGCAAACCCTGGCAACGCAAGCGGGAGGACACCGTCGCCCCGCGAACCAGCCTTTCTCCCATTTCGGTTCAGGCGATGCCCGCGGAGGAGGGGGGCGAGGAGCCTGGCGGCGCCGGAATCGAATCGGAACCGCTCGCGCCATCCGGGGAAGGGGACGTGTCCCTCGAACCCGAGGAGGCACCGGCGGACTCCGAGTCCGCCCCTGTCGCGTCCGGCGGTGGAGAATGAGGGCGAACGTCGCTTTCAGGCGTGGATTCCTCGGCGCGTTGCTTTTCTGCGCTCTTGCCGGCTGTGTGCGGGTGGAGGACCGGAGGGAGCCATTCAGTAAAACCCGGATGGTCATCACCCGCGACACCAAAGGGGTGAAGTTGCAGTGGAACAGCGACCAGGGCCAACGATACGCCATTTTGTACAAGGATCCCGGGACGCCCGGGGCCAGGTGGAGGCCCTTGCCGGGATACGATCAGGTGATCGGCACGGGGGGCGTGATGACGGTCAAAGATCCTTCTCCCTCCACCCCGAACCGGGATTATCGGATTCAAACCCTGGTCCCGGTGGACCAGAAAGAGTTGCGCCGTTCCCGCTGAGGACGTTCGGTTTATTCGTCCATTACCAGCCGGGAGAGGCTTTGCACCATGTGGTGGAGGCGGGTGTCCCGTTTGTGCCTGGGGCGTCGCGCGTCCTTTTTCCGGTAGGTGCCGTCCCGTAGTTTTATGAAGCAGTTCAGCGCGTCGTCATAGGTGTCGAACCGGTCGTCCGGATTCCGTTGCATCATGCGGTATACGATGTCCGAAAATCCGCGTGAGAGATGGGGGGCGACCTTGTGAAGATGCGGCGTGGGGTCTTTCAGCGCCTTTTCGATGACCTCTTCCCCGCTGGTGCCCTCGAAGGGCGCCCGGCCCGCGGTGAGGTGGAAGAGGGTGGCTCCAAGGGAGTACATATCCGATCGGATATCCTCCGAGATGGCCTGGGATTTTTCCGGCGGCATGTAGTAGGGCGTGCCCCATCGTTGGACTTCGGTTTCCCGTTCCAGAAAGCGCGACAGGCCGAAATCGGCCACCTTGGCGGTTTGTTTGGAGGTGATAATAATGTTCGCGGGCTTGATGTCGCCGTGGAGAAGGCCCGCCTCGGCGGCGGCCTTGAGGCCCTGTAGCACGTCGATGGCCACGTTCACGGCCATGGGCTCTTTCAGGGGACTTTCGGCCATCCATTCCTCCAGGCTGGCGAAATCGGCCAGTTCCATCACAATGTAGGGGCGGCCGAGGACTTTGCCCATGTTGTAGATACGGATGACGTTGTTGTGGGAAATGCCGGCGGCCGCGCGGGCCTCTTTTTCCAGCATCGTCCACATCCTCGGGGTGGCGGCGATGTCCTTTCGGAGAATTTTCACGGCCACGTCGCGTTCCAGATCCCGATCGGTCGCCTGGTAGACCCGCCCCATGGCGCCTTCTCCCAGTTGCCGGTGCAGCAGGTAGTGCCCCAATTCCGCGGGCACAATCATGGTGGTTCCACAATTGGGGCAGGAAAGCGGGTCCAACGCGTTGAAACTCGTGATGTTCAATACCGTGCCGCATTCGGGGCAGGGCATTTCGTTCCCGGGCTTCTGATTCTGTATAAGAATATCGGTGCTCATGTCGCTTCCGGAGCGCACTCCGCAACGCTACAGGCTAATCTACCACGGGAAGGGGGACAAGCGAAGGAAAAGTGGCCCACGACTTTTACCTTTTACAATAAATTTCCGGCGGTGTAGATTATGAAAAACAACAGGAACCCCTTTGACGGAACCAGGAGAGAAGGATGAGCGACGATGCAACGGATACTGGAGCTTTTACGGAAAACGACATCATTTTCGAGTGTCCGTTTTGCGGGAAAAGCATGGCGATCGACAAGCGGGGCATGGGGCTGACCATTAATTGCCCCGAATGCAACGGTTTGGTGCGGGTACCGACGGTCTCCGAACAGACCACGGCCTCTCCCGATTCCGTGAACATGCCGGTGGAGGGGTTGGCGGACGCCCTGGACGAAAGCCGGGACGAGGTGGAGGATCTCAAGGGACGGGTCGAGAATTTGGAACAATTGCGCCTCAAGTTGGAACGGCAGACCGCGGAACAGGATGAAAAGCTGTCCAAATTGCGCCGGGAATTCGGAAACATCCAGGCGGCCCTGGACCAGGTATCCATGCTGATGACTGGAGACGATGACATGGCGTGAGCCGGGCGTTGTGTATAAGAGCGCCAGTCATTCACAGATAACTGTTAATACTTTAATTCATTGAATATAAGCAGGTTGCTTAAAAGAATCGTCCGAAAAAGCATGAGTTATCCACAGGTCGTTCTCTTAGGCGAAACCGGTTGAAATTCAGTGGGTTAGGATTTTATGAGCGCGCGGGTGCCCCCGCATCCCAAGCGGGTTTTGCTTTACATCCGTGCCGTGCGCGGGGAAGAGTGCGGGCATGACTGACACGGTGTTTTCTTTCAGTGGTTCCACCCGCACGTTCGCGGTTCTGGGGCATCCCGTCGCCCACTCCCTGAGTCCGGCCATGCACAATCCCGCCTTGCGGGCGATGGGGCTGGACGCGGTGTATCTGGCCTACGATGTCGATCCGGACCACCTGCTCGACGTGTTGGGATCCATGGGCGACATGGGGTTCGCGGGGGTGAATCTGACGATCCCGCACAAGGAAGTGGCTTTTCAGGGCGTGAAGCGGCTCGCCTCGACCGCGCGTCGGGCGGGATCGGTCAATACGATCGTGTTTCACGAGAACGGGGAACTGGAGGGTCACAGCACCGACGGCTATGGGTTGCACCGGGCGTTGGAGGAGGCCTTTGGACGCGCTTTCGAGGGACAGCACGTCCTGGTGCTGGGGTGTGGCGGCGCGGGGCGCGCGGCGGCCCTGCAGGCGGCGGACGAGGGGGCGGCGTCGGTTCGACTGGCCAACCGGACCCAGGAACGGGCGGACAAACTGGCCTTGGAAATGCGCGAACGGTGTCCCGATCTGACGGTGGAGGTGTGCGGAAGCTGGCCTCCGGCGGCGGAAGAGACGCGGTCGGCCGATGTGATTCTCCAGTCCACCTCCCAGGGGATGAAGAAGGACGATCCGCCCATGCTGGAGCCGGGATGCTTCCGGGAGGGACAGGGATTTCTGGATATGACGTACGTGCTCAAGGTCACGCCGACGATGCGGGCGGCGGAACAGGGCGGGGCCGAGGCGGTGAATGGACTGGGCATGTTGTTGCACCAGGGCGTGCGTTCTCTGGAAATCTGGACGGGCCGGGACGATGTGCCGGTGGAAGTGATGCGGGAGGCGATGCGGAGCCATGTGTACGGGGAGGCGGACTGATGTTCGATGTGTACGCCGATCTGCCTCCCGGATTCTGGCAACAACCGGCGGTCTGGGGCATGGTGTGGATTTTCGGGGCGATGTGGGGGAGTTTTCTGAATGTGTGCATTTATCGGATTCAGGCCGAAATGTCGGTGTCCTGGCCGGGCTCGCATTGCTTTTCCTGCAAAAAGCCGGTGGCGTGGTACGACAACATCCCGGTGCTGAGCTGGTTTGTGCTGCGGGGGCGGTGTCGGCACTGCGGTGCCCGGTTTTCGATCCGCTACGCGGTGATCGAGGCATTGACGGGCCTGCTGTTTCTGGCGTTGTGGATCCGGTTCGGACCGTCCTGGGCGATGTTGGTGTACTGGCTGATGGGATTTGGGCTGTTGTTGGGTTCCGGAGTGGATCTGGACGATTTCTGGATTCCGGACCGGGTGACCTGGGGCGGGATTCTGATCGGACTTCCGTTGAGCGCGCTCGTGCCGGAACTGCACGGGGCGGAGACCTGGCTGGAAGGTTTGAAGGCTTCGGCGCTGGGCGCGGGGGCGGGCTTCGGGCTATTGTGGGCGGTGGGGGTGATCGGAAAACTGGCGTTTAAGAAAGAGGCCATGGGATTCGGGGACGTGAAGTTGTTGGGCGCGATTGGCGCGTTTCTGGGGGCGCCGGCCGTCTTGTTCGTGATTTTCGCGGCTTCGTTGCTGGGGTCGGTGGTGGGGTTGACGTTGATCGCGCTGGGGAAAAGCGAATTGGGGGGACGCATTCCTTTTGGTCCGTATCTGTCCGTCGCGGCGTTGATGTGGTTGTTTGGAGGGGAAACGCTTTTTGTGGCTTATTTCGACTGGATTCTGGGGCGGAGCGCTCCGCGATGAAGGGGCCGGTGTTTCTGATCGGGTTCATGGGCACCGGGAAATCCGAGGTGGGGCGGTTGCTTTCCAAGGAGCTGGAGTGGGTGTTCCGCGACGTGGACGAGATGGTCGAGGCCGAGGCGGGCCGGAGCATTCCTGAGATTTTCGAGGAGGAGGGGGAATCCGGGTTCCGGAGGCGCGAGCGGGCGGCCCTGCTGAAATCGATGGCGTCTTCGAACTCCGTGGTGTCCTGCGGAGGGGGGATCGTGGTGACGCCGGAGAATCTGGAGGATCTTCTACGTCAACCGTATGTCTACCGGCTCCGCGCCGAACCGAAAACCATTTTCGAGCGGGTGGGCTCCGATCCGCACCGTCCGCTGTTGCAGGGGGAGGGGGATCCGCTGGGCCGGATCGGGAATCTTTTGAACGCGCGGGAACCGCTGTACCGGAAATTCGAGAAGCAGGTGGTCACGGACGGTTTCCGACCTTCGGAAGTGGTCGGGCACATCCTTTCCGACCTTCGGAAGTCCTCTATCGGGTGAGCCCAGCCCGGGTCGGGTCAGCGGCGACTGCGGAATTTGGCGGGTTCGGGGGATTCGTCGACGTTCATTTCCCGGATAGAGTCGCGGAGGCGGGCGGCCTCTTCGTAGTTCTCCATCTGCACGGCGTGGTGTAGTTTCTGCTGGAGGGTCACGGCGGGATTTTCTTCGGGACCGTACTCGCGCAAGTCCTTGATGAGGTCTTCCAGCATGCCGAGTTCCTGGCAGTCGTAGATGGATTCGGGGTCGTCTTCGACTTTGACGAGAAACACTTCGATTTCGCTCATGCCAGCTTCGATTTCCTCGACGGCCTCGTCGATGCGTCCTTCCGCGGAGAGCCGTTCGGCCTTGGCGCGGGTGTGCATCATGAGCACGTAGGGTTTAAACTGGAGGAAGTCCCAGATGAGGTCTTCTCCGTCGGCGTATTTTTCGACCAGATCGAAGATTTCCAGGCTGTGCCGGGTGTCGCGGATGACGCGGTCATAGTCTTTGAGGACCATGAGGGAGAGGTAGCGGTAGTAAATCTGCACGCATTCCTGCTGCAGTTCCGCGCAGGCGTCGGGATCGAGTCGATAGCCGGAGCGGCGGTCGGTGAGGATTTTCTGCCGGTAAAATCGGAGAGCGCTTTCCGCGCCATGGGGACGCTCCCCGTCCGGCCGGCCATCGAGCTTCATCTGCAGAATGCCGAGGTCGAGCCTGAGCTGAACCTCGGGTTCGCCGTGGCCGGGCACGTCGATCAAACGGGCGGTGACGCGGGTGGGATCGAAATCCCAGTCTTTGAGTAAGGGAGTGATGTCGAGGTGTTTGCTCATCGCGCTGGTTCTATCCGGGACTCTAGATGATGTTTGCCGTTTTGCAATCTCCATCGGGAATTACGAAGGAAAAATGGAAAAATCGCGTCGGATTGCGAGATGGTATTTACGCAACTCTCGGGA
>Ga0194138_10001263_pt1 | contig 12126 bp, 10 predicted proteins | sample TARM_MetaG_T2_14_FD_134022 | JGI IMG/M metagenome (GOLD analysis project Ga0194138, IMG submission 134022) | Freshwater microbial communities from Pennsylvania, USA, analyzing microbe dynamics in response to fracking - TARM_MetaG_T2_14 (version 2) | ecosystem: Environmental > Aquatic >...
AAGCCGAGGTTGCCCGAGGCGTTGGAACCCACGTCGTCGGTGATCGAGGCATCGTTGGTCAGCTTGTCGTTGACGCCGACGTTGCCGCTGATCGACTGGCGGTTGTCGATGACCGCGATGGCGGCCGAATCGATGTCGATGTTGCCGCTGATGGTCGGGTCGCCGCTGAAGGCGATGTCCGAACTCAGCTTCAGGTCCTTCTCGAGGTTGACGTCCACGCCGTGGTTGTTCTTTTCCTTGCGCTCGTCGGACTGCACGTCGCTGGTCTTCTTCACGTCCTCGCGCACCACGCTGCTGTCGTAGCGGAGCTTGGCGGCCGCGTCCAGGCGCAGCTTGGCCTTGGCATCGAGCCCGAGATCGACCGTGGTGTTGACCGTGTGCGTCGACGAGCCCTGTCCCGACTCGGTGGCCGACGCCGCCATGCTGGCCGCCGCCGTTGCCACGGCTGCCGCGAGTACCGTCCATTTCATGTTGGCTTTCATGGTGTCCTCTCTCTGTCCTTGGTCTTTTGTTCCGGATGGTTTTTTCACGGCGTGGATTGCACCGACATCCCGACGAGATTGCCGGTCGCGTTGCCCGACCCCGCGACTTGATTGAGTTGCAGCACGCCCTCGAATCCCTTAAGTGCCGTCGCCTCGACCGCGACGCCACGCATGCCGGCCTGCGGCATGCGGGATGCTCCGGTGCCCCGCTCCCCTGCCCACGCGAGCGCGCCATCGGAGGCCAGCGCCTCGTCCCCCGCTTCGCGTATGCCCTGATCGGCCAATGCCATCGCGACGAGATTCCTCTCGGTGTTCGCGCTGCCGCTGGCCTGATTGATCGACACCAACCCGCGTGCGCCGGCGAAGGCGTTGCCGCCTATCGTGGCCAGCGCCCACGTCGGGGTGTCATGGATGTTCGTGTCGTTGCCCGTGCCATCGGCGATGGCGATGCCCGTCGCCGCATGCGGGCCGGCGGCCAAGCTGCGCAGGTTGGCCTGCCGGTTGAGGTCGCCGGAAGCGCTGTTGACCGCGATTGCGCCGCTGGCCCCGGCAAACGCATGGCCGTCGATGCGGTTGTCGACGAGATAACCCAGCATTGCCTCGTAGACCGATCCGGCCGACTGCGCATTCGCCGCGCCCGCAGGCAGCACGCCAAGCCCGGCGGTGATGGCTGCCGCGTACGCAGCAGCGCGCATGAAACCCGGGTTGCCGATATTCATGGCCGGCCCTCAATTGCCCGGCGGCGTGCCGTTGCCGGCAACGCTGCCGCCGACGAGCGGCATCTGCGCCAATGCACCGCGCACCTGATCGCCGATGCCCCGGGTGACGTTGCCCACCGTGCCCATCGGGCCGCCGATCGTCCGTGCCAGCCCGCTCGTGCTGCCAAGCGCCCCGTCGTCCCCGGACAGGCGCCGCAGGTTGCCGCTCACGGCGGCACCGGTCACCCGTTCGACGGTCGTCCGGCCACCGCCCGACTGCGCGGAGCCGCCGGCCAGACCGGCTCCGAGCGAAGCGTATTCGTCGTCGGACAATTCCCCCGTACCCAGCGCTTTGGCCAGTTCGTTCTTCGGCGACGGGTCCACGATCAGCGCCTGGCCGGGCGGCGCCATCCTGTCGGCCGCCCGGGCGGGAACCGCCCGCATCAGGACCATCTCGCCGGGCGCAGGCTTGACGCCCTGACGCGCGCCGGATGCACCGGCCTCCGGGGCCAGCGCACAGCCCGCCGCCAGCAGTACCGCCATTGCCATGGGATATCCGTATCGCATGTTGCCGCCTCCCGATCCTGTTGCCGGAAGTTCAGCAGACGGCGTGCCAAGCGCTCGCATCCCTTTGGCATCAAGGCCTTTGCCGGGCAGGCCGGGTTCCGCCGACGGCTTGCCTGTAACGGCGGTCGATACAGGCGGCACCGGCCCGCACCGCAAGAGCCGCCGCGGAAGCCTTGTGCCGCAAGGCTTTTCCCTTCCGCACCCGGGGTGTTACAGCACCGGATCGAACAGGAACAACGCCTGCGTATGGAGAGCGGACTTGCCCGCACCGAAACGGTTACGGATGATGCCCCCATGTACTTGCCGCCCCCACGTCGAAGCACGCAGGTGATGCGGGCCGTCACCGCCGGCCTCGCCTTGGCCTGCCTGCTGCTGGCCGGCTGCGGTCGTCAGGCGGTCCGCCCTACCGCGCCAGCTGCGACCCGCATCTGGCAGCCCAATGCCCCGTCCGACCCGGCCCGTGCCAACGCCGTGCTGATGCGTGCGCTCGGCTTGGTCGGCACGCCCTACCGCTATGGCGGCAATACGCCGGACTCGGGTTTCGATTGCAGCGGGCTGGTCAGCTACGTGTACCGCGACATGGCCAACGTGCAGCTGCCGCGCACCTCGCGCGACCTCGCCCGGACCCAGGGGCCGCGCATCGCCACCGATCGCCTGGCACCGGGAGACTTGGTGTTCTTCGGCAGTGCCAGCGACGTCAGCCACGTCGGCATCTATGTCGGCGAAGGCCGCTTCGTGCATGCGCCGAGCAGCGGCGGCACCGTGCGGCTGGACCGACTGGACGGCGCATACTGGCGCGACCACTACAGCGGCGCCAAACGGGTTCTGCCCTGATTCGTGATGGGCATCACGCCTTGATTCATGGCAATTTAACGCCTTGTGAACTTTTCCAGCGGCTCCGCGGGGCATCATCCGAAGCTGGTTCCGCACAGTGAAAGCCGCGTGACGATCATCCACTTGCCGCTCGCATCTGTTTCGAAACACCTCGTATCCCGTCTTCCGCTGTTGTGCTTGCCTGTGCTGGCCGCGTTCGCGCCGGCCGCCATGGCCCAACAGGCTTCGCCAGCCCCTGCCGCCGAGAACGCTGCGCAGGAGCCCGGTCTGGCCTCGTCGGTGAAGGCCAAGGCCGATGCCGCCGTCAATGCCACGCTGGCCGCTGTCCTGCCCCGCCTCGCTTCAGGCGACACCATCCCGCTGCTGGACCGCTCGGCCATGTTTGCCGGCGATCTGGGCCGCATGCTGGCCAGTTACGACCTCAATCAGGACCCCGCCCACAACGCCGAAGTCCTCGCCAAGGACAGCCGCGTGCAAGCCGTGCTCAAGCGCGCGATGACGCTGCTGGGCACGCCGTACCGCTGGGGTGGCACCACCACCGACGGCTTCGATTGCAGCGGTCTGGTGGCTTACGTGTTCCGCACCGCTCTCGGCGTCGAGTTGCCGCGCGTCTCGCGCGAGATGGCTGCGCAGGACGAGGCACTGCTGATCAAGGACCGCGATTCGCTCACCCCCGGTGATTTGGTGTTCTTCGGCAAGAAGGGCCGGGTCAGCCATGTGGGCATCTACGTGGGCAACGGGCAATTCCTGCACTCGCCGCGCACGGGCGAAGACGTGCGCGTGGACACGCTGCTGACCGGCTACTGGGCCAATGCCTTCATGCAGGCCCGCCGCCTCGACATGTAATCAGGCGCGCCTGGCCCGAAGATGCCGGGCCGGGTTTTCAAGCCACCGCACAAACGGAAGGGCCGCCGGAAACGACGGCCCTTCCGCGTTGTCGGCCCCGGCATGTCACGAGGCCAAGGTGTTCGCGGCCGGTATCAGAACGGCAGCTTCATCCCCGGCGGCAGCGGCATGCCGGCCGTGGCAGCCCCCATCTTCGACTTGGATTCGGCATCGATCCTGTTGGAGGCATCGTTGAAGGCCGCCGCCACCAGATCCTCCAGCATCTCGGCATCGGACAGCAGCGCAGGGTCGATGCGGACCTTGCGGCATTCCTTGGTGCCGGTCAGGGTCACGCTGACCATGCCGCCTCCGGCACTGCCGGTCACTTCCAATTTCGCCAGTTCTTCCTGCGCCTTCTGCAGGTTTTCCTGCATCTTCTGCGCCTGCTGCATCAGTTGGGCGATGTTTCCACGCATCGTTGTGTCACTCGTTGTAAGGGCGGATGGAATCGGGGACCACGCGCGCGCCGTGCTGCTGCATCAGGCGTTGCACCTCGGGGTCGTTCAGGAAAGCGTCTTCGGCATCGCCCTGGCGCTCGTCGCGCTCGCGATGGACTCGCTCGTGCAGGCTCTCGCCAGCGGCAGCGCCCTGCTCGAACACCCACCGGGGCGCCTCGCCCAGCCGTTGGGCGAGGGCCGTACCGAGCTCTTCCATGGCGCGTTCGGACCGCAGGTATTCGAAACCCGGCGCCAGCGATACCCGCAGAGCCTCGTCCGTATGTGCCACGAACACCAGATTGGCCGCCAGTTCCCTGGTCGGCCCCTTCAGCGCGCATGCGGCGATCAGCTCGAACCAGTCATCGGCATCGGCAATGCGGCGTCCCGACAGGCTGACGACGGGCTCCTGCGACAGAACGGATGCCTCGGCAGGTTGCGGCGAAGCCGAAGCCGCCGACACGGGGACTGGAGCAACGGGCGGCGCAACCTCCATGGCAGCGGGGGGCCGCGGGTCTTCCCACGGCGCCGTATCCTCGTCATGCGGAGTGGAACGAGGTTCGGCGCGAGCTTGGATATCGGCGCCGCGGAGGGGTTCGGGAGGCATGGCCGTGAGCGGTGCCAGAGTGGCGCCCTCATCGACTCCCCGCATTGCGGGCGCAGTGGAGGCAGGAGCGACCGGCCTTGAATCCACCGCCGGACCCGGATGACCGGCCGCAATCGTGGCCGGACGCTCCTTCCCGCCCGCCGGCAGGCTGTCGCCCGGCTTGCTCGGGCGGAAAGCCAGCATCCGCAACAACGCCATTTCGAAGCCCGCACGCGGGCTGGGGGCGAGATGCAGGTCGCGACGGCCGTTGATCGCCATCTGATACCAGAGCTGCACCACTTCCGGGCGCGAAGCCTCGGCCAACGCATCCACCGGTACGCCGTCATCGTCGTCCACTGCGGCATCAGGCACCAGTTGCCTCACCTGGATGCGGTGCAAGGCCTCGGCCAGCGCATCGAGCACGCCGCTCCAATCCGGGGAAAATTCGGCCAGCGCCGCCACTTCGGCCATCAGACGTGCGCCATCGCCATCACGCAGGGCTTCCAGCATGGCGGCCACGCGGGTGCGGTCCACCGTGCCGAGCATGGCCCGCACCGCGTCGTCGCGCAGTGCGCCGCCGGCATAGGCGATGGCCTGATCGAGCAGCGACAGGCCATCGCGCAGCGAACCATCGGCCGCCTTGGCCAGTTGGCGGATGGCACCATCGTCGGCCTCGATGGACTCGGCGGCGAGGATCTTCGTCATCTGCCCGCGAATCTGCTCCTCGTCCAGCCGCTTGAGGTTGAACTGCAGGCAGCGGCTGAGCACGGTGACCGGCAACTTCTGCGGGTCGGTGGTGGCCAGCAGGAACTTCACGTGCTCCGGCGGCTCTTCCAGCGTCTTCAGCAGCGCGTTGAACGCCGCCTTGGACAGCATGTGCACTTCGTCGATCAGGTAGACCTTGTACTTGCCGCGCGAAGGCATGTACTGCGCGTTCTCGATCACCTCGCGCACGTCGTCCACGCCGGTGTTCGACGCGGCATCGATTTCCAGCAGGTCGATGTATCGGCCGGCATCGATGTCCAGACAGGTGGCGCACTGGCCGCAGGGCTCGGCACTGGTACCGTGCTCGCAATTGAGCGATTTGGCGAAGATGCGCGCGATGGTGGTCTTGCCCACGCCGCGGGTGCCGGTGAACAGGAAAGCGTGATGCACGCGGCCGGTATCGAGCGCGTTGCTGAGCGCACGGACGACGTGCTCCTGCCCGACCAGTTCGGAGAACCGCTTCGGGCGCCATTTGCGGGCGAGGACGAGATAGGACATCGGCCCCATTGTGCCGCGCCCGCCGGATCCTTCCAAGCAAGCACGGCGGCCAAGTCCACGGCCCAGGACCCGCAAACCTCCGTTCATCGCATCATGGGGCTCGCTTTGCGGACGCATCGCGGCTAGAATCTGCGGCCCGTTCGCCGCACGCCGGCAGGACGGGATCCCGGAGAGGTGTCCGAGTGGTTGAAGGAGCACGCCTGGAAAGTGTGTAAGCGGCTAAACCCCGCTTCGGGGGTTCGAATCCCCCTCTCTCCGCCAGATCACGCAAACCCCTGACTCGTCAGGGGTTTTTCGTTTCTGGCCCCGGAAGCATGCAGGACACAAATCGGGACACATCTCCCGATGCGCATTCCCCATCATTTGGTTCGATCTCCTACCGGCGCCTGGTCGTTTCGTCAGCGTGTTCCCGCTGACCTCCAAGACCTTCTAGATCGCCGCCTCATCAAGCGCACTCTACGCACGAGCGACCTCGGCGAAGCCCGCATGCGCGCCGTCCTGCTGGCGTCCCGCTATGCTCAAGCCTTCGACGCGCTAAGGGTGAGGGGCCGGCATATGGACAAGCTCGGCAAGAAGGAAGCCGACGAGCTGATTGCTCGACTTACGCAGGCCGAAGGCCTCAAGGATCTGACGCTCCATCGGACCCGAGCACCGGACGGGACGGTGAGCGAGCGCTGGCAGATCGACACGGACGAGGACCTGCGGCTTTTCCAGCAAGCCCAACGCCAGTCAAACGACCCTTTGCTGGATGCGGTCAACTCTCCCCTGCCAGCGCGCGACTTCGCGGCGGCTAGGGCGAAGCTAACGCCCATCACCTTGGCGGACGCTCGGGACGGGTGGCTGGCAAGCCTTCAGGGCAGCACGCTACCCAAGACCCTCACGATAAAGAAGACGGCGGTGGAGGCCTTGGTCCGCTTCCTGGGAAGCAAGACCAAACTCCACACGGTCACCCGCACGGACCTAGCCCGCTGGTATCAGCACATGCGCGATGAGGGTGCCTCGACCCCTACCCTGACCAACAAACAGTCGTATGTCGGGGGCAAGGGCGGCTTCTTTGAGTGGGCCCAGGCTTCCGGCTACTACCCGAAAGGCGACAATCCCGCTGCGGGTCATGTCAGCTACTCCATCCGCGAGAAACGGGCCCGAAAGAAGTTCGGCTTCAAGGCCTATGACGCGCACCAAGTCCAGGCCTTGTTCGCACCGGCGGCCTTTGAGGGCTTAGCGCTGTCTGCCCGTTGGGCTGCCATCATTGGGCTCTACACCGGCGCCAGGGCATCCGAGGTCGGCCAACTCCTGACCGGCGACGTCATTGAGGAAGATGGCCTGCTGTGTATCAGGGTCTCAGACGAAGGCGAGCACCAGAAGGTCAAGACCGAAGTCAGCTTAAGGACGGTGCCGGTGCATCCGGACCTGATAGCACTCGGCTTTCGGGGCTGGGTCGATGGGCTGCGGGCCGCTGGCGCTGAGCGCCTATTTCCGGCTGCCAAGGCGGACGCGAAGAATGGGCAAGGCAACTGGATCACGAAAGCCTTCGGGCGCCATCTGGAACAGGTGGGAAAGAACTGGCCCGCGGGTAAGCGAGGCTTCCACTCGCTGAGAAAGACGGTCATCCAATCCCTTCAAGGCGCAGGTGTGCCATCCGAACTGCGTGCCCAGTTGGTCGGCCACGAGTTGGACGACGAGCACCACTCGACGTATAGCCGCGATTTCACCGTGCGCGAAAAGCTTCACGGCCCCGGCCCCACGACTCCAGGACTCGATGCGCTGAACTTTGGATTGAATCTTCCCGTGCTCGCTCAACTGTTACTCGACACCGCACCGAAGCCGCGTGCTGGACGCAAGCGCTTGGTAAATAGTTGAACCTGCGGACTAAATTGAAAAAGTGTGAAAAAGTTCCGGAGCGAATGCTTGCGCAAATCGTAAATGCTGTTTGGCTACGAGTCCCTCCCCTGCAGCAGGACTGCCCATGCCCGACGCACAAATCCGTATCGCCGCTCAACTCTTGAGTGGAAGCCTCCATCGAGTGAGAAGCCTTAGCGCAGACGAGCGAACGGAAGATCTCCGGCTCGCGCTTGAACTCGCAGAGGAGCTTCTTCGGCAACGCGGGCGCGGTGTCCCGACTTTCGAGAACTCACCGCCCACGTCCGAGCTCCGCCCCACGGTCACAGCAACGAAAGAGCGCCTCATTGACCGCGAACCGCTTGCGCCTCTGGACACGCTTCTCGCCAATCGGCGTGGGCGAGCGCTGGAGCCTGCTGAGAAGCCGAACCGCAAGGGACCTACGGTCCACTGAGGTCGCTGCGCCCTTCTCCATAAGAACGCCCCGCTTAGCGGGGCGCTATCGTTTTAATGCAGACGAGGCGAACGGGGTGGCTGCGTCTTCTGGCTCGCCTTGAGCTTGGACGCGTCGACGGGTCCGAAAGCAGGCGCGAGGGCATCGGACTCGATGGGATAGCTTTTGAGCATCTGTCCGCTCCAGTCCTCCACCGCTTCTACAGCGCTCGCCAGCCGATGTTGGCACGCGGCTTCGGCGGCTGGCGCGACCGCTTCCCTGGCAGCTTTCAACGCGGCCAGGCGCTGTTCGATCGCGGCCAGCCGTCGCCCACGCCGTCTTGCCCATTCTTTCTCGGTCCCGTCGGTCGGCTTCGGGTGGTTCTCCACGAAGTCCTCCAGCGCGTGCCCTGCGCGATGGAGTAATTTCAGCGCGTGCCGCTCCGCCAGCAGCCGCCGCTTCCATTCCGTCGCCCAGCGCCGAAGCGTCTTGAGCCGCCTGACCAGCTCCCGCAAGTCGGTGCGCAGGCGCGAATGGTCGGCAAAAGCAGCCAGGCGGCCCGCATGGTCCTCTAGGAAGCGCCGGGTGTTCTTGAGTAGATCGATGACGGTCGCCAATGCGTCATCGAGCCACAGCCGGACCGCCTCACCGAATAGGTCTCGTGCCGAAGGACCTGGCGACCGGGGAGGCACGGCGATCTGCCCGACGGTCAGACCCGCGATCCCCTGGACTCCGCGCATCTGGCCGCCTCCGGGCAGCGTCAGGTCGACACCACGGCCAATGGCTTTATGGCGATCCTGGCGGGCCTGCTCCGGACCGTGACCATCCGTCGATGCCATTGCCCTCCCCTCACGCTCAAACGTCTCGAGGAGCTTCTCGAACTCCTCATTATTCTCTTCCTGGACTGCCTCATTGAGTGCGGCGAGTTCGGTGTCTTCGCCTCGCCGGGCCAAGGCTGCTGCGTTCTTCCCGACGTGTTGCGTGGGCCGGCGGCTCAAGAGCGCAGCGGACACCACGTCGCCTCGGGCCACGGCGGCTGCGGCTTGGGCTTCAAGGCTTCGGTGATCGACCTGGGCAGCTACCTGCGCAGCAGCGAGGTGGGCATTGATCACCCGGGCCACCATTTCCCGCATCCATTCAACTTCAGACTTCCCAGAAGGTCCGCCATCCAACTCGCGGGTCTTATCTGCCAAGCCTTCGGCGTCCACGCGGCGGGTGGTCGCCAAGATGTGGACGTGCCAGTTCAACCCACCCTTGGCGTCCGGAGCATGGACGCTTGCCTGAGCGGCGAACCGGTAGCGCTGCACCAGCGCTCGGGTGATCTCCGCGGCGAGGGCCGACCGTTGGTCGTCATTGAGTTCGTGCGGCAACGCCACCTCGAACTCACGCGCCACGGTCGCATCTTTGCGCCGCTCGGCGCGTTCCGCAGCTGACCACAGCTGCGCAGGCACCATCGACCACTCGGGCGCGTCATCTGGGACTACGCAGCGAGTTTCCACGACACCACCGCGCCGGCGGTAGTCGTGCCGCGAGCCCGTCTTCTCATCAACGAGAAGCAGGCCGGCACGGTAGGCGGCCGCAGCGACCGACGAATGACCTTTGGCGCGGCTGAAGGTTTTGACGCGGGCGTGGTAGATCGCCATGGGAGCTCCTGCTTATGCTCCGCTCTTTATGCCGTGGCTTTTGATTTGCGCAAGCCGCGAGCGGCTTGGGGTCCAAGGGGCGAAGCCCTTTGCGCACGCGTCACGGAGTGACGCCTAAGTGCGCTCTTGCTCCTGCAGCTCGTGCCCTGATTTTTGGCTCCCTCGCGATTCGCAAGAGTGGTGGATCACACGGACAATACGAACTTGACGGACCCAGTTTCTTTGCTTCACTCAGAACACACGACAGCAAGGAGCCGAACAATGGACACAAACCAATACCATGATCGAATTCAGCGAGCCACACAGCAGCTCGCTCAACTTCAGGCCCGTGAACTTTTAGCGAGCCAGCGCCGCGAAGCGAAGACGAAGGAACAAGCCAAGCGGGAGGAAACGCGACGGCGTGCCCGCGTGGCGGAGCTCGTCTTCCTCTCGGATATGCAAATCCTAGACGACGCTGAGCTCCTCGGAGCACTTCTGCTTCATCAGGAAAAGCGCAGGGATCCAATCATCGCTGAAAGCGCCAAGGACGTCGGCCTTACACGGCTATGCAAGCAGGCTCCAGCCGCATTAACTTGAGAATTTGCTTGATCATGCTGCAGGTCAAGCGCCAAAGGACGCACGGAGGTCAGTGATCCGGTCCAACGAGTCCCCCGGCACCCACAACTCGTGGCGTGCACGAGTCATGCCAAGGTAAAAGGCATGAACGGGGTCAAACGCCCGTCGCATAGCCGCGTCTTCGTAACAGCAGACTGCCAGTGCCACGACGTCATGCTCTTGATTCTTGGAGTGGTCAATCAGTCCTAGCGTCAAAGGAGCATCCTTCACCTGAGATTCAAAGGAGAGTAGTTTAGCCAGCTTGGACTCATCAAAGCCTCGCTCAAACAGTCGAACGATGGCGGACAAGCCCTGCTTGTGGAGCTTGTCAGCGAGGCTTTCCCAATCTCTCTGGCCGTTGACAGAAATTCCGCCAACCAGCATACGTCTATCAAAGAGAGCGCGCGCATTTCTGACATTTTCTTCCATCGTTCGCCGGCTAGCTGGAAGAAAATTAAAATGTGCGTTCGCGGCGGCACGCCGCAGCGCGACTTCCAGCATCGCCCACTCGTTCCCGAACAGGCGGAGGCCGGCTTCAGGCAACTGGTTGGTGTTCGAGTAAGCCCGAAGATGCGTGATATGGTCGCCGGCCGTTATGAAGTCTGACATTGAACGTGCCGCGCTCAATCTCAGCGTTTTCTCGATCATGTCGGCCGCCTGAACGCCTGTCCTCAAGGAGGTGGTCATCCGTGCTGACTGAGCCCGCTCCGAACGGAAGCTCTTTCCCCGCAGCCGCTGATGCGGATCGCTCAACAGAATGCAGCCCCCTTGATAGCTGTCGAACAACCGGCGCCAGGCCGGCGGCAGGTCATGCGCCTCATCCACCAGCAATGCGCCCTTTTGCCCGGTAACAGCTGCGCCTTTTAGCTCCAACCACTTCGCAATTTGTGCATCCCAGATATCGAATGCCTGGCCGCCCCTCGGTGCTTTGGAGAACATGGCTCTCCACAAGCGGTTAGCTGCCTCGATGTAGAGCGGGATTTCCTTGCGGTCGTAAACTCCGGCGCGCCGGAAATGATTCTCACCTAGAGCGCTGTCATCGGACGCGCACCACGACCAAATGCCTCGATAGAGTTTCTGGATCACGGCCACTGCGGAAGCATTTCCGATTCCCCCGACATCCGCCATCTGCGCCTGCTCTTCGAAGGAGTACTCGGAGCGTCCCGTTCGCGGAGCTACCTGGATTCCGCTGTCCCTGGCGTGACTTCGGGCCAACTGATCGGCCAACCGGTTGAGCGTAACGAAGCGCAAAGCCGAACTGGCTGCAACATGGTTGTTGAATGCGAACCCTTGGTGCGCTTGCGGCACCACGTAAGTGAAGCCGTCTGGCAGGTGCTCCCGAAGAGCATGAACGAGAAAAGTCTTGCCCGTTCCGGCATATGCATCGACAGCAATGCGTTCATCGGGGGCCGAGGCGACTATCCGAGCCACCACCGCCTGATCCCGAGTGCCCGTAAGCCTCACGACACTGCGCGATCTCCGGTCAATCCCCACACCCTCTTCGAATTCCCGTTCTAGCTCATTCTCCTGTTCGTCTTCGTGGGTCTGCGTATAGAAGCTCACTTCGTAGTCTTCCCGCGAAGCGATGCAGCTATTCTGAAACTCAAACGAATAGTTGCCATCGGGCGCGAGCCAACGCCGCTCTGCGATGACAGCAGCGGAAACAAGCACAACCTCCGCTGCCAGCAACGCCGCGACGAAATCTTCAATACTCATCCCCTCCACATCAGAACGCATTCCCGCTAGTTGTTCGTGGCCCTGATCGGGATGCGCCCGGAAGAGGGGAAACACTTCACGCATCAGCCGATCAATCTGCGTGTGCGCCTGACGATGCTTTAGGTGCGCCAATGCAGCGAACATCGACGCTG
>Ga0194138_10001265_pt1 | contig 12124 bp, 10 predicted proteins | sample TARM_MetaG_T2_14_FD_134022 | JGI IMG/M metagenome (GOLD analysis project Ga0194138, IMG submission 134022) | Freshwater microbial communities from Pennsylvania, USA, analyzing microbe dynamics in response to fracking - TARM_MetaG_T2_14 (version 2) | ecosystem: Environmental > Aquatic >...
CCACACTCCCCCTCCCCAGCCCCGTCTGAACCGGAACGTCACCGACGCCCCGCTCCCTCCTCCCGGAGAACCCAATCGTTTCGCCGAACAGGAGCCGTTCAAAGAAGGCGGCGGCGGCGTTCTCACCCGCGCGCGGGACAATTACCTGGGCCGCGAGGTCATCCTGAAAACCCTCCGCGAAACGCACCGGGACAACCCCGACGTGCGGCGGCGCTTTCTGCGGGAGGCGCGGGTCACCGCCTTAATCCAACACCCGGCCACCGTGCCCATTTATCAAATGGGGCGGGACGAGAACGACAATCCCTACTTCACCATGAAGGAGATCCGGGGAGACTCGCTGAGCAAAATTCTCAAGGGCGTCACCGCCCGGGACCGGGACATGGACAAATTCCGGTCGCGCGAGGTGATGATCGATCTTCTCATCCAAGTCGGCCAGGCCCTCGCCTACGCCCACGCCTGCGGCGTCGTCCACCGCGACGTGAAACCCGGAAATATCATGGTCGGCGCCTTTGGCGAAATCATGGTGATGGACTGGGGCGTCGCGAAAATCATGGACGGGGACGAGGAGGAGCAGATCGAATACAAACGACCTCCCACCCTGCGCGGGGAGGACGACATCGACGCCACCCAATACGGCAAGGTGTACGGAACCCCCCGCTATATGGCCCCGGAACAGGCCCGCGGCGAAACCGACATCGACGAGCGCGTGGATATTTTCAGTCTGGGCGCGGTGCTGTACGAATGCCTGATTCACCGCCCCTTGGTCTTCGGCGCAAACCGCGACGAACTCCTGAAAAAAATCTGCGAGGAACCTTTCGTTTCCCCCGCCAAAAAAGAACCCTACCGCATGATTCCCCCGGAGCTGGACGCGATCGTGATGAAAGCGCTCGCGAAAGATCCGCAGGACCGCTACCAACGCATGGACACCTTTGTGGAGGATCTCCAGAAGTTCCGCCGGGGAGAACAGGTCTCGGTCATGCCCACCACCCTCCGCGCCCGCGTCCAGCGCTGGGTCAAAACCAATCTGCCGCTCCGACGCACCTCCGCCCTGCTCGCCGTCGGTATCCTCATCGGCATGGGCCTGCGCTCCCTGACCGGGTAACAAACGGGAATTCCGATTGAAGATCGAACGCCGCCGGCTCAAAGGCGTCTCACGTTCGTATGCCAGAACACCTGCCTTCACGGGAAGTCCGCAAAAAACGCGCCGGTCAAACCGGCGCGCACAAAACACGAAAAAATGGTGCTCGGGGTGGGAGTCGAACCCACACGCCCTTGCGGGCACCAGCCCCTCAAGCTGGCGTGTCTGCCATTCCACCACCCGAGCAGCGGAGAAGCGTCGTGATCCTGTATACCCGCCGGCCCGTTCTGGCAAGGAGTTTCTCGAAGGATCTTCCCTGAATTTTTCAGGGAAATGATTCGACATCACGGGCGGCTTCGCCCACGTTCAACCCTCATCAACACAAAAGGAGTGTATATGAAGTATTGCAAAATCGCGGCCATCGGAATCGCCGCACTGGGCGGGATCCTTTTCGCTCAGGAACCCCCATCCGAGGAGACGATGAAAACAGCAAGTTACGCCATGGGCGCCAACGTGGGGCGCCAAGTGCAGAATGACAATCAAAACGTCAATCAAGATGAATTTATCAAGGGCTTCCGCGACGTCGTGACGGAAAACGTCGACGTGAAAGAGGCCATGAGCTACGCGGAAGGCATGCGCATGGCGCTGCGCCTCCAGAACGACTCCATGGGCATGCAGGCCGACCAGGTACTGCAGGGCATGGAAGACGTGGCCGGAGGCGAAGAACTCGCCTATTCGGAGGAGGAACTCCAAGCCGCCATGCAGAAGCTTCAGCAGTACGCGCAGGCCCAGCAGATGGAGCAAATGAAGAAACAGCAGGAACAGAAACAGGCTCAACAGGCCTCCGCCCAGGAAAACCTGGAGAAAGGCCAGGAGTTCCTGAAGAAGAACGCGGAAAACGAAGACGTGACCACCGAGCTTTCGGGTCTGCAGTACAAAGTGCTGAAAGAGGGCGAGGGCGAAAAACCCGAAGCCACCGACACCGTCAAGGTGCACTACACCGGCCGCCTGCTGGACGGCACCGTGTTCGACAGCTCCGTGGAGCGCGGCGAACCGGTGGAATTCCAACTGGACCGGGTCATCCCGGGCTGGACGGAAGGCCTCCAGTTGATGTCCCCGGGAGCGAAGTACCGCTTCTGGATCCCCGCCGAACTGGCCTACGGCAAAAACGCCCCGCCGGCCATCGGCCCCAACCAGGTGCTGGACTTCGAAGTGGAACTGCTTGAAGTCAAGTAAACTCGACGTTCCCACCTGTGATTAAAAAAATCCCTCCGGTCCGCCGGGGGGATTTTTTTGTGCGGGGATTTCGCGGCGGCTACTCTTTGAAATCCCCGGGGCGGTCGGTCGCGTAGGCGATGATTTCCGGCAACCGCTCCGCGCCCACGCCTTTCCAAAACACGGTCCAGGGTCCCGCGCGATGATGCCCCGTGGCGTTGCGCTCGTACCACTGGTTCACGGGGTTCGTCGCCCGGGAACGCCAGAACAGGGCCGGTTGGGAGGCACAGGCCTCCTCCCACAATTCCTGCGCCACCCCCTCCCCGCGCGCCTCGGTGCCGACCGTGAACTTGGAAAGATACTTCCCCGCCTCGTGCGACTCGAGGATGGCGGCTCCGCGGTAGCGGGACTCCACAAAAAAATCGGTGGCCCGACGTAGCGAATCGGGGTCGCGCAGTTCGCGGCCGAACGCCTCCTGAATGAGTTTCAGCAAGCGGGGAGCGTCCACCTCCTCCAATCGGGTGTGATGAAGAATGGTACTTCCCGGCCGAATGACGCTCCCCATCCCCCGCACCGTGAACATTTCCTGCAACAGGTGGAGAGGAGACGCCACGCTGATGTGGAGCCGCGGGTCGCGCTCCAGCCAACGTTCCGCCAGGGTCACCACTTCGCGGTCCGCCGAAGGCAACGCGTGCGGATTTTCCCGGCGGGTATAATGGTAAAACACTTTTTCGCCGTTCTCGCCATGCAGCATGCCCGCGGCCCGAAGCAAATGCAAACGCCGCGCCACCCGGGGCGTCAACGCCTCCACCGCGTCCCCGAGTTCCCGGTCGGGTTGCAGCAATACGGGAATCCGCTCCCGCGCCACACAGTCGGCGAGACGATCGCGCCACTCCGGTTCGGGCGTATCGGAATCCATTCCCTCCAGCACCTGATACGCCCCATGCGCGTTTAGTTTGTCGAGGTCGTGTCCCGCCTGCGTTCCGGTCAGAAGCACCAGGGGACACAACTCCAGCCTCAGCAGAAATTGCAGATCGAAGGTCATCAGATCGCCCGACTCCTCCACGCTGTCCGCATCCGGCGCCACCAGGGCGAAACACACCGACCGGTCCGCCTGGAATTTCTTCAGGTAGAACTCGTACTCCTCCCGACGGCCAATGCTGTCGAGAAACAGACGCAGGGTTTTGGATATCAGCATAATCGAATTCTCCAGGCATTCCCGACCGCGACCGACAGGTCCCTGGTCACTCTTCAAGCTCCTCCACCTCCTCGAACCGGATGCCCATGCGACGGCCTCCGGCCTCGTCCCGGATTTTCAGATCCTTCACCATCCACAGTCCTTCCCGGATCTCCTTGATGCTGTCGACCTCGATGCGCTTCAGCAGATCCCCTTCCGCATTCAACAACTCGGCCTTGACGATGAACAGCGCCTTGCGGTCGATCCACAACCGCACCGTATCCACATCCTCGCGCGATTCGGGCGCGGGAATGCGCACGACATACGCGACGCGGGACTTCACGCGATCCCGCTCCACCACTTCCGCGCCGGACCACCACAAAAAGCTGAGCGACAGATCCGACCAGGTCAGCCCCGTGTCCGCCACTTCCGCGGAGGGCTCCGGCGCCGGCAGTTTCCCACCGTCGGCGTTCCACTGCTCGAACACGGCCCGCCCCCGGGGCCACGTCACCCGCGCCACCGTCAACGGCGCGCCAAACCGATCCGACAGCGTGTACGACGCGGAGGGGACCGAATCTCCAAACCGGAGTTCGCTCACCAACAGCCGATCGCGATCCTTGCCGTCCTCCCGCGTGCGGATGAAACCGGACATGCGGAGCGGCATCGTCGGCAACCGCCCCCTCACCTCCCGCATCAACGCCGGACCGGAAGGCAAGGGCTCGGGCGTGCCCTCCTCCCCATGGTAGTCGAGCGGGTTCCGCGCGGGCTGGGCCGCGAGCGGCGCAACCGCCCCCAAACACACCAGCAAAAGCAGCCCCATCCTCGTCATGTTTTGGGCAGGGGATGATCCTTCAACCGCCCCATTTGCGGCAGCCGTCCGACCAACGGACGCACATAATCGAGGAACGCCGGCGTCACCCCATTGCCGTCCTTGTTGATGTAGGCCGCGGGCATGTGCCGGGTTTCTTTGGCCACCGCTTTGAGGGTGACCCGTTCGAAACCCACCGCGTACCGTTTGGTCTTCTTGCGTTTGATCGCCACGCTCCCGTTGGCGTGGGATTTCACCGCGAACCGCACCCCGGCCACCCCCACCCCCCGGGCCTCCTTGGCGTCCGTGGCCGACACCACGTCCGGAAAAGAGCGCTGCAGATAGCCAAAGGTGTCGGCGCGCACCCGCTGAATGCCCGTGCGTTTTTTCAATTCGTTGGCCAGCAGGTCGCCCAGCGCGCCGGTGCCCGAGAGTTGCAGATTGCCGTGGCTGTCCACTTCCTTGGTGTGCGCGGCGATAATGGGCGTGCCCTTGGCGTCGCTGATTCCTTCGCTCACGGCGACCACGCAGCGGCCATGCTCCTTCATCACCCGTTTGACGTCTTTGCAGAACCGTCCCATGGCGAAGTTGCGCTCCGGAAGATAAATCAGGTGCGGCCCGTCGTCGGGGTACACCTTGGCGAGCGCCGAGGCGGCCGTGAGGAAGCCCGCGTGACGGCCCATCACCACATTGAGCTTCACGCCGCCCAGCGCGCGGTTGTCCTGGTTGTCGCCCATGAAGGCGGAGGCCACAAAGCGCGCGGCGCTGCCGAAGCCGGGCGTGTGGTCGTTCTGTCGCAAATCGTTATCGATGGTTTTGCAAAGATGATAACAACGGAAATCGTATTTCGCCTTGCGGGCGTGCTGATTGATGATGTGGGCGGTTTCAGCGGAGTCGTTGCCGCCGATGTAGAAAAAATAGCGGACGTCGTGCTTTTGCAATACCTCGAAAATGCGCGCGCAATCCTCCTCGGTGGGTTTCTTACGAACCGATCCCAGGGCCGACGACGGCGTGGCGGCGACCTTTTCCAGGTTGGCGGTGGTTTCCCGGCTGAGGTTGACGAACTCCTCGTCCAGAATTCCCTGGATGCCGTGTTTGGAGCCCAGCACCCGTTGAATGCATGTGTGCTTCCGGGCCTCGAGCACCGCGCCCACCAGGGTTTGATTGATCACCGCGGTCGGGCCGCCGCTCTGGGCGATCAGCATGTTGCCTTTGAGTTCGGGAAGTTCAGCCATAAGTCGTCCGTTTCGTTCGGTTCCGGTTTCGTGCGAATGCCGACCACCCCACACCGAAAGCGGTCGGAAGGCAAATCTTTTCTTACCTCCTTCCCTCGGCCGACCCCTCGTACGCGTCCAACCCGTGGCGGGTTTTTTCCCAGTAATGCGGACGGGTGAATAACTGGAGAACCCCTTTCCAGGCGCCAAGGGAAATCCACACCCAGTACACGGGCATCGTCAGCGCCGCCCCGAGCAGGCCGCGCCGCCCGCGGGTGAAGGCGGCCGCCAGACCCAGCAGGACAAACACCAGGTTGGCCGCCAACAACGCGCAACTCACCACGAAGAACCCCACCGACAAGGGGGCCAGCAACCAGTGTTCCGACGGCCCCCAATAGATCATTTTCCACGCCGTCCGCACCGCCTCCGCGTCGCCGTCGATCACCTCCCACACCGAGCGCCCCGCCACCACGTCCATGCCCAGCCAGACCAGATACAACGCCAACAACGCCCAGAACACCAGGTTCAATACCAGCAGGAAGGAATGCCCTCCCACGATCAGTAAAAACCCCGCGAATCCCCGGGGCCCGAGGTCCCGACAGGTACGCAGGGGATGGCGCATGTGGGTGAAAAAGGTCTGGAAGTACCCCTTCACCCAGCGGGACCGTTGCCGGATCCAGTTGCCCGGTTCGGCGGCGGCCTCTTCCCAGGTCACGGAATCCACGGTCCGGGTCCGATACCGGCGCTTGTACAACCGGATCCCGAGATCGCAGTCCTCGGTGACATTAAAAGGATCCCATCCGCCGATCTCCCGCAACACCTCCGTCTTGAAATGGTTCGACGTGCCGCCCAGGGGCAACGGCACCCGCATCGACTGCAGGCCTTCGAGGTAAAAATCAAACCAGGTCGCGTATTCCACGGCGAAACAGGCCGTCAACCAGTTCCGGCCGGCATTGTGATAGGCAAGCCGCCCCTGCACGCAAATCACGTCCGAAGGCGCCCGCCGAAAAGTCTCCACCGCCTTGCGGAGTTGGTCCCGCTCCGGCCGGTCCTCCGCGTCGTAAATCACCACAAGGTCTCCCCGAGCCTCGCGCAACCCGTAATTGCAGGCCCGGGGTTTGGTTTGCGGAGCGCCTCTCGGCACCCGAATCACGCGAAAGGCCGGAGAAAGATCCAGCGCCCCGGCCGCCTCCAGCGTTTCCGTGTCCCCCTCCTCCAACAGCAGCAACACTTCGAGTTTGTCGCCCGGGTAGTCCAGGGTTTCCAGATGCCGCGCCAACCCCGGGAGCACCTCCGCCTCGCGAAACAATGGCACGAGAATCGTGTAGGAGGGAAGCGCCGCTTCGGCCAGCGGTTCGGTCGGTGCCCGCCGACCGAGCGTCGCCACCATCCCGCGACACGCCGCCACCAACTTGAACAGAGCGGCGGAAAGATACACCGCGGCCGAGAGGAAGGAGAACAGGATCACGAAGAGGTCCCACCGGTACGCCAGCAGCCAGAGGGCTCCCGCGGCCAGAACCCCCGCCGTCCATTTCTGGGAACACCCCAAGATCGTGTAACTGCAATCATAGGGGTGCCGCGACAGAAATTCCCGGGCGATTTCATCCAAATGCTCCATCGGACCACAATAGGAATGAAACCTGCTTGAAAACAAGATCAAACACCCCCCGTGCGACAAAAAGCCTGAAATCCACTACACTCGGGTCTTGAAGTTTGTACGGAAATTCCGGAAAACAGTACAGAAGATCGGAGATCCATTTGGCATCGAAAGAGAAAAACAAAACACCGAAAATTACGGACGTCGTTGGTGTGGACTTCGGTTCCACCAGCACCAAGCTGGTGCGGATACGAAAAACGGGCTCCAAGCTGACCCTGGTGGACGCGGACGTGATGCCCGCCTTCGACCTGGAGGACGGCGGAGGACAAAAGCTGAGCGTGCCGAAAAAGCTGAACGCCCCCTACGCGGCCGCCTGTCTGGCCGGGGATGAGAGCCACGTTCGGTTCATGTTCATTTCCAGCAAGCTCAACGACCAGCGCTCCATCCGTCAACGGGTCGGGAAATCGCTGGGGTTGGGTAAAGAATTCCGGGTGGGGTACACCATCGTGGAACAGGGAAAAGACGAAATGGACCACAAGGTGCTGGCCGCCGGCATCCCCGTGTCGGAGGTCCAGAACGCCCGCCAACTCTTCTCATCACACCATCCCAGTCTCGTCTCTCTGGAGATTTCCGGCCTGGCCGCTCTCAACAGCTTCAGCCACACGCCGGCCGTCCAGGAGGCGGAGGGAATTGTCTGCTATCTGGAGGCCGGGGCCGCCTCCACCTTCATCAGCTTCTTCCTCAACGGCGAACTTCGATTGGTGCGAAAATTCGACCACGGCTCGGTCTACATTCAACGACGCATACAGGACGTGCTGAACATCAACGAAGACGACGCCCTGACCGTGCTCTTCGAGGACGCCACGCCGCTCATGGACCAAACCCTTGACCCCGTCAGCACCCTGACCCAGGAGGTATCCATCTCCTGCAAGTTCGTGGAACGAAACGAAAACAGCCATATCGAGCAGGTCTACGCCTCCGGGGGCTTGAGTTATTCGCCATACTGGACCTACGTGATCTCCGAGATCATGGATCAGGAGGTTCAACCTTGGAATCCCTTCAAAGAAAACGGAATGGCCGCCTATCCGAAGGGCGTGAACGGGGTGGAAAGTATGTTCACACCGGCGGTTGGCGCGGCACTTGCTAAGCTACAGGGCGACACATGAGGAATCATTATATCAACCTGTTGGAACCGGAGGAGTGCCACTATCTCAGCGTGGCCGAATCCAACCCGGCCTACAAATTGATCCCGGTTCTCCTCGTGGTCGCCGTGCTCGCGGGCGTCTTCACGAAATACCAGTCGCTGCAGGAGACCATCGCCAAAGGGGCGGACCTGAAAGCGCGCTGGACGGAAATCGAGGAACAGGTCGAAGAGGCCAAGGTCCGGGCCGAGCGGCATGGCAGGCTGGAACGTGGGTTGCAGACCCTCCAGGGCTGGACCGGCTCGCGATATAACTGGCCGGACATGCTCTCCTATATCGCCAAACAAATCCCCGACCCCAAGGAAAAGGTCCAATTCACCCGGCTGTATTTCGACGAGAAAATGGTCGGAATCCGCGACAAATCCCCCACCGGCGGACCGGTCTACCGCGGAGCCCGGCCCCGACGGGAGGTCTCCCTGGAACTGCGGGGGATGATCCGGTTCGAACAACCTGAACTCTTTCTCGGCCGCTTTCAGGGCCGCCTCCTGAATGGAGAGGACGCCCCCGTGAACATTCTCGCGGTCAACCTGGACAATTACAAACAACTTCCGGCAAAAGAGGATGAGTTGACGGACACCGCCTTCACTTTCACGATCGAACTCGAACCCCGGGTCCTCGCACCATGAAGTTCTCGGAAATGGATAAAAACCAGAAGCAGTTGCTGATCCTTTCCGTCGGCGGCGTCATCACCGCCTTCTTTATCGTGCAAAACCTCCTGTTGAAGCCGGCCAAGGAAGCCGCACTCGAGGCGCAGACCACGATCGAGGAACTGGAATCCGAGGTCAACAAAGGCGACCTGCTCCTCAAACGGGACACCACCTTGCGCAAGGAAATGGGAAACATGGCCGCCGAAATTCAGGAATTGCGGGCCCAAAACCTTCCCCCCGAAACCAGCCGGTACATTTGGGCCCTCCAGCATATCAGCAGCCTGGCGCGTGGCGTCGGCATCAAAGCCGATGTCCAGGAAACCCCCGGGGTCCGCTACATGCCCTCCAATGCGGGCAAAAACACCAACCGGGAAAGCGTACCCATGTGGGTTCCCTACAGTGTGAACGTCACGATGTATACCAGTTTTGAGAATTTAAAAAAATTCCTCCAGGAACTTCGCGTCGCCCATCCTTTTGTTTCCGTGGGATCGGTTCAAATCGAACCCAACGACGTCACCCCCGAAATCCATTACATTCGATTGACTCTCGAATGGCCGGTCCTCCGTTTTGAGGAAGACCTCGAATGGCTGAAATCCCTTCATAAGGAGGCGACGTGATGAAACCCATCCTGTTTGGCTCGCTTTGTCTCGCCCTTTGCGCTTCAATCCAGGCGGCACGGGATCCGTTCTGGCCAATCGAGTACGAGCCCGGCCAAGCCGTCAAACCGGAGGATAAGACGCAAGACCCACCGGAAAACCCTCAGACCCGGGCTCTGACAGACGAGGAAATGCGCCAACTCGCCCGCGAAGAGCAGGAACGCATCCGCAACGTGATTCAAAGCCAGGGCCATATGGTCGCCGGAGACCGCATTTACGTGTACCTCCAGAACGAATGGCTGACCACCGGCGACAGTTTTATTGTGGAGGTCCGGGGAAAACGATACCGGCTTGAAATTACCAGTTTAACCAAAGACAACACCATCACGTTGAAAACACACCGCGCGACGGAAAGCCCGAAACCATAAACCTACGACAGGACCCATGATGAAGAAAACCCTACCCTCCCTACTGGCTTTCTCCCTGATCTTTACCCTCGCCTCCCTTGCGCCGGCACAGGACCAGATCCAGGTCGAGGAACTGAATACGGATGCCGACACCTCTCTGAATCCAGAAAGGGAAACCGGCACCCGTGAGGAAACGTACGAAGAGGCCGATACCGTGGATAGCGACGAAGACATGAATGTCGTCACCGAAGTGGACATCGACACGGACACCGGAGACGGGGATGTCGAACGCATTCTGTCCGAAATCGAGGAGGACACCCCGGAACCCGACGCCTCCGGCAGCGAGACCGAGGTCGAAACCGCCGACACCGGGATGGACGCCGACATGTCCACCGATGAACCCTCGGACAACCCGGACGCCGTCCCCGCCATCAGCCTGGAGGAAGCGGAATCCGTCGAAGGATTGAACATTACGGGAGATGACCCCCGCCGGGGCCTCATCACCATCAATTACGAAAATGTGAAACTGGCGGACATGGTTCGTATTTTCGCCCAGACCTCCGGAGCCAACATCATCATCCCCGAAGGCCTCGACCAACCCGTAAGCGGAAATTTGAACGACGTGTATTGGCAGGAGGCGCTGGAGGTGATCCTGGAGGAACGTGGATTCGCCCTGGTGGAGCGGAAATCCGGCATCTACACGATCACCCCGGAGGATCAACTCGCGGCCGAGCCCCTCGCCTCCGAGACCATCGAGCTCCAGTTCATCTCCGCCGACGACGCCAAACCCGCCGTGGACAACATGCTGGTCAACTCCAACGCGACCGCCACCGCCATTCCGGCCGCCAACGTGCTGATCGTGAACGACACCCCCCAGCAGATCCAGGAAATCAAACGAATGATTAAACTCGTGGATCAACCCCGGAAGCAGGTGTTCATCGAAGCCAAGTTCGTGGAGCTGAACGACAGCGCCATCAAGGATCTCGGCATCAACTGGCAGGTGCTGCAGGGCTATACCGTCCGGGCCACCGGTATGCAAACCGAATACACCCGCACGGACACCCGAATCTCCAATGATGCCCAAGGGTTCATCTATGGTAGAACCGACTTCGAAAATCGCGACCGCAACACCGTAGACGATGAGCTCACCGCCGGTACCGACGCAGACACCAGCAGTCGACAAACCGGCGACATGGAATCCATGTTCGAGGCCGTTGTTCAGGGCAAAAACTTCACGGATATCGACGGCGAGAACGGAAGCATCACCAGTGAGCCCGCCATGGAACAGGAAGTGGTGAAAAGCGCCGTGCTGAGCGCGGACGATTTCGCCCTGACACTGAGTGCCTTGCAACAGCTCGACGGGGTGAGGATTGTATCCAACCCGAAAATGCTGGTCGCCAACGGTCAGACCGCCAGCATCCACGTCGGCCGCAACGAGCCGAACATCCGCGCGGTCCCCCAAGGCGAAAACGCCAATACCTTCGCCTACGTGCTGGACGGCTATATCGAAATCGGGGTAAAACTCGAAGTCACTCCCGTCATCAGCACCGCGAAAAACATTACCGTGGGCATTATCCCCGAACTCAGTCGTCTGATCGGTCAGAAAGAAGTGGGCGAAGCCGGAACCAGCTTCCCCATCACCCAGATCCGCCGGATCAATACCGAGTTCGCGGTCGAATCCGGAAAAACCGTCGCCATCGGCGGTCTGACCCAAAGCAACGAACAGGAAAACGTGAACAAGATCCCGCTGTTGGGCGACATTCCCATCATCGGCAAATACCTGTTCACCCACACCCACACCGAAACGGTCCAGGACGAGATCATCATCTTCGTCTCCGTCTCCACGGCGCATACCGAAGAGCTGGATGACCGCTTCGGCATCCCCCAGGAAGGGAAATTGATCCACACCTGGCTGGATCAGAGAAACGGCGTACAAACCCGCCGCTGAAGCACTCTCCCTCCCAAACTGAAAACGCCCGCGACTCCTGCGGGCGTTTTCTTTTTTATGAGACGGGGCGTTCGGGAGTCGGACTACTCGTCCAGGGACAACTCGGCCGATTGATAAGGTACGGAAAGTTTCGCACATTTTGAATCAGGCTGTGGTTCAATAAGGACAACCATGAGCGAAAAGACACAGACAGGCCCTGAGAAGGGTAAAATCATTCAGATCAACGAAGCCGAGG
>Ga0194138_10001267_pt1 | contig 12119 bp, 10 predicted proteins | sample TARM_MetaG_T2_14_FD_134022 | JGI IMG/M metagenome (GOLD analysis project Ga0194138, IMG submission 134022) | Freshwater microbial communities from Pennsylvania, USA, analyzing microbe dynamics in response to fracking - TARM_MetaG_T2_14 (version 2) | ecosystem: Environmental > Aquatic >...
ATTACTCTGTATCATCAGCAGGGTCAAAGTTATAAGGAGATTACTGAAATACTGAATATGCCCATGTCTTTAGTGAAAAATCGGCTGCATCGAGGTCGAAAGATGTTAAAAGAACAACTACGTCCCATAAAAGAGGAGGGGAGCCCATGGACTGCAGAAGCTGTGAAAAACATATAAATGAATACTTAGACGGAGATCTGTCAAAAAGGGAAGAAAAGAAGTTTCAAAAGCATCTGGCCAAATGCCCGACCTGCAAAAACGAATTTGATGAGTATATGTTTATGAACGATCAGTTAGCCGGCATTGAAGAGCTCTCTCCCAGCGAGGGATTTGAAGCCCGGGTTCTTTCCCAACTACAACCCTACGAAGCATATGAAAAAAGCTATACCCAAGATGCATATGAAAAAAGATATACACAAGATGCTTATGAAAAAAGACATACCCAAGATGCATATGAAAAAAGCTATGCTGAAGATGCTTATGAAAAAAGATATACAAAAGATGCTTACGAAGGGAAATATACCCAAAATGTAGCGGGATCTCAGAAAGTGCCTGGCCAATCAAAAGTCCGACGGGTAAATACCGAAAAGCTAACGGAAGAAGTCCAACAGCGGGATAAGTTAAAGGATGTAATTATGATTCTCGGATATTTTATAACCCTGTTTGTTGTGCTAAGCGTCCTTCGAAATGCAGTCTTTCAAAATACCCGGTGGATTTCCGGAATCATGGTCACGGGACGGGTGTTTCGAGAGGTGTTTGACGGTTTAATCTTTCGTGGAGTACTGTCTCTGTTAGTGGTGTATCCTATTCGGATCTTCCATTGGGCTCGAGTGAATTTTAGCCAGATGTCCCTTGAAGGGCGTATGATGTACTCGCTGGTAGTAATGAATCTTATATTGGTGATCACCTTTAGCCAAATCATGCTACGTAAATTGGCAAAGGGACGAGGGAAAAACAAAGGGGGAAGCAGCGATGAAATGCAACATTCAAGAACCTAACAGCGGCAAAATGAATAAATCGGTAGAATCACAGAACGCCGGCAAAATGAATCAATCGGTAAAATCCCACAACACGGGACTGATCGGTAAGCTCGCTTCCATCAATAGGATCGGCCTTATCACGTTGATGATCATTGCAATGCTCACAAGCATGGTGTACGCTTCCACCGGTATGCAGCGGGGAGATATTGTCCGGTTTTTCAATTCTGCAGATGTGGCAGAGGGAGAGATCATTGACGGCGATGTGGTAAGCATTATTGGCGGTGCAAACATCAACGGTGAGGTTCGGGGCGATGTGGTAACAATTATCGGAAACACCAAAATCTCTGATACCGCCTCGGTGGAGGGTGATATAGTAAATATCATCGGAAATGTGGAAAACTTCGGAGAAAGCGACAGTGTGATAAACATCATCGGATCTTTGGCCCTTGGAGGGAATACCAACGGGGATGTGGTCCAAATCGTGGGGAATACGGAGTTGGTTTCCGGTGCGGTGGTCCATGGAGATTTGGTAAGTTTTCTTGGCGGTTTCGAGAATCTAAACGGTCAAATCCTGGGACAGGAGATCACGGTAATCAGTTTTCTGCCGGATTTTATTAATCGACTGCTTCCGGGAGAATATCCGCCGTTGCCAATTATTTTAATATTGGTTATAATGTTTTCTGTACTGGCCCATGTTTTCGCTTTTATCTTCGGATCGATTATTGTCACCATTTTTTCCGATCAGTTCACATCCATGTCGGAGAGTGTTAAAGAGGATCCCGGCAGAAAATTTGGGATGGGGGTACTGCTGTATTTAGTACTGCAGGTCGCCATAGTAACCGTCGGTATTACCATTATTGGTATCCCTCTATTGCTGTTTCTCATACCACTTTCGATTTTCATACAGTTTATCGGTAACTTAATTGTTAAGATCGGAATCGGCCGGAAGATGGCAAAGAATTTTGACCGGGAATACGGTTTAGTGGGAGAATTGTTTATCGGAACGTTGATTTATCTGTTACTGGATATCCTCGTGGCAGGAAAACCTGTTACCTTTATTCTGAAATTCTTCGGAATGGGAGAGCTGGCGGCTCGAGCTCTGGATCGAAAAGAGCCGGCAAGAGTTCAGCAACCTCAGGAGTAGCGTAGCAGTGCATAAAATAAACGACTACACAAAAATACATGACTAAGAAGTTAGGATGGATTATCATGGAAAACAAAAATATAATAACGCTGGCCATTGAAACCAGCTGTGACGAAACCTCTGTGGCAGTACTGGAAAACGGACGATGGGTGCTCTCCAACATTATCTCTTCCCAAATTGATATTCACAAACGATTTGGCGGGGTGGTGCCGGAGGTAGCCTCAAGAAAACATATCGAAAGCATTAGCTATGTGGTGAAGGAAGCCTTGGAAGCGGCGGGAAAGACCTTCGAAGATATTGACCACGTAGGCGTAACCTACGGTCCCGGACTGGTAGGGGCCCTCTTGGTAGGTCTTAGCTACGCTAAAGGACTGGCCTTTGCCCGAGGGATCCCCCTAAACGGTGTAAATCATATTGAAGGACACATCTATGCAAATTTTATCGAGGATAAAGATCTAAAGCCCCCATTTATCTCATTGATCGTATCGGGTGGCCACAGTCATCTGGTCTATGTAAAGGATTACGGAGAATACGAAGTGCTGGGACAAACCCGGGACGATGCAGCAGGAGAGGCTTTTGATAAAATTGCAAGAGCCTTGGATCTCGGCTATCCCGGAGGGCCGGAGATTGATCGGCTGGCCCAAAGTGGAGACCCTAAGGCCCTGGACTTTCCCCGAGCCTATCTGGAAGAAGGAACCTACGACTTTAGCTTTAGCGGTCTAAAATCCGCAGCCCTTAATTATATCAATCAGCAGAAGATGAAAAAGCAGGAGATCCCCTTAGAGGATATGGCAGCAAGTTATCAACAGGCGATTATTGAAGTTTTGGTGGAAAAATCCATCCGTTGTGCAAAAGAGAAAAACATGGATAAAATTGTACTGGCGGGAGGCGTCGCGGCAAACAAAGGGCTTCGTGAGATGCTTAAAAGAAGAGGGGAAGAAGAGGGCATCAACGTGCAGTATCCGTCCCTAACCCTTTGTACCGACAACGCAGCGATGATCGGGAGCGTTGCATATTATCAATATCTCAAAGGAGAGACGTCTCCGCTCAATCTGAATGGAGTCCCTAATCTAAAAATAGCAAAATTAAAAATGGCAAAATAAAAATAGTAAAATAGTGCTAGTTTGCCTCTGAAAAAATTACGAAAAAAGTAATGGTTCAGAGGCTTTTTTAAATGATGCGAACACATTATGTAAACTGAATATGACAAAAAAAGAAAACCCACATTCGCTAACTTAAAATTTTTGTGGAAATTATAAACTTACTAAAAAAATAGATATTAACAAAGTGTGGAGTGTGAATTCTGTGGATACTGTGGATGAAATATGTATAACTCCTATATAGAGGATAGCAACTGTGGATAACCCTGTGCATAAAGCATGTTTTCTGTGGACAAGTGTGGATAAAGTGAATAAATGTGTGAACAAAAATGTCAAGACAAAAATTTGGATAATTATTTGTCATAAAAGTCGTTAACATAACAAACAACCCGGGGGAACATGCAACCAAAGAGCAACCACAACCACAACCAAAGGGGACGGAGGTGTTCGGTTGAGAAGCCTTCCGGCCAACCGTTTACCTCCGTCCCCTTTGGTTGCTTTGGTTGCTATTTTTTATTGATTTCTTCTTCGAGGGCTTCCCATTCCAGGTAAAGGGCCTCCAGGGCCGCTTCCCCTTCCTGCTTGTCTTTTTGGATTTTACGACTTTTTTCCGGATCGGAGTAGACTTCCTCTTTACACATTTCCTCCTCCAACTCCCGGAGGTAGGCTTCCTGGGCGGCGATGGCCTCTTCCGTCTCCTCGAAGGATTTTTTCAGCTTTTTTAAAGCCTTTTGCTGTTCCCGTTCCTTCTTTTGCAGTTGTTTTTTCTCGGTTTGGGTCCGGGGTTTATCCTCCAGCTCCATTTGGGCGTCTTCCAAGGCCCACTGTTCTTCCTTTTTCTTTTGCAGATAGTAATCATAATTTCCTAAATAGGTGATAACCCCGTCGGGGGACAGTTCCAGAATTTTTGTAGCCACACGGTTGATAAAGTACCGGTCATGGGAGATGAAAAACAGGGTGCCTAGGTAGTTTTTCAACGCCTCTTCCAGAACCTCCTTGGACTGAATGTCCAAGTGGTTGGTAGGCTCATCCAACATGATGAAATTGCTTTTTGACAGGATCAGCTTTAACAGGCTGACCCGGGCTTTTTCCCCGCCGCTGAGGACGGAAATCTCTTTGAATACGTCATCGCCGAAAAAGAGAAAGGAGCCGAGATAGGTTCGAACCTCGGTGTGGCTCAGCCTCGGATTTTCATCCCAGATCTCATCCATTACGGTTTTCGAGTGGTTTAAATTCTCCATCTCCTGATCATAGTAAGCTTTCATTACGTGATGGCCTTCTTTGATTTCGCCCCGGTCGTAGGATAGTTCTCCGAGGATCATTTTAAACAGCGTAGACTTTCCCACACCGTTGGGTCCGATCAGGGCAATTTTCTCCCCCCGATAGATATCAAAACTGACATTATCAAATAAGGCTTCCTCCTCAAAGGATTTGGCCAGATTCTTGGCAAACATCACATCATGCCCGCTTTCCAACTGAGGTTTAAAGCGGATATTAGCCTGTTTTCGACCGATCAGCGGCGCTGCTTCCTTGTCCATTTTCTCAAACTGTTTTTCCTTGCTCTTCGCCCGGTTCATCAGTTTTTCCGTACCGTGCTGGCGAAGGCGCCGGATTTTATCCTTTTCCTTCTCAATCTCCTTGGTATTTTCCAGATGCTTTTTCAACTGCTGCTGAAAGGCCTCCTGCTTTTTTTTCATAAAGGTGGAGTAGTTTCCGTTAAAAATATTTAATGTTTTGTTCTCCAGCTCAAAGGTTCTCGTAACAATCTGGTCTAAAAAGTACCGGTCATGGGAAATCAGCAGCATGGTGCCTTTATAGTTTCGAAGAAAACTCTCTAGCCACTGAATGGCGCCGATATCCAAATGGTTGGTAGGCTCATCCAACAGTAAAATATCCGGTGTTTTCAGGAGCAGTTTTCCCAGAGACAGTCGGGTCTTTTGTCCACCGCTTAGCTGATAGATCGGCTGGGTAAATTCTTCTTTACTAAAGCCTAAGCCCACAAGCACGCCTTTGGCTTCGCTTTTGTAGCTGTAGCCCCCCCGGGCATCAAACTCCTCCAAAAGGGCGGAGTACTGCTGCATCTTTTGCGCAAGCAACTCTGTGGTCCCTAAACCACTCTTCTCCGTAGAGTCATTCTCTGACCCTGAAGTGCTCATCCTTGCCTTGGAGTTGCTCTTTTCCTCTGTGGCATTTCCTATCGCATCGGTGTTATTCTTTCTCTCAGCAGTATTTCCTACCGCCCCGGACGCACCTCCAGCTTCGGCTGCATCCTCCTTACCTAAATCGGAAATCTCCACTTCCAAACTCCGAAGTCGTTCCTCCATAATTTCAAGATCTTTAAAAATCGTCAAAACCTCTTCCAATACCTGGTTTTCTTCGTTTAACAGATTGTCCTGTCGAAGATAACCCACGGTATGCTCCTTGGCTTTGAAAATATCTCCGCCGTCGGCGGGGATCTCCCCGGTTAAAATCCGAAACAGGGTGGATTTTCCCGTGCCGTTCAGGCCGATCAGTCCCACTTTTTCACCGTGGTTGATGCTAAATGAAATATCGCGTAAAATCTCATCAATCCCGAAGGTCTTCGAGATTTTGCTGCAGGATAATGCTATCATAAAAATTCGCTCCTTCTATCAAATTCAAACATAAAGGCCCTGAATCGTAAATGGGGTCCCAAATATTTTTTCTGCGGTTGGATCTTATTAATTTTGCTGTTGAATTCTTTCAATTTTGCTAATGAGTTATAGTGTTTCTGATATTCAATCCTATTATTTGCTACGAATTAATCGCGTAAACCTACATATATATAATCGGATTTAGGAATACACAAGAAAAAATCCTTCGAAAACCTAAAATTTCGAAAATAATCCCTAAAAAACCGATTTAAGCGTTGATTTTTTATCAATATTCTAGTACTATTCTATTATAACAAATAATTTCAACAATGATAGGATAGCTTTGCATTAAAAGACAGCTTCCTCTTTTTCAGAATAGTGAAACGAAAGAACAAATAATTAGAAATAGGAGTGATGAGCATGGCGAAGAACCGTAATATTTCCATGGCCGTAATTCGAAGACTGCCCAAGTATAACCGATGCTTAAAAGAGTTATTGGATAAGGAAATTTATCGAGTATCCTCGAAGGAATTAAGTGGTATTCTCGGATTTACCGCATCTCAAATTCGTCAGGATTTAAACAACTTTGGTGGATTTGGACAACAGGGATATGGCTATAATGTAGAGGAACTGTATCATGAGATTCAAAAGATTTTAGGACTGACCAAGGACTATAAGGCGGTAGTAGTAGGGGTAGGTAACTTAGGTCAAGCCATTGCCAACCATACCAATTTCGAAGAGCACGGGTTTAAAATCCTTGCCATGTTTGATATTAATCCTACACTGATCGGTCTTCAAATTCGAGGCACCCCGGTGCACGATATGAGAGAATTAGGAGACTATATTAAAGAGAACAATATTGAAATCGGAGTAATTACCACCCCGGTACAGGTAGCCCAAGGGGTAGCGGATGAACTGGTAGAGGCGGGAATTAAAGCCATTTGGAACTTCGCCCCGGTAGATCTTAAAGTACCGGATAATGTAGTGGTGGAAGATGTGCACTTAAACGAGAGTTTATTTATCATGTCTTACCTGATCAAGGAACAGGAACTGTTGAAATCCTTGGAAGATGAGGAAAATCAAAAGTAATCGACAACATCCGGGAACAGGAAGATCAACAGATGAAAGCGCCGGAATCAGCAGATTAGAACAATAAGAGCGATAAGAAGTATAAGTAGTATAAGTACTATAATTACTATAAGAAAAACACTTGGAGACAGTGCCCTTTCAGCGGAGAAATATCGGACTATCAATGATCCGATCCGTCCCACAAAGGCTGCTGTCTCTTTTTTAGCGCTTCGAGCGCACTATAAACGCACTGCAAATCCAATAAGCACGCACTTCAAACCGCACTATGAACGCAATATAACCGAACTGCGAATCCACTATGCACGCACCTCAAACACTATGAATGTACTATAGATCCACTATGAAAGCACTTCCCACGCATTGTGAACGCAGTTTGATTTGACTATGAACGCTCTATGGATGCATTATGAATGTATTTTGAATAAAGCATTCTAAACGCACTATAACCGCACGGCAAATCCACTAAGCACGCACTGTGAATCCATTATCTATAAACGCATAACGAACGCACTATGAACGCACTATAATAACATAATAACGCCTATAAAATCTGTTCACAAACTGAACAAAATGCTCAAAAAAAGACAGTAAAAAATTTTAAGTGTTATTGATAGTAAATTAACAAACTATGCGGTATAATAGGCCATAGGACAAAATAAGGAGGGATCAAAGTGAATTTTAATCTAACAAAAGAGCACAAAATGATACAAAAAACCTTTACACGTTTCACGAAGAATGAAGTGGAGCCCATCGCGGCGGAAGTCGATGAAATGGAGCGTTTCCCTAAGGAGACGGTGGAAAAAATGCAGCGCTTTGGCATGATGGGAATTGCAGTTCCTCAGGAATACGGAGGGGCCGGTGCCGATGAGTTATCCTATGTGATAGCTGTAGAAGAATTGTCAAAGGCCTGTGCAACAACCGGGGTAATTTTATCTGCCCATAGCTCCCTGGGATGCTGGCCGATTCAAAAGTTTGGTACGGAAGCTCAAAAAGAGAAGTATTTAGTACCCTTAGCCTCAGGGAAAAAACTGGGCGCTTTCGGACTGACTGAACCAAATGCAGGAACCGACGCCGCAGGTCAACAAACCAATGCGGTACTGGAAGGGGATCAATATCGAATCAACGGCACCAAAATCTTTATCACCAATGGTGGAGAAGCGGATACGTACATCATCTTCGGCATGACCGATACATCCAAAGGACTTAAAGGTATCTCCGCTTTTATCGTAGAGAGCGACACCCCCGGATTTACCATCGGGAAAAAAGAAAAGAAATTAGGGATCAAAGGATCCGCAACAACCGAGCTGATCTTTAAGGACATGATGATACCGAAGGAAAATCTGCTTGGAAAAGAAGGACAAGGCTTTAAGATCGCTATGCAAACCTTGGACGGTGGACGAATCGGAATCGCTGCACAGGCACTGGGAATCGCAGAAGGCGCCATGGAAAAAACTATTCAGTATGTAAAAGAGCGGGAGCAGTTCAACCGACCTATCGGAAAATTCCAGGGCCTACAGTTTATGATGGCGGACATGGAAACTCAGATTCAAGCAGCCAAACTTCTTGTATACCAGGCAGCGGTAGCAAAAGCGGAAGGCAGACCCTACGGAAAACTGGCCGCTATGGCAAAACTATTCGCCTCGGAAACCGCTATGGAAGTTACCACAAAAGCGGTACAGCTTCACGGTGGATACGGATATACGGCGGATTACCCAATCGAGCGAATGATGCGGGATGCAAAAATTACCGAGATCTATGAAGGAACCTCCGAGGTTCAAAAAATGGTAGTCGCAGCAGATATACTGCGATAGTAATTACAACAATGTTATGGCGTTAATCACTGTAATAATCACTGTATTAATTACTGTATTAATCACGGCATTGATTGCAGTATAAATTGCAGTATTAACCACAGTAATAATTGCGGCATTAATCGCAGTATGAATTACTGCAAAAACCTGCATTTAATCTATACAATTAAGCAACAAATACAATAAAAGGAGGGTCTGATATTGAAGATCATAGTATGTATTAAACAAGTACCGGATACCAATGAAGTAAGAATTGATCCTGTAAAAGGGACCTTAATACGGGAAGGGGTACCAAGTATTCTAAATCCCGATGATAAATCCGCCTTAGAGGAAGCCCTGCGGGTAAAGGACCAGCATCCTGATACCCACATTACGGTCATGACCATGGGTCCACCCCAAGCGGAGGAAGTATTAATCGAAGGACTGGCCATGGGTGCCGATGAAGGAATTTTACTTTCCGACCGGGCTTTTTCCGGAGCGGATACTTGGGCAACCTCCAACACCTTAGCGAAAGCCATCGAAAAAATCGGAAATTACGATATCATCTTTTGCGGTCGACAGGCCATTGATGGAGATACGGCCCAGGTTGGACCTCAAATCGGCGAGCGACTGGGAATCCCCCAAGTAAGTTATGTAGAGAAGTTTTTCATAGAAGAGGGAAGCATTCGGGTACACCGGGCCTTAGAGGACGGTTATGAAGTCATCGAAGGGAAGAGTCCTATTCTTCTTACCACAATCAAAGAGCTAAACGAGCCGAGATATCCTTCCATTCCCGGAATTATCAAAGCCTACCGGGAAGATCGAATCAAGGTTTGGACCTATAACGAGCTGGATATTCCTTCCACGGATATCGGTCTTGACGGATCTCCCACCCAGGTGAAGCGATCCTTTACACCGGAGCCTAAGGGCAAAGGGGAGATGTTAGAGGGAAGTGTAAACGAGAAGGTTGAAAGCTTAGTAAAAAAACTACAGGAAAAAAATCTGATATAAGGAGGGATCATCATGGGTATTAAAATACTGCAAGAAGAATGTGTAGGTTGTACACTGTGTGTGGGGGCCTGTCCCTTTGACGCAATTGATATGATTGATAATGTAGCGGTGATGAACGAAAACTGTACGAACTGTGGCGCCTGTGTGGATGCTTGTAATTTCAACGCAATCATCAAGGAAGAATCACAAATGAAAAAAATGGATATTAGTAATTACAAAGGCGTTTGGGTATTTGCCGAGCAACGGGACGGCGAGCTGATGGATGTTGCCGTTGAGCTAATGGGAGAAGGAAGAAAACTGGCGGAAGAAGTGGGCTGTGAACTAAGCGCCGTACTTCTAGGGGATAATGTACGGAATTTATCCGACGAGCTATTCGCCTTCGGTGCAGATAAAGTGTATTTATCGGAAAATGAAAACTTAAAACAATATACTACTGACGGATATACAAAGGTACTATCCCAGATGGTAGACGAATACAAACCGGAAATTGTATTGTTCGGAGCCACCCACATCGGACGGGACTTAGCACCACGGGTTGCGGCACGAGTTGATACGGGTCTTACGGCAGATTGTACGAAACTGGAGATCGATCCGGAAGAAAAAGGCCTGATGCAAACACGACCGGCTTTCGGCGGAAACATTATGGCAACGATCATCTGTCCGAAGCACCGACCGCAAATGGCTACGGTACGACCGGGAGTTATGGAAAAAGCCGAGCGAAGAGATAAGCGGGAAGATCAGGAACTGATTGAATTTAAAAATGACGTAGTAGCGGAGGATATTCGCATCAAAATCCTGGATGTGGTGAAAGCCGGAAAGGCCAGTGTAAATCTTGCCGATAGCGAAGTCATCGTATCAGGTGGAAGAGGACTGGATAAAAAAGAAGGTTTTGAACTGTTAGAAAAGCTTGCGGAAAAACTGGGCGGCGTAGTAGGCGCTTCACGAGCCGCAGTAGACGCCGAGTGGATCGACCACGACCACCAGGTAGGTCAAACCGGAAAAACCGTACGGCCGGAACTCTACATCGCCTGCGGAATCTCGGGAGCCATCCAGCACATCGCCGGAATGCAAAGCGCAAAAACCATTGTGGCCATCAACAAAAACCCCGATGCCCCCATCTTTAAAGTAGCGGACATCGGCATCGTAGGCGACGTATACGAAGTGCTTCCAAAACTCATCGAAGCCCTGGAATAACTAACAACCAAAGGGCCACCAAGGGGGACGGAGGTAATTGGTTGCAACAAACCAAAGCGGACGGTAGCTTGTCATTTCAATGACATTACCGTCCGCTTTTTTTCAATCCTCGCTTAGTCATTGACAATCATTCTCGAAAAAGGTATATTAAAAAAGAAAAGTGGGTATGGGTTAATGAGAGGAGATAGGTGATCCTATGCGAAACTACTACCGGGAAATCAATGAATATCTAAAACGATTGATTCATTATATCGTCTCTTCGGAAAAAAAGAGTCGGAAAAACGGGAATCTTCCCCTGACCTTATCGGAGATACTGGTCTTAAGAGAATTAGGGCGCAACGGGGCAAAAAAGATTTACGAGATGATGGATACCCTGGAGTTTGATCGAAACACGCTGGTGACCATTACAAAAAAACTTGCGGTGGAGGGTTATATAGAAAAAGAGACGGCCTCCGACGATAAACGTTCTGCGGAGCTTAAATTAACGGAGCAGGGGAAGCTTTTATATGAAAAGGTGGAGGAAAAAGAGAAAAAACTGATATCCAATATTTTGGATGATTTTACGGTAAATGAGGAAATCGCTATCTTAAAATTCCTCGTAAAGCTGGAACTTCTCAGCCGGGGAAAATTGCCGGAGGATAAAAAAGAAAAGGCAAAGGTGACGAATGAAGAGAGTAAATAAAAGGTAGTTTGTAGTATTTAGCAAATAGCAAAGCGTGATTTCCGAAAAGGAATTGAAAATAGTGAAAACCCCCGGTATTCCAAAGAATATCCGGGGGTTTTCGGTTATGGGCGTTGTGTCAAAGCTTAACTGTATATAAGTGCTTAGTATGTCGTGGTTAAATTATACTTGTTGAGGAGAGTCTACTGGGCAAACGTTGGCACATGCGCCACAGTCGATACATCCTTCTTCATCGATTACATAAATGTCATCTCCTTGAGAGATTACACCTACCGGACATTCCGGTTCACAAGCTCCACAGCTGATACATGAATCATCAATTCTATAAGCCATTTTAAATTCCTCCTTATTTAAAAAGTTGATTACTTCTAGATTATAACAAGGAAAAAAGCCTTAAGGCAACAAGAAAACAATAAAAATTCGCGGAACCGGACTATTTATAATGAGAATCATTATATTTGCAACGAGAGGAGGACAGGGGGACGTATCTTTTGTCCTCCCAGGAAGAGGACAAAAG
>Ga0194138_10001270_pt1 | contig 12103 bp, 15 predicted proteins | sample TARM_MetaG_T2_14_FD_134022 | JGI IMG/M metagenome (GOLD analysis project Ga0194138, IMG submission 134022) | Freshwater microbial communities from Pennsylvania, USA, analyzing microbe dynamics in response to fracking - TARM_MetaG_T2_14 (version 2) | ecosystem: Environmental > Aquatic >...
GCAAGCCCGCCGCCTGGCAGCCCGAGCAAGTCAGTGCGCCAGCAATCCCGGGGCTGCCCAAGGAGGCCCGGCAGCCGGACATCCTGCCATGGTGCTCGCCGACCTGCTCAGCCGGGCTGACGAGAGAGCGGGTGAGCTGGCAGCAGCGTATGACCGAGCTCGAGCGTCAGGATTGGCCTGTGAAAGAGCCTATCTCTCATTGACTCAACCCCGTTAACCCAACTACCGCAATACCCCACCCCCCAGGTCAAAGGTGCAGCGCTTTGACGTTGCCCCCGCCTCGTTGCTTGATACTGGCAACATGCGCAGACATTGATTTACCTTGCCGCCCAATGCTAGCGCCCTGCAGCGATGCCCATAGCAGCAGCGGGCGGCCCTTATTGTGGAGTGACCATGCCGCCAAGACGGATGAAGCCATGCCGCCATCCTGGCGGTTGCAGTGCTCTGACCAATGACAAGTCCGGCTTGTGCGAGGCTCACCGCGTTTCTGGATGGGAGCGATATCAGGCTGGGTTGTCCAGGCATCAGCGCGGGTATGGTTCGGCATGGGATAAGCTGCGGGAAACTATCTTGCAGCGTGATGGATACCTTTGCCTGACCTGCTTGGGCGAGGGGACATACACCCCCGCGAACATTGTTGACCATGTGGTGCCAAAGGCGCACGGCGGCACGGATGACCCGAGCAACTTGGCGTCCATTTGTACCGCTCACCACAAGGTTAAGACCGCGAACGAGCGGCTGAACCGGCGGTGAACTGGCGGTGAACTGGCGTGAAACTGAACGCCAACCCAGAAAACAGCCCTCCCCAGGCACCCTTTCGGCGAGATCCTCAAGAGATCCAAAAAGGCCGCCGAGATCCAGTCGCGGCGCGGGTCAGGCGGGGCGGGGGTGGTCAAATCCCTACCGCCTCAAGCCCCTTAGTACCGCCGCCTAGAGTTTTTCACGCGAGCGAGAAATAAGGAAAATTTCCTGAAATTGCGTTATGTAACGCTGAAACTCGGGCACGTTGGAAGGGATAACGCTACGGAGTTCGGATAATGACAAGAGCCGCTGGAGGTGGCCGCAAGTCTGGCGGCGATCTGCCTGCTGCGCCATCCAATCAAGTCATCAAGCGGGCGCCGCCCGCTCCTCCTGAGTTGCATTATGCCGAGGCGCGTTTGCTTTGGCGTAGCACGGTAAAGATTCTGATCGGACGCCAGCAGCTCACAGAAGATCACCTGCCGCTGGTACTGGCTTACTGCAACTCGTTTGGTCTGTATCTCAAGGCCGAGAAGATGGTGCTGGATGACGGCATCACCTCGGCCACCGCCGAGGGCATCAAGAAACATCCCGCCGTTGCTGTCCGTCAGGATGCGATCTCCTCCATGGTCAGGATCGGCTCACTGCTCGGCCTTGACCCTACCAGCTATCGCCGCCTGATGGGCGGAGGTGGCGGGACTGGCCCTGATGGCGGAAATGAGTTCGAGGATTTCTGATGGCCAAGAACCCGAACGTCAACGCCGCGAACAAGTACGCCCGTGACGTGGTATCGGGTCGGGTCATCGCCTGCAAGTATGTTCAGCAGGCCTGTCAGCGCCACCTGGATGATCTGGAGAAGTCCAAAGACAAGGACTACCCCTACCGGTTCGATGCCGCCAAGGCAGAGCGGGCCTGCAGGTTCCAGCAACTGCTGCCGCACACAAAGGGCAAATGGCGGCGCCTGCCGCTGGAGCAGCGGCGGATAAAGTACGAACCGTGGCAGCAGTTCTTTCATGCGTGTATGTACGGCTGGGTTCGCAAGAAGGACGGTCTACGCCGGTTCCGGCGGGTAGCACTGTTCGTGCCGCGCAAGAATGGCAAATCCATCGTGGCGGCGGGCAATGGCATCTACATGTTTGCGGCGGACGATGAGCCAGGCGCGGAGGTGTACTGCGGTGCCACCACGGAAAAACAGGCGTGGGAAGTGTTCAAGCCCGCGATGCAGATCGTGGCCCAGTTGCCCAACCTGCGCCGCACGTTTGGCATTCAGGTCTGCGCCAAGAAGATGCTGCGGCAGGATGGCTCGGTGTTTGAGCCGGTGATCGGCAATCCGGGTGATGGCTCAAGCCCGCACATGGCGATAGTCGATGAGTACCACGAACACGACACGCCCGATCTGTACGACACCATGGAGACCGGCCAGGGGGCGCGAGAGCAGCCCATGATGCTGGTGATCAGCACGGCAGGAGTTAACCCGGCTGGCCCATGCAAACAGTTCTGGGATGAGTGCGTCAGAATGCTCAGTGGTGCCGAGCCGGACGAAGAGCTGTTCGCCCTGATCTACACCATTGACGATGACGACGACATCTTTGACCCAGCCAGCCTGCGCAAGGCAAACCCCAATTACGGGGTCTCGGTGTTTGAGGATTACCTGCTTGCCCAACTGATGAGGGCCAAGCGCAATGCGCGGCACCTCACCAAGTACCTGATCAAGCACCTCAACAAATGGACGACCGCCAGCTCCACCTTCTTCAACTACGACCATTGGCGCAGCGCTGCCGATGCGAGCTTGAAGATTGAGGACTTTATCGGTTGCCCCTGCTGGTTCGCGCTCGACCTTGCCAGCAAGCTGGACGTCTGCTCACTGGCGATCTGCTTTGCTCGCTATGAGGCGGATGGCCTGCTGCATTACTACCTGTTCACCCGCCACTGGCTGCCGGAGGACACCACCAACGACCCGGACAACCGCAACCTGGACAAGTACCAGCAGTGGATCTCTACGGTCTGGCCCAACTCTGGCGGCATGGCACTGACGCCCACGGATGGGGCGGAGATTGATTTCGGCGAGATAGGCGAAGAGGTGGCGGCCCTGGCCAGCACCTACTCACCCCGCGAGATCCCGCACGACCCATGGAACAGTGCCCAGCTGGCCCAACAGCTGGCAACCGCTGGCTGGTTGCCTGTGGCTATCCCGCAAACCACGGCGCACCTGTCGCCGCCGATGAAGGAGATGGAGTCTGCACTGGCCGCTGGCCGCCTGCACCATGACGATAACCCGGTGATGAACTGGATGATCGGCAACGTGACGGCGCGTGAGGATGCCAACGAGAACGTGTTCCCTCGCAAGGAGGGCAAGGACAACAAAATAGACGGTGCGATGGCGGCCATCATGGCAATCGGCCGCGCCATGCTCAACAAGGGCGCATTCAGCAGCCCCTACTCGGAAGATGATTATGACCCAACGGACGCGGTACTTGATTGATGCGGCCCTGCTGCTCGGCGTCCTGCTGATGAGCGGTGGCACTTACCTGATGTATGGCTTAGGCCCTGCCTTGCTGCTGGCTGGCGGTCTGCTGGTCGGTCTGGTTTTGCTGACTGTCTTGGTAATGGTCAAGCTCAAGCAACAAGGGGGCCGAGATGTTCAGTCTGCTGTTCGGGGCTGATGCCCGCAGTGAAACCATCAGCTCATCTGATCCTGGTCTCGCTGAATGGTTTGGCCTTGGTGCCGCGACAGAGAGCGGCGTCTCGGTGACGCCTGCCAGCTCGATGAGGCTGGCAGCGGTGTATTCCTGTATTCACCGGCTGGCCAGCGCGATGGCCCAGATGCCCATCCATGTACTGCGCAAGGAAGGGGGGAATGTTGTCCCTGGCAATGACCACCCTGCCCATTACCTGCTGTCTGCCTCGCCCAATATGTTCCAGAGCAGCTATGACTGGCGGGAGCAGTCGCAGCAAACGGTGTTGGCACATGGCAACGCCGTGACGCGGCTAATCAGGGATCGCCGAACGGGGCAGCTGACCGAGTTGGTGCTGTTTGAACCAGAGCATATCGGCAAGCCGCAGCGCGGCCAGTCCGGTTGGTACTACCCAGCATACGATGATCAGGAGCATCGCTGGTTTGCCCTGCCCATCTATGACGCAGTGCACATCAAGGGCTTTGGTGCCGACAAGCTGTGGGGCGCCAGCCCTATCCGCTATCACGCCGAGACCATCGGCCTGGGGCTGGCCACCAAGAAATATGGCTCCCAGTTCTTTGGCGGCGGCGGTCGCCCATCCGGCATCCTGATCGACAAGACGCCGAACATGGCGGCAGAACAAGGCAAGCAACATCGCGCCAACCTGAAAAGCTCATGGCGTGAAGGGGGTATCGGCAAGGGCAGCGGGCGCACCGCCTTGCTGACCGGTGATCTGGATTACAAGGCGATCACCATCCCGCCGGAAGAGGCACAGTTTCTCGAAACGCAGAAGATGAACCGCAGCGAGGTAGCGGGGATCTACAACGTGCCTAGCTACATGATCAACGACCTGGACAGGGCCACCTTCTCCAACATCAGCGAGCAGGCGATCCACTTCGTCAGGCAATGCTTGATGCCATGGATTGTGCGCTGGGAGCAGGAGATCAACCGCAAGGTGTTCACCGAGGCCGAGCTGCGGGCCGGTTACTACGTCAAGTTCAACCTGGCGGGCCTGCTGCGCGGCACCGCCAAAGAGCGGGCCGAGTTCTACCACTACGCCATCACCGATGGCTGGATGAGCCGCAATGAGGTGCGCGTGCTGGAAGATATGAACCGGGTCGATGGGCTCGACAACTTCCTGATCTCGGTCAACGCCGCCAGCCAGCAGGACAACAAACAACAAGAAGATGAGGTGACCAATGCCGAATGATAGCGAACGCCGCTTCTTTCGCTGTGAAGTGCGAGCCGATCCCGCCGCTGACGGGCAAGGCCCGAAGATTATCGGGTATGGTGCGGTGTTTAACCGCTTGAGTGAAAACCTCGGCGGCTTTCGTGAAATCATCAAGCCTGGCGCCTTCGATGGGGTGATGCAGGACGATGTGCGCGGGCTGTTCAACCATGACCGAAACTTTGTTCTTGGCCGTACCAAGAGCGGCACCTTGCACCTGTCGATAGATGATGAGGGGTTGCGTTACGAGATTGACGCCCCATCGACCCAGACGGTGCAAGATCTGGTGTTGGCCCCCATGCTGCGCGGTGACATCGATGCCAGCTCATTCCAGTTCAAAGTGGCCCACGATGGCGAGCGCTGGTTTTACGATGACGATGGGTTACTGACGCGGGAGATCACCAAGTTCGCCCGCCTCTACGATGTGGGGCCGGTGGCCTTCCCTGCCTACCCTGACGCAACTGCTGCCTCCCGCTCCATGCAGGAGTTCAAGAATAAAGAGAGCCGAGCCCAGGAAGATGAGGCCCGCGAGCGGCGCGAACGACATTTACAACTGATTGGCGCCTGATGGTGCTGTGAAACCTGACCCGCTTCGGCGGGTTTTTTATTGCCATAACGGAGCGTATGCCCATGAAATTGCACGAACTGAAGCAGAAGCGCAGCACCATCGCCGGTCAGATGCGCAAGCTGAACGATGACTACAGCGAGAAGCGCTGGGATGAGCCCGCCACCAAGCAGTGGGGTGACGCGCTCAAAGAGCTGGACGAGCTGGACGCCCAGATCGCCCGCGAAGAGCGCCTGCTCAGCCTGGACTCTGACAACGTCAACAACGAGCCCGAGCGCCGCACTGGGATTGACCTCGACACCAGTGTCACCGAAGCGCGCCAGATGAAGGTGCTGGAAACCGTGTTGCGCGGTGGCTACCCGGCACTCTCCAGCGAGGAGCGTGCGCTGTTCAAGGAAATGCGAGCCCAGGCGACCAACGTGGACTCCAAGGGCGGCTTTACCGTCCCCACCGAATTCCGCAACCGCGTTGTGGAAACCATGAAAGCTTTCGGCGGTGTGGCCAATATCTCCACCGTGTTCGAGACCGATGGCGGATCGCCCATTACCTGGGTGACCACTGATGGCACTGCGGATGAAGGCGTCATGATCGGTGAAACCGAAGAGGGTGGCGATAAGGACATGGACTTTGGCCAGATTGCCATCGGTGCCAAGAAGATGACCTCCAAGACCATCAAGATCAGTGACGAGTTGCTGCAAGATAGCGGCGTGGATGTCATTGGCCTGATCGCCCGCCGCATCGGATCTCGCCTCGGCCGAGGTGAAGCAAAGCAACTGCTGAACGGTGACGGCCAGGGCAACAACATCAAGGGTCTGACCATGCAGCTGACCGGTGGTGTGACTTCTGCGGTGGCGGGCTCCATTGCCCACGGTGATCTGCTCAAGCTCAAACACTCGGTGGATCCGGCCTATCGCGCAGGCAACACCCGCTGGGTGTTCAACGACAACACCCTGCTCGGCTTCAAGGAACTCAAGGACGGTAATGGCCGCCCGCTGTGGCTGCCGGATGTGTCCGGTGTTGCCCCGGCGACCATTGACGGCGATCAGTACCAGATCGACCAGGGCATGCCGGATGTGGCCGCTGGCAAGAAAGCGGTGCTCTATGGCGATTTCAGCTACTTCCAGATCCGCCGCGTCAAAGGGATGGCCCTGCGCCGTCTGGACGAGAAGTATGCCGAGGCCGGTCTGGTCGGCTTCCTGATGTTCCACCGCTTCGATGCGCTGCTGGAAGATACCGCAGCCGTCAAGGCGCTGACCCTCAAGGCTGCTTAATCAACCAAGCCGGGGGCCATGCCCCCGGCTGAATGGAGAGACCCCATGCACGTAATTTTGCTCACCTCGCTGTGTGGTGAAAAGCGGGGCAACATAGGCGATAAACTGCCGGTTGCCAGCCAGGAAGAGGCAGACGAACTGGTCAGGATCGGGATCGCTCGTTATGACACCGAGGCCGAACTCAAGCGCCAGCTGGCTGAGTATCAGGCCCGCGAACAGCAGCAAGCCCAAGCCGCCGCGCTGGCAGAAGAGCAGGCCCGGGCTGCTGAAGAGAGCGCCAAGGCGGGAGCGACCGAAGAGGAACCGAAGGGTAAACAGGTCAAGGCCAAAACCGATAAGGCGTAATCAGATGGCACTGCTCAACATCTCGCTGTTGAAAAAACAGCTTCGCCTCGATGCAGGCATGACGGATGAAGACGAGCTGCTGGAGTTGTACCTGGGGGCCGCCGAAGTGGCGGCTTCCAACTACATGGGCCGCAAGATCTACGACAGCGATGAGGAAATCCCCGATACCGATCACTATGGTATCAGCGTGAAGAACCCGGCTGTCACCCTGGCGGTTCTTATGTCGGCGGCGCAGTTCTACGAGAACCGCGAGCCCATCATCACTGGCACTATCGTGGCAGAGCTGCCGCTGGCTTACTCCCATGCGCTTGGCCCCTACCGGATCTTGTTCCCCGAGTTGTCGCCGGATCCGTGATGGCTGGATCAGGGGCCTGATCGGATATACCCTACCGGGATTGATACGGGAGGGACAATGGCGCTTATCGAGTGTGGCGAATGTACCGGCAAGGTGTCTGACAAGGCGGCCAGTTGCCCGCATTGTGGGTCGCCGGTCATGCAGTTGGCTGATGTGGTGGACACCGGTGATCGGCTGACGACCACACAGCAGACATCCAAGCAGCTGAAGGAGCAGGTTCTGTGGGCTTATCTGTTGATGGCCATGGGCTTGGCAATGACAGTTTTTACACCGCTTTGGCTCAATGCCAAGGGGAGTGACTGGACACTCTCAAGTCTGGGGTACGGTGGGGCTGTGCTGCTGCTCGGTGTGGCGTGGCAGATAGTCAACAAGGTTAGGATATGGTGGCACCACAGTTGACCGGTCACCAAAACAAACCCCGCTTCGGCGGGGTTTTTTATTGGAGGTTTCTATGGCAGCCGGTGAGTACCGAGATCAGATCCGCATTCTGACCAAGGCGTCAGGGCAAGATGCTGCTGGCCAGCCGCTGGCGCAGTGGCAAGAGTCGAGCCCTATCTGGGCAGATGTCCGAATGATTGGTGGCCGTGAACAGTTGAGGGCTGGCAAAGAGGTCGCTGCAGGGCAGTACACCATCAAGCTGAGATACCGCTCCGGCGTGACCGCCGCCAACCGGGTTTTCCTGGTGCGCGATGATCTCACCGTCAATATCAAACTGGTTCAGCCAGATGCCAAGCGCAGCACGCTGATCCTCTTCTGTGAGGTTGACCAATGATCAGCACCATCGACCTGGACGGGTTTTCTGATCTGGAGCAGCAGCTGGCGTCCCTCGATCTGGTCACCCAGAAGAAGGTCTTGCGCGAGGTGATGCGAGAATCAGCCCAGCCGGTGCTGGCCCGTACTCGATCCCTCTATGAGCAGAAGTGGAACCACGACACCGGCCTGTTGGGTGAGTCCATCAAGCTGCGCGTCTCCATTCCCAGGAACCCCCGGTTTGCTGATGTCGTTGCCTCTGTCGGTGTGTTCAAGTCCTACAAGGTACAACAGGCGGCAGGTAAATACGTGGAGGCGCCGGTCTATGCGTACTGGCTGGAGCATGGAACCCGCGAGCACAGTCTTGCCAGTGGGGCCAGCCTCAAGAGCCACAAGGATACCGAGCGCGCCAACAAGCGAGCACACCTGCGCCGCAGTCGCCCAGGGCAAGAGAGCTTGATCCACCCCGGCATCCCTGCTGGCCCATTCTTGCGCCCCGGTCTCGATGAGAACGTGGAGAAGGTGCTGGACGTACAGAAAGATCACCTGGGCGCAGCCATCGACAAGGCAATCAGATGATAAAGCGAGCCGCTATTTTTGAGCTGATAAAGGCCGCCAGCCAGGTGCCTGTTTATCCCGACTTCATACCGCAAGAAGAGTCTATTCCTGCAATCGCCTACAGCCTGGTCAGCTCTCCTGACGGCCTGCGACCCCTTGAGGGTGGGGTGAGTCTCCAGCAGCATTTTTGGCAGTTGGAGATATTGGCCGCCACTCGCCTGGAGGGGGACGCCATCGGCGAGCGTCTGCGCCAGCTTGATGGCAGGCAAACAGACGACTTCCAATGCATCGCCGTGTCCGAGCCGCGAGACTCACCCAGTTCGCTGGACACGACAACCAAGCAATCCATCATCGAAATCCAAACGACAAACAGAAGGAATGCGTTATGACCGCAGCGACCCGCTTTCAGTACACCCCCCAAGATGCGATCTTGGCTGCTGGGACTCAAACCAAGTTCAAGACCAAGGACGATGCTGATTTCACCCCCCTCCCTGGGATGTTGGCCATTGGCCAAGTCGGCGAGAAAAATCCAGTGATGGATCAAACCACGCTGGAAGACACAGCCAAGCGCTCCATGGCCGGGATGTTTGATGGCCCCGAGAAAGAATTCAAGTGCATGTCTTACTCGACCGATGCGGGCCAGCAGTTGTTTATTGCGGCGGCTCAGACCACCAAGACCGTCATCGTTCAACACATCTGGCCCGATAATGTGACAGCCGAATACGAGGTGGTGTTGCTGGGTTATTTGCGTAATGAAACCCAGGGTGACAAGGCCATTGATTTCGTGGTGCCGTGCAAACAGAACGGCAAGACCAAGTGGGGCAAAGTGGGGGTAGGCGCATAATGGCAACCAAGAAAAAAACGGCCCTGACGGCGGCCTCTCTGCTCCAAAAAATGACTTTCCGTCATGAGCGTGTCCAGGTTCCCGAACTGGGGGATGATGCTGAAATCATCGTGCGTGAAATGTCGGTCAACAAGTTGCTGGAATACCAGGTAACCAACTTCAACCAGGTAACTGGTCAGCCGCTGGCAGAGCATCCGTTCCAGTGGATGATGTCCCTGTTGGTCTGCTGCATGGTCGATGAAGATGGAAACTCTATTGCCACTCAAGACGATGTGCCCGCCCTGATGGCGCACCTCCCCATGTCAGTGGTGGATCGTTTGACGGAGGTAGCCAAGCGCCTCAACCGGATGGAAGAACGGGCGCTGGCCGCTGAAAAAAACGATAAGGGTCAGCCAGACCAAGCAGCTGGTGATCAGGTTAGCGATCGATCTGCATAAGACGATCACCGAAATCGAGGCGCTGCCCGTTTCGGAATTGACCACCTGGCTGGCCCATTACTCGCTCGAATATGAGCGCCTGCATCCTCCCCTCCCTGATCCAGAAAAAATCACCCCGGAAGAGTCTCAGCTGTCGCTGAGAGCCGTCCTGCTTTAACCACATCAGAGGATAACCTATGGCCGTATTGCGCAGCCTGGTCACTACGCTTGGCCTGAATGCGGCCCAGTTCCGGGAGGAGCTGGCCCGTTCCCGCAAAGACTTCACCACCTTTGGTGGTCATGTCGTCAACACCGGAAAAGTGGTGGCCGGCGGTGTGCGGACGCTGGTCACCGAGGTGTTTTCACTGCGCAGCGCCCTGATCGCCCTGGGCTCAGGCGCGGCGCTCGCCGGTATCAAGGCGGCTTATGACAACATTGACAAGACGGCCAACCTTGGCCGAAACATAGGCATTGCCGCGCAGCAGTGGCACGCCTACGCCCAGGCAGCGGAATGGGCTGGCACCAACGGGGAGCGCCTGTCGGATGTCGTCAAGGACTTGAACGTTCGGATCTCCGATGCGGCCAAGACCGGCGGCGGGCCCTTGGTGGACTTCTTCAAGCAGATTGGACAGTCTGCCCAGGACTGGGCGGCAATGTCGCCCGATCAGCAACTGCGCGCCTTCTCCGCCGAGCTGCAAAAGATGAGTGCAGCCGATGCCCGTTTTTGGCTCGATGAGCTGAATGATGCGGCGGCAGAGTTGTTCGATACCCTCTACACCAACAAAGGCGAGCTGTTCCGTTTTGCCGACGAGATCGACGGCATGGGCATGGCGTTATCCGGCGGCCAATTCGCTGCCGTGCGTGAAGCCCGTCTCGAGATCCAGCGCCTGATGTCCGTCATGGGAGCGCTGTGGGAGCAGGTCAAGGCCAGCATGGCCCCAGCCATCTCCGAAGGCTCGCGCCTGATGCGTCAGTGGATTGTCGATGCTGCCGATGCCAAAGGCGGTTTCGCTGAGCTTGGCAAGGGGATGGCGCTCTATGTGATCGAAGGGGTGCGGTCTGCCTCTCTCGCACTGGAGCAGTTCATCCGAACCATCGACACCACACTTGAGAAAGCCTCCCTGGTATTCAACATCGGCGCCGACCAGGAAACCCGAAACGGCTACCTGAAAGCTGCTGCCGCCTACTCTGCTGCCAGAATGGATTACAACGAGGCGCTGAGAGATTACCAGGATGCGGGCGAGCCTGATGCCATGCTCGGGCAGCTCGATGCGCTGGGAACCGCTATGCAGCTCGCCAAGGGCGATATGGAAGCGTTCCTGTCCCAGTCCAGCGCTGACGGCTGGGCCTCATATTTCCAGAACTTGGACACCCTGAAAAAGTCTATCCAGTCCGCTGTGACCAGTGGCGGTGATAGCCTGCCGCCTTTGCCTGCCCCTGGTGGGGAGGGGCGCGGCGTTGCCGTGATCCCCGGTGCCATGAAAGCGCCGAAAGCCCCGAAGAAGCCCAAAGCCGTCAACTATGCGGCGGTGGATTCATTCAGGGTTGAAAACAAGGCCATTGCCGCCGAGCTGGACAAGCGTCAGCAACTGCTGGCCAACAGCAACCAAGCGATGGAAGGGATCGACAGGGATTTCTACGACGCCCGCAACGTGGCCCGTATCGAGCAGTATGGCGCCTCTGTCATCGAGGAGCAGAGCCGTTGGCAACAAGCCCAGCAGCGCCTCCAGCAGCAGTATTCGCAAGCCTATGATGCAGCGTCCGCTAACCACGACCTGCAATTCCAGATCCAGATGGAGTACCACGCAAGCCGGGAAATGCTGGAGCAGGATCACCAGTCCCGCTTGCTGCAGATCGAAAACGACCGGGTCAACAAACAGCGGGAATACCAGTCGGCAGTATCTGCCGAACTGCTGAGTTTTACCCAGCAGTCCATGAGCATCACCACCTCTGCCTTGCAGCAGGCGGGCATGGAGCACAGCGGCATCTATAAAGCCCTGTTTGCCATGCAAAAGGCTGCCGCCATCCCCTCCATCATCGTGTCAACGGAAGAGGCCGCCGCCAAGGCATTGGCCGCCTTCCCGCCTCCTTACTCCATTGGTCTGTCCAACAGCGTCAGGATGATGGGCTATGCGTCGGCGGGCATGGTGGCCGGTCAGGCGATTGCCGGTTTGTTTGATAAGGGCGGGCACATTCCGGCCAACCAGTTCGGCATTGTGTCAGAGCTGGGGGATGAGTTTGTGAATGGCACCTTGATAAAAGGCCCCGCCAATGTGACCAGTCGCCGCGACTCGGAAGCGATTCTGGCGCGGGCAGCGGGCAAGGGCGGTGATGGTAGTGACGGGGTCACCATTATCC
>Ga0194138_10001272_pt1 | contig 12085 bp, 18 predicted proteins | sample TARM_MetaG_T2_14_FD_134022 | JGI IMG/M metagenome (GOLD analysis project Ga0194138, IMG submission 134022) | Freshwater microbial communities from Pennsylvania, USA, analyzing microbe dynamics in response to fracking - TARM_MetaG_T2_14 (version 2) | ecosystem: Environmental > Aquatic >...
GTGATGTCTTGCACTGGTTCTCCTTGGTCGGGGCGGAGGGATTCGAACCCCCGGCATCCTGCTCCCAACGCAGGCGCGCTACCTGACTGCGCCACGCCCCGGTTGTTATCTATCCCGCCATCCTCAACACTTCGAGTTCCCGCACCTCGACCAGGACATGCCCGCCCTTGACCACGGGCCCGCGCACAATGCGTAGATCATCAATCTGGGAGTCATCACCCCAAATCCCGGCGTGAGTCAGCGCATCGAGCAGCCCCTTGTTGAAGTTGTCCAGGTCACGCTTACGGCGGTCCGGCGGGTACAGAGTCACGGTCACGGACAGCCGCCCGCCCAGGAGCGTGTTGGTCAGGTGGCTCACGCAGCATTCGCCCACAACCGCGTCCCGGTACTCACGGCCCCGCTTGCTGACCAGAGTGCGCACACCCCGGCCCATGCGGATGGACCGGTAGTACTGGTTCGTGCTCGGCGGGAACGGCAGCTTGATTACAATCGCCAAATTTCCGTTTTGAGACATTTTCTAGACTCCTTGGCTACAACGATGCGTTTTCGTCGCGAAAGTCATTCCTGGCGCGAGTGAGGCGGCGAATACGGCTATGTCAGCCTACGCGCCGTACCCCTTCCTCCGCCAATAGGCGCGGACCTGTTCTATCCAGGGGCACTCGGCCATGTACCGGATCTTGCCCGGCTTGACCCCGCATTGCCGCCCCCAACACTGTGCCCCGAAGCACAGTCCCTCACCGGGGGCCAGGCACGGCAGCCGGTCGCGGTACTCTTTCGTGTCGCATGGCTTGGTCATAGGTTCGACATTCTCCATCGCAGACCGTCGAGCTTCCAGATCCTGCCGCAGATCATGCACTCTGACCGCTCGTCCGGGACGCACTCCACCTTGTCGACGAACATTTCCGCGCAGCACAGTGGGACGTTGCTGTCCTCGGCCTCGATCTGGGTGTCGAGCATGCGGACGGTCCCTCCGGTGTACGGCGCTTGTTTCTCCTTCGGAGTTACCTCGGAAGATGTTCCCATTTGGGGCAGCCCGCTAGCTAGTTCGTTTGCTCTTTTGCTCATGTCTCGTCTCCTTTACGCGTATTGGTCGGGTTGTTTATCCAAGCGGGCACATCATGGACGGGGTGACCTGTTGGTTCACAGGCAGCTTATACGGCCATTCTAGGCTGCCAGTTAAATACGTTGGCTTATAGTGCTTGTTTGCCCTTCCCTCCCGCAGCTTTGCAGAGCATGAGTAGCTGCACGTAGTAGCTTTACCGGAGTTCACCAACTTCCCACAGATTATACACAATCTATTTGCCCCCTTGGCTTTTTTAAGAGCGCTCTTACGATGTATTTCTGTTTGCCTCCTGGCGGAACATCCGTTGTCTCCGTCACCAGGCTGGCAATAACGTATTTTTTTGCTCCCATGATGGCTAATGTCTCTACCGCAAAATTCGCAAAATTTCATTCCTTGTTCTCCCTTGGCTCTCCATTCACGCCCCACAGTTCATCGACTGCCACGCCATTACGAATGGAGCCTTTCGCTTTGCCTCGTCCTGTCCACCTGCCGGTCGGGGGATGCAGGACAAGAGTTGATCTGTCGTCAGTGGCTGTTTGTTTTTGTTCATTTCCCCTCAACAATCTTGGCATCATGATTACGTTTACGGGCAAGCTTATGAGCATCACTGTAGCTCATATTCGGGTTGTTCTTTTTTATTTCGTCCAAAAGCTGAATGACTTTTTTTGTTTGGTCGAAGTCTGCGGGGCGTGGTCCTCTGTCTAATGCCAAACGCCTCGGCTTAACAGACTCTCGGGACGAAACAACTTTATGAGCCTCAATAATATCAGCCGTACATGGGAAAAACTTGCTGTTACGACGGTGCTCTACACACGCCGCTGCGAACTGATCTTCCGTCAAATCCCCAAGGTCTTCGCCCCAGTCTTCAAGGAGTATGAGGATTTGTGCCGGTCCGATCATTGCCGCCGGATAGTTCAGTCCGAACGCCGTCAACCTCATGTGTATCGCTTCTTCGCTGACTTTCTGCATGCCTTTTTGCCTCCTTAGATTTGAGCAAAGCCATTGCCATAGCCTCACGGTTTTGACTGTTTTGCTGGGCTTGTGTCGTGGCTATTGGCAATCCCCGATCCCCACGCATATTGATGCAACTACTTTTCCCTGTCTGCAACTCGTCTTCCCATCGGCGTTGATTCAGCCACGTACTAGCGTTGGGTACCATGTCCTCCCCGCGCTGATTGGTAAAGTGTTGCGCTTCGACCTGGCTGGTTATGGCATCGAGCAACGCTAAAGCGGAAACGTCTCCACGCTTACCGACTTTTTGCCAAGCCTTATAAGCTGCGCCTTTGCCTATCTTTTTCGGATAAACTTCCCAAAAAGATTCAAACGATTTTGAGTAGAGATATTTCGCACCTCCCCCCTGTGGGGGGTAAGGGGGGTTCTTCTCTTCTTCTTTCTGTGTTCTTGTGTCTTTATTCTTGTTTGTGGTTACTAGCTGGTTACTAGCTGGTTGGTTGGTGGTTGTTTTGCTGGTTGGTCGCCCGTTGTCTTGTTGGTAATCCTCCCATTTTACAATGGTTAACACGGAAAACTTGTTGGTTGATTCGATGGTTAGATTTTGCGTTTTTTTTAATCCCACCAAACAAGTCCGAATTGTCTGCTCTGATAGCCCTGTCTCCTTTGCGGCCTTAGTCCTCCCAAAAATTAATTGCCCAGGCATAAGGTGCACTTCTTGGTATCCAACCACTTCAGTTGTTTCTTTGTGGGTTGCTTTCATCATGCACCATGTCCAAAATCTCCAAAGGTTGGGGTTCTTCCACACGGTAGAGTCCAGGGATTTTCTCCATAGCTTGGTATATCCTCTGTACATTCGGCTTCACCTCTCCCTATTCACAGGGCGCAAAAATCCTATGCGGCCCACTTTTGAGCGTTGCATAGCTAGGCCTTATCTGCCATCCATGAGAGGTGTTCGCGTATGACTTCGATAGGGACGTTAAGTCGTTTGTATCCAGATATAGCCGCAACCCTCGGCCATTGGTCTCCGCGCAAATGAGTGCGAATTGAATTTTCTGACAACCCGACGATCTCAGAAGCTAAAGCCGGAGTCCATCGGTTTTCCCTGAACCATCTTTGGAGTGGTGTTTGTGTTTTCATGCCCAAAAAAATACAACAATCAAGTTTTTGTGTCAAACTGTTTTTTTTACAAATATCACAAAAAAACTGTTGACACAGGGCGACAATTTGCTATCCTGCACTCAACACGACGCCCCACCATCCCTGAACAGCCTGCGCCAAGGGCCAGCGAGTACGGGGAGCAAAGGCGGAGTGTACCGCCGGAAGTACCGAGCACGGAAAGCGCAAGCGATCGACGGCAGGGAAAGGCGGAATGGGAACAGGGTTCTTTGACAATCGGTGTTTTGACGGAATGAGGCGGCGTGGAAAGCTGCGAGTAAGGCACATCCGCCTTGGACCGGGGCTACTCGCTGGAGACACGCCTGGATTAGCGGAAAGAAGATGAAGCCCTGTGCACAGGGTGAAACCAGCCCAAGGCCGCAGATTGGGATAGCCGGAAATAGCGCCCGGCCCTCATTCCCTCGAAGCACCGATGGCACAGGTTGATGCTTCCCAGAGGTCACACCAACCACAGGAGGCACGATGTTCGTCCACCTGGCCGACTGGCTCCCGACAACGAGCCAAGAAGCGCGAGAGTCGCTGAGTCCGGCCAGACCGCCCGGTTACCGCACCGTAAAGGCCGGTGGCAGGTCCCGGCGGTTGGGCCGGTAAAACAGCGATGTGACTCTCCACAGTGCCGGGCCGGGGCCCACGCCTGACGTGAACGGCCCCGGCCCTCTGAGAAGCATCAACCATGGGAAAACAGGGAAACGAAGAGAGGACTGCCATGCTGCTCGACACCAACAAGCTCAATCAGGCTGAAGAGGCCCACGAAGATCCGGGTTACACGCCCAGCGACTTCGAGCGCGCCCCCGAGGTCTACGTCTTCCGCATGACATGGGAAGGCGAGGACCGGGGCGACCTGATGAACTACGCCGACGTGCTCAAGTTCGTCATGGAGCTCGACGGCGACGAGGCGACCGAAGAGGACGCCCGCCAGTGGCTCGACTCGGGCCGGACCATCCGCTTCGGGACCGACGAGGAATGGTACAGGGTCACCCCGCTCGAGCACCCGATGAAGTTGAACTACTTCGGCGAACTGGTGCCCAAGGAAGAGCCTTTCTACCCGGAGCGCGAAGAGCGCCCCAACGGTTCGACCGGCTACGGGTTCCCGTACACCTGGAAAATTTAGAGCATACACCTCCTCTCCTATCCCGCAACCCGGGGGGATTCGTCCCCCCGGCCACGGAGGACACGACCATGACGACGGACACCATGATGCCGACCATAGACAAGCGCCCACGCACCAGCGACGGGACCACGATTTGCCGCCACTGCGGCGGAATTATCCCCGCTGGCGACCGCTACCAGCAAGAAACCATGGCCGCGTGTTGTGGGAACGTCGAGGTCAACGTGTGCATGCACTGCCTGACCGCCAAGAACGGCAACGATTGGCTGGCCGCATTCTTCGTCGGCGCTACGGTCGTCATCCTCCTGTCTGTGGCCGCGGCCGTGTTCGGTGGGTAGATCCATGGACATGACCCGCGAACAATGGCTGTCCGAGCGCAAACTGGGCATAGGCGGTAGCGATGCGGCCGCCGTCCTGGGCCTGAGCCCCTGGAAAACCAACGTTGAGCTCTGGGAAGAGAAGACCGGACGCCGCGACGACAAGGACATGTCCGACAACGCCTACGTGCAGTACGGCGTGGCGGCCGAACCCCTGATCCGGTCCATGTTCGCTCTCGACTACCCGCAATACGAGATCAGGCACCAAGAGCACACCTCAGAGGCGCACGCTCTGTACCCGCAACTCCGCGCGTCCCTGGATGGCGAGTTGAAAGAACGCGCCACGGACAGGTTCGGGATCCTCGAAATCAAGGCCGCCTTCATCAACAGCAGGGCGGACAGGGACAAGTGGAACGGCGTCGTTCCGCAGCACTACTACGTCCAGGTGCTCCACAATATGTACGTGACTGAAGCTGACTTCGGCGTCCTGAAAGCCCGACTCGTCAGCAATTGGGACAGCCTGTTCGTCTCTGAAAAGACCTACTTTTTCGAACGCGCCGACCATGAGGCCAGCATCACCTATTTGGTTGAGAGAGAGCTCGCCTTCTGGCGCGACGTGGAAGCCGACAAGCGGCCGGACTTGATCCTGCCGGAAATCTAAGGAGGACATCCCCATGACCATGGAACTGAAAATCATCAGCCCGGCAGAGGACGGATTCGTGAAGTCCATCGACTTCAACTTCGACGAACTCAAGGGCGAACTGACAAACAGGCTCGAGAAGTACCAGGGCCTCGCCTACACCGACGACACGATCCAGGACGCAAAGAAGGATCGGGCCACCCTGAACAAGTTCAAGAAGGCCCTGAATGACAAGAAGCTGGAAATCAAGCGTCGGTGCCTGGAACCCTACACCGACTTCGAAGCCAGGATCAAAGAGCTCACCGCCCTGGTCGAACAGCCGGTCATGGCCATCGACTCACAGGTCAAGGGCTACGAGGAGCGAAAGCGCACCGAGAAGCAGCAGACCATTCAGGCCGTATGGGACGCCCAGGCCCAGGAATCGGCCGTCAAGTCCATGGTTACGCTGGCGAACGTCTTTGACCAGCGGTGGCTGAACGTCACCTACCCCATGGCCTCCGTCGAGCAGGAAATTACCGCCTTCCTCGCCAAGGTCGAAGAAGAACTGAACATCATCTACGACCTCAAGACCGAGTACGAAGATCAGGTCGTCCGCACGTACTTGCAGGGCTTCAACCTGTCCTCGGCCCTGGCCGAGGACAAAGCCCTCAAGGATGCGGCGGCCAAGCAGGAAGCTTACCGCAAGCAGCGCGAGGAAGCCAAGGCGGCGGCTGAGGCCGAGGAAAAGGCGCGGAGAGAGGCAGCCGCCCAGGCCGCGCCCGAACCGCCCGCCCAACCGGAACAGCCCCGGCGGCCCGCGCCCGCCGCTTCGCCCCAGGCCCAGCCCGAGCCCGTCACCCACTGCGTGGAGTTTCGTGTGTGGGTCACCGGCGACCAACTGACCGCATTGGGCAATTACATGAACGCCAACGGCATCAAGTACGGCCGCGTCGAAGACCGGCAGGCCGCGTAAAGGAGTACACAGTATGCACCAGCAACAGCAATCTATCGCCAGGGATCAGGCCCACACTCGTGGCGGGGAATTAGCCACACAGGGAAACGTTCGCATAGGCATGATGGACTCGCAGTCCTACGCTCTCACCAGGAGCATAGCCAAAGACCTGGCCGCCTCCGACCTGGTGCCTCCTCAGTTCAAAGGTAACGCACCGAACTGCATGATCGCCCTTAACATGTCCGCTCGCATCGGGGCCGACGTGATGATGGTGATGCAGAATCTCCATGTCATTCACGGACGTCCGGGATGGTCCAGCCAGTTCCTCATCGCCACGTTCAACCACAACCCGAAATTCTCGGCCTTGCGCTATGAGTTCAAGGGGAATGAAGGCACTGACGAATGGGCCTGCAGGGCTTGGGCCATTGAGAAAGAAACCAACGAAAAGCTCGACGGTGCTTGGGTGTCCATCGACCTGGCCAAGAAAGAAGGATGGTTCCAGAAGAACGGATCCAAGTGGCAAACCATGCCCCAGCAGATGCTCATGTATCGGTCCGCGTCCTGGTTCATCCGGGCCTACGCGCCGGAAATTGCCATGGGACTGCAAACCGCCGAAGAAGTGTCCGACACCATCGACCTCGAACGGCAGCCCGGCGGGACATACTCCCAGAAGCAGACCCTTGTGGATGAAGAATACGCCCAGCAGTCCAAGGAAAGCATTCGGCAGCCCGAAGACCCCGAGGCCGCCTTCTTCGGCGACTCCGAGTCCCAAGAAGGAGCCCCGACCGAACAGCAGGTACAGCCTGCCAAAGAACAGGGCGCGAGCATCGACCCCACCGACGAGATCGCCGTGGCTGAAGCCGTCCTCTCCGGTGAAGACCTAGACGCCTACAAGGCAGCCAACGCTGCCGAACGGAAGAAGAAGGTGGCCGCATATCTCCGCTTGTCCGAATATGCCGTCCAGACCGCCGATGCCGAACGCAAGGTAGGCAAAGGATATGCCCAATGGACCGCCAAGGACCGCGCCGCCCTGCTCTTGGCCTACAGCCAGTTGATGACCAACAGCGTTGACCCGGCCGAGGTCTTCCCGACCGCATAATCATTCCCTGTAACCGCGGGCCGGGGGCCTCTCCCAAGGCAGTCCTCACCTCGGCCCGCAAAACAAAGGAGATTTCCCAAATGGCAAGGCTTTTCAAGAAACACCCCATGAGCATTTTCCTGGTCATCCCCAGCGACCAGGGCGTGCTCGACTTGGGACAGCGCACCTTCGACCGCCTTGGCAAGGTCGCGTTTGAGTCCATCGACGATAACTCCATGGAAAGTTCCGTAGGCGTCGTAACCCTCGAAGACTACCGCTCAACGGAATTCGGCCCGGGCAATGTCGAGTTCGGAAGCTACGTCGTTGGTGCCATCCGCATCGACGCTCGCAAGGTCCCCAAGTCCGCCTTGGACAAATTGTTTGAAGATATGCTCGACACCGAGAAGGCCCAGCGCGAAGCGGACGAAGATGGCACCGTGCACATCAGCCGGGACCGCCGCACCGAGATCCGCGAACAGGCCGCCCTCAAGCTTCGCGCCCAGGTCCCACCGACGATCAAGGTCGTGGACTTCTTCTGGAACCGGACAACCGGCCTCGCCTTCCTGACGGACAAGTCCAAGGTAGCCGTCGAAGCCTTCGTCGCCATGTTCAACTGCGCCTTCGGTCCGGCCATCGAGCTCCGGCAGATGGACGTTACCGACATCCTGCCCGGGGCCGACAACTCGGACATCAACACCGGCCAGGACTTCCTGACCTGGATGTGGGGGCTGCGCGACAAGAACAGCGCGTTTCTGGCAGGCGGCATGGCCTTTTCCGCATACATCACCGACCAAGTCGAAATCTGCGACAACCACAAGACTCTGACCGCCAAGTTCGACGACGACACCACCGAGATAGACACCGGCGTCAAGCTCGGCCTGCGCGTATCCAAGGCCCTCATCAAGATCGAGTACGGCGAAGAGAACGAGCATTGGTGCACGTTCCTCCTGTCCTCCGGCCTTTTCCCGATCCTCGAGGTGTCGATCCCCAACGCAAAGTTTGCCCCCGGAACCGAGTTCGAAGGCGCTTTGCTGCAGCAGATCGGCACGCTCGAAGAAGCATTCACCAGGCTTCATCTCCTCTTGGTCTGCTACGCCGTCCAGCACCGCCCCGAGGTCATCGCCAAGGGACTGAGCCAGGGCGAACTGGCTGACATTCTGGAAGCGCCGGACACCATGTCCGGATATCTCGAAGAGGGACAGACCCTCGTGAGCGTTCGCGATGTGCACTTCATCACCAAACCCTTCAGCCACCCGGTTGAAGAGGAGGCTGCGTAGTCCTCCGCATGGGGCGCGAGCGTGGAGAACTCGCGCTCCAACGAAAGGCTACGCAGTCCCATAGGGGAACAGCATGACGACATGGTTCGAAGGATCACCGAACTACCAATGCCCTGCCTGCGGATGGACCGGCCCGGCGGCGCACCTTGAAGGCGCGGCCGAGAACCTTTGCCCGGATTGCGGGCAGGAAACGAAGAAGGAAGAACGAGATGACCAGAAAGCAGCGTAGGCAATACCTCACCCTGCACAGCGTGCGCGAACTGGTGCGCGGACTGGCCGCACAGCCAGGGCTTAAATCCAAGACAAGGAAATCCCTGTCCAGGATCGAAACCAAGTGCACAGTCATGCTCGCGGCCTTTACTGACTTCACCGCAGCAGACCACCGCTACTTTGTCCAGTGCGCCAACAATCTCTACCGGGCATGGGAGAAGGACGAAGACACACACTCCTACAGGGCTTTCGTCAACATCGGAATGACCCTGGTTGCCGACCAGGTCGCGGCCATCCCGGCCACGGCCGCGGGCGTGCGCCGTGAGTTCCAAGAGCTCGAAGGCATGATCTTCACTCTCTACCAGCACTTCGACCCTGAAGTCGAAGACGTCCAGGCCATGGGTGAAGGCGAAGCGGTTGCCCTGGATTTTCAGAAACTCGTAGCCGCATAGGAGCAACGAACATGACCGAAGAACAGATACTCGCAAGGGCCCTGTCCGAAAACGCAGAACTGCGCAGGCTGTGGGCCGAATGGCTCCACATGCTGATGGCTGAGGAAGATGTACCGGATGAGGCAGCGTAGAGCCACAATATATCAAAGAGAATGAGAGGAACGTGGATATGACATTCCAGGACGCAATCAACGCCATTCGCAAGGGCGATCCACTCAAGCACGACACCATCCAAGAAATTGGTGATATGTTGGAAGATTTGCTCATGACGAACAAAGAGCGCGGCGAAAAAATCGGCAGGCTCCGCAATCGAATCGAAACGGAAGAGGCTATTAATTTCCACCTCGAAGCATCGTTAGAGAGTTCCCATGAACTTCTCTGCATCCTCCGCACGACGGTTGAATCCTGTGACGAAGATATCAACTCTGGCTGGTCTTACGAGGAGCTTGGGAAAAAGGTCCACACCCTCCTTCTCAGCGAAGAGGTTTACGAAGACCTGCACGTCGAAAACGAGCGCGCTCTTATCAAAGCAAAGCGCACAACTCATGGAGGGTCAGTGGGCAATGACTAGAGAAGCAATCGAAATCCCCCGCGCCGTCAACTATTACGAAGAGTTGACCGTGCAAGACGTGATGGAGGCCATGGGCAAAGTCGTGTGCGGCTATTGGATGGGATTCACCATGCAAAACGTGCTTGTGGATGCTGGCCTTGCTGAATGGAAGAAAGGCGACAAGGGCGTGGAGCCTACCCGCAAATGCCAACGGGCTTTTTATGATTTGACTGTTGGTAGCGGAAGAGACTTCGTGCTTGTTCAGACCGGTCCCTACGCCCAAGAGCGACCCCAACGATACAGCCACCAGCCAGCCGAAGAAATCGCCGATGTCATGGCTGATTGTGGTAACGCATAAACCGTTTGATAGTAGGCCGACCATGGAAAAATTGACCGATCACAACCGCAAATGCCTTCGCATGGCTCTCATGAGTTTTGCCGACGCTGGCCGTCGCTGGGACGACAGAGCGGCGAAGGGGTTGACCGACGACGAACTGTCGGATGCCGTTGAATACGAGCTTGGCTCATACGGCGGGTACTGCGGAGACGATATTCAGGTGGCCTACAAGGGCTCCCCGTCAGCGGTCTACATCGGGGCAATAAGCCCGCACCCTGGCCCTGGCGTGACCGAAGTCAAAGGCAAAGACTTGCTGGACGCGGCCCGGGCCGAGTTCGGGATACCCAAGCCGGGTGGACAGCTTCGGCTTCCGTTTTAACCGAGATTTCAAAATCAGTTTAGAACTATGAAAAAATACTTCTCTACAAAATACGGAAAGCTGTTCAACGCAGATTGCATCGATGCCCTTCGGGACATGGCAGATGACAGCGTTGATATGGTGATGACTGACCCTCCGTATTCCTCTCGCACTCACAAAATGGCGAAGACGAACAAGGGCAAGGGGCATGGCAATAAGTTGATCAGCTTCAACGCCCTGCCAGATGACACCTTCGTCAATTTGTGCATCGAGTGTCTGCGGATCTCGCGTGGTTGGGTTGTAATGACATGCGACCACAGGCACGCCCCCCTCATGTTTGACCATGAGTCATTTATCAGAATCGGCGCATGGGTAAAAACAAACCCCATGCCGCAAATATCTGCCGACAGGCCGGGACAAGGGCATGAAGCCGTTTTGATTTTGCACTCTGGAAAAACAAAGAAGCGGTGGAACCGTGGCGGTGGTGCTGCCGTATGGAGGCACAACGTTTGCGACAAGTCTCTTGTCCCGACACAAAAGCCCCTCAACCTCATAGTTTCCATTTTGGGAGACTTTGCCGAGAAAGGCGACATCATCCTTGACCCCTTCTTTGGGAGCGGCACCACTGGCCTAGCTTGCGAAAAATTGGGGTTGAATTGGATAGGGATTGAACGCGAAGAAACGCACTGCGCGGTGGCAAAGCAAAGACTTTCACAATCAAGGCAGCAAAGCCTTTTAACAGCAATCTAAACTGTTCAGCAGGAGTACGACATGGACGAAATTAAATACGAAATATCACAGGCTGATGATGGGACATTCAAGGTGTCATTCATAATTGAAAACCCTGAACAGCGTGTTTGGTTTCATGACAACGTTGCCATTCAAATAGCCGGTAATGGGGATTTCATCGGGACTGTGTACGACATATTCCGTCGGGATTTCGCATCTTGTGGCGGATCTTTTGTACGCAAAATCAACGACCTTAACCGCCTTGTGTCTGCTGCAAAAAACGCGGCCAAAGCATTGCAGGTAGCGGCTGGCGGCTCCAGGGCTGACGGCTGGTATGAAAGCGTCCGCGACGAGCTTTTGGACGCGCTGACCGAGAGTAAAAAAGAAACCGCGTAGAATCCGCAAGCTGTTGACCAAAACAAAGGGCGGGTTGCCCCGCCCTCAAAGGTGTAAAAGAGTATGCTAGCCGTTTTTTGCCCACCAGCGCTCGGCGCAATCGACTACCGCCATGCGGCCCACGCGATCCAGTCCGCGCAACTTGGCGACCAGAGCCGGGCCGTCCACGCCGTACTCGCGGTCCATGTGGTCCAGGGCGATGGAATCCTCCACCGAGCTGACGATGGCCGAGACGGTCTGTGCCGGGGGCATGACGGTGGCGCTGGATTGGGTGTTGTAGACGAGCAGCCACTCGTCGTGGGTCAGCTTCGGCTCTGCCAACAGGAGCAGATACTGGAGCCGGTCGATTGCAGCGTTGATGATTCCGGACACGGAGTCGCCCTCGCCCTGGTGGGCGTCGATGTACGCCTGCATGTCGTCGCCGATGTAGATAGATGTGCGCTTGGCCATGGTGTGGTCCTCCATAATGGAGGGGCGGCCTGGAAGCCGCCCCGTTGTGGGTTACGCGA
>Ga0194138_10001275_pt1 | contig 12076 bp, 6 predicted proteins | sample TARM_MetaG_T2_14_FD_134022 | JGI IMG/M metagenome (GOLD analysis project Ga0194138, IMG submission 134022) | Freshwater microbial communities from Pennsylvania, USA, analyzing microbe dynamics in response to fracking - TARM_MetaG_T2_14 (version 2) | ecosystem: Environmental > Aquatic >...
CTCAAGGGTGGCACCATCAGCATTTCCAATATTGGCGCCCTGGGCGGCACCTATGCCGCTCCCATCATCAACGCCCCGGAAGCGGCCATCGTGGCCATCGGCAAGACCCAGTGGCTGCCGCGTTTCGATGCCGAGGGCGCCGTGCAGCGACGCGCCATCATGACCGTGACCTGGGCGGGAGACCATCGATTCATCGACGGCGGCACCATTGCGCGCTTCTGCAATCACTGGAAAGCGTCTCTGGAAGCGCCAGAGACCATGCTGCTGCATTTGGCCTGACCCAAGGCCATTGCCCCCATGAGCCAGGCAGCGCTACAGCAGTTCTATATTCCAGAGGAGCAGTCGGTCTATCTGCTGAGCCATCACGATGCGCGCAAGCTGAAAGACTGGGTAGCGCTGTGCCAGGCTCAGCTGGTGCAGCTGGGGTACCGGGACATCGAGTTGATTGGCAAGGGAGCCTATGGTTTCGTGTTTGCGGGCAGCGCTCAGCAGCAGGGGCAGCCCACCCACTATGTGTTCAAGTTCTCGCGCATCACGCTGCCTACCCACTTGCAAGAGCGCCTCGAAGAAGAGGCGTTCATGCTCGATCAGGTCAGCCACCCTCTGATTCCCGGGCTGATCGCCTATCAGCGTGTGCGCGGCCAGTCAATTCTGGTCATGGAGCGCGCGCCCGGCTGGAATCTCGAGCAAGTATCGCTGCGCCAGGGGCGGCTCTCGCCGCGCCTGGTAGTGCATATTGCCGCGCAGTTGGCAGAGATTCTGGTCACCCTGCGCCGGGAAACCGGCCCCCATGCCCGCCCGGTGGTGCATGGCGACATCAAGCCTTCCAACCTGGTGTTCGACGCCAGCAGGGAAAGCATTGCCCTGATCGATTGGGGGTCATCGGTCTTTGCCCAGTTGGATGCGGCGCTGCAGTTCGTCGGTGCCAACGTGATGGAGCTGATGTCGGATAACCTGCAGCAGACCAACGCACGGCTGGGCGATGTCTACTTCATTGGCGAAGAGCAGCTCAACGGCGCGCTGTCATCGCCGCGTTTCGACGAACAGGGGGTGGCGGGGACCCTGTATGCCCTGGCATCGGCACAGTCCTGCCGTTTTGGCTGCCGGGCGATTCCGGCCAGTGCGTTGGGCCTGCCCATCGAGTTTGCCCGCACGCTGGATGGGCTGCTGGATGCCGACCCGGCCATTCGCCGCCGCGCGGGGGACCACTTCATTCGTGAAATGCCGCGCATGGCCAGAACCGTGATGATCGACTTGCCTGCCGTGCCGCCGCCGCCCCTGGTGCCGATCTGGGGGCATCGCCAGCGTCGGGAGATCGATACCGTGGTGTACAGCTCTCGCAAGGCCTTTCTGCGCGAGGCTAGCGTCGAAGAAACCCTCAATGACGTCAATGACGTGCAGCTGGACCGCTACTACAAGCAGTTCATGCAGGGCATGGGCGACACCGAGAAAGCCTTTCTGGCGTCGGTGAGCCGGTTGGGCAAATACCCCGTGGTGGGCGGGCTGGCCGTGCGCTGGGAGCGGGAGGGCGTCTATATCGACTCGTCGCTCAATCTGCACGACCCCGACCTGAAGCCTGCCTTTACCGAAGCGGTAAATAACATGGTGCATCTGGCGCGGGCCATCCATCGCCAGGGTATTTTCAAGAGTTGCCTGTTCAATGCGCGGCAGACGCTGCACCTGGAGCGGGAAAGCGCCGATGCATCGTTCGCTGCGCAGCCGGGTATGGCCATCGGCTATGAGGTGAGCGCCGTGCCGGAGATGGAGGATCGCACCCGCCAGCACAGCTACTTCGAAGATGGTCCGGATCCAGAAGAGCTGCTGGTGTTGCCCGAAAGCATCATGGCCCTGCTGGAGCAGCTCAATGACATTCACCATACCGGCATGATCATCTTCGAGGCGCTGCCCAGACACCTGAAGATTCATAGCTACTACCGTCTGCTGGACCCGCGCCGAGAGCAGGCGTTCTCTGCGCTGCTGGCGCACATACTGGACAGCGTCAATCAGATCGAAGGGCTGGGGGTGTCGGGCTTCATGAAAATGCCCTACAAGGACACCCGGTTCTTTACCCACCTGGAGTGCCAGCCTGCCCACTACTACCCCAGAGACCCGCGCGACTATCTGCGCAAGCTGAGCGGTGGGGCAATCGATCCGCGTTAGCGGGTTACCTCGCGGGTCAGCCACTCGCCCAACTGCTGATTCAGATCATCGGACGCTGCGCCGAAGGCATCGACCACGTCGGCAATGGCGACGCTGCTGGCACGCTTGCGTATGGCGAAGCTGCTGGTCGCCAAGGGCGCGCGGTTACTGTCAACCAGCTGTACATCCAGCTGCACGTTGACGCTGGGCGGCGTATCGTCGTATTCGCTCTGGAAGTGGCGCAGCTCGCTGAGCAGGGTCAGGTCGTGGGGCAGGCGATCACTGCCGACGCTCGCAAACCGCTGCTGGGCCTGCAGGCCTTCGATGAGTCGGGCCTTGAGCATGTCCGGAGCGTCCTCGTGCCAGCGTGCGCCTTCGTAGACGTTCACCACGTTGCCTTCCGGAAATACCACCATGCGGTTGCTGCCCAGCAAGTGCCCCGTTTCTGGCGTGGCGATGCCCAGCGTCATGGCGTGGGTGGCCGCTGCATTCGGCTGCCCTGAGGTGTCTACGGCCGGCAGCCGATAAAGCGTGGCCGGTTCGTTGTCGGGCAGGATCGAACAGGCCGTCAGGGTGGCCAGAATGATCAGCAGGGCGCCTGTACGCAGGGGGCGGATTCGAAGGGCACCGTTTCGAAGGGGCCTGATTTGCAGGGCTTTGGCTCGCAGGGTCTTGAACATCATGGGCGGAACTCCTCTATCTGGTCACGGCCCAGCAAAAAGTTGGTGGGGTTCTCTTCGAGCTGGCGGGTAATGCGATCCAGGGTGGTCAGGGTGGCGCGCAGCGCCGCCAGGGCCGGGGCAATATCACGGGTGCTTTGCAGCGTGCTTTCCACGGCACCGGCATTGTCCTCCACCAGCTGTTCGATGCGCTGGGCGGCGTTGGCCACGTCGCGGCTGGCATTCTCGGCGCTCTGCATGACCTCTCGACCTTCGCGGCTGAGCAGCGAATGCGCTTCCTGGCTTAGGGTCTCGATGCTTTCCAGGGTGGCGGTGGCCTGACGTGAGACCTCCCCGAACAGGGCCATGTTCTCGTCCAGAGCAGACTGCTGGGAGGCAATCATGTCGGTGATCTGGGCAACGTTGGTGAGAATGTTGCCTGCCTCCTGGCGATTGTCGTCGCTGAACAGCTCGTTGACGTTTTTCAGAATGGCGTTGATGTTGTCGATCATCTCTTCGCCCTCTTCGAAGAGCGTGGCAATCGGCGACGGGTCGGCGCGAATGAACGGCATGTCGTCATCGCTCTGGTCCAGCAGGCGCGGGGTCTCCGGCGTGCCGCCATGCAGCTGAACGGACATGCTGCCAGTAATGCTGGCAAAGGCCAGACGTGCCCGGGTATCGGTCTTGACCGGGGTGTCTTCGTACACCCGGATACTGGCCAGCACCTGGCGGGGGTCATCCGGGTTGAGGCTCAATTCGGTGACATCACCTACCTCGATGCCGTTGTACTGCACCTTGCTGCCCACCGCCAGGCCGCTGACGCTGCGCTCGAACAGGATGCGGTAGGGCTGGTAGTCGCGCTCGCCCGCCGCGTGGCTCATCCATAGGGCAAAGAGCAGGGCAGCGGCTGCCGTGAGCACGGTGAACAAGCCGATCATGATATGGTGCGCGCGGGTTTCCATGTGTCTCACTCCTCGCGGGAAGTCGGTTCGGCAGAGCGCTGCGCGGCGCGTCCACGGGGGCCATTGAAATAGTCCTGTATCCACTCGTCGTCGGTCTGGGCGACTTTCTCCAGGGTGTCGGCCACCAGCACGCGCTTCTGGGATAACACCGCGACGCGGTCGCAGGCGGCGTAGAGCGTGTCCAGGTCGTGGGTGACCAGAAAGACGCTGAACCCCAGGGCGTCTCTCAAGGTGACCAGCAGCTGATCGAAGGCGGCGGCCCCGATAGGGTCCAGCCCGGCGGTGGGTTCGTCGAGAAACAGAATGTCAGGGTCCAGGGCCAGGGCGCGAGCCAGCGCGGCGCGCTTGACCATGCCCCCCGACAGCGACTCCGGGAACTGTCGCGCCGCCTGCGGGGGCAGGCCGACCAGCGCCAGCTTGATGCGCGCCAGGTACTCGGCTTCTTCTCGGGACAGCTTGGCGTGCTCGATGAGGGGGAGCGCGACGTTTTCCTGTAGCGTCAACGAGCTGAACAGGGCGCCACGCTGGAAAAGCACGCCAAACCGCCGTTCGACCTGGCTGCGCTCGGCATCGCTCAGCTCGTCGAGCCGGTTGCCCAACACGTCGATGCGGCCCCCATCAGGCTTCTTGAGACCGACGATACTGCGTAGCAGTACGGATTTGCCGGTGCCCGACCCGCCGACCACGCCGAGAATTTCACCGCGCTGCAGCGTCAGGTCGAGGTCTTCGTGGACCACGTGGCTTCCAAAGCGGTTGACCAGCCCCTCGACGGTGATGGCCGCGTGGTCGTCTCGGGCATTGGGGGTCTTGTGGTGTTCCTTTACCATCCCATCTCCATGAAAAAGAGTGCCGCCAGGGCGTCCAGTAGAATCACCATGAAAATGGATTGTACGACGCTGGAGGTCGTATGGGTGCCCACGGACTGGGCACTGCCGCTGACCTTGAAGCCTTCCAGGCAGCCAATCACGGCAATCACGAAAGCAAACACCGGGGCCTTGCTCATGCCCACCAGAAAATGCGTCACCGAGACGTCGTTCTGGAGCGTGTCCATGAATTGGGTCAGGGAGATATCCAGCGAGAGGGTGGCGACCATGGCGCCACCGACCAGGCCACTGAGCATGCCGACGAAGGCCAGCAGGGGCAGGCTGATCAGCATGGCCATGACCCGGGGCAGCACCAGCAGCTCGATGGGGTCCAGCCCTTGGGTTTTGAGGGCGTCGATCTCCTCGTTGGATTTCATGGCCCCCAACTGCGCCGTGAAGGCGCTGGCAGTACGCCCCGCCAGCAGAATGGCCGCCAGCAGCACGCCGAATTCACGCAGGAAGGAAAACGCCACCAGATCGATGGTGTACACCGTGGCCCCAAAGTCTTCCAGCACCGTGGCCCCGAGAAAGGCTACCACGGCCCCCACCATGAAGGTCAATAGGGCCACGATGGGCACGGCATTCAGGCCACTTTGCTGCACATGGGCCACCGTAGCGGTGATGCGCCAGCGGCTGGGCCGAAACACGAGCGGGGCGAAGGCCGCCAGCACCAGACCGATGAACCCCAGCAGTTGACGCTGCTGAGACCACAAACCGCTCATCTGCTGACCGATGGAAGCCAGCGCTTCGCTGACGCGAGAGGCGCGCGGTTGGTCATTTTCCAGCGGGGATGCCATGGCCTCGGCCAGACGCATCAGCAGAGCTTGCTGCGCGTCCGGTAGCTCGCTGGCCCACTCATTTACCTGCTTGGCGTTGTCAACGCCTACCAGCTCGATGACCAGCGCGGCGCCCGCCGTGTCCAGTTTGTCGAAGCCGGGCAGCTCGATAGACGCCTCAGAGACCTCCTGCTGTCGATTCAGCGTGTCTCTCAAGGCCGAATAGTGACGAAGCGTCCATTCCCCGTGCAGCGCTATGTGATCATCGTGTTGCGTGATCCACTCGTTTGGCATCCCTGCTCCCCATGTGCCGACAAGGCGATTAATGCTCCATGATGCATTCAAACGAGCGTTAGTGAAAGGTCGTCGGCAACGGGATTAACGTGAAGCCCCATATTTGGGGGCGAGTTCCTGCTTGATGCGGGCAGCGACCTCCTTGAGTCGTGGGCCAAGATTGTTGACCAGACGATCATGATCCAGCCGCAGGCTGGAGCCGCCACAGTTGATGGCCATGACTTCCGCACCATCTTCCAGAATCAGCGGCATCGCCACCGCGCTGATATCCCGCTGCCAATCCTGTTCGGAGAGGCAGAAGCCGTACGCGGCATAGTCGCGCAGGCTCTGGTCGATGCCCGCCTGCAGGCGGGCATCGACCAGAGCCTGCGCGACTATGCCGCGTACGGCTTCTGCCTCTCCGAACAGGATTGGCAGCGGGATATCAGCGCGGTGGCGATGCCGCTGATTCTGGAAGATGGTGCGGAAGTCATGGCCATCAACTGTGGCGGCTCCAGCCTGCGGCTGGATCATGATCGTCTGGTCAACAATCTTGGCCCACGACTCAAGGAGGTCGCTGCCCGCATCAAGCAGGAACTCGCCCCCAAATATGGGGCTTCACGTTAATCCCGTTGCCGACGACCTTTCACTAACGCTCGTTTGAATGCATCATGGAGCATTAATCGCCTTGTCGGCACATGGGGAGCAGGGATGCCAAACGAGTGGATCACGCAACACGATGATCACATAGCGCTGCACGGGGAATGGACGCTTCGTCACTATTCGGCCTTGAGAGACACGCTGAATCGACAGCAGGAGGTCTCTGAGGCGTCTATCGAGCTGCCCGGCTTCGACAAACTGGACACGGCGGGCGCCGCGCTGGTCATCGAGCTGGTAGGCGTTGACAACGCCAAGCAGGTAAATGAGTGGGCCAGCGAGCTACCGGACGCGCAGCAAGCTCTGCTGATGCGTCTGGCCGAGGCCATGGCATCCCCGCTGGAAAATGACCAACCGCGCGCCTCTCGCGTCAGCGAAGCGCTGGCTTCCATCGGTCAGCAGATGAGCGGTTTGTGGTCTCAGCAGCGTCAACTGCTGGGGTTCATCGGTCTGGTGCTGGCGGCCTTCGCCCCGCTCGTGTTTCGGCCCAGCCGCTGGCGCATCACCGCTACGGTGGCCCATGTGCAGCAAAGTGGCCTGAATGCCGTGCCCATCGTGGCCCTATTGACCTTCATGGTGGGGGCCGTGGTAGCCTTTCTCGGGGCCACGGTGCTGGAAGACTTTGGGGCCACGGTGTACACCATCGATCTGGTGGCGTTTTCCTTCCTGCGTGAATTCGGCGTGCTGCTGGCGGCCATTCTGCTGGCGGGGCGTACTGCCAGCGCCTTCACGGCGCAGTTGGGGGCCATGAAATCCAACGAGGAGATCGACGCCCTCAAAACCCAAGGGCTGGACCCCATCGAGCTGCTGGTGCTGCCCCGGGTCATGGCCATGCTGATCAGCCTGCCCCTGCTGGCCTTCGTCGGCATGCTCAGTGGCCTGGTCGGTGGCGCCATGGTCGCCACCCTCTCGCTGGATATCTCCCTGACCCAATTCATGGACACGCTCCAGAACGACGTCTCGGTGACGCATTTTCTGGTGGGCATGAGCAAGGCCCCGGTGTTTGCTTTCGTGATTGCCGTGATTGGCTGCCTGGAAGGCTTCAAGGTCAGCGGCAGTGCCCAGTCCGTGGGCACCCATACGACCTCCAGCGTCGTACAATCCATTTTCATGGTGATTCTACTGGACGCCCTGGCGGCACTCTTTTTCATGGAGATGGGATGGTAAAGGAACACCACAAGACCCCCAATGCCCGAGACGACCACGCGGCCATCACCGTCGAGGGGCTGGTCAACCGCTTTGGAAGCCACGTGGTCCACGAAGACCTCGACCTGACGCTGCAGCGCGGTGAAATTCTCGGCGTGGTCGGCGGGTCGGGCACCGGCAAATCCGTACTGCTACGCAGTATCGTCGGTCTCAAGAAGCCTGATGGGGGCCGCATCGACGTGTTGGGCAACCGGCTCGACGAGCTGAGCGATGCCGAGCGCAGCCAGGTCGAACGGCGGTTTGGCGTGCTTTTCCAGCGTGGCGCCCTGTTCAGCTCGTTGACGCTACAGGAAAACGTCGCGCTCCCCCTCATCGAGCACGCCAAGCTGTCCCGAGAAGAAGCCGAGTACCTGGCGCGCATCAAGCTGGCGCTGGTCGGCCTGCCCCCGCAGGCGGCGCGACAGTTCCCGGAGTCGCTGTCGGGGGGCATGGTCAAGCGCGCCGCGCTGGCTCGCGCCCTGGCCCTGGACCCTGACATTCTGTTTCTCGACGAACCCACCGCCGGGCTGGACCCTATCGGGGCCGCCGCCTTCGATCAGCTGCTGGTCACCTTGAGAGACGCCCTGGGGTTCAGCGTCTTTCTGGTCACCCACGACCTGGACACGCTCTACGCCGCCTGCGACCGCGTCGCGGTGTTATCCCAGAAGCGCGTGCTGGTGGCCGACACCCTGGAGAAAGTCGCCCAGACCGACGACGAGTGGATACAGGACTATTTCAATGGCCCCCGTGGACGCGCCGCGCAGCGCTCTGCCGAACCGACTTCCCGCGAGGAGTGAGACACATGGAAACCCGCGCGCACCATATCATGATCGGCTTGTTCACCGTGCTCACGGCAGCCGCTGCCCTGCTCTTTGCCCTATGGATGAGCCACGCGGCGGGCGAGCGCGACTACCAGCCCTACCGCATCCTGTTCGAGCGCAGCGTCAGCGGCCTGGCGGTGGGCAGCAAGGTGCAGTACAACGGCATCGAGGTAGGTGATGTCACCGAATTGAGCCTCAACCCGGATGACCCCCGCCAGGTGCTGGCCAGTATCCGGGTGTACGAAGACACCCCGGTCAAGACCGATACCCGGGCACGTCTGGCCTTTGCCAGCATTACTGGCAGCATGTCCGTTCAGCTGCATGGCGGCACGCCGGAGACCCCGCGCCTGCTGGACCAGAGCGATGACGACATGCCGTTCATTCGCGCCGACCCGTCGCCGATTGCCACGCTCTTCGAAGAGGGCGAAGAGATGATCGACAACATCAACGCCATTCTGAAAAACGTCAACGAGCTGTTCAGCGACGACAATCGCCAGGAGGCAGGCAACATTCTCACCAACGTTGCCCAGATCACCGACATGATTGCCTCCCAGCAGTCTGCTCTGGACGAGAACATGGCCCTGTTCGGGGAGGTCTCACGTCAGGCCACCGCCACCCTGGAAAGCATCGAGACCCTAAGCCAGGAAGCGCATTCGCTGCTCAGCCGCGAAGGTCGAGAGGTCATGCAGAGCGCCGAGAATGCCAGCCGCGACGTGGCCAACGCCGCCCAGCGCATCGAACAGCTGGTGGAGGACAATGCCGGTGCCGTGGAAAGCACGCTGCAAAGCACCCGTGATATTGCCCCGGCCCTGGCGGCGCTGCGCGCCACCCTGACCACCCTGGATCGCATTACCCGCCAGCTCGAAGAGAACCCCACCAACTTTTTGCTGGGCCGTGACCAGATAGAGGAGTTCCGCCCATGATGTTCAAGACCCTGCGAGCCAAAGCCCTGCAAATCAGGCCCCTTCGAAACGGTGCCCTTCGAATCCGCCCCCTGCGTACAGGCGCCCTGCTGATCATTCTGGCCACCCTGACGGCCTGTTCGATCCTGCCCGACAACGAACCGGCCACGCTTTATCGGCTGCCGGCCGTAGACACCTCAGGGCAGCCGAATGCAGCGGCCACCCACGCCATGACGCTGGGCATCGCCACGCCAGAAACGGGGCACTTGCTGGGCAGCAACCGCATGGTGGTATTTCCGGAAGGCAACGTGGTGAACGTCTACGAAGGCGCACGCTGGCACGAGGACGCTCCGGACATGCTCAAGGCCCGACTCATCGAAGGCCTGCAGGCCCAGCAGCGGTTTGCGAGCGTCGGCAGTGATCGCCTGCCCCACGACCTGACCCTGCTCAGCGAGCTGCGCCACTTCCAGAGCGAATACGACGATACGCCGCCCAGCGTCAACGTGCAGCTGGATGTACAGCTGGTTGACAGTAACCGCGCGCCCTTGGCGACCAGCAGCTTCGCCATACGCAAGCGTGCCAGCAGCGTCGCCATTGCCGACGTGGTCGATGCCTTCGGCGCAGCGTCCGATGATCTGAATCAGCAGTTGGGCGAGTGGCTGACCCGCGAGGTAACCCGCTAACGCGGATCGATTGCCCCACCGCTCAGCTTGCGCAGATAGTCGCGCGGGTCTCTGGGGTAGTAGTGGGCAGGCTGGCACTCCAGGTGGGTAAAGAACCGGGTGTCCTTGTAGGGCATTTTCATGAAGCCCGACACCCCCAGCCCTTCGATCTGATTGACGCTGTCCAGTATGTGCGCCAGCAGCGCAGAGAACGCCTGCTCTCGGCGCGGGTCCAGCAGACGGTAGTAGCTATGAATCTTCAGGTGTCTGGGCAGCGCCTCGAAGATGATCATGCCGGTATGGTGAATGTCATTGAGCTGCTCCAGCAGGGCCATGATGCTTTCGGGCAACACCAGCAGCTCTTCTGGATCCGGACCATCTTCGAAGTAGCTGTGCTGGCGGGTGCGATCCTCCATCTCCGGCACGGCGCTCACCTCATAGCCGATGGCCATACCCGGCTGCGCAGCGAACGATGCATCGGCGCTTTCCCGCTCCAGGTGCAGCGTCTGCCGCGCATTGAACAGGCAACTCTTGAAAATACCCTGGCGATGGATGGCCCGCGCCAGATGCACCATGTTATTTACCGCTTCGGTAAAGGCAGGCTTCAGGTCGGGGTCGTGCAGATTGAGCGACGAGTCGATATAGACGCCCTCCCGCTCCCAGCGCACGGCCAGCCCGCCCACCACGGGGTATTTGCCCAACCGGCTCACCGACGCCAGAAAGGCTTTCTCGGTGTCGCCCATGCCCTGCATGAACTGCTTGTAGTAGCGGTCCAGCTGCACGTCATTGACGTCATTGAGGGTTTCTTCGACGCTAGCCTCGCGCAGAAAGGCCTTGCGAGAGCTGTACACCACGGTATCGATCTCCCGACGCTGGCGATGCCCCCAGATCGGCACCAGGGGCGGCGGCGGCACGGCAGGCAAGTCGATCATCACGGTTCTGGCCATGCGCGGCATTTCACGAATGAAGTGGTCCCCCGCGCGGCGGCGAATGGCCGGGTCGGCATCCAGCAGCCCATCCAGCGTGCGGGCAAACTCGATGGGCAGGCCCAACGCACTGGCCGGAATCGCCCGGCAGCCAAAACGGCAGGACTGTGCCGATGCCAGGGCATACAGGGTCCCCGCCACCCCCTGTTCGTCGAAACGCGGCGATGACAGCGCGCCGTTGAGCTGCTCTTCGCCAATGAAGTAGACATCGCCCAGCCGTGCGTTGGTCTGCTGCAGGTTATCCGACATCAGCTCCATCACGTTGGCACCGACGAACTGCAGCGCCGCATCCAACTGGGCAAAGACCGATGACCCCCAATCGATCAGGGCAATGCTTTCCCTGCTGGCGTCGAACACCAGGTTGGAAGGCTTGATGTCGCCATGCACCACCGGGCGGGCATGGGGGCCGGTTTCCCGGCGCAGGGTGACCAGAATCTCTGCCAACTGCGCGGCAATATGCACTACCAGGCGCGGCGAGAGCCGCCCCTGGCGCAGCGATACTTGCTCGAGATTCCAGCCGGGCGCGCGCTCCATGACCAGAATTGACTGGCCGCGCACACGCTGATAGGCGATCAGCCCGGGAATCAGAGGGTGGCTGACCTGATCGAGCATGAACGCCTCTTCTTCGAGGCGCTCTTGCAAGTGGGTAGGCAGCGTGATGCGCGAGAACTTGAACACATAGTGGGTGGGCTGCCCCTGCTGCTGAGCGCTGCCCGCAAACACGAAACCATAGGCTCCCTTGCCAATCAACTCGATGTCCCGGTACCCCAGCTGCACCAGCTGAGCCTGGCACAGCGCTACCCAGTCTTTCAGCTTGCGCGCATCGTGATGGCTCAGCAGATAGACCGACTGCTCCTCTGGAATATAGAACTGCTGTAGCGCTGCCTGGCTCATGGGGGCAATGGCCTTGGGTCAGGCCAAATGCAGCAGCATGGTCTCTGGCGCTTCCAGAGACGCTTTCCAGTGATTGCAGAAGCGCGCAATGGTGCCGCCGTCGATGAATCGATGGTCTCCCGCCCAGGTCACGGTCATGATGGCGCGTCGCTGCACGGCGCCCTCGGCATCGAAACGCGGCAGCCACTGGGTCTTGCCGATGGCCACGATGGCCGCTTCCGGGGCGTTGATGATGGGAGCGGCATAGGTGCCGCCCAGGGCGCCAATATTGGAAATGCTGATGGTGCCACCCTTGAG
>Ga0194138_10001282_pt1 | contig 12046 bp, 8 predicted proteins | sample TARM_MetaG_T2_14_FD_134022 | JGI IMG/M metagenome (GOLD analysis project Ga0194138, IMG submission 134022) | Freshwater microbial communities from Pennsylvania, USA, analyzing microbe dynamics in response to fracking - TARM_MetaG_T2_14 (version 2) | ecosystem: Environmental > Aquatic >...
CAAGCTTCTTCAGCTCCCTCTCGCTGTAGGTTCCAAAAACCTTGTCAAATAGTCCCATTTAAAAATCATCTCCTCAAAATTAACATCATTTAATTATACCACTTATCATTGAGAGTGCCAAATCAAAAAAGCAGGGCCTAGGCCCTGCTTGGAATCTTTCATTGATTTAGTTGAAATCCGGTTCAATCAGACCGTAGTTGCCATCCTTCCTCTTATATACAACCGATACTTCCTCAGTGTCAGCATCCATAAACACGAAGAAATTGTGTCTTAAAAGCTCCATCTGAAGGATTGCCTCCTCTGATGACATTGGCTTCAGACCGAATCTCTTTCTTCTCACCAGCTTAGGTTTGTCCTCTTCCTCCTCCTTGGTCAAGGAAGGAACATTGTCGAATCTTATTGTATCATTGTTTCTGTACCTTTTCTGCAGCTTTGTCTTGTGCTTTCTGACCTGTCTCTCCAGGATATCAACAGTCTTGTCTATTGAAGCATACATATCATCACTGGATTCCTCTGCCCTTAGGATTGTGCCGGGAAGGTTTATGGTAACTTCTATGATCTTCCTGTTCTTTTCAGTGCTGAATGTAACGTTTCCTGAGATATCGGATTGAAAATACTTTTCAAGCTTGCTCAGCTTCTTCTCAGTTACGTCCCTTAGTGCGTCAGTTACCTCCATGTTTTTTCCAGTATAGTTCATTTTCATAAACCCAGCTCCTTTCATGTAGTATAATCTCTTATACTATTTGTCTCTATTATACCCTCACCATGCAGGTGACTAAACACTGTTTTCCTGTCAGTATTTTCCATGTTGGACATTGACTGGCCTCCAGGCTTGGGGATAAATTTCTCCTTATTCTGTGGATAAGTTGACAAGTTTCTGTGGATATTGTGGGCAAGTCTGTGGAAAACGCACGATGATGGGGTTTATTTTGTGGATTACCCTCTTGATAATTTTATGGCGATAGGTTAGAGTATAATGAAGAATATATTGAAGGAGAATAGCCATGGATTTAAAGAAATACAGGATTGGAATGCGAACCATAAAAACCGGCCTGGCAGTAGCCATAGGATGGATGATTGCGGAGACCTTTAATCTTCAGAGTCCATTGTTTGTAGGCATAGGTGCCATATCCACAATGCAGTCCTCAGTATCCGAATCCTTTGTCATGGGTAAGAACAGGATGCTTGGAACGGTTATGGGTGCAATTGTAGCCTTGATTTTTGCCATGTTTCTTCCCAGAAATCCCCTATTCCTTGGGATTGGTATAATAATAGTCATACATATGCTGAACCTGCTGAACTGGAAAAAATCAATTTCACTGTCTGCAATAGTGTTTCTTGCGGTTTCCAACAACCATGGCATGGCAATGGTTCCCTACGCCATAAGCAGGGTTCAAGACACCTTTATTGGAATTGTAATTGCAGTTCTTGTGAACTACTTCATTGCTGCTCCAAACAACGACAAGCTCTTCAATGAGTTTGTCCACAGGATGCTGCAGAATGCCAGAACCTCAGCCTACAAGCTTGTGGTTGGAAAGCAGAGGGTTGACCTGCTGGATTTCAAGGATGAGCTTGTGGAGATCGAAAAGCTTCAAGAACTGATACAGCAGGAAACCAAAATCAATATGGTTCAGAACAAGGACAGGATAGAGTCAGAGATAACCCTAAGGATTATTCAGGATATTTACAATGATCTCTCAGCCTTGCAGATGATGCAGCACATTGCCATAATAAGCCCGGACAATCTGGACCTGCTGCAGAAGATATACTCAATAACCCCCATATGGGAAAAGAAGGCGATCATAAGGGAAAATGACATCATATTCAACTACCATCTACAGAGGCTTCTGAAGAACATACTCTTCTTGATGGAGCATGAACACAGGAGAGACATCTCAAAAAAATAGCAAAAACCACCCACTGGGTGGTTTTTGTTTGTATGCTAGTATTAAAGCTCCCCGTCATCTATCCTTTCAAGAAAATCCCTGACAGGCTCCAGGGAGTACTGAACGGTTCCATCCACAAACGGGTCCTTCAGATTCGCCAACTCCACAAGCTCAGTAAATGCCCTGCTTCCTCCTGCCCTGCAAAGCTCCAGATAATCCTTCCATGCCTCTTCCCTATCCTCCAGGCTCCTTCTCCAGAACTGGAATGCGCAAACCTGGGCAAGACAATAGTCTATATAGTAGAATGGGTTGGAGAAAATGTGCCCCTGTCTCATCCAGTATCCTCCGCTTTCAAGAAAATCATTGCCGCTATAGTCCTTAAAGGGAAGGTACTTCCTTTCAATATCTCTCCATAAATCCTTCCTCTCCTTTGGAGTCATGCTTGGCTTCTGGTAAACAATGTGCTGGAACTCATCAACGGTTACCCCATAGGGCAAAAAGCTCACTGCACCCTCCAGATGGCTGTACTTGTACTTGTCCACATCCTCCTCAAAAAATCCTTCCATCCATGGCCAGGTGAGAAACTCCATGCTCATGGAGTGTATTTCACAGGCTTCAAGGGTTGGAAACTTGTATTCAGGCAGCTCATGGCCCATGCTCATGTATGTCTGGAATGCATGGCCGGCCTCATGGGTCAATACGTCAATGTCACCGCTTGTTCCGTTGAAGTTAGAAAATATAAAGGGTGCCTTGTAATCCGGGATGACTGTACAATAGCCCCCACTTCTCTTTCCCTCCTTCGAAAGCAGGTCCAGCAGGTCCCTCTGGACCATGAAATCAAAGAACTCTCCTGTTTCCCGTGAAAGCTCCTTGTACATCCTGAGCCCCTTTTTAAGGATCCACTCCGGATCTCCCTTGGGATTTGCATTCCCGCTCATGAACTGAAGGGGCTCATCGTAATAGGCAAGCTCATCAAGACCCAGCCTCTTTCTTTGTCTTTCCTTCATTTCATCTACAAGAGGAACCACGCTATGAAAAACCTGATCTCTGAAGTTCCTGACCATCCTGTGGTCATAATCTGACCTTGACATCCTGTCATAGCCCATCTGCACAAAGTTCTCGTACCCAAGCTTCTTTGCCATCCTGTCCCTGACCTTTACAAGCTGGTCATAGATTTCTCCAATCTCCTCCTCATTCTCCTGGAAATATGCGGTGTAGGCCTGGTAAGCCCTCTTCCGCATATCCCTATCCGGTGATTCCATAAATGGTCTGAGCTGGCTAAGGTTCCTGGTCTTTCCCTCAAACTGGATTGCCGCTGCAGCAACAAGCTTGTCATATCTTGTGGATAACTTGTTTTCAGCAACAAGGTCCTCCATGATCTCCTGACTGAAGGTCTTAATCTGAAGGTGGGCAAGTCTGAAGAGCTGGTCTCCCCACTCCTGTGAAAGCTCCTCCCTAAAGGGGGAGTTAACAAGGGCTCTGTAGAACTCATTTACCATATTGGTATACCTTGGTGAATTTTCATCCATAAATTCCTGTTCCTTCTCATAGAACCCGTCTCTTGTGTCAATTGAATGCCTTATGCTCACCAGTGTATACATAGTTTCAAAGCTGTTTCTTATGTCCGTTATCCTTCTTATCACTTGGCTCTGCCCTTCGGGAGTCCCTGCTTCCCTAAACTTATCAAGAAGGTCCCCTATCTCCTTCTCCATCCTCTCCAGGTCAGGTCGGTCATATTTGTAATCTCCAAACTTCATCAATGCACCTCCGTTATTTGTCCTAACTACAATATATCAGAATCACAGGAGACTTTTCCAGTGAATGTTTCAATGGTTTTTGACAGGGTGCATGCCTTTGTAAATATTTCAGAATTGTTTTGAATTCACCCCTTTTATTGTATATGTAATACTCTTGGGGTATAATGTCTTAAGTATCAATAAGGAGGATTTTATGCATAACAAAGAGTATGAAAGGCTTCAAGCCCTTGAAGGCAAGGCCACTGAGAAGCTGATAAAATATATTAACACACAGGAAGAAATTAAATACGTCTACGACAGGATGCTGGGACTCTACCCTTTTCTCCAGGAGGAAAGCGCCAAGCTACCCTTTAACATCTGGCTTTGCTGTGACTACAGGGACAAGGAAGGAATGACCTTTGGAGAAAGGCTCATTCTGGAGGACGACTCCCTGTCTCCGGAGGAGGTGGAGATACTAAGGGAGAAATCGGCATCCTATGTCTCCCTGTTCCAGATTGTGGACTTCAAGGAGCCATATGTTGTTGTAACTGATGTATTGACCGGAGAGGACCACAGCTTGCTGGAGCCTCAGGTTTCCTATGTCCTGAAGGAAGGGGACTATCTCCTGTCCAGATTGGGGACCGTTCTTGGAAACAGCAGGATGATAGGAGAAGTGAGCTTCGTTCCCAAGTCTGTTATCCATTCATTCATCAGGATACTGATCAGGGATTTCAACAGGCTTGACCAGGATAGGAGATCAGAGGGTCCCAAGCAGTACCTCAAGAGCGATGCGCTGAAAATTTACGACCTTTTCTACCAGAGCGCCTACAAGTATTTTGACCCTGAAAACGAGGACCTGATACCAATCTACCAGGAGCTGGATGAGTTTGAGGATTACCTTTCAACCAAGAAAAGCTCCTCACAGATTGAAAAGCATCTCACAAACATGATTGAGCTGTATGAATACTACCTAAGCGAGGAAGGGTACAGCTTCAAGGACCTTGATAAGATTTCAGTCAAGGATATGCTTGGTGATGCCATCTATGAAAAATTCATAACTTCAGGTCTTGTGTTCAACAGCTATATCAGTACACTTAAGGCATATCTTAGCTACAAGTCGAGGCTTTCATCCAAATATCAGGATGCCTATGAGGAAATTCTTCAGATAAGCAAGGAGAGATTTCATTATCTTAAGGAGATAATTAAAAGAAACTCCCTTGCCCAGGGGGATCCCCTCCTTTCACTGCAGTTAAGGGACCATGAATCGGAGGCAATAAAGAATTTCCTTAACGATTTTGACAGATTCCTGCTTTATGTGTTTGACTTCCCTCTTGAGCTTACTGATAAGAAACACCACATCAGGAAGGTGGACCAGAACAATATCCTTGACTTCCTGGAAGGGGACTACCCACTCTATTTCAGCAGACCAGGCCAGATGAAGGAGCCAATAGTCCATTTCTTCTTCCATATGGGATTGAGACTCAAGCTTCTAAAGGTAAGAAAAAATTCTCTTTCAGTAACCGCCAACGCCTCAGAGTATCTTGCCATGACCAGGGAGGACAAGTACACGCTCCATCTTAGAGGCTTCTGGAATCAGGAAACTGTCAAGATCCTTATCCAAAGGGATGCCAGAAGCTCCAAGCAGGTGATGAAACTGCTTCTCCAATCCATGGCAAGGCTCAAGGAGGGCCCTGCTCTGGCTGATGACCTGATCAGTTTGGAAGACTTTGATGGGGATGAACTCTATTTATTGATAAGATACATGACATTTATGGGTATATTATCAAATAGGGGCTTTCACAAGCTGGTATCAATTACACAAACCGGCAGGGTTGTGGCAACACATCTTGAGGATTGGAGCAAGCCTCGAAAGAATATGGTGATCAATATTGGACAATATACTAAAGTAAACGAGGAGGAAGGCTATGGAGAATCTAAAGCGGGAGGACTTGACGAGGTTTAAATTCCTCTCAGGGACTGGAATTTCACCGGACGGGAGAACCTGTGGCTTCGTCTTGCACACTGCAGATGAAGAAGAGAACAAGTACAGATCAAATATCTACCTTTGGGACGAAGTCGAGGGAACAAGACAGCTTACAGCATCTGACTCCGAAAGCTCCTTCATATGGAAGGGGAAGGCCAGGTTACTCTTCTCCTCCATCAGGGACAAGAAGGACAAGGAAAAAAAGGATAAGGGGTATCCCCTTACATGCTTCTATGAAATATCAACCAGGGGCGGGGAGGCAAAAAAAGCCTTCCAGGTCTACCTTGACGTTTCACGAATCGAACACATCAAGGGGACCAAATACCTTCTTCTGGGCTCCTTTGACAGGAGGCTTGGTGATATCCATGGACTTGATGAAAAGAAGATTGAAGAGAAAGTTGAAGCGATAAAGAAGGAGAACGAATACCAGGTCCTGGATGAGATTCCCTATTGGACTGACGGGGGAGACTACACCAACAAGAGGAGAACCAGGTGCTACATATTTGACAGCAGTAAGGATGAGCTGATTCCAATAACTGATGAGTTCACCAATGTTGAGGTCTTATCAATACATCCATCCAAGGAGAAGGCCCTTCTTGTGACATCCTCCTACACGGACAAGATGAGTTCCTGCAATCAGCTGTATCAGCTTGACCTGTCAAATGAAACCTGTGAAAAGATTTCTCCAATATCGGATTTCAACTATTACTATGCGGACTATATTGAAGATCGGATCATTTTTGTGGGTACTGATATGCTGGCCCACGGAGTAAATGAAAATCCCAGAATTTTCGTAACGGAAGATGAAGGCCTCACCTATGTAAGAATTGCAGAGCCTGACCTTTCCATGTGGAGCTCTGTTAATTCAGATTGCAGATATGGAGATGGCAGAGGGTTCAAGGTAGCTGGCAGTCACCTTTATTTCCTAAGCACAAGGGGATACAACTGCCACCTTAACAGGGTCTCCCTTGATGGAAGCATTGAACAGGTAAGTCTGAAGGACGGTTCAGTGGATGATTTTGATGTTATTGATGATACCATATATTTCATTGGAATGAGGGATCTCTATCTCCAGGAGCTGTACAGACTTGATCATCAGGAACACAGGTTGACAAGCTTCAATGATTGGGTGGTCCAGGACAGGAAGCTTTCCACCCCTATGGTGCTTTCCTTCAACAACGGTGAAACCAGCCTGACAGGCTGGATCCTAAAGCCTGTAGATTATGAGAAGAATAGGAAGTACCCTGCAATCCTCCATATTCACGGTGGACCAAAAACAGTATTTGGTGGTGTATTCCATCATGAGATGCAGCTTTGGGCCAACCAGGGCTACTTTGTATTCTACATGAATCCAAGGGGCAGCGACGGCTATGGTGATTTGTTCTCAGATATCCGTGGCAAGTATGGGCACATCGACTATGAGGACATAATGCAGTTTACGGACAAGGTACTTGAGACATGCCCATCAATAGACCGTGAAAACATTGGCGTTACGGGTGGCTCTTATGGAGGCTACATGACCAACTGGATAATCGGTCACACCAAGAGATTCAAGGCTGCAGTTTCCCAAAGGAGCATTTCAAACTGGTTCTCATTCTTTGGAACCTCGGATATAGGATATTATTTTGCAGCAGATCAGGTCCTTGCAACCCCATGGAAGGATTACTCGGCTCTTTGGGACAATTCGCCCCTTAAATATGCAGACCAGGTCCAGACCCCCACCCTTTTCATACATTCAGACAAGGATTACAGATGCTGGATTCCGGAAGGATTACAGATGTACACTGCCCTGAAGTATCACGGAGTGGATTCAAGGATGGTAGTTTTCAAGAATGAAAGCCATGGACTATCAAGAGGAGGAAGACCGCAAGGAAGAATCAGGAGATTAAAGGAGATTACGGATTGGTTCGATAGTCATTTGAAAAAGTAGAAATGTTATGGGCAGGTGATTTCATGGAAAAATTTGTGAAAAATAACATAAGCAAGAAGCCCATTATGATTCTTGACCAGCTGGCCTACAGATTTTCAGAAAACAACGTTCCGGGAACAGGGGCTCAGCTCACCTATTTCCTTATTCTATCCCTGTTTCCCTTTCTTATGGTTCTTCTTAATGTCATAAGCTACACACCTCTGGCCCGTGAGGATGTCATTTTGGACCTTATTCAGTACATGCCCACGGACATCCAGGAAATAATCCAGACCTTCCACGATGATGTTGTAAGTTCAAGCTCCCAGGGATTTCTGTCCATCGCCGCAATTGCCGGACTCTGGACAGCATCCTCAGGGGTGAAGGCTGTCATAAAGGCCATAAACAGGGCATACGGCTATACCGAGAAGAGATCCTTCCTTAAGATAAAGGGGATGAGCCTTCTATTTACAGTGGTTCTGATACTTATGATAATTGTTGTGTTCATATCCCTTGTCGCTGGAGAGCTTATAGGGACCTTGGTTTCTAATTTCCTGGGAATTGAGGACCTCTTCCTGACCATGTGGAATTACCTGAGGTTTGTGATACCGATTCTCTTTATGATCCTTACCTTTGCACTCTTATACAAGTACAGTCCAAACATAAGGGACAGGCACTCAATACCCCTTAGGACCACCCTGCCAGGTGCAATATTTGCCACAATTGGTTGGATTGTCCTGTCACTCCTGTTCTCATTCTATGTATCAAACTTTGGAAACTACGCAGTGACCTACGGAAGCCTGGGAGGAGTCATTGTAATGCTTGTGTGGCTTTTTATAAGCAGTATTGTCATAGTGCTTGGGGGAGAGATAAACGCAACCCTAGAGTGTCTTAGACGTAATGACTACAAGCCCATTGAAAGCAGGAGCGTATTGATGGGTTTCATAAGGAAGGATAAGGACAATGACACAGCCTAAGCTGTGTCATTACATTTTAGTTGAGGTCAGGGTTAGGGCAACTACACTTTCAGCCCCTGCCTTGATGAGAGTCTCGCCGCATACCTTGATGGTGCTTCCCGTTGTGAATATGTCATCTATAAGTAGAATCCTCATTCCCTGGATCCTCTCCCTTTTTCTTACCCTAAAGGAGCCCGCAAGGTTCCTTTTTCTTTCATAGGCAGAAAGGGTGTTTTGCTCCCTGGTCCATTTTGATTTCACTAGGACATCCCTAAGGATTGGCTTTTCCTGCTTCATTGCCAATGGCTTTGCCAAGAGGTAGGCCTGATTATAGCCTCTGATTGCTTCCTTTCTCCAGTGCACTGGCACGGGAATTATCAGGTCAAAATCCACAATATTGTTCAACTCCATCGTTTTGACCATATAGGAATGGAAGGTCCTGTACAGGTAGCTCTTGTCCTCAAACTTAAACCTGTGTATTGCGTCCTTGGTGAAATTATTGTAGAAAAGCGAAGAATAGCACCTCTCAACATATGGACTATCAAGCCTGAACTCCATGTGAATCTCCTCAATCCTGGATCTGCATTCCAGGCACAGGGAATGCTTCAGGTTTCTTGATTCATCTCTGCAGATGTAACAAAATCCTTCCTTGGGGAAAAGCAGCCTGTCAATCAATGAAGGTTCCCCCCTCCGACTCCATTTTAAGTATCAGGTGCAGGTACTCCCTGATTTTCTTATCCAGCGAGGAGTACCTTTCCGTTATTAGGTTGTTTCTTATCATCTGATTCAGATACCTGTGATGTCCCACCAGGACCACCAGGTCCCTTGCCCTTGTGATTGCCGTGTAGAGAAGATTTCTGGTCAGAAGCATGGGAGGGCCGGAAAATACAGGTATTACAACACAGGGAAACTCGCTTCCCTGAGACTTGTGTATTGTGGTGGCATATGCAAGCCTAAGCTCATCCAGCTGATTGAAGGAATACTCAACCTCCCTGTCATCATCAAATATCACCGTCATAGTTCCCTCATCATTGTCAATGCGTCTGACATATCCGAAGTCCCCGTTAAAGACCCCCTCTCCCTCCTCTGTCCTATAGCCTCCCCTGTTGATTGTCCAGGCAACCTTGTAGTTGTTCCTTATCTGCATGACCTTGTCGCCCTCCCTGAACAGCTCATCACCCATGGACTTTTCACTCTTGTTCCTGGAAGGAGGGTTTATGGCCTCCTGAAGTGCCTTGTTGAGGGCTGCCACTCCTGTATCTCCCTTTCTCATTGGAGAAAGGACCTGAATATCCCTTATGGGGTCAAGCCCGTAGAAATCCGGTAGCCTCTGAAGACATAGCTGGACAATTGTGTCCCTCACTTCAGGACCGGTATCCTTGTACACAAAGAAGAAATCCTTGTCCTTCTCATTGAGAAGGGGCTTCTCTCCCCTGTTGACCAGGTGGGCATTAACTATGATCATGCTCTCCTCCCCCTGGCGGAAAATCTCATCCAGCCTTACCACCTTTATTACACCTGAATCAATTATGTCCCTGAGAACATTCCCGGCTCCCACAGAAGGCAGCTGGTCCACATCTCCAACAAGGACAAGCCTTGTTCCCGGCTTGATAGCCTTAAGGAGCTGGTTCATCAGGAGAATGTCCACCATTGACATCTCGTCCACAATTACAACATCCGCATCCAGGGGCTCCTCCTCATTCTTGTTGAACTGAAGGCTTTCATCCTGGTAGGAAATCTCAAGGAGCCTGTGTATTGTCCTGGCTTCCCGTCCGGTGGTTTCTGTAATCCTCTTGGCAGCCCTTCCAGTTGGAGCTGCCAGAAGTATCTCCTTGCCCTCTGCCTCCATAAGGGCTATTATTGCATTTATGATTGTGGTCTTCCCTGTTCCAGGACCACCTGTTATAACGGTAACTCCATTGCTTAAAACACTTGTCACAGCTTCCCGCTGCCTTTTCCCAAAGGAGAAATCCTGTCCCCTTTCCAGGTTGTCCAAGGCCTTTTCAGGATCCCCCACAATCTCATCCTGCTCAACCAAGCTCAGGTCTACAAGGACCTTGGCAACGCTGTTTTCTGCCATGTGGTAAGGCATATAGTAGACAATCCTGTCATCTCCGCTCTGAACAAGATGAAAGCTTTTCCCCAGGATAAGTGCCGTCAATGAGTCATCCAGATTTTCCTTGCCTATTTGTAGCAGGCCTGCCGCCTTCTCCAAGAGCTCCTCCTGGGGAAGGTAGCAATGTCCCTCACCTGCAGCCCTTGTAAGGACATATTTCAGTCCAGCCTGGAGCCTGTGGGGTGAACTCTTGTCAAGCCCCACCTTTTCTGCTATCTCATCTGCCGTCCTAAAGCCCATGCCGTGGATGTCCTCAGCTATCCTATAGGGGTTGTCCCTTATGACCTTTAGGGTCTCATTTCCATACTCCCTGTAGATCTTCATGCTTTGGTTTGGACTTATATTGAACTCCTGCAGGGCAACCATGACCTCCCGGATCTCCCTTTGCTCATCAAATGATTCCATGATAACCTTAAGTTTCTTCTTTCCTATCCCCTCGATCTCAAGCAGTCTCTCCGGGTAGTATTGGATTATATCAAGGGATTTGTCTCCAAATTTATCCACGATTCTCTTTGCTGTTTTTGGGCCTATATGTGGAATCAGTCCTGAACCCAGATAATTCTCTATCCCCTTGGTGGTGGTGGGCATAATTGTCTCCATGGACTGGAACTGGAACTGCTCCCCAAACTTGTTGTGATATATCCATTCTCCCTTGAGGAGGACCGCCTGGTCTGTCTGGATGTAGGGAACCTGGCCAACAAAGGTTATGCTGCCATCTGATGTGTACAGCCTCCCCACGGTATAGCCATTTGCTTCATTCCTATAGATTATATCCTCAACAATTCCCTGAATCTCCACATTCTCACCCCATCTCTCTTCATATTTCCATTATAACAGCAAATCCCGCCAATATACAATAATGTATACTGACGGGATTTGATTATTTCAACGCTTCCTTTAGTATTTCTGCCTTGTCTGTCTTTTCCCAGTTCAATTCAACGTCTGTCCTTCCCATGTGACCATATGCAGCAAGCTGTCTGTAGATTGGCTTTCTAAGGTCAAGGTCCCTTATTATGGCAGCAGGTCTAAGGTCGAAATGCTTCTTAACCAATTCGGTTATTTCCTCATCACTGATCTTTCCTGTGCCAAAGGTATCAACAAATATTGAAAGTGGATGTGCAACTCCGATTGCATAGGCAAGTCCAACCTCGCACTTGTCAGCAAGTCCAGCTGCCACTATGTTCTTTGCAACATATCTTGATGCATAGGCTCCTGATCTGTCAACCTTGGTGGCATCCTTACCGGAGAATGCTCCTCCTCCGTGTCTTGCATATCCACCGTAGGTGTCCACTATGATCTTTCTTCCTGTAAGTCCCGCATCTCCCATTGGTCCACCTACAACAAACCTGCCTGTTGGGTTGACGTATATCTTGGTGTTCTCATCCATCATATCCGCTGGGATTATCTCATTGATAACATACTTCTCAATGTCCTCCCTGATCTGCTCCAATGAAACCACTGG
>Ga0194138_10001286_pt1 | contig 12038 bp, 13 predicted proteins | sample TARM_MetaG_T2_14_FD_134022 | JGI IMG/M metagenome (GOLD analysis project Ga0194138, IMG submission 134022) | Freshwater microbial communities from Pennsylvania, USA, analyzing microbe dynamics in response to fracking - TARM_MetaG_T2_14 (version 2) | ecosystem: Environmental > Aquatic >...
AGATGTTAATTCATTAAATTTAGCGCGTGTTAAGCTTGTATCCATATGAACAGGCCCGTCACTACCTACTGTGATATAAGGGAGTGAAATTGTTGTTTTTGTCACACCACTTAAATCTTTTTTAGCTTTTTCAGCAGCGTCTCTTACACGTTGCATTGCCATTTTATCTTTAGTTAGATCAACGCCTGTATCTTTTTTGAAATCTTTTACAAGATAATCAATAATACGGTCATCAAAGTCATCGCCACCTAAACGGTTATCCCCAGCTGTTGAAACAACTTCAAACGTTCCCTCAGATAACTCTAAGACAGAAACATCAAATGTTCCTCCTCCTAAGTCATACACTAAGATTGTTTGGTCTTTATCCGTTTTGTCAATACCATAAGCTAGCGCTGCAGCAGTTGGTTCGTTAATAATACGTTTAACTTCTAATCCTGCGATTTTTCCTGCATCTTTTGTTGCTTGACGTTCAGCATCGTTAAAATATGCTGGGACAGTAATAACAGCTTCTGTCACACTTTCACCTAAATAAGATTCTGCACTTGCTTTTAAGTTTTGTAAAATCATTGCACTAATTTCTTGTGGTGAATAGTCTTTATCATTCATTGATACTTTTTCATTGGTTCCCATTTTTCTTTTAATACTTGAGATTGTGTTTGGGTTTGTTACAACTTGTCGTTTTGCAACTTCACCCACTTGGATTTCTCCTTCTTTAAATGCAACGACTGAAGGGGTTGTACGTCCACCTTCTGGATTTGCAATAACTTTTGCTTCGCCACCTTCCATGACAGCGACGCATGAGTTTGTAGTTCCTAAATCAATTCCAATCATTTTTCCCATAATTTATAACACTCCTTCTAATTTATTCGCTTACTTTGACCATAGATGGTCTTAATAGTCTGTCTTTAAACATGTAGCCTTTTTGGAATTCTTCTACAACGATGTCACTTGCGACACCATCAACCGCTTCTTTCATGACCGCTTGATGACGGTTTGGATCAAAGAGTTGATCTTTTGCATCTATTTTTTCTAACCCTTCACTTTTTAAGGCTTCAAATAAATCACGATAAATCATTTCAAAGCCTTTCAGTAAAGGTTTTAGTTGTTTGTTTTCAACTTCTTTATTGAGTGCAAGTTCAAAGTTATCAAGGGCTGGTAATAAGTTTTTAGCAAGGTCTAAATTTGCGTATTTACGGTCTTTAATACGTTCTTCATTCATTCGACGTTTAAAGTTTTGTAATTCCGCAGAATTTCTTAAGAGTTGTTCTTTGAGTGATTCAACTTCTGCTTTCAATGCTTCTACCTCATTATCTTCTTGAATATTATCTTTCTTTAGTTCTTCATCTCTTGTTGTCTCATCGACAAGTTCTTCTTCTTGAATCGTTTCTTCTTTATTGTCTTTTGGTTTTGTCTCTTTCTTAGCCATAAGACACCTCCTTAATCATTATACAGTTTTGATAAGTGGGCCGCTAAATACTTCAGTAATGGAATAACTTTTTGATACTCCATTCTCGTTGGCCCAACCACCGCAATCGTTCCGCGTTCACCATCGTGAACCTCATAAGGAACCATTACAACAGAACAATCCTTCATGGCACTAATTTGGTTCTCTTCACCAATTCTAACTGTTAGACCATTATTATCTGTATGATCAACTAGTTTTAATATGTCGTTTTTCTCAAAGAAATTCATCAAATCCCTGACCCGTTCTAAATCGGTAAACTCAGGTTGATATAACATATTGGATTGGCCTGATAAATAATACTTACTTTGGGTAAATCGTGTAAATGCATCAAGAAACGCTTCAAGAATCTTCTTATTGTAATTAAGTAATTCTTTGATTCGATCATGATTGATTTCATAATGCAATTTCTCACTTACTTGAGCGATTGGGACATCAAATAAAATTTCATTTAAAATTTTAATGATTTGAGTGAGTTCTTCTAAATCAGTCCCTTTAGGCAAGGTAATATTTTTACTTTCAACATGGCCTAAATTGGTGATCACAAGTAACACACTAACATTTTCATAAAGTGGTACAAGTTCTAACCGTTTAACACGAGAATTTCTTGCGTTAGGTCCCAAAGCAATGGTTGTATAATTGGTCAATTGACTAAGCAAATTCATCGCTTGTTCAATTGCATCATCTCTAGCTAAAGCTTCATTGCTAAAAAGGTCATCAATCAATGTTAAATCAATCGCTGCATCATCTTCACGCATTAACGTATCGACATAATAGTGATACCCTTTTTCACTTGGCACACGGCCACTTGAAGAATGTGTTTTTTCTAAATAGCCCATTTCTTCAAGATCAGCCATTTCATTTCGAATGGTTGCTGGTGAAAAATCAAGCAGTTTAGAAAGCATTCTAGAACCTACTGGTTCCGCTGTACGAACGAATTCTTCAACAATTAATTTTAAGACATTTCTTTGACGTTCTTTCAGCATATCTTCACCTCATTAGCACTCACAACTTTACATTGCTAAAAACATTATAACGAAGAAAAGTAGCACTGTCAAGAGATGAGTGCTAAAAAAGTAATTTCTTTAAAAAAGCATGGCTTTACTGTATAATAAAATCACTAAACAACGAGGTGAAAGCCATGATTTCTAATGCCCAAATTGTTTATTGTATAATCTACTAGGCCACATTTTTACAATCATCAGTATTGCATTATTTTCCTTGATCTTTTTCTTTATTTTATTACTGGTTGCGCGTGCCGTTAGATATTTTACCGATTTTAAACGACGAATTGTGAAACCCATTGATAAAAGCGTGCATGCAATCAGCATCACACTAGCTCTTTTGGCACTGGTTTTAATCATTTTATTTGTTGCAATTACCACTTCAATCAATCCGTTAACTTTTATTTTATCTGTGTTATTCGGGCTGATTGTCCATTTCATATATCAAAAGCGTATCATTACGCCATAAAAAAAAGCGCATTGCGCTTTTTTTCTATTCATAACAAGTTGGTGCGTCGTAACTGATGCCTTTTGTATCAACACTCATGCTAGTAATCACAATATCTTCTACAGGTCTATCTTGTGCCCCGGTACTGGTTGTTGCGATTTGATCAAGGACATCAAACCCTGAAACCATTGCGCCAAACCCTGCATATTCTCCGTCTAAATGCGGACTATTTTGGTGCATGATGAAAAACTGGCTGGTTGCACTATTAGGATTCATTGTACGGGCCATACTAAATACCCCACGTGCATGTTTTAATGGATTGTTAAAGCCATTACTATTAAATTCACCAGCAATCGCACAGCCTGACTCTTCGCCCCATCCGCCTTGAATCATAAAGCCTTGAATCACGCGGTGAAAGATTAATCCTTCATAATAATTGTTTTCAATCAGGTTAATCATGTTTCTCACTGAATTGGGTGCCACTTCAGGGAATAATTGTAAGGTCATGGTTCCATAATCTTTCACTTTAATGGTGACCACCGGATTGGTATCTTTTAAATAACTTTCATAGGGTACTGTTTCTTCTTGATTAATCACTATGTCATCCTCCGTTTCACTACAACCTACTAAAGTAAGCGCAATAAGTAATATTAAACTCGTAAAAACTACTTTTTTCATTGTTGCCTCCTTGAATATCTATTGACTATTGTATCATACTCAAAAAAATAATTAAGCAATTTTTGCTTAATTATTTATTTTTATCTTCATGGAATTTAGAATCAATCATAATGACACACATTAAATAAAATTCGATATCTTTCTTGGTTTCCGCTTGAATTTCAACTTGGTAGGTATCGCGGAGTTGAAAATATTTTTTCGACACCGTGGTAACTTCAACATCATCCTTAAAAATCCCGAAGTTTAACGCCCAAAAATTTCCTTCAACATCTAAATGGCCAAAATCACTATCAATACTGACTTTTTTCTTCATCATGGAAAGCTTTTGACGCATGACCGCAACTTCTTTTCCGGATGCATCATAAAGATAATGCACTGGCATAAAGCTGAATATCTTTTTCTTTTTTGTATAAATCAGTTCTTGGGTCGTTGTGTCGTATAAACTCACCATATTTCTTAAAGAAAACATCTTTCCTTTGGCTTCATAAAGTAGTTGATCATGCTCATCATAAACATAGTACTTTCTAACAAACGCAAACAGTTTTTGTTTTAACACGAATTTTTTCATAGAGCACCCCTTTTCTTTTATTATAGCCGATAACCAAAGAAAAAAGAATAAAAGTCTTTATCCTTCTTCTATTTCTACTGGTGGTAATTTAAACCGGTCTTCTTTTACCATCGCATTAACCGCAAAACCTAGGCCTGCCATTACATAAAATAACGGCGCAACACTGACGATTTGATCGTTAAACATCCCTGCCGCTAAATAACTGATGACACTCACAAACATCCCTATGCCTAAAAAGTCACGGAATGTATAGATTTTTTTCATTAAAAATAATTTCAAGGTATCGACGGTATACATGATGAATAACCCGGTAAACGCCAGTAAACTTAAAAGCCCTGTTTCAATCCCGATTTGTAAATATAGATTATGCGGTTTATCCACAATAATGCTATAGGTACTTAACCCGTTAATTTTTCCAATATAATCGTGTTGCGGAAAACTAATCGCATACATCCCTGGTCCTTCACCAAGTAGTAATTGATCAAATAATAATGGAATGCTTCTTGACCAGATATACCCGCGACTTGAAGCAAAACGTTCATACCCGATCAGCGGACTAAAGACTTCAGGATATTCAATCTCACTCGCCCCGCCAGTCCCACTCATCATCAATCGTTCATCGCCTTGATAAAACGCAAAGTTTTGATGGTACATGGTAATAAGTAAAGCGGTTTGTGTGACTTGATCCTCATCATTAATCGTTTGATTAATAGTACCGCTAAACTCATACCCTTCAAGCGTAAACGTACCATCCTCATCAACGATCATAGGCACTGTATTGCCTTCTAAATCTTCAACATGATAGCCATCAGTCTCATTATAACTGACTGCGATACTTTGCGCTTCAGTAAGAATTAGAATACGGTCTTCTTCAAAAATAAGGTCGTTAAATTTCACACGACTTTCCCCGATTTCTTCAATACGCTCCCATTCATTGCTTAAACTAAGCTTAGAAAACTCTCCAAAAATACGTCCTTCAGATACAACATTCATCGCAACACTTTGAATGATAACGAGTAAAAAGATACTAAGTGTTCTTAGATACTTTTCTTTAAGTCGCGCTCTAAAAAGGATTACAAACAATACAAGTCCCGCGCTAACGCCTACAATCCCTGCACGTGAATTAGACCCAAGACCTGTAAAGACCATCATTAAGACAAATAGGCCTGTTAAAACTAGATAAAGTCTCTTTTGGACAAATAAATAAAGGGTTAAAGCGAAGGGTACCATTAACGCCGCAAACGACCCCACAAAATTTGAATTATACATGGTGCCGTAAATCGTATATTTTCCAAAACGATAATCAATATTATCTGCATAAAAGGCTAAATTTTCTGGAAACATAAAATAATGCGCAAAACTCGTTCTTAATAGATCAAATCCAAAATACTGCGTAAATCCAACGATAAAGACCATAACCCCAACAAAAATAAACGCAAAGGTCAGCGCCAGTAAATGCCAATCTTTTTTAACCACATTTAAAGCATACACCATAATAAGCATATAACTAATCAGCACAACGACCCCTTGAAAGAGTTCGATAAACCCTCTAGCACTAACGAGTGGGTCCTCACTAAACACATAAGATAAGCCTGTAAGTATTATATATATACCAACCGGAATATAATATAGACTCTTCCGAATCTCTACTTGATTAAAAAGCTTTAATAGCATCATGAGAATAAATGCCCCATAACTTAAAATCATAACAGCCACAGATTTATAATAACTAAAGTAATCCAGTTGAATACTGTTTCCTGTCCAGTTTGCAAGTTCTAACCCTTCAAGTTCTAAAAGACGTGCCCTTACAATTAAAGGCACAATCATGATTAGCATCATTAAAGGCATCAGCAATATATATTCTAACACTCTTTGTTTATTCATTGTTTTAAGTTTATGCATTGTGCTCACCTCATGCTCTATTTTATCATAATACTCGTGTTTAAAGACAAAAAGAATGACAAAAGCCATTCTTTTTGAGGGGAGTAAAATATGGAGCTAAAAGCGTATGAATTTAGGTTAAAAAGATTTAGGGAAGTCTTAAATGATTAAGTTGTATAACCAAACACAAAGGGGGTTGCTTTTAGCTCATCTATAGATTACACCATTTTTAAGTGTTTCACATCCTTTTATCCTTCTCTTACAAATAAAGACAGGTTTGTTACAAAAAAATAACCCTTATTAATCAATATAAGGGTTATGCATTTTCTCATGCGCGATGGTTGTAAAATGTCCGTGTCCTGGATAACAAATTGTATTATCATCAAAGGTATTTAATAAAGTGTGGATACTTTTTAGTAGATCATTTTCACTAGCTGTTGGTAAGTCGGTACGGCCAATACTTTCTCTAAAAAGCGCATCACCGGTAAATAAATAATTTTGATAGTGAAACGTCACACCACCTCTTGTATGACCCGGTGTGAAGACCACCTTAATCATATCATTACCGAGTGAAAATGTTTTAGTTTCATCAATCGATTCAATACGGTGCTTATCTTTAACTCTAAAGATTTTATCCATTTGACCACTTAAATTTAAGTTATGATCAAACAAAAAATCACGTTCTTTTCGGTGAACATAAATTGTCGCATCAAAATGTTCAAGCAAATCATTAATCCCGCTGATATGATCATAATGCCCATGTGTCAGCAACACGCCTTTAAGGGTCAATTGTTCTTTTTCTATTAATTTTTTCATGGCTTGATAATTAGAGCCTGGGTCAATGACATAGGCTTCATTATTCGCCGCAATTATATAACAGTTTTCTGCAAAATCATTCACAATCGCTTTAACCATGATTTTTCACCGCCATAAACGCGCCATAAATCCCTGCATCATTGCCAAGTTCTGCGGGTTTAAATAACACATCTCTTACTGCTTTAAAGGCAAGCGTTTGATAATAAGCTTTCACTTTATCAAATAAGAAATCTCCTGCCGCACTAACACCGCCTCCGAATATAAAAGATTCAGGATCAACCGTGACCGCAATTTGAGCACACGCTTTGGCTAAGTAATACGCAACATCATCAACAACTTTTAACCCGACTTCATCCCCGCGTTTGGCATTATCAAAGACATATTTTGCACTAAAATCTTCTTCTAGTGATAAACGGCTAGATAAGCGCCCTTCTTCTAAATACATACGGGCTAAGTTTTTAACGCCTGTGGCACTGGTTAAGGTTTCTAAACATCCGTGTTTTCCGCATCCACATAAAAACCCGTCATCAACCATAGGCATATGACCAAGTTCTCCTGCTGATCCGTTAACACCTTTTAAAATAACTCCATTTAAAATGATACCACCACCAACACCTGTCCCTAGGGTTAACATGACAGTATTTAAAGCGTGGTCGCCTGCGCCAAATGTTGCCTCACCAAGTGCTGCAACATTCGCATCATTATCAACGGTAATGATTTTTTCTTGACCGACTAACGCTTGAAACAACGCTTTAACATTGGTTTTACCCCAACCAAGATTCACGCATTCAAGCACAATATCATCCTTTACAGGACCTGGTACACCAAATCCAAAGCCTAAACAAACAGTCATATCAATCGTTTCTTTTAAAAAGGTATAGATCTCTTCTAAAATAAATTGTCCGTTGTTTTCTTTATTGGTATCAATGGCCCATTTATTTAAAAGCGTCCCGTCTATACCAAACAGTCCAATTTTAATCTGGGTCCCACCAATATCAATACCACAATATGTTTGCATTAAATCCTCTCCTACAAAAAAAACTTCTAACGAAAGAAGTTTTATTTTTTTTCTTTATGAAGCGTTTGTTTGTTACATTTTTTACAGAATTTTTTGACTTCCATACGCTCTGGATGCGTTTTTTTATTTTTAGTCAGAATATAATTTTCTTCACCACATTCTGTACATTTTAACGTAAATTGTACTCGCATAATCTTTCCTCCTTAAGAAAACTCTACATTATATTATCATTATTAATCTATAAAATCAAGTTATATTCGTGCATTTTAAAAGTTATACGCTATAATAAAATAAGGGTGATAAAAATGATGAAACGCACAGAAACAAAAAAAGTCTTTGTGAAGGATTTACAAATTGGTGGACAAAACAAAGTCGTCATCCAAACCATGACTACATCAAAGACTAAAGATATAGAAAATGTGATTAATGAAATCAATACTTATGCGACAAATGGGGCAGAACTTGTCCGTCTTGCCGTACTTGATGAAGAAGATGCTCATGCGATTAAAGAAATTAAAGAGCGTACCAATGTTTATTTAGTCGCAGACATTCATTTTAATTATAAACTCGCACTCATTGCAATAGAACATGGCATTGATAAAATTAGAATCAATCCTGGAAACATCGGGAAAGTTGGTTATGTTAAATTAGTGGTGAATGCTTGTAAAGAAAAAAATATTCCGATTAGAATCGGGGTTAATGCAGGGTCTTTAGAAAAGCCGTTCTTAGAAAAATACGGCCGTACCGCAGAAGCCATGGTAGAAAGTGCGAAACGACATGTAGAAATTTTAGAAGATCTTGATTTTGAAGATATTGTGATTTCCTTAAAAGCCTCTGATCTCACACTTGCAATCGATGCCTATATGCTAGCAGCTAAAACTTTTAAATATCCTCTTCATATCGGGATTACTGAGAGCGGGCCAGCTTATGCAGGGACCATTGCCAGTGCAGCTGGGCTTGGGACATTGCTTTATCACGGCATTGGTGACACCATCCGGATCAGCTTATCAGCCCCAAGGACTGAAGAGTTAAAGGCTTGCAAAACGTTACTCTCAAGATTTGACCTTTACAAAATGCCGAAACTCATCGCATGTCCGACTTGTGGACGCCTAAACTACAATATGGATAAACTGGTTAAGAAGGTTGAGGCCTACCTTGAACAAAGCGATACTGATTTAACAGTCGCTGTGATGGGGTGCGCGGTAAACGGTCCAGGCGAGGCACGTGATGCAGATATCGGGGTTGCGGGTGGCCGTGATGCTGGGTTAATCTTTGTTAAAGGTGAAATTGTTAAAAGAGTCCCTCAAGAAGAGCTTTATGACGCTCTTATAGAAGAAATTGAAAATTACCAAAAAGACTAAATGAAAAGACTTAAGCGGTTTTCGCTTAAGTCTTATTTTTATGGTTTATAAAAAGTAACGTAGTTTATCGTAAATGTAACAGTCTCTTCATCAGGCAGTTGATACTGAATACTTTGTAAAATAAAGTATTGATCCGCTTCATCCATTTGTTGTAAAAAAGTATGAAGGGTATCGGTATTAGTATCATTAAACTGAACTTGAATGCGGTAGGCCTCAAGTTCACTTGATAAAGCTCTAAACTCGGTCCCTTCTGGAAATGCCGGATTTTCAGTGATTGAGACGTTACGGTTATAATCAGTAACATCAGAAATGCCTGAAAATTCAAGTTGCGCCATGATGTAAAAGAGTAATTGATCACGATCATATTCACTCGGTACATAGCGGTGCATCTCTGCCATAGAAGGCAAGGTTTCTTGACCATGTTGATCAACCAGTCTTGTAATATCATTAATTCTTGTTTCTAAGGCTGTGTTATCACTTCTAGTGCTTTCAATACGGTCATCAACATTTCCTAGTAATAACATACGCATTAAGAAGACACCACCAATGGCTACAAGCAAAATAACAATAAATAATAAATCATTAAACCTTTTACTCAGCATCGATATCAACTCCTATCGTATAGGTTGCTGTATATCTTACTGTCCCTGCTTGTTGATTGGGTGTGGTATGTTCACTACTTGTAATAAAGTCTTGTTCTAAGAGTTCTAAGTTTAAATTTTGGAAAGTAAACTCTGTATTTAAAATGACGACTAATTGTAACTGTTGCGATATTCTATCATATCGTAACTGGGTAATCTCACCATTATAATTTAAAACGATATCTCTTACTGGTATAAATACATCTAAATAATCAGTTTGTAATGCTTCAATACGGTCAAGTTGACTCATAAAATCAATACGGTTTTGTTCAATGCGGTAACCCACAACTTCTTCATTAAGCAGTAATAACTGATTCGTCATGTCATTATTTTGTTCAAGCACAGTATCGAGTGTTTCTTGACGCGAAGATAGTGGCATATAGACTAAAAACCAACTGGCCGCAACTGCGATTAATACAATGTATAAAATATTGACATTAAATTGTCTGGGTCTTTTGACATTTGGTAAAAGGTCAACATAAATAAATTCATGTTCCCCACGTTCTTTTCCCATATAACGTCTATTTGGCATTAGAATAACCCCCTACTTTGGATTAAACTTGATGCAAGTGGTATATAACACTCTCTATCAATTAACGTATCAACAATGGTTGACACTTGTTTCATATCAAAGATTTGACTTTCAATCGTCGCCCCTTCTTCTACAAAATATTGATTGAGCTTTTCATTGGTAAACTTGTTACTCATATTATAAATCACAACTTTTTGTACATCCCGTTCACCAGAATGAATATTATATTTATAATAATTGGCAATTTTACTAATCTCACTATCTATCAGTTCTAAATATTTATCATCTTGTAAAATCTTAGCGGTAATATTATTAACCAAACTAAATAAAGGAATCTCTTCATCAAAGATGTATAACGAATAGGTGTAATCAAAAATCGTCACAAACATAATATCTTTATCAAACTCTAAATCACTATCTTCATGTTTTCTATAATAATAAAGACGGTGAAGGGCAAGCGGCGGAATATCAGTTCTAATCACTTCCATGTTCATATTATAAAACACATTAAGATAGGTTTTTAATTCCGTGGTTGGTGCGTAAAACATGATGACCTCATAATGGTCTTCATTTTTACGATGAATAACATAATCCATTTTCATATCTTCAAATGGCACCATAATCATTTTTTGCATCTGTTGTTTAATATAATCCCCAATTTCATTGGGTTTATAAATAATCGGTACTTCAATTTTTCTAAATGTGAAAAGCTCTTCATGCACCACTAGATTCACACGTTTTGCCTTGATTTTAAACATTTTAAATGTTTCTTTTAATAGTTTTAAAAGTTTTTCTTCTTTGTAGATAATCCCGTTTTCAATCATCCCGGGTTCTAAATCAACAGAGCTATACTTAAGTTTTTTCATGTTATACCCATCAGGCTTTTCGATAAACGATACCTCATGGTCTGTAAAAAAGACATTTAATGATGTTCGAGCCAAATTGAATCACCCTTTCTTAAAATAACCCCGTATACCAATCTAAAAGCATTGGTCCAATAAAATATGCAAGCAATGAACCCATAAAGATGAATGGTACAAAAGCCATGTGTTGCATTTTATTAATATATAACTTTCCAAATATAAGGCCTATAATACTTGCGAAAAATAAACTTAAAAACACTAAATGAATTTCTAAAAATAGCCCAATTAAAAAGTATAACTTAATGTCGCCTCCACCAAGCGCGTCTTGTTTAAAGCGTTTTTTTCCATACCATGCCATAAAAAGCATAAAGCCAAACCCTAATAACCCGCCCATTAAACTATAATACCAAGTCGTTAACGGAAAAATCATTCTTAAAACTAATAAGAGTGGCAAGAAAAAGAAAAGCACTTTATCAGGCACAATCTGGTAGTGGATATCACTGATACTAACAATTAACATAAGTGAGATAAATACGATTGTTATACCATATTCTACCATATTATCTTTTAAGATAAAATAACTAATAACAAATAATAATCCACCAATTAGCTCTATAAGTGGATATTTAATACTTATAGCTTTATGGCAATGAACACATTGTCCTTTAACTATAAACCAACCAATGATTGGAATGAGTGCATACCAAGGAATGGTCTTATCACATTGATCACAGTGACTACGACCATTGATTGATTCACTATTAGG
>Ga0194138_10001289_pt1 | contig 12003 bp, 7 predicted proteins | sample TARM_MetaG_T2_14_FD_134022 | JGI IMG/M metagenome (GOLD analysis project Ga0194138, IMG submission 134022) | Freshwater microbial communities from Pennsylvania, USA, analyzing microbe dynamics in response to fracking - TARM_MetaG_T2_14 (version 2) | ecosystem: Environmental > Aquatic >...
GCCGGCGCCGGCCTGCCCGTCACGCGGGTCGAGGACCTCACGGGCTTCCCCGAGTGCCTGGAGGGCCGCGTCAAGACGCTGCACCCGAGCGTCCACGCCGGGATCCTCGCCGACTCCCGCAAGGCCGAGCACCTGCGCCAGCTCGCCGACCTCGGCATCGCGCCGTTCGAGCTCGTCGTCGTGAACCTCTACCCGTTCGCCGCCTCGCTCGCCGCGGGCCTCCCGCAGGACGAGCAGGTCGAGCAGATCGACATCGGCGGCCCGTCGATGGTCCGCGCGGCCGCGAAGAACCACCCGTCGGTCGCCGTCGTCGTCGACCCCGCCCGCTACGCCGAGGTGGTCGCCGCGGTGGACGGCGGCGGTTTCACGTACGCGCAGCGCAAGGCGTTGGCGGCGGCCGCCTTCGTGCACACCGCCACCTACGACGTCGCCGTCGCCACCTGGATGACGACCGTCGTCGCCGCGTCCGGCGACGACCCGGACTTCCCGGAGTGGATCGGCGGCACCTACGAGCGCGCCGACGTGCTGCGCTACGGCGAGAACCCGCACCAGCGCGCCGCGGTCTACACGGCCGGCGACGGCTCGCTCGGACTGGCCCAGGGCAAGGTGCTGCACGGCAAGGCCATGAGCTACAACAACTACCAGGACGCTGACGCGGCCTGGCGCGCGGCCTGGGACCACGGCGAGCCTGCCGTCGCGATCATCAAGCACGCCAACCCATGCGGCATCGCCGTCGGCACCACCATCGCGGACGCCCACCGCCACGCCCACGCGACCGACCCGGTCTCGGCGTTCGGCGGCGTCATCGCGGCCAACGGGGTGATCACCAAGGAGGCGGCCGAGCAGATCGCTCCCGTGTTCACCGAGGTGGTCGTGGCCCCGGGCTTCGAGCCAGCGGCGCTCGAGATCCTGACCCAGAAGAAGAACATCCGGCTCGTCGTCGCGGAGCCGCCGGCGCAGGTGGCCGTCGAGACGCGCCCGATCTCGGGCGGCCTGCTCGTCCAGGAGGCCGACCGCTTCCAGGCCGAGGGCGACGACCCGGCACGCTGGACGCTCGCCGCCGGTGGGGCCGCCGACGAGGCGACCCTCGCCGAGCTCGCCTTCGCCTGGCGCGCCGTCCGGGCCGCGAAGTCGAACGCGATCCTGCTCGCCAAGGGCGGCGCCGCCGTCGGCATCGGCATGGGACAGGTCAACCGCGTCGACTCGTGCCGCCTCGCGGTCGAGCGCGCCAACACCCTCGCCGGCGGCGAGGAGCGGGCGCGCGGCGCCGTCGCGGCGTCCGACGCGTTCTTCCCCTTCGCCGACGGCCTCCAGGTCCTGCTCGACGCGGGCGTGCGCGCCGTCGTCCAGCCGGGCGGCTCGATCCGCGACGAGGAGGTCGTCGCCGCCGCGCAGGCCGCCGGCGCGACGCTGTACCTCACGGGGACGCGGCACTTCGCGCACTGATTCCGGCGGGCACTTCAGACGACGGCGTCGCGCAGGCGCGTGCCCGGGTCCAGGGCCTTCACGAGGTCCAGCCGCAGCGGCTCCGAGCCGTTCATCAGGCGGCGCACCGCCCCCACCTCGCGCGGCGCGTCGACGAGCAGGACCGCGCGGATCGTGGCGATCGGATGCCCGTCCGGCGTCGTGCGCGGATGACGGTCGAGGGCGCGCTCCACGTAGAGGGCCGCCCAGGATCCTCCGCCCTCGGGGTCGCCGCGCAGCAGCACCTCGTCGGTCGGGGTGGGCAGGCCCAGCAGCGCGAGGTCGTGACCGAGCTGCCGCGAGAACACGTAGGGCGCATGGCGGGGGATCGGCTCCAGGCCCAGGCGTGCGCGCACCTCCTCGGGGTCCGACGGCGCCGCGTCGACGCCGAGCATCGCGCGCACGGTGATCTCCGGGTCGTGCAGCGCCGCCGACCAATGACCTCCCGGCACCGGCCCGAAGACAGGGTGCTCGCGCACCGCCACGTCGCCGACAGCCCACAGCCGCGCCAGCGTCGGCGCCGACAGGTAGCCCGCGGGGTCGGTAGGAGACGCGTGTCTGGCCAGACGGCCCGCGCGGTCGACGCGGAGCCTCCCGGTGGCGTCGAGCGGGAGCCTGCCCGCGAGCCAGGCCGATGCCGGACGTGCGCCGACGGCCGCGAGCACGACGTCGGCCTCGAGCCGCGTCCCGTCGGCGAGCTCGACGACGCAGCCGACGGCCGTGGCGCCACCCTTGCGGAGGGAGCCGTCACCGTCGCGGTCCGGACCGCTCGGACCGGCGCCGTCGCTCGCGTGCACCGCCGCCACCGGCGATCCGGTCAGAAGTCGCACGCCCGCCGCCTCGTACCAACGGTCCAGGTGCTTGCCGACCGTCGGGCCGAGCTGCCGCGCGAGCGGGACCGGGGCCGCCTCGACCACCGTCACCTGCGCCCCGGCGCTCGCGGCAACCCCGGCGAGCTCGGCGCCGATCCAGCCGGCCCCGGCGATCACCAGCCGCACGCCGGGCGCGAGCGCCTCGCGCAGCCGGGCCGCGTCGGCGGCGGTGTGCAGCGTCCACGCCGGCTCCCAGCCCCGCGGCACCACCGGCGTCGAACCCATGGCGAGCACCACCGCGTCGGTGCGCACGTCGGCGCCGGAGTCGGTGCGCATCCGGACGCCCGCGGGCGAGGGGTCGAGGCCGACGGCGGGATCTCCGAGCCGGACCTCGTCGGCGAGCCGGGAGACGTCGACGCCGAGGTCCTCGGCAAGCCACACCGGGTCCCGGCGCGAGAGCAGCTCCTTCGACAGCGGCGGCCGGTCGTACGGCGGCACCCCCTCGGCCCCCAGCAGCGTCAGCTGCCCGTCGAAGCCGTGCTGCCGCAGTGCGGCCACGGTCTGCGCCCCCGCCAGGCCGGCGCCGACGACGACGACGCTGCGCGGCGGCTCCGGCGTCGCTGGGACGGCCGGGCTCGCCCAGACCAGCGCCGGCACCCGCGGTGGCGGGGTCGGGACGGGCGGGAAGCGGCGGGGCGCGGGGCGGGTCGGCACGTCCCCACGCTATCGGGGAGCGTGCGCTGCAGCCGTCACGACACCGTACGCAGGGCGGGTCGCCGACCGCTCGTCGACGCCGCGCATCCAGGACCAACGCGGCCCGGGCTCTGGAGCAGCGCCGGTAGGCTCGCGGCGTGGACTCCCTGCCCCCGTCGCCCGGCCCAGCCGCGCCCGCGGAGCCGCCCGAACCCCGGTTCCACGGACCCAGCCCACGCGGGTCGCTCATCCTCGCCGCGGTGGGGGTCACGACGGCGGCCGTGCTCGGCGCGCTGGTCAGCGCACGCCTCGGGGCGCTCGCGGTGGCCGCGACCCTGGTTGTGGGCGGTACCTGGCGGGCGGTGAAGCCGCGCACCCCGTTCGCCACCGGGCTCGCGGTCCGCAGCAAGGCGATCGACGTCTTCCTGTACTTCAGCACTGCGGCGGCGATCGCCTTCCTCGCGCTGACGGTTCCGCACCTGGGCTGAGCGCGGCCGGTGCGCGGCCGATGCCCGGCAGGCGCCGACGCCCCGCCCTCTCGTGAAGCCGGGAGGGCGGGGCGTCGAGCGTCAGCGGTGGGACGTCAGGCCCGCGGGGTCTCGCCCAGGGTGTCGTCGGTCCGGTCACGCTTGGTCGCCTCGGCCGCGTCGTCGTCCACGAGGTTGTCGTCCGCCACGTTGTCGTCTGCGACGTTGTCGTCCACGACGTCGTCGGCCACCTCGTTGTCATCCGCGATGTCGTCGTCCACGACGTCGTACGTCTCCTCGTCGTCGTTCAGAGCATCGGCACGGTCCACCTCCACCGGGGCGAAGGCGCGGAAGATCAGAGCGGCGAGCGCGGCACCCACCAGCGGCGCCACGATGAACAGCCAGAGCTGGCCCCAGCGGTCGCCGTCGCCCGAGAACACGACCGACGCGAAGGAGCGGGCCGGGTTGAACGAGGTGTTGGTCTGGGTCCAGGTGATGATGTGCAGCGCACCGAGGGTCAGACCGATGACCACGGCGGGGTAGGCCACGCGGGCGCGCCGCGAGGTCACGCCGAGGATGACGCCGACGAAGACGGCGGCGATGACGACCTCGATGAGCAGGGCCGCCACGAAGCTGAACTCGCTCTGGCCACCCGTCACCGAGAAGAGGGGCGAGAACTCGCCCCAGCCGTTGGCCGTCCGGCCCAGCACGTCGCCGCGGGTGCCACCGCCCTGGACGAGCAGGTTGGCGAAGGTCGACGGGATGATCGCCCACAGGACGACTGCGCTCACCGTGGCGCCGAGGAACTGGGCGAGCCAGTACGGCAGCACGTTCTTCCAGGACGCCTGGCCGCCCAGCGCGAGACCGATGGTGACGGCGGGGTTGAAGTGACCACCGGAGATGTGGCCCACGGCCGCGATGCCGGCCATGAGCATGATGCCGCCCGCGAGGGCGACCGTCAGGATGCTGCCCCCGTTGGCAGCGTTGAAGGTGGCAGTACCGACGATGCCGAGCACCAGCAGGAAGGTGCCGAAGGCCTCGGCCGCCATGCGGGTCACGAGCGAGTAGTCGTAGGGGCTGGCGACGAGATCGTCGTCGTGCGCCGCGATTTCGAGAGACATGATGTTCCTTGAGGGGGAGGACAGTGCTGTCCTGCGCACCGTACCCACGAACCCTGGCCGTTTCCCGGACCCCCGCCGCATGCCCGACGGACTGGACGCCGACGAGCCCGCACGCCAGACCCCGCCGTGAACCCCCGTGAACCCCGCGAGGTCTCGACCGCGGCCAGCGCGAGCGGCTGCGCCACGCGTGCGTCAGAGTGACCTGTATGACATCTCCCGTCACCGTGACCATCACCGGAGCTGCCGGGATGATCGGCTACTCGCTGCTCTTCCGCACGGCTGCCGGCTCGATGCTGGGCCATCACATCCCCGTGCGCCTGCGACTGCTCGAGGTGCCGGGGGCGCTGCGCGTCGCCGAGGGCGTCGCCATGGAGCTCGACGACTGTGCGTTCCCGCTGCTGGCCGACGTCGAGGTCACGGACGACCCGAAGGTGGCCTTCGCCGGGGCCAACCTCGCGCTGCTGGTCGGCGCGCGCCCTCGCCGCGTGGGCCAGGAGCGCTCCGACCTCCTCGACGCGAACGGCCAGATCTTCGCCACGCAGGGCAGGGCCATCAATGCCGTCGCCGCCGGCGACGTCCAGGTGCTCGTCGTGGGCAACCCCGCGAACACCAACGCGCTGATCGCCGCGATGAACGCCCCGGACGTGCCGAAGAACCGCTTCGCGGCGCTGACCCGGTTGGACCACAACCGGGCGATGTCGCAGCTCGCGCGACACGCGGGCCTGCACGTCTCCGAGGTCCGCCGGATGTCGATCTGGGGCAACCACTCGGCGACCCAGTACCCGGACGTCTTCCACTCGACCGTCCGGGGGCGGCCGGGTGCCGAGCTCGCGGCCGACCTCGAGTGGCTCGAGGGGGAGTACATCCCGGGTGTCGCGCAGCGTGGCGCCCGGATCCTCGAGGTCCGCGGCTCGTCCTCACAGGCGTCGGCCGCGGACGCCGTCATCGACCACGTGCGCGACCTCTACCGGGGCACCGACCAGGGCGAGTGGACGAGCGGGGCCGTGTGGACCGACGGCGAGCACTACGGCGTCCCGGAGGGTCTGATGTGCTCGTTCCCCGTCACCTCCGACGGCTCCGGGTGGACGATCGTGGACGGCCTCGAGATCGACCCGCTCTCGCGCCGGTACATCGACAGGTCGGTCGCGGAGCTGCTCGAGGAGCGCGAGGCGGTCCACGCCCTCGGCTACGTGTAGCCGCGCGGAGGACGGCTGGCGCCAGGCCCGAAAAGCCTGGGCGCCGCGTCGCCCCCGCGGCCTACGCTGCGAACGATGTCCTCCGTCACCCTCGACCCCGCCACCGGTGTGCCCGCTGCCGCCCCGGTCCGTCCGCCCATCCCCGACGACCCGTCGCCCCGCCTCGACCTGCGGCGTCTGCGCTCGCCGCTCGCCGTCGTCGCCCTGACCGGGCTCCTGGTCGCGGCCGTCGCGGGCGCGGTCGGCACCGTCATCGCCGGGTGGATGGCGGAGACGCCGACGGCGGCGACCCTCGCCCTGCTCGCCGTGGCCGTGGTCGGAGACGCCGCGGCGAACACGGCGGGACAGTTCCTGTGGGCGGGCGTCGTCAACCGCGCGGAGGGCCGCCTGCGCAGCGACCTGCTCACCGCGGTGCTGCGCCAGCCGCTCCAGGTGCTGGGCGAACAGGCGTCGGGCGAGATCCTCGACCGGGTCGACGACGACACGCACGCCATCGGCGGCATGCTCCGTCGGCACCTGTGGACGGCCGGTCGCGTGCTGGCCGGCCTGGTGCCGATGTGGGTCGTGGCCGGCCTCATGTGGTGGCCCGCCTGGGTCGTCTTCCCAGCGATCGGGGTAGTGGCCTGGCTCGTCGTCCGGCCGCGTCTCGGAGAGATCTCGCGCCGCAAGGTCGAGGAGGAGATCGCCTGGACCGACCACGCCGCCGCCTTCGAGGAGGCGGTCTCGGCACGTGACGACCTGCGCACCAGCCTGGGCCGGCCGTTCGCGCTGCGCCGTCTGGCCGAGCTCTCGGCCGAGGTGCACCGGCGCCTGCTCCGCGTGATCCAGGTCGAGGCCCGGCTCATCGCGAGCTCCGGCGTCGTGCTGCACGTCCTGCTGGCCGGAATCGCCGTGGCGGGCGCCCTGGTCACGAGCCGCGGCGGGATGTCCGTGGCGGCGCTCGTCACCCTGTTCCTCGTGACGGCCCGCTTCGTCGGCCAGCTCAGCAACCTCGTGAACCACCTGCCGGACCTCCAGGAGGGCATCGGTGCGGTGATCCGCCTGCGGCAGATGCTCGCCGTCGAGCCGGAGCCCGAGGGCGGCGACGACGTCCCCACCGGCCCTCTCGACCTCGAGGTGCGCGATCTCGACTTCTCCTATGACGAGGGCGCCTTCGCGCTGCGCGGCGTGTGCCTGGGCGTGCCCGCCGGCCACACCCTGGCCCTCGTCGGCCGCACCGGGTCCGGCAAGTCGACCCTCGCCTCGATGCTCTCGCGCGCGGTCGAGCCGCCGCGGGGCACCGTGCTCCTCGGGGGCGCGGACCTGCGCGACCTGGACCTGCAGAAGCTGCGGGCCGCCGTCGGGGTCGTCACCCAGCGCACCGAGCTGCTCGCGGGGACGCTCGCGGAGAACATCAGCCTCTTCGCGCAGGTCCCGCCCGGGACGGTGGAGGCCGCGGTCCGCGACCTCGGGCTCGACGACTGGGTGGCCGGCCTGCCCGACGGGCTCGGAACCATGCTTGGCCCGGGCGGCACGCGCCTGTCCGCGGGGGAGGAGCAGCTCGTCGCCTTCGCGCGGCTGCTCGTCCGGGACGTGCAGGTCGTGGTCCTCGACGAGGCCACCGCCCGCATGGATCCGCTGACCGAGGCCCGCGTCGTCGCCGCGTCCGAGCGGCTGCTGCGCGGGCGTACCGGTGTGCTCGTCGCCCACCGGCTCTCGACCATCCAGCGCGCCGAGCTGGTCGCCGTCCTCGACCGCGGCCAGGTGGTCCAGCACGGCCCGCGCACCGAGCTCGCCGTCCAGCCCGGCCGCTTCCGGGACCTGCTCCAGGCCGGCGGCATGGGTGACGGGGGCATGGGTGACGGGGGCATGGGCGACGGCGGCGACGACCTGACGACGCCGGCACGGGGCGTCGAGGCGGCCGGGATGCCCGTGGGCGGAGACGCCGGGGCGCCCGTGGGCGGCGAGGCCGGGATGCCTGTGGGCGGCGACGCAGCAGTGCCCAGGGGAGCGCCCACCGCCGTCGGCGCCCGCCGCCGCACCGGCCCGCCCCCGCCCCAGGACGAGCCCGGCGACGGCCCCAGCCTCGGCCGCGGCATCCTCAGCGTGCTCGGGGTGACCAAGCGCTGGGGGATCTTCGGCGGCGTGCTCTTCCTCGTCCAGAGCGTGGTCGCCGCGCAGGGCGCCGCGACCGGCTTCCTGTGGGGCGAGATCGTCGAGGGCCTGCGCGCCGGCCGCCCGACCACGCTCCTGCTGGTCGCGCTCGCGGTCGGCCTCGTCGTCGCGCCCCTCGCGCTCGCGTGGGCGATCGCGATCTACCCGCGCTGGTGGATCGAGTGCCTGCTGCGGGTCCGCATGGCGGTCATGGCAGGTCAGACCCGCCAGCACCGGCTGCCGCCGACCCCGCCCGGCGAGGTCGTGGCCCGCGCGATGGACGCCGACCGGTACGTCATGTACGCCGACCGGTGGGTGGACCTCGTCAACGGCCTGGTGATCGTGGTGGTCACCGCCGTCATGGCCATGTCCTGGGAGGCCGGTGCGGTCCTCCTGGCCGTGATCGCCGTCTCCGCGCTCGCCGCTGCCATCGGCCGCCCGGTCGCCGGCCGTTCCGCCACCCGCTCGTCGGCGGCCCGGGCGCGCTTCGGGCGCACCCTGGTCTCTACCCTCGACGCCGCCCGGACGGTCAAGCTCGCCGCACGGACCCCGCAGGTGCGCGCCCACCTGCGCGACGTCGACTCCGGCCGCGTGGAGGCGGCGATCTTCGAGCACCGCGTCCAGGCGCTCCTCGACGGCGTGCCGAACCTGATGATCCAGGTCGGTGCCCTGGCGGCCTGGTGGGCCCTGCTCGAGCACGGCTGGAGCCTGGCCACCACGCTGCTGGTCGCGAACGCGGTGACGGGCTTCGGCTGGTTCGGCACCGTCGCGGGCGCCGTCGTCACCGAGGCGCCCGGCACCCGGAGCTGGCAGCAAGCCACCGCCCGGTTCGCCGGCGGGGTGGACCTCATGTCCGTGCCCTCGGACGTCGATCTCCTCACCGGCAGCGCTCCGGCGCCGCAGGCGGGGGAGCGGACCCCGCTCGAGCGGCTGACCCTCGAGCGCTTCGGCGCGCTGCACGACGACGGCACGATCGGCGTCGCGGGCATCGACCTCGAGGTGCGCCGTGGCGAGCTCGTGCTGCTGCTCGGGCGCGTGGGCGCCGGCAAGTCGAGCCTGCTGTCCTCGCTCGCGGGCCTCATCTCGCACACGGGCACGATCCGCTGGAACGGCGTGCCGGTCGAGGACCCGCAGGAGCACCTGCGGCCCGGCCGCGTGGCCTACGTGTCTCAGCTGCCGCGCGTGCTGTCAGGCACGTTCAGCGAGAACGTGCGCCTCGACCATGTGCGTGACGTCGTCGGCCCTCTCGACACCGCCCGGATGTCGGCCGACATCAGCGACGCCGGCGGCCTCGACTCCCTCGTGGGCCACCGCGGCGTGCGGCTCTCGGGCGGGCAGGTGCAGCGCCTGGCGCTCGCGCGGGCGCTCGCCGCCGATGCCGAGCTGCTGCTCGCGGACGACGTCTCCTCGGCGCTCGACGCGGCCACCGAGATCGAGCTGTGGGAGGCGCTGCGCTCGCGCGGCACCACCGTCATCGGCTCGACGTCGAAGCGGGCGGCGCTTGCGCGGGCGGACCGCGTCGTGGTGCTGGTGGACGGGGCCGTGGTGGCGGAAGGGCCGTGGGACGCGCTGTCGAGCACCTGGCGCCATCTGGCGGGGTGAGGGACGACGCGTGGCGCGATCGGTGGCCCCGGGGGGTCTAGCATGGCCAGGCTCTCGTGCCTCAAGCGAAAGGACCCACGGTGCTGGGACTGCTGCGGCGCGCCCGCCCCGCGCGCGGCGACGTGGTCGTCATCGGTTGCGGCCGGCTCGGCGCCACGCTCGCCTCCTCTCTGTCGGAGGAGGGACGTGACGTCACCGTCGTGGACCGGGACATCGACGCCTTCCGCAAGCTCTCGCCCTCCTTCGGCGGGCTGACGATCGCGGGCAGCGGCACCAACCTGGAGGTGCTCGAGCAGGCCGGGATCGACGCGCGAACGACCGTCATCTGCGTGACCGACAAGGAGAACATCAACATCATGGCCGCGCAGATGACCCGCACCCTCTTCGAGGCCGGGCGGGTCGTCGCCCGTCTCTACAACCCGGACAAGGCCGTGGTCTTCGAGGGCCAGGACATCGAGACGATCTGTCCGGTGCGCCTCGCCGCGGACTTCGTGGACCGGGTCCGGGCCGACGCCGACCGGGCCGAGGGCCGCGCCGACGACCCGGCCGACGACCGGGCGGCCGGCCGGGCGGAGGCGCGGGCGTGAAGAAGCGCGTCCTGCTCATCGGCGGGGACCAGAAGGCCCAGGCGCTGGCGACCTCGCTGGGTGCCGCCGGGTACAAGATCACGATCATCAACAAGGACCACGCCACCTGCCGCGTGCTCTCCGAGCTGGTCGACGGCACGGTGATCCACGGTGACGGGGCCCGGCCGTACGTCCTCGACGACGCCCACGCCCACGACGCCGACCTGGCCATCGCGCTGACCCGTAGCGACGAGGACAACCTGGTGATCCTCGAGCTGTGCAAGAAGATGTTCCGGGTCCAGCGGACCGTCGCGCTGGTCAACGACCCGCAGCTCATCGACTTCTTCCGGACGATGGGGGTGGACTCGGTGCTGTCGCCGGTCCTGACCATCACCCGGCTCATCGAGGCCGAGGCGCTCGCTGAGAACCGTCGTGGCTGAACCGCTGCGCCGCGCGCTGCGGCAGGCGAAGCGGCCGCGCTTCACCCGCCACATCAACATCGGCACCCTGGTCGTCATCGTCGGGGTGCTACTGGCCTTCCCGCTGCTGGTGCTCGCCGCCGAGCCGGCGAGCCCGCGCTACGTGCTGGCCTTCGCGATCCCTTCGGGCCTCTCGCTCGTGCTCGGCTGGCTGCTCTTCCGGCACGTCGGCAGCGACGACGACGTGTCTCACTTCGAGGTCAACACGCAGGTGGGCAGCCTGACCGTGCTGCTGGGCTGGCTGTACGGCTTCGTCGCGGGCGCCGCACCCTTCGTCATCGCCGGCTACCTGCCACCCCTGCACGCCCTCTTCGAGTCGGTGAGCGGGTGGACCGGCACCGGCTTGACGATGATGGACGTCGTCGCGGCGCCCGACGTGTTCCTCTTTCACCGGGCGTTCATGCAGTTCGCCGGCGGCCTGGGCTTCGTCATGGTGGTCCTGATGTTCGTCCACTCGAAGCAGGCGGCGAACCTGTACAACGCCGAAGGACACCCGGACCGGGTCGCCCCGCGGGTCAAGGGGTCGGCCCGGGCCATCTTCCTGATCTACCTCGGCTTCGTGGGGCTGGGCACGGTGCTGTACCGGCTCCTCGGCATGCCCTGGTTCGACTCTCTGCTGCACTCCATGAGTGCGCTGGGCACCGGTGGCTTCTCCACCCAGTACGCCAGCATCGGCGGGTACGGCAACGTCGGCATCGAGATCGTCACCGCGGTGCTGATGGTCATCGGCATGACCAACTTCGCCGTGCTGCTGCTGCTGGCCCGCGGCCGCTGGCGGCAGGTGTCCCGGGTCAGCGAGGTGCGTTTCATGGCCCTGCTGCTCGCCGGTCTGACGGCGGTCGTCGCGCTCCTGTTGTGGTCCGACGGCGTGGGAACGGCTCGCGGCGCGACCCATCACGCCCTGTTCACGGTGATCTCGGCGGTCTCCACCACCGGCTTCTCGACCATCGACCTGGCCGGTGCGTCCCAGGCGGTGGTCGGCGTGTTAACCGTGGCGATGCTCGTCGGCGGAGGCATCGGCTCGACGGCGGGCGGCCTGAAGATCCAGCGTGCGTACATCCTGACCCGCGTGCTCGGGGCGGCCTTGAAGCGGCGCATGATGCCGGCGCGGGTGGTCTCGGCGCCGCGGTTCACCCGCGCTCAGGGCCGGGCGACGATCGACGACTCGCTCGCCACCGAGATCATGGGCTTCGCCCTGATGTACCTCGCGGTCTTCCTCGCGGGCACGTTCGTCTTCACCGTCGTGGAGGGCGTCTCGCTCGGCGAGGGAGCCTTCGACTTCGCCTCCGTGCTCAGCTCGACCGGCCTGTCGGTGGGCGTCGTCCCCGCCGAGTCGCACGTGGTGACGCTGGTGACGGCGATGGTCGGGATGGTGCTGGGCCGCCTGGAGATCTTCATCGTCCTCATCGGCGTGCACTCCGGCTGGCGCCTGTCCAAGGCCTGGGTCGCGCGGATCGTCGGGCTGCGCCA
>Ga0194138_10001290_pt1 | contig 11991 bp, 15 predicted proteins | sample TARM_MetaG_T2_14_FD_134022 | JGI IMG/M metagenome (GOLD analysis project Ga0194138, IMG submission 134022) | Freshwater microbial communities from Pennsylvania, USA, analyzing microbe dynamics in response to fracking - TARM_MetaG_T2_14 (version 2) | ecosystem: Environmental > Aquatic >...
ATCGATGATGGCAATCACCTGCTCAACATCTAAATATTTAAAAACATATTCCATGGCAGCTCCCATAGCCTCTAGAGCAAAGCCCTCCTGCTGATAATCCGGAGCAATGGTGACGAATAGTTGTATTTGAGTATCCTCAGAGTCCTGAGTATAAAATCCCAAATCTCCAATAAGTTCCTCACTGATTTTTTTTTCGATCGCAATATTAAACCATTGTTTCGGTTTTATCGGTTCCGCCGTTGCCTGTTCTTTAATAAACTTCTTAGCTTTCTCTAAAGTGCAGTCACACCATCCTTCTCCTACATACCTTCGGAGTTCCGGATGATTTCGGTAGGCGTAAAATCTTTTGATGTCACTTTCCTTAAATCTTCTAAGGATCAGATTTTTTGTTTCAATTCCATCAAATTTATAACTTGCCATCATTACAACCCCTTTTTTAAAACCGCTTAAAAACCTTATATTACCGACCACACCATACTACAATTCATAAATCAGCTTCTTTTATTTATCTACCCAAAATTTACGAATTTAAAATGACTTCCGTTGTATTAATTTTTCTCATATAACGTGGATTTCCTATAAAATATTACAATAACCGAATATATTGTCTTCCAATCCTCTCACTGATATAATGGTTAAGGAATTAACAAGTTGATTGATTATTAATTAAGAATGAATCAGTAATAAAACAAATAATGAAAAATATCAATCAACTGATTTATACATAAACCTAAGGAGGCATTATTAATTATGAAAAATGAAGTGAGTTTACAAAAAATCCAGCAAGATGCGGAAAATTATTTTCAAAAGGGAAACTATTACTGTTCCGAGGCTATTGTAGCCTCTATTCGTGAAAACTTTGAACTGGATATGCCCGAGGAAATGGTGGCCATGGCCTCAGGATTTCCTGTGGGTATAGGACGGTCGAAATGTGTTTGCGGTGCGGTATCCGGTGGCGTAATGGCCCTTGGGTATTTCTTTGGCCGAACAAAAGGAACCACGCCGAAGGATCCGAAAAGTGTCAAGACCATGGAGCTTGCCCACGAGTTACAAGACTCTTTCAAAAAAAATCATAAAGTCCTATGTTGCAGCATTTTAACAAAAGGCATGGATATGGCCTCGGGAGAACATAAATCTCAATGTGTATCTTTTACAGGAGAAGTGGCAAGAAGTGCTTCAGAAATCATCATACGGGAAATGGACATAATTAACAAAGACGATCAAGTAAAAGGAGTGTAGTTGGATGAAGAGTTACTTAAAAACCTTGCCGCTACCGATCTCAGGGTTGATGCTGGGCCTTGTAGCCTTGGGCAATCTTATCGGACCTTATTCCTCTGGGCTTCGCTATTTATTAGGAGCTCTTTCGGCGTTGATTTTTTTCAGTTTGGTTATCAAAGTCATCTTTTTTCCTGCAGCTTTGAAAGAAGGATTCGCCAACCCTGTAGTGGCATCCATCTTCCCGACTTTTACTATGGGAGGTATGTTGCTCAGCACGTATGTACAACCTTTTCTCCCGAGTTTGGCTTTTGGATTATGGACGCTATCATTATCGCTTAACGCCTTTATCATTCTACTGTTTACGAAAACCTATGTTGTTAACTTTACTATAAAAAAAGTTTTTACCAGTTATTTTGTAATGTACGTAGGAATTGTGGTAGGCAGTGTAACCGCTCCTTTATACGGTTTGGAAAGCCTTGGACAAATGATCTTTTGGTTTGGACTGATTGTCTATTTACTGTGGCTTCCCGTTGTCTGCTATCGAGTATTCAAGGTAAAAGAAATTCCAGAACCTGCAAAACCCATTGCGATTATATTTGCTGCACCGGCAAGCCTTTTAATGGCCGGTTATCTAAGCTCTTTTCCGGATAAAAACATGAGCATGGTAGGATTTCTTGGTATTCTAGCAATCATTATGACACTCTTTGCATTGAGTCAAATGCCAAAAATGCTCCGCTTGCCTTTTTATCCCAGTTATTCAGCCTTTACTTTTCCCTTTGTCATCAGCGCAATCGCCTTTAATGGCATGGCCAATTACATTGGAAGTCAGGGAATCACCAATGTTGGACTAGAGCTAATACGAAACTTTCAAATTGTCTGGGCTGCCACAATTGTGCTGTACGTTTTAGTTCGATTCGGATTACTTTTCCAAAAACAAACTGCGCTTGAAAAGAAAGCTACCATTTCGTAGTTTTATATAAGCTTTTAATTAGCTTAATTGTATAATTAAATTGAACTAGTAATAAAAAAATTGAACATTAAAATTTAAGTAAGCCACCGAAAATAATACCATCGGTGGCTACTCTTAAAGTTAATACCATAATACTGAAATCCCTATTAGGTTAATGTACCGTTCATACTGTTGATGATTTCTATGGCTTTGTTTCGAATTTTAGATCTGGGTTTTGATAAACTGGAAACGCATTTATAGAAGTATTATTCTTTTAGATTCTCACTTATGATGCTAGTCTCACCCATGGAAAAGTCCCGTAGCCAAGCACGGGCTTCTTCTTCTTTTTCCGGTGGAAAAACTTTCAGCTCCATATTAATATCAGGGTCTATCATATTTTCTAAGGCGGTATTAATTCTAGAGTCCGTTACCAAGGCGTACTTCTCAATTTTTGATAAATGATCTTTAGCAAAAGATAATCGATCACTTACTGCGGATAATTCTGGGGTAGGGATAGAGTAAGCACGAATAAACACTTTGATACTACCGTACATTTTAATAAGGTTGTTTAATTCCTCCAGAATCCGTTTGCTTTCTTCCTCGGTAACATTTTCGGTTACTTCATATTCTATAATATTCTCTTCACTGGAATCAAGTCTTCTTAGCATGATAAAACCTCCTTATTAAATTTTACCCGTCAGTAGAAAAAGTAAACACCACCTCCTTGGAAAGCAGTATTCTTGCAAAGTAAGGTCCACTCCACTGTAAATACTGCACTTCGTTAATGTCAAAAAATGACTGAATCCCTAAAGCTACTTTATAAAAATATAGGTGTTTTCATCCGATATAACTTCCGCAAAAGCGTAATTAAGATAATTAAACTTTTTATATCCTCCACATTTTCGATTTTATTCTCCGCCATAAATCGTACCATTTCTCCTCTTGCCATTTTGGCTAAGGTTCCTTTTTCCATTACCTTTTCCTCAACTTTTTCTCCAAACACACAAGTAACAAATCTAATACCCTCCCGTAAATACCGGGAGATAGTTTTGCTGTACTCTTCCGATGCCAAATTTACAATACAGTCACTTTCTGAAAAAAGCTTATGTGCAAGCTTACTATCCCAAAACTCATATAAGGTTTTCACATGATAATTTACTAGTTTCGATCCCATTTCCAATCGGTAGGGAACAATCCCGTCAAAGGGTCTGATTATCCCGTAAAATCCTGACAGAATTCTAAGGTGATTTTCGATATACTCCAGTTCCTCGGTTTCAAAAACCCCCGGAGCCATGTACTGATACTGAATTCCTTCAAACGCTAAGATTGCAGGTGTAAGATTCTTATAGATATCCATCTCCTGTATTCGTTCATAGTTAATCGTAGCGATTTTATCACTACACTTCCACATACCTTTCAGTTCTTCATAGGTTAATCCTTTTAAATATTTAACCAATATTTCCGTATCCTTAATTAAATCCGGCAGCCGATTATAATCTAAAGAATCATAATCCGGAGTCATTTTCTTTGCAGGTGAAATAATAATCTTCATTATATACCTCTTTTCTTTAACATTCTTTTAGAAATCCAACCTATTCGATCATCGCTACATGAATAATTACAACAAACTCATCCCATCTATAGAAAACTTTACCAGTAAATAGGTTAAAACTCCTATCTATCATGAGAAGTTATTGTACTCTTGACAATTACATATTATCAAGCACTTTCTTAGGAACTTCTTCAAACAATGAGCTGACAGATTCTCGCCTATCTATTCTTGCTACAGTCTCAGCAAACAAAGGTGCGACGGAAAGAATCTTAATATTCGAGGATGTTTTAATATAAGGATTGTTCACTGAATCCGTTGTGATTAATAGCTCTATCGGACTCTTTTCTAATCTTTTAACACCAACATCATTTAATAAAGTATGAGACAGGCATGCTATTATTCTTTTAACACCTCTGCTTTTTAGATTATGAGCCAAATCAATTAGGGTTCCCCCGGATATGCTGAAATCATCTACGATTATTGCGTTTTTATCCTCGACATCGCCGATAACTTCTATAATCTTCGCATTTTCTTCGTGATTTACTCTTTCTTTATCACCTATGGCCACCGGAATTTTTAAGTATTTTCCAAATTTTCTCGCTTCCTTGGCAAAACCGGAATCCGGAGATACGATGACCGGGTTAATAATATTCAATGATTTTATATATTCTCCGATTATGGGCAGAGCAAATAAATGATCCACCGGTTTTTTAAAAAACCCTTGTACTTGTGGACTGTGTAAATCCATCACAACAATTCTATCGGCGCCGGCTAACTCTATAGATTCTGCACAAACTCGACCTCTTATAGAAACCCTGGGTTCATCTTTTTTATCACCCTTGGCATAAGAAAAATAAGGCATAATTAATGTCACTCGACTGGCACTCGCTCTTTTAAATGCATCTAGCCAAAAGAGAATTTCAGTAAACTCATTGTTTGGAAGCAGACCAATGGATTGAACTAGATAGACTTCTTTTTCTCTTACGGTCTCTTCAATTTTTACATAAGTATTCCCTTCGGTAAAAGTAATTACTTTTGATTTTCCAGGTTTAACTCGTAAATACCGACACATTTTCTCAGCAAATTCTTTGCCGCTACTGCCTGCGAAAATTTTGATTTCATTCATTTTTATCTCCTTTCACTTGTATTTTAATGTTGTTGGATATTGCTACTCTAACTGATATTTAACATTTATTTATTTCGATATATATATATCCATAAATCCTCTTTTTATGCTAAGATAATTTAGAGTTTGTATTATTATAATATTTACAAAAAAATAAAGAAACCCAAAGAGATTTCTCTATTTTAGTGATCATACTGATTTGTTTTTCTTATATCTATTCATTGTTTGCATTTACCTTATTTTCTATTTCCACTACTAAGTTTTCCATATTTTTCGAAGGATAATCATGAATTTTATTTTGTATTCTCCTCGGGAACAATGTTTTAATATCTTCCGAATAATAACTGCCATCCCGAGGCAAAACATGACTCTTGACTTCCAACGAATCACCAACTCTTTCCACATGTAGTACCATAGGCAGGGACATCCCTGTACCTGATTCCAACAAGGCATCGCTCTCGTAGTACTCCTGAATATAAGCCCAAATATAAACTTCCCCAATATCTTGATTGCTCTGGAGTACTTCGTAAACGCTATACACTTGCCCGTTGAGGTTCGGATCCATTACCTCTTCATTAAGGTATTGGCTTATTTCTTGTTTATCTCCATTTGAAAGGGAAAAATCACTCCTGACTACCAGATTCTGATACCAGATGGTCAGCATTAGTATCAAAACTGCACCTATTATAAGACCTGGCTTTATGCTTTTTTTAAGGTTCCCCCGATTCTCCAATATTACCCCTCCTCGAATTACGAATTTAATCCTTTCCTTTGATTATTTTATTTGCAAAATACAAACCACTTCTCCATCGTTATTTTTCGTAAATATATGCTCATTTTTTCTCTCCTTCATATTGTTTTAATTTAAATTCCTCTAATACAAGGATTACTGGAATTTCACCATATTTAGTCTCAATCAAGAGGACAAATTATATACTACCAAGCCTGTTTATGCTTATTCATCCTAAAAGATTTCTTATCAATGGCTCGTTGAGTCGCCAGGATCCCATCTAAGTGATCATATTCATGCTGGATCAGTTCAGACAGATCCCCGGAGAACTCCAGCACATTTTCCTTCCAATCTAAATCATTATAAGTGATTTTACAGGTTTGATACCGATGTACTTTAACTTCCAATCTGGGAAAACTCATGCAATCATCCCATACTACAAATTTCTCATCTTCGATAAATTCAAGTCGTGGGTTAATAATTGGGATGGCCTCACCATTATAGTTTAAATATATAATTCGAAAGGCCTCATTGATTTGAGGGGCCGCAATGGCTCTTCCAAAACCATAAGCATTTTTAAAATTCATTAAAGTATCTTCTAAATCCTGAATAATTTGTCTCGCTTTTTCCAGTTCGCCTTTGGAAATTTCTCTACAAACCTTATAAAGATTTTCATTACCTAATAATAATATTTCTTTTACCGCCATAATTCTCCCTCCCTAAGCCCTTGCTCATACACTTATTCCCACATTAAAGAATACAATAGCTTCCGCTTCCTTATATTGTAAACTTAAAGCTGATTAACAAAGTAAGCCATATCTATTTTTACTACAGGAAATGTCCTTTTCATAATGATTATCGGTACTCGATTAAAACACCTCTGCTTTCCAGCAAAGCGATGATTTTGCAATAACTTACTCTAAGATAAATTCAACCGCTTTTCTGGCATGCAGCGTTGTCGTATCAAATATCGGAATATTAATATCTTTTTCCTTAATTAAAAGTGGAATTTCAGTACATCCTAAAATAATTCCTTCTGCCCCATCTCTTATAAGATTTTTCATTATTTTTTGAAATTTATGGCGTGATTCTTCTTTCAGGATACCTGATATTAATTCTTTATAAATCACGTGATGTATGATTTCCCGTTCTTGTTCATTTGGTATAAGAACATCGATTCCATGTTTTTCCTTTAATCTCCCTTTATAAAAATCTTCCTCCATGGTAAAGCGAGTTCCTAAAAGACCGACCTTGCTCATATTATTAGCTTTAATTTCTTCAGCCGTCGCATCGGCGATGTGCAGTAAAGGCACTTTTATACTTTTTTGAACCTCTTTAGCCATTTTATGCATAGTATTTGTGCAAATTACAATTAAATCAGCACCTGCATTTTCTAGTTTCACAGCAATGTCGATCATTTCATCCGTTAAAAGTTCCCATTCCCCTTCATGTTGTAACTTTTCAAATTCTCCAAAATCTACGGAATACAGTATGCTTTTACAAGAATAAGGTTCTCCTAATTTTTCTTTTACGGTCTTATTAATAATCCGATAATATTCCAGGGACGATTCCCAGCTCATACCACCAATTAAACCAATGGTCTTCATTAATCTTCCTCCTCTAAGTTACTGCTTAATGACTCCTTCTAGCAATCATTTCAATTTCTACTTGAGCCCCTAAGGGTAGTTCTTTAACGCCGATCGTTGTTCGTGCGGGATAAGGTGTTGAAAACTGTTTTCCATAAACTCCATTCATCGCTTGAAAGTTCTCCATATCCGTTAAAAAAACCTTTACTTTTATCACGTCTTCACTAGTCAAGCCGGAAGCATGTAAAACGTTACTTAAATTAATAAAACACTGCTCGGTTTGAGCGGCAATATCCCCTATTACGAGTTCCCCCGTTTTAGAATCTATCGGAGTTTGTCCCGATAGGAAAACCAGATCCCCGGCTTCTACAGCGTGGGAATACGGACCAACTGCAACTGCACCTTCTGCGCTATAAGCTTTTCTTGACATTGTTTTCCCTCCTTTAAGTAGTTTTTGTAACTTTTCTTTAATTCAATTTCTTCCGGATAACATGCGGGTAATTATAAATAAAAGGTTTAAAATTCTCCGTTTCCCTACTAATGAATAGTTTATTACCCTCTTCTTCAAGAGTGATTTTTTTCAATATATGCGAAACCATTGCTTATCATTTCTTCCAGATCTTTCGTAGCCATCTGTCTGTAAGATCCGTTATCATCAAGAAGTTTTACCACTTTTCCATCAACTTTTGAAATTTTGGATTTATGCTCCACCTCTCCAACTTTTATAACGATATAGTCTCCATATTCTAAATTCACTATGTCCCCCCTTTCCTTTTCTCATTCTAAATCATCTAAATTCCATTCTTTATAAAATTGTAGCAAGTATTCTTGCATAAATTTGTGCCGTGATAAAGCAATTTGCCTCCCAGTGCCGGTATGCATCCGATCCTTTAGTAATAAAAGTTTGTCGTAAAAGTGTGCAACACTACAGTTATCATCCTTTTCTTCATAAATAAGACGGTTTAGCTTGCCACCATAGGCAAAGGTTCTTGCAATGGCTATAGCTCCTATAGCTTCTAATCTATCCGCGTCTTGAACAATCTTGCCTTCTAAAGTCTCCGGAACTTTACCACTTGAATAAGATATGTTTTGTATAATATTTAGTACATGCTTTACCTGATAGTCACTATAACCAATTTTTAATAGTTCTTCTGATAATTCTCTGATAGCTTTTTCAACATTTGGTGCTACTTTTCGATCAATGATATCATGGGTTAACCCCGCTACCTTAATAATCTCTAAATCAATATCTTCAGTTGATTTCTCGCCAATGTAATTTGCTATTTTCATTACCCGTAAAGAATGTGAAAAATCATGGGCGGTTACTTCCGTATTCAATTTTCTATTAGCGTATTTTTCTACTTGTTGTAGTTTATCCAATACATCTCTCCTTTAACCAATGATTTCCTTTAATTAAGAAAACATCCGATGATGCGATTTTTTTGTTTGAAAAAGGCTCGGTACAGAATCATCTCCTGATCCAGATTACTTATTTCCCAGCACTTTGTAGCTTTATCTGTTAGACCCTTTAGTATGTTAATTCCTTCTCCTTCAAAAAGATCGTCTGTCTGCCATGTTCTCCGAATCAACTGACCAGATGATATTACATAACCATGCCGATAGACTCCGTGTTTTTCTATTACAAAGGGCTTAAGATCCTGCTGGAAGAATTCACTTCGCAAAAGAGCAGCTTCTACTGGTGCTACAGATTCTAATACTTCCTGAAAACGGGCGGCTTGTTCAAAGGCTAAGTCCTTTGCATTGCTGTCTCTTCTTTTTTTAAGTTGAGCTACCCATTGATTAAAATACTTCGCGGTCTTAAGAATTTTTTTAAACCATAGCACCACGGTGTCTAAATCATTTTTACTATAGGCAATGGGAAGCGGGCTATAGCTCCAATCTCCAAGCCAGTCAAATCGATGCAAAATATCCAGTCGTTCTTTTATGGAATTAGGGTTGCGAAAGGGACCAATCCAACGTTCTTCATTCTGCTCAAACCCTATTTCTCGGATTTCATCTAAAGGTATTACTTTCCACTTCCAGCTTGTATTGCCTATTGTTAATTCTAAATATCCGTGGCGACGATTACTTTTCATCTGTTGATTATACTGGGGTCGGAACTTTTCAATTAAAGCCTGTTCCAGCCACTCAGCTTCCAGTTCCGTAATGGTCCTGGTTATTTCAATAAATGCGATAAAACGTCGCATACGAAGCAGTTTATCCGGTCGGTCACCTTCCTTCCTTCGTTGAAAGTACGAATTTACGCGACTTCTTAAATTTTTACTTTTTCCGATATATATTGCCTGTCCCTCTTCGTCAACAAAGCGGTACACACCTGGAGTCCCAGGCAGTTCTCTTCGATTGTCAACTTTATATATTACGGTTTTCATCGATCATTTGCCTTTAGATTTTCTTCTCCCCAAATCATATTCACGTTTTATCCACTCCTAAATTTAACACTTGACTCTTTATGCCTTTTTCTGCACTTGGTATCGAAGTACCGTTTTCAGCTTAGAGGCCTCCACTTTTCGAAAATCCGATAAGTAGATTTCCCGATGAACCATGGTTACTTTTTCCAACTGATTTTCCTTCATATAAGCCTCCATCTGTTGAAAGGTTTTCCGTTCATCATCGTAATGTCCTACATGAAGCATTTGCACTGCTAATCCTTCTTCTAGAGTATCAAAAAACACTTCATTCAATAAGGGGTGCGGCTTCTTCTTTTGAACATTTTCCAGAGCCTTTTCAAAAACAGCTTGGGTTACAAAATCCGGTTGTCGAATCATAATAGTATAAAGGAGTTCATCTTTATCAAACTTATCCGCATTTCTTCCCTTTTCCGTTAAATCCCAGATTCCTTCTAAAGGGTATACAGTATATTCCAAATATCCTTCCGGGGTAATGCCTTTTTTTGGCATCATTCGAATTCCGTAAGCTAAAGAATAAAGTATTCCAATCCTTTCGGCGAAATCTTTTAGATTGGGATTTCCTTTTCCTTTGATCATTAGAAACTTCATTTTCGGTATCCTTATTAGCTGGGGTTTGTTTTTTGGTATATAAAACTCTTTTTCATGTTTTCTCCATTCATATTTCATGGAATTCCTCCTCAATACTAGCTCTCACTGGTTTTTACTAATCGTTTTATTGAGTATATATGTAATGCTTTCACTATATATAATTATTCGACTTAGCCATGGATTTTTCCTTTAATTACAGAGATTTTTTTACAAAATAGTTTCCTAAATAGACTTTAGGGTAAATATGCCGTAAAATAAGAAATATACAGTGATGGTAAAACCTTCTAGTCGGAAGCAACGGAAGGCTTAAACAAGAAAAGGAGTTGATAAAATGGCAGTAGAAACCTATGTTAATTTCAACGGAAATTGTAGAGAAGCAGTAGAGTACTACGCAGAGGTTTTTGAAACAAAAAAACCCGAGTTTATGAGTTTTGAAGAGGCTCCGGAAGATCCGGACTTTGCTCTTCCTTTAGAGGCTAGACACTTGATAATGCATGTGGGTTTGGATATTGAAGGCAGTATGGTAATGTTTTCCGACACCTTTCCCGACAGACCTGTAACACATGGAAATAACATCAGTCTAGTTGTATCCATTGATGACAAGAAAAGAATTGAAACTCTCTTTGGTCGAATGAAAGAAGATGGAAAAGTGGAAATGGAGCTACAGGAAACCTTCTGGAGCAAATGCTATGGGTCCCTGGTAGATAAGTTTGGGATTGTTTGGCAGTTTAGTCACTATGACGGGACGGAAATGAAGTAGATTATTATATCTTTCCAAACTAAAACAAAAAATTTCCCTATGGGTTATCGTTAATACAGTTTTACTTATTAACCCATAGGGAGTTTTTTTATATAATTTGTTCATATCTCCTATTACTGCAAATCAAAAAGGTAAACTTTATTTTATAGCTATCATCTATTTAAAATCTGCCTTCTTACGTCTTGTGCTTGTATTACTTTAAATCCCAGGTTATTATATAGCTTTAGTGCCTGAGTATTACCGGCTAAGGCATTTAAATGCACTGTTTCAGAATTCTGCTCTAAACCTCGATTCACGGTAAATTCCAGTATCTTCTGACCATAACCCTTCCCTTGGTGTTTGATGTTGACAAATAGCAAATCAATTTCCGCATTTTTAACCATGGAGGCTCCCACCATATCATTGTTATCAAAGAATAAATAAATGTTTTCTTTTTCATTAAGAGTTGTTTTTCTAGCATTTTCAATGGCATCTTTGCCGGCACTTAAATACCAATTATAGGGTTTAATATCATTCTGTTGTCTTAATACGGAGAAGGCTTCACTCTCAAGCCTTATTTTATCTTCATAATACCGATCTTCATATTTTACTGCCTGAATTTCCGGCTCATTAAATCCATCTCCTGAGTACTGAAATCGATATACAGAATACCAATACTCAAATCCAATTTTATCAAATAGATTTTTCCAGTGTGTGTTTTCTTTTACATGGAAAACGGTTACAAAATTTATCGATCCTTCAACAAAGATTTTTTTCGCTTCTTCCCACAATTTTAAACCCATAGGTTCGATCAGTTCATCTTTTGCTGCACCCATTTCCACATAACAATAAGTTCCGCTGATTTCAAGTCGGATAAATGCTTTAACCCCTTTGTCATCGTATACCAAAATTTTTGATGCGGACTTTAAATCCTCAATTTCTGCTGGCATTGCCAGATATTCCAGTGTGTAGATGCTTACAATTTCAGCTATATCCGATTGTTTATGGTCTCTAATCATTGCTGTCAACTCCTTTTAGTCTTCTTTCATTTTTACATCTTTGATACATCCATAG
>Ga0194138_10001293_pt1 | contig 11988 bp, 14 predicted proteins | sample TARM_MetaG_T2_14_FD_134022 | JGI IMG/M metagenome (GOLD analysis project Ga0194138, IMG submission 134022) | Freshwater microbial communities from Pennsylvania, USA, analyzing microbe dynamics in response to fracking - TARM_MetaG_T2_14 (version 2) | ecosystem: Environmental > Aquatic >...
AGCAAGAACCGTCGGAAGACCCTTGCTTAAAGAAATTCCTAACTCTGATGTGGTAAAACGAGCGCTTCACGGAGACTCAAAGAAATTACCAATAGAAATTGACCCAACAGACCCTTTTACCATTGCTATAAAAGAACTTGCCAATGATTTGGTTGGAGCATATCCGGAAGGGGTTAAAGAAAAGGCAAGTGGAAAGAAAAAAGAGAAGAAAAAGAAAAAACGTTTTAGCTTGTTTGGGGGCGATTAGATGCTTTTTCAACGTGGAGAGGAAGAAAAAAAAGAACCCAAGAAAGAACATAAACGAATTATAGATTATGCGAATAACACGGATGGAGCAAAGCTAGAACTTGAACCCGAAGAATACTATGAAACGAAAAAGGCAGCACAAGCGGAAGTTATGGAGACGGTGGATAAAGAACTTTTAGGGAAATACCGCGATGATAAATCGAAAGAAGAAATTAAAAAAGTTGTAGTGAGCGTTCTACAAAAACTACATCCGCAAATGCCCTTTAAAACGATTCAAGTATTAGCGGTACGAATTACTAACGAAATTAGCGGATACGGTCCGTTGGAAAAATACTTAAATGATCCCGAGATTACAGAGATTTTAATTGAGCGATTCGATAAGATCACCATTGAAAAAGATGGTCGAATTCATCAAACGGATGATTCCTTTTCTTCGGAAGATGATTTACGATTGGTAGTAGAGCGAATTATTATGCCCCTGGGGAAACGGCTAGATTGGTCCTCTCCAACGGTAGATGCGAGACTGCAAGACGGTTCCCGTGTAAATGCGGTAATACCGCCGATTAGCGTTGATGGAACACAAGTGGCGATTCGTAAATTTAAAAAAGAAATCTCCCTTGATAAACTAATCGAGTTTGGAGCACTGAATGAAAAACTAAAAGAAGCTCTTACAAAGTGTGTAAGAGGAAGACTTTCTATTTTGGTTAGTGGTGGTACAGGTTCCGGAAAGTCGACGTTCCTCAACGCACTTAGTGAGTATGTAAGACGGGACTTATCGATCATTACCATTGAAAACCCGATCGAGCTACAATTTCAACATCCGCACGTTCGGCGTTGGGAAGCAAGGCCAGGAAACATTGAAGGGAAAGGCGAAATTAGTATTCGCCACCTTGTAATTAATGCGCTTCGTTCACGGCCGGATATTATCATCATTGGAGAGGTTCGTGGTAGTGAGGCGTATGACCTTGCTAATGCACTGAATACTGGTCATGATGGTTCAATGTCTACGCTTCATGCAAACACCCCAAATGAGGCAACAAAGCGATTTATTTCGATGGTTGCATCTGCTGAAGTGTTATCGAAAGACCTTGTTCCTTCTTATGTTGCAGGAGGAATAGATATTATCGTTCAGCTGTCACGTATGCCCGACAGTTCGCGTAAACTCGTTGCGATTCATGAGGTATTAGGTGAAGAAAATGGTGAAATTAAAACTCGACCGCTTGTTGAGTGGAAAACACACCGCCATGAAGAAAATAGAATCGTTGGAGATTGGGAAATGGTTTCCGATCAGTTTGGAAAAATTAATAAGCTTAAAGACCAGGGGATTGATTTTACTACATGGTTATAAAATGGAAAGACAGGAGGTTAAAAAATGAACTTTTTCGCTACCTCGGTTAGTTTGTTTATTGGTATTTCCTTACTTCTCATGCTGATGGGAATAAAGTTAATCAAAAAAAGAAATATTCAAGTTGATAAATTTAGTCCGAATTACCGTAATGATGAGCCGAAAAGTAGTTATTATGAACAGATACTTAAAAAATCCAAAGTGCCGATTCGTATAGCGCTTGCACTCATTATGCTTGGTGGGGTAGTTGTTTTTGGTTTTACTTTTTTAGTTACCGGAGAGCTATGGATTTCACTTGTAGCAGGGTTTGCAGGATTCCTTGTACCAAATGCTTGGTATCAGTGGCATGTTACATCAAACAAAAAAGCATTACTGAAACAAATGGAACAAGCAAGCGAGGTAATGGCATCGGTTATTAAAACCGGTAGCTCACTACCCGACGCACTTGAAAGAGCCGCACAAGAATCTAAAGAACCGCTTAAAAGTGAATTGGTGCATACAGCAACACAAATACGAATTGGCGTGCCGAGTTCCGACGCTTTCATGGAAATGACAGCCAGGGTTGACATTGGAGAGTTGAAAGTTATAGCGATTGCGATTGAACTGCAGGAGCAAGGAATGGCGATCAACGTTCCGAACTTGTTTTTACAATTGCAAGCGGACTTACGATACAAGGTTCAATTCCAAAAAGAAGTTTCAACCACTACATCAGAAATTAAAATGTCCGGGATTATCGTATCCATTGTACCGTTTGTTACGATTGCGATGATGCGAATGTTTAATCCGGAATTTACTGACCCGCTTTTTAACGAACCGATAGGTATTTTATCATTTTTCACTAGCTGTATTTTAATAGGGATTGGCGTAAAGTGGATGTTTTCGATTGCAAACTTTGAAGAAACCGTGTAAAGGAGGACAATATGAGTAGTTATTTTGTGTTGATGTTTTTATTGTTCGGCCTTGTATTGTTTGCAATCGGGCTGAACCTATTAATTTTCAAGAAGAATTCTCCAATTTTTAAGCTGTTATATCAACGGGAATCCATCTATGAAATGGCAGAAAAGATAGGGCCTACGCTTTCTCCATTTCTACCGGAAGGGAAAAAATTAGAGATTTCACAGAAATTAGAGTATGCGAATTACCCTATGGGGCTTGATACACAAAGCTTCTTTGGGTTGCAGTTTATTACCACGGTAAGCAGTATTGTTCTTGGTCTTTTCCTTGTATCTATTGGGATGCCATCTTTTATTCTTATCGTATCTGTGGCCATTGGATTCTTTTTTCCAGTCGGAAAGCTCAACGGAATTGTCGAAAAGCGGCAAGACGAAATTCGTAAAGATTTACCGCACATGGTTGGACTGCTTGCGACTTCTGTTCGAGCAGGGGTTGAGCTTGGCATGGCTTTTGAGGTAATTGCAAAAAATATTCCGGGAGTACTTGGTGATGAACTTCGAAGGACGATGAAGGAGATCTCTACGGGTTCACAACGAGCAAAAGCTATGAAAGATTTAGGAAGGCGATCCGGAGTAGATATTTTAGAACGTTTTTTAGAAACCGTTGTTACCGCCGAGGAGCGTGGTGGAATGAATATTTCAGACGTCTTAGAAGACTTTACGGATGATGTTCGAGCAGCAAGAAAGTTGGATATGGAAGCGAAGGTCAATAAACTTCCGACGAAAATGTTACTTCCGATCTTTACTTGCGTTTTTATTCCTATGCTACTCATGTTACTGACTCCGGTAATCTTTATTTTCATGACTACCATGTAAGACGTTATCTTTATATGCTTTGGTAATTTCTAAAGGCCAAAGTATTATTCATATAGGTTAAAACAATTTTAATCAGAAAGGAGGTATTTGCCATGATGGAGACCATTAAAAACAGAATTGTTGCTTTTCATAAGGATGAAGAAGGTGGCGATATCGTTCAAACAGCAATTATTATCGGAGTATTTGCGATTATTGCAATTGGAGCGATCACGTTCATTGGACCTCGAGTAAGAGAAATGTTTGATTCAGCCGGTGATGCACTAGAAGAAGGATCAGAGTACTCGTATTAGTAAGTGTCCCTCCCTTCAAAGTCGAGGGGAGGGGGATTTATAAAACTGAATATGAATTGCCGTGTTTGGTTTTATAAATCTTTTTACATAATTTATTTAATGACATTTTGACATACTGACATATATATGGTATAATATATACAGAAGTCAAAACAAAGGAGGTTTATATGAAAACACTTAAAACCGCAATTATAATTTTACTTATGTTACTGATCGCAGGATGTTCACAGTCTATGCCAAGCGAGGAAGAAAACGATGTACAAAAGACCATTAATGATTTAGACCGTCAAGCAAAGAAATCTCACGAGGAACAATTTAAAGAAGAGGAAGAAAAGCCGGAAGAATCAGAAGAAGAAAACAGCGAAGGAGTTGAGGACATTGAAGTTGTTGAAGAAGATGAAAAAGACGTATCTGACGAAGATGAAGACGAGGAAACTGAAAAAGAAGTGGAAGAAAAGACAGCACAAGAGGATTCTTCAACAGATCAATCTGATCCGATAAAGGAAGAACCGAAGGAAGAGTCGAAGGAAGAACCAAAACCGAAACCCGAACCACCGAAAGAAGAACCACCGAAAGAAGAGCCGCCGAAAGAAGAGCCGCCGAAAGAAGAGCCAAAACCGAAACCCGAGCCTAAGCCGGAGCCACCAAGGGAAGAACCGAAGCCCGAACCACCTAAAGAAGAACCTAAGCCCGAACCACCTAAAGAAGAAGTGGTTGGAGAAAAGACTACTACGCTTACAAGTTCAGATGTTCAGCGGTTGAAGGATTATGGATATTTGTTTGATCCTAGCACACTACCTGCAGGATTGGTAGAGGAAATTGGGTCACGTGAAGATGAAGGAGTGGCTGAGTTTTTAGTAAAACACAAAAAATTATTTCATTATGAATTTATTGTTGCAAACAAAACGGCATACAGGCATCCCACCGGAGCCTATGCAATTCGTGGAGTCGCCATCAAGTATGAAGATGGACAGCGTTATGAAGCAGATGCGGAGTTTTATATCAAGAAAGTACTCAGTTGGGACACCGGAGAATCGGTTGTTAGCAGTCCAAGACCCACTGAACTAATATCAAACTGGAAGAAAGTACAATAAAAGGCTGAAATAACAGCCTTTTTTTCATGGAGAAATTTACGAAATAAAGGGGGAAATATTAATGAACAAAAGTAAAAAAATGGTCCTTATTGGTTTACTACTTATTATCGCACTGATCGTACCAGGATTGATGTTTATTCAAGGGCAGGGAGAAAAAGAACCGGGCGAGCAGGAAGTAAGTGATGATGAAAATGTAGAAGAAGAACAAATAGAAGAAAGAGAAGAAGTTAAACAGAACGAAGAATCGGAAGAAAATATCACAGAATATACAAACACGTTGACAGCTAAAGAAATTGCAGAAAAAAAGAAACCGCTGGAAATGGTTATTGACACAGGGATTGTTCTTGGGACAGAGGATGAAGTAGCACCTCTACATAATGTACTATGGACACAGTTTGGCGACGAAAAACCCGAAAAAGGACTACACCCAACCAATGAGCCAGAGGAACGGTTAACCGATCTTAGTGACGAAGACGTTGATCGATTGAAAAATTACAGCATTCGTGGAGAAGATCTTGGTGGATATGAAAGTTTTGAGGAAGTTGATTCTGATGAAGCGAAGTTATGGATTGAAAAATTAGCTCCAAACATTCCTTCTTTCCCCGGATATGAACCGGCGTATGTGGATTTTCATACGAATGAACATTTACTATATAGAATGTTTAACAGTAAGTGGGCGGTTCGGGGTGTTTTGCAATTACAGTTCGTAGATAACGAGCATCTTTTTAGTGAGTATATGAAAGAAAACACCCTCTATGAAGTGGATACTGAAATTGTCTTTTCAAAGGTTTACAACCTTGATACGAAAAAAAGCGAATTTCAACTGAATGAAATTTTATACCTATCTTCTTTAAGGGAGGTTAAATAATGAAGCGGCTTACACCTATTGCAATTGGCATTGCCGTACTTCTTAGTACGATGGTTTTATCCTTTGCCGCAAGTTCCTACTTCGAGGTAATTGAAAATATTGATGGGACAACCGTAACAAAACTGAGTGAGGATATGGAAATTATTCAAAATTTAGATGGATCTGTTGATCAATTAACTTTCCAAATTACAGAAAAGTATGCCGATCCCGGAGTAACCACCCGCTGGAAAGCAACAGAGAGAAGGCTTTATATTGGAGATTATGTGCTTGATGTGCCAACGGTAAAGGTTACTCCAAAACCGGGGCAAATGATTACGTCGCAAATTACTATGACCCAAGACGCGATTATTCAAGCAATTCGAGACAAAGAGGGTGGACTCTCCAGTGCTGAAGAAAATAATTTAAGAGGAGCTTTTAGTGATCCGGAAAACATAGCTATCGGCGTTACGATTGAAGCTCTAAAAAACGGGATTCCAACGGGCACTACGATTGATGAACGAAAAAGCACATCCTTAGATCAGCAGTTTAAAAATATGCAAAGCAAATATGGATTTTCAAGTGGGTCAAGAAACAGTTGGCCAACGTTTTATAAAAACATGGAAAAACCCTCGAAAACTGTTACCCCCGATCCAAGTGGGGGAACACCTTCGAATCAAGGACTTCGGCCATCGGGAATTAGACACCGAAGCATCAATGACTAGTTAGAAAAGAGGCGATACATTGAATACCTTAAAAAAACTATTAGCAGATGAACGAGGCTCTGTTTTACCAATGATCGCTGTTATTTTGATTTTGGTTATTTTAATCGGTATGGTAAACTTTGGACTCGTTGTTGCCTATCGGGATCGAGCAGCCGTAAGGAATGCGTTAGACGCTGGAGTTACCTCTGCACTTGCAAAAGATGCTAGAGAAATTAATAGAGCCATTATTTATGGTGAAGGCGCAGTTTGTGTTAAAAAGGTTACGCTTAGTAATTGGGATAGAGTGATCGTAGAGTACAAAAAAGTAATCACTGGATACAAAGAAGTAATCACTGGATACAAAGAAGAAATTGATGGATACACAGGGTCGGGAGACCCTATATATAAGGATGTACCTATCTACGAAGACGTTCCAACCTATGGTTGGGACCCCGTCTATGAGTGGGAGTATAATCCAGTAAAAGTATGTACGGTTCGACACTGGAGGGATACAGAATCGAAAACAAAAAATTATATTCAAATGCCCGTTGGTCAAGCAAGCACAACGGCACAGAATTATTTTGAAAAAAACATGGATAAGAACCGTCTCCCTGGGAAAGTAGTTAATTGGAATTTTGAAGTGACCTATGATGACGAACGGATTTATACGGTTAAAAAAAATCGAACAATTGTACCAATTCGACCGGCTTTTGAACCCGGGATAACACCTAAAGGAGCATCGTTTCCCGGGGATAGTTATGACCCTGGAAAGCCTGACATACACAATTTTGTTAAGAATCCTAAAAATTGGTGGTTTTCTGATTTTGGAGGAGCTAACACTCAGTCATGGACAATGAAACCGAGTTGGACTGATGATATTAGCGAAGAAAGAGATATCATTTTCCCACGTTGGCTAGAAGTCAAAGCAAACGTTGAGGTTGAAATTCCAATCCCCTTTGGAAAATATTTAGGGAAAGAATCCTATACTACGTCTTTTGAGACCGTAGCATTTAAGGAATTGGTTCATGTTATACCATAAAAGAAGGAGTGGTAAATAGTGATTGAACGGTTACAGAAATTAAAGGATGATGAAAGCGGACACGTTTTAATTGAATTTGCCATTCTTCTTCCTCTTCTAATTACATTGGTTTTCGGATATATCTTTTTCATGAACGGTGTGGAAAAACAAATTGTCATGCAGACCGCCGCACGGGAAGGGGCGAGAACTTATGCAAATCCAATTGAGGGAACAAGTTCTTCGAATAGGGCTGAACAAACCGTAAATGAAGTATTACATCGGAATGGATTAAATAGCAGTGAGGCGGATGTTTCGGTCTATGCAAGCGGGAAGGACCGAATTGTAGAGATCGAAATGCCATACAGTGTATATTTTCCGATGAAAAACTTCACACTTAAAGCCGGAGCGATTTTTCACGTAGAGCCATTTGACCGGTAGGAGGGATAACCATGATTCAATATATTAGAAAGTTAATTAAAAATGAAGACGGGAATGTACTCGTTGAAACCTCATTAGTGATTCCTATGCTGCTCGGACTTTTTATGGGAGTAGTATTTTTTACGATTGCCTACCGACAGCATATTGTCATGAATATGGCGGTTCAAGAAGGGGCAAGATACTACGAAGTATCTATGGGTGATGCTTTAGGAACAGAAGACGTGCTAAGGCGTGAGCTTGCTTTAGGCGGAACATCAAATGTAGATATTAATATAAATAGCACAAACATTAATCTAAATAAAGATTTTGGATTTAATTTACCGTTTATCAGCAGACATTTACTTCGAGTAAACACAAATATGGAGTTCCACGGGGAAATCTATGAACGGTATTATAAAACGAACTATTAAGGAGCGATGAAAATGTTACTTCCCATTCCTTTTTTACTGTATGCAAATTATACAGATTTCAAAGAAAAGAAGATTAAAAACCATATGACTTACACCTTCTTTTTACTAGCGGGAATCTATCAATTAACGGTGTATGGTCCGGGAATGCTACTTAGCGGGATTGGAGCTATGTTTATTGCTGTTTTTATTTTCTCAATTCTTCCGATATTCGGTCTTAGTGGTGGAGATTTAAAACTGTTGCTTGGTATCTCCATGTTCTTAGGACACCAAGAAATTTTACTGTTTTCATTTTTCCTATCAATATTTCTCCTTGGCAAGTCGATTTACTTTGCCATCAGAGAAAAAGGGATAAAGGATTTTAGTATTGCACTTAAAATGGAAATGTATACGCTAGGGAAGATTAAAGCAGGGGCTTCTCAAAAGCAAATTGCAGCACCCTGTTTTTTGATGGCATATTTTTCAGTAATCATCATACAGTATGTAAGTTAAAACATAAATATGAAAGGAGGGAAGTAAGAGGTGTAAAAACTTCTTGCGAATTACTTATGAATTTACTTATGTTTTTATTTTTACCAACGATTCTTTATTGTGGATACACGGATGCTCGATACAAGTTAATAGATAATCGTTTTTCAATACCTCTTGTCTTTACCGGACTGATCTACAGTATCTTTGCCGGTTACTTTGTAACCTCATTGATTGGATTCATAGCAAGTTTTGTAATTGCTTTATTTCTTTGGATTGCTGGGGGATTTGGAGGAGGAGATGTCAAAGTAATGGCCGGAATCGGAGCTTGGCTTGGATTGTATCCATTCATTTTCATTCTCTTTGTTGCTTGTATAGCTGGGGTTATATGGGCAGCAGTAGATATTACTATTGCCGGGGAATGGAAAGACAAATCAAAAAATATTAAAAACTCATTAAAGCGTTTTTATTATTTGAATTTTAAAGGACTCGATGTGTCAAAAAAATCGCTTACAAAGGCAGTTCCTTTTGGAACGTGTCTTGCCATAGGAACCGTACTATTTATTGGTGTCGGGCTTAATTAACAAAGGAGGAAAAAACTTATGAAAAGCAAGTTGTCATTTTTACCCTATCTAATCATTATTATCGTTGGAGTAGTTATTGCAGGGGGATCATACCTATACCTCAACGGTGGGAATTATGCCGAGGAAGTTGAAACCAAGCCAGTGCATGTAGTAAATCGAAACTTAGAAATCTATCAACCGATTCGGAACCGAGATTTAAAGGTGATTGATGTTCCAGCTACAACAAATATAGAAAAATATTTTACAGAACCGGAAAAAATAGTTGGGAAAATTACCACAACACCACTAAAAGAAAATGATTTTATCCATCAAAGTATCTTAATCGAATCGGAAGAAATTGAACATATTGAATTTGTCACGATGAACGTAAATTATGGCACAAGTGGCGGGGCAAGACCTGGAGATATTGTAGATATTTATCGTGTTATACCATCAAGATCAGAACAATGGTCACCGGGCTCGGACACAAAAGTGGTTGCAAAAGACGCATTAGTTGTTTCTCTTAAATCTTCCGGAGGACAATCTTCTTTAGCGGACGGATTTAACCCATTGTCAGAAGCAAGCGATGGTAATTTAGAAACCGTTAAATTAGCAGTAGATCAGCGATTTGTAAAAGGATTAGTGCCAGGATCGGTAACCGGAGAAAGTGGATATGTACTCGTTACGAAAAACCATGGGAACAACTTAGAAATCGTACATGATGAAGAAATCAAGCAAATTATAGAGAATAAAGAACAAGAAAACATTGTTGAAGAAACCGAAGAAACAGAAGATGAAACCGAGGAAGAAGGTGAGAAAAGCGATGTTGAGAAAATTTTCGATAAAGAAAAACAAGAAGGAGAAGACGGAGACGGAGACGATGAAGGCGGAGAAGAATAACGATCTTACGCTTGAAGAGCAAACAGAAACTACGGAAGAACCAAAGAAGGAATCGAACTCGTTAATCGAAGCCGAGCAGTTTATTCGATCCACCATGATGAAAGCCTCAACGCTTGACGGAAAAACCTATTCATCAGAGCTAGAGCATGAAATCCTCTCCAAAGCTATGGGGCGAGAACCAAAAGCCATTGACCAGGCAAAGGAGTTAATCTTAGAGACCATCAATGATAACAAAATTAGTGTTGAAGGGTATTCAACCAAAGAGTTAGCCGAGCGAATCTTTGCGAACGTGTGGGGGTTATCGGTAATTGAAGAGTATGCTTCGGACTATGAAACGGATGAAATTCGCGTAAATTCTTACAATAAAATCTATATCGTGAAAAATGGAATTCCCCAAAAGCTTGATATTTCCTTTCCTTCGGAAGATGAAGTAGAAATACTGATTAAGCGGGTGGTTATGGAGGATACAGGCGTTAGTATTGATATGTCGAACCCACGAATTGAATCGGTGCTTGGAGACGGATCACGATTAACCGCAGTTGCGCCCCCAATCTCGAAGAACTGGTCTTTTATTCTGCGGAGACACTGTTCGTTTAACCCAACGGTGGATAATTACTTGAAAAAAGAAACCTTTGATGAAAAGACCTGGAAGGCCCTTTCGCTGTTAGTACGTGGGAGAGCAAGTATGCTTTATTCCGGGAATGTTGGAGCGGGGAAAACCACCCTCATGCGAAAGTTAATTGGGGAGTTAAACGATAAGCTTCGAATTGCAAGTATCGGAAAAGATATTGAGGTTTTAATTCAAAATTTGTATCCCGATAAAGACGTAATCGAACTTGAAGAGCAAGCCCACCTTGGAATTGGCATGAAAGAACTCTTTATTACCCTGCTTAGAGAATCCCCCGACGCGATTGTTGTTGAAGAGTTTCGAGGCGGTGGAGAAGCGATTGAAGCGGTTAGAGCCTGTACCCGTGGTCTTGATGGATCTATGGCTACGGCACACTTTAACACCCCCGAGGAAGCCGTTGAAGGAACTGCTTTATTTATGTTGGAAGAAGGTCTAGCAATTCCTATGGATATGGCAAAACTACGAGTCGCAAGAGCCTTTAACATTGTGGTGCAAATGACTGGAGATGCGATCACAGGCAAGAAAAAGTTGGTATCAATCACAGAACTTACAACCGATGAACAAGGACAAGTGAATTTTAACGAACTGCTTCGTTGGAAACCAAGCTCCTATAATTACTACGGAGAAGGAGATTGGGAGTTTGTTGGGAAGCCCTCAAAGGGGTTACAGTTTAAACTATTGAAAAATGTACGAAAAGAGGAGCTAGAGGAAATGGGGTGGTTGTAAATGGGAAAGATTAAAGAGTTATTGAACCATTTATTTAACCCGAACCTCATGAACATTTCGCCAGCCTTAGTCTTTGGAATCAGCATAAGCATTACCATTATGGTTTTGTTATTAATGGTCTATAAGGTATTTTTCCAAAAGAAAAATCGATTTAAAGCTAACATCCAGGCAATGAGCTTTGTTGAGACTTCGAAGGACCAGCTAACCAAATGGGTTGAGGTTACGGAAAATCGTATGAAAAAAAATAATTTGAGTGTTCAAGGGAAAAAGTTTGTGCTAATCAATATTGTATTAGCACTTATGGCGTTCGCTCTCGGGCAGTACCTCTTTCAAAATTTTATTGTGTCGATTCTTTTTAGTGCGGTACTGTTTGTTATTCCCGAATATTTCATTTCCCTATTAGAAGACAATCAGCAAAAGAAAGCAGAAGATCAGTTAGCGGCAACGATGAAGATTTATTGTGCGGAATTTGTGCAGGGAAAACCCTTGCAAAAGATCTTCCTTACAATTTCACACCGTATCGGAAATCCGGTTGGAAAACATTTTTC
>Ga0194138_10001298_pt1 | contig 11954 bp, 5 predicted proteins | sample TARM_MetaG_T2_14_FD_134022 | JGI IMG/M metagenome (GOLD analysis project Ga0194138, IMG submission 134022) | Freshwater microbial communities from Pennsylvania, USA, analyzing microbe dynamics in response to fracking - TARM_MetaG_T2_14 (version 2) | ecosystem: Environmental > Aquatic >...
GGCATCCGGCATACAGCGGGTGCAGTAATAGATCTGGCATTCACCGCAGTGCCATTTGGCGGGTTCGCCCGGATGGTAATGGCAATCGTGCTTCACAGTGATCGGCTCCCGTTCCCTGGTCTTAATCCCCGGAATGATGGCAGAAGCCGCCAGTCGGTGCCACTGATCTGGTACTGGAAGGCAGCGTCAGCCGGGTGGATTCGCTTGTGGGGCAGTATCGGTTGCCGTAGCCATGACGACCCGGTTGCGCCCCCTGTTTTTGGCGCTATAGAGCGCATCATCGGCGCGCCGTAACAGCAGCTGGTAATCCGGGTGGCCTTCAAAGCAGGCCACGCCAACACTGATACTGGTTTGTAACTCCTTGCCATCGGGAAGCAGAAAGGCTTCCCGTTCAACGCTTTTACGCAATTTCTCGGCCATGGCTTTGGCCCGGGTGGCGTCCATATCGACGGCAATCAATAGAAACTCTTCCCCACCGAGCCGGAACAAATAGTCGCCCGAGCGGCTGTTGTTCACCAAAATCAGTGCCAGTTGTTGCAGCACCTGGTCTCCCGCCTGGTGTCCATGGTTGTCGTTCACCTGCTTGAAGTAATCAATATCAATGGCCAGAACGGCAAAGGAGGTTTTCTGGGCACGGGCCTGGCTGATTTGTTTGCCGAGCACCACCGGCATGAATTTGCGATTGAGCAGGCGGGTAAGCACGTCACGGCCGGCTTCCAGCTCGTTATTTTGCTCAAACAGATTGCCGAGGTGAAATCGGATGCTTTTAACCTTGTCTCTCAGGTCTTTCAGCAAATCCACATGGGTGGTGCCAAGCACCGTGCTTTGCTCGTCGGCGCCGAACAGCGGCAGCAGTACGTTATCGATCTCCTCCATGGTGTCCATCACGGCCCGGGCTTCATCTGAACCTTCAAAGGCATGAATGCCTTTGTGGCGGAACCACAAACCGAAATCGGACGCCTGTATCCGCGGCAGTTCGCCGGGCAGGGTGCCGATCGCCTGGCTGAACATCAGCTGGTTTTCCCAATCGAACAGCGCGGCCCGTTGCTGGTCTTTCTCATTGGCGATGTTCTGGGTGATGGCAAACAACCGGTAGGCTTCTTCGGCCCGGGAATTCCGGTCATGGGAGACGGAATACGCATGGCCCATGATTTCCATGGCCAGATCGATCGTGTCTGACGCCAGGCGTGTCGCGGCAAAATGGGTGTTCTCATCCAGCTCGCTCGTATGGTGCAGCAAATGCACAAACCGGCCTTTTAGGCATCGGGCTCCCCGCAACACCAGGTGGACAGGAATGCCAATGCGCGCATGCACCTCGCCGATTTTTCGTTGCTCGGCAATCAGTCGGAATACATCTTCTTCAGTTGTCGGTGCGAACAGCCCAGCCACCCAACGTTGCATGGATTGCCCCAGCCGGTTTTGCACCTCGTCATTGGACAGAAACTGCGAAGCGCCGGGGTCCGCCAGCATTTCCTGATAGAAGTGTTCGGACAGCGAGGCGGCATGTTGTCGGGCGAAATCAGCGACAAAACGCTGGGCGTCAGCGGTGAAACGCGCATTGATGGCGAGCCATTCGGAACAGAGGTGCTCTGAGGAAAAGCGGGGCATGTGTGTCCTGTGGTTGGGTAGGCTTTGATCGAGGAGTGTAACCTAATGTAAATCTCGATTTTATCAGTGAAGGCACATAACGTTACTCAACATCCGAAGCGGTGTCCGTCATATCGATACTGAATTGATTCTTACCCGCGAGTTTGGCGGTATACATGGCCTGGTCTGCTTGTCTGACCAGCTGGTCGGCATCAATAGGGGTTTTATTGGAGTATATGGTGGCACCGACACTGGCCGAGACCGCCACGGATGCCCCTCGAATAACCATCGGTTCCGCTGCTGCCTGACCCAGGCGATCCAGAGCGGACCCAAGGTCGACTCTGCCGTCCAGGTCAACCAGAATGGCAACAAACTCATCACCGCCTATCCGGCCCAATGTGTCGCCCTCTCGCAATACACCTGACAGACGGGTAGCTATGGTTTTCAGCAGTTCATCGCCCGCATCGTGGCCCAGGGTATCGTTCACTTGCTTGAAACCGTCCAGATCCACGAAAGCTACACCCACCATCGTGCCACGCCGTTTTGCCTGCGACATGGCCGTTCTCAGGCGATCAGATACCAGTTCCCGGTTGGGTAGATCGGTCAGTGGGTCGAAATGTGCGATGTGCTGCAGGCGTTCCTGAGCCTCTTTTCTGTCCGTAATATCCGTTTGAACCGCAATGAAGCCTTCCAATCGACCACGCTTCGTATAGATAGGGTTGCAATTGATCTCGACCCAGTAAGGTGTTCTGTCGCGGGTGTAATTGAGAATCTCGACTGTAAAAGGCTGCTGTTGGTCAATGGCCTGGCGCATATAGTCGATGGTGTCAGTGGAGGTTTCAGGACCCTGTAACAGTTCGCCCGGATTTTTTCCTATGATGTCTTTACGGCTGAAACCGGAGATCCGACTGAATGATTCGTTTGCCCAAACAGCTCGCACGCCGGGGTCGGTGACAATCACACCGTTTCGGGTTTCACTTGCCACGCGCGTCAGCCGTGTTAATGACACAGTCACCATGCGGCTCAATGCCCAGGCCACCAGTAGTCCAATAGAGAAAGTGCCAGCGAGGATCAGAAATTCGCGGGTGCTGTGGTGTTTTAGTGTCTGGACATAGTTGGCCGAGCCGGTTTCCACTGTTATGGCTGTAGCCCGCGTGTCCTCCACCGGCTGGCTTAAGCAGAATATGCCCCGTTGCGCGCGCATGATGGGATTGTCGACATCTGGCTCCCAGAGCAATAGCTGTCTCTGGTTAACGCACTCGGGACGGGGAGCACCAGACGTGTTGGACTCAAGAACAGCGCCGGCAGCATCGGTCAAATAGTAATGGAATCCGGGCATGGACGTTGTGCCAATGTCCGTTTCTCCCGAAGTTATGGCGGTTGCAGATGCCGATGAGGATTCCATCCGATCTTTAATGGCCTGAGCCTGGTTGGATAGCGTTTGCTCAACGTCTTGCAGCAACGTCTGACGCTGGTAGTGGCCTTGCAGGACGATCGGAATAGCACCGGTTACGAGAATAATGGCCAGCAAGCCGTGGAAAAGCAGACCCGCGAGTTTGTCTGACTTTTCGGCCCAGTTTCTGCCTTCGCTCCCCCAAACCTGAGAGATACCATAGAGCAGGATCCCCGCCGCGAGCGCATTGAATACTCCGTTTAAGGGCTGTTTGAGTGCCAGCAGACCGACGGCCTCGGCGGACATACCCAGAAAAGCGGGGTAGGCCACCCAAATGATGGGTATTCCAACCACAAGCCAGAAAGCCAGGTCATTCAGGACCAGGTTTTGCCAGCCCCGTTTATAAAGCAACGAGACCACAACGGCTTCGAGGGTAAAGGTGAACAGGCCGATGGGGTGACCCCAGGCCTGAACGGTCTGAAGCCCACCGGTAATGGCTACCAGAATGGCTGCCCAGGGACCCAAATACGTCAGCGCCGCAAACACCGCAATGGATCCAAAAATAAACTCCACCCCGTAGAAGAGCTCCACGGATAAAAAATTACCGATGGGGGCAGTAAGGGCCAGTGCCACCAGGAGGAAAAGTTTGAATGCAACGGACGGGTAGGGGGTGTTCATTCGGGCGTGTTTAGTTCTTACTTGAATGAGGTTATGAACTATGCCATTAACGAAATGTAACAGTTCAATAGGTGAAAGCCATTAGGGCTATAGGCATCCGCGGATCGGAGTGATCCTTTATGGTGCGTTGAGAGTAAAAGTTTTAACATGTCGTAATATTAACCATAAGTTTGAGCTGTCATGTCCGCACACGAGTCCCCCACCGCCTTCGATATCGTCCCCTGGAACCGGAGTTTTGAAACCGGCATTGACACCATCGACCAGCAACATCGCCAACTGGTGAAGTTGCTGAACGATTTGGCGCATCAATATGTCTATGGCCTGGAACCGGACCAACTCAAGGGTATTGTTGATGGCCTGGTGGATTACGCGGCCTATCACTTCGAGACCGAAGAAGGCTTGTGGATAGAAGCCTTTAAAGATGATGAATGGTTTACCCGGCATCACCATTCCCACGACGGGTTCGTGGACAAAGTCCGCAGTATGCAGGCCCAGGTGGAACAAAGCCCCAGTCTGGCCGGGGTGGATGATCTGCTGTCCTTTCTGGTGAGTTGGCTGGCCCACCATATTCTGCATGATGACAGAAGCATGGCAGTGGCATTGCTGGAAGTGCGCAAGGGCTTGTCTTTACCGGAAGCAAAGGCAGCGTCGCACGAAGCCATGAGTGGTCAGGTATCCGGCCTGATTAAGAGTGTCCTGAGCATGTACAAACAGCTCTCGGGCCGTACATTGGCGCTACAGCGAGAAGCCTATGCCCGGGAAATGGCGGAAAGGAAACTCCGGGAACAGGAAGAGCACTGGAAGTCGGTACTTGGGGCTACCAACGACGCGCTCTGGGACTGGAGTCTGGATGTGCTGGATACAGCCGATCCTGACGCCACGGAGAAGCTGTTTGCCCGGGCAGGGCAGGTCATTCATCCCGAAGACTGGCCTGCGCTGAAAGAAGACTTTCTGGACCACTTGCTGGGCAAGACCGAGGTGTTCAGCAATCAGCACCGGGTTCTGGACGGTGATGGCAACGAACGCTGGGTGCAGTCCCGGGGCAAGGTGATTGCGCATGATGCCGATGGCCGCCCGTCTCGCATTGTGGGCACCCAGACCGATATTACCGAGCGTAAAACCCAGGAGCTGATCCTGCAGCGGGAACGGGATACCCGTTTACTCATCAGTGATTTTGCCTCGGACTTCATGGCCGCTTCCCCCGAGGAATTCGATGCCGCGATTGAGCGAGCCCTGCAGCGAGCCGGCGATTACATGGGCGCAGATCGTACCTATGTGTTTCTGGTCAATGAAGATCATCGGTATATGAGCAACACCCATGAGTGGTGTGCAGCCGGCATTAGCCCCGAAATTGATAACCTCCAGAATATTCCCTCGAACCTGACGCCCTGGTGGTGGCAGCAATTACGCACCACCGGCCATGTGTTGGTGCCCAGAGTGAGCGACATGCCACCCGAAGCTCACGCAGAACATGCCATCCTGGAAGCCCAGGATATTCAGTCAGTCTGTGTTTATCCGTTGCACATGAATGGCGAGTTGGTCGGTTTTATGGGTAACGATGCGGTGTGGGAAGAGAAGCACTGGGGGCCGGAAACTCTGCAGTTCCTCGAGCTGATGAGTGATCTGCTGAGCATCGCTTTGGAACACCGACAGGTACAGAAACAAAGAGAACGGGCGGCCGTTCGCCTCGAACGTGCTGAACAGCAGGCCCACCTGGGACACTGGCAGTATAAACCGGATTCCGGTGAGGGGTTCTGGTCAGCGGAGGTGTTCCGGATCTTTGAACGTAACCCGTCGGACTCAACGCCCACCTACGATAGCTATCTCGATATGGTGCACCCGGAAGACCGCCAGAAAACCCACGAGGCCTTCCAGCAAGCCAAAAACGAGATGGGTTTCCTGCACACGGAACACCGGATCTGCCTTGCGTCCGGGCAGACCAAATACCTGGAAGTCCGCGGTCAATTTAAGAGTGGTCCTGATGGTAAGCCGTCATTTATCGAGGGGACGACCCAGGATATTAGTGAAAAAGCACGGCACCGGGAACAATTGCGCCGACTGGCTTATGAAGATGCCCTGACTGGCCTGCCAAACCGGCGAGCCGTTGTAGATGAGCTCCAGCAAGAGATCGACCATTGCGAGCAGGGTGGCGGTCGGCTGGTTCTGGCCTTGCTGGACCTGGACAACTTCCGGGAGGCGAATGAACGCCATGGTCCCGCGCTGGGCGATGATGTGTTGGTGGCACTGAGCCAGCGTATGCGCACGGTGTGTGATGCCCCCGCCGTTGTCGGTCGCACTGGTGGCGATGAGTTCGTTGTCCTGTTGCCGCGAATGAAACCAGATGACGATAGTTTTTTGCTGTTCCGCCGGTTATTGGTGGCAATCAACGAGCCACTGACTCTCTCGGGGACTGAGTTGAAAATTACCGCCAGTATCGGCATTACCCAATACCCACAGCTCGACAACGTCTCTGAAGAACAGTTGCTGCGCCAGGCCCAGCAAGCGCTTTTCCAGGCCAAGATGCAGGGAAAAAACCGGATACAGCAATATGATGTTCAGTGGGAGCAGAGCACCCGGGCGTTGACAGGCAAGTTGCAGGCCATAAAACGGGCTCTGTTGAATGAAGAGTTCGTGCTTTATTACCAGCCGAAGGTCAACATGGCCAAGGGCACTGTGCTGGGGGTGGAGGCTCTGATCCGTTGGCAGAAGCCGACAGGTGAGGTGATTCCACCCGGCTCGTTCCTGCCGGCGATTCAGGACCATCCGCTGGAAATTGAACTGGGCGATTGGGTTATTCACACGGCATTGGCACAGGCGGAAGCCTGGCACGAACAGGGCCTGTCCCTGGAAGTCAGCGTGAATGTGACCAGCTTGCAAATCCTCGAAGATGGCTTTGTCAGCAAACTCCAGGCCGCACTTGACGCGCATCCAGGCATTGCTCCCGAGGTTCTGCAAATCGAAATACTGGAAAGCAGTGCCTTGCACGACCTGGATAAGGTTTCCCGGGTGATGCAGGCCTGCCGCAAACTGGGTATTCGGTTCGCGCTGGATGATTTTGGCACGGGGTTCTCGTCACTTTCCTACCTCAAGCATTTGCCGGCTAGTGTGTTGAAAATTGACCAGAGTTTTGTCCGCAACATGCTGGATGATTCAGACGACTTGTCTATTATTTCCGGCGTTGTCGGTATGTCCCAGGCTTTCGGTTTGCAGGTGCTTGCTGAAGGCATAGAAACCGAGCAGCACGGCGACCTTCTGTTACGACTGGGTTGCGAGCTGGGGCAGGGCTACGGTATTGCCCGGCCGATGAAGGCTGAGGACCTGCCGGAGTGGGTTCGTGGCTGGAAGGCTGTCAGTGCCTGGCGGGAACAGAAGCCGGTGGATTTCCAAAATCTGACGTTGCTGCATGCCGAAGTGGAGCACCGTCACTGGGCCAATCAGCTGGAGCAGTGGTTACGGGGTGAAACAGAGTCCCTGCCGGCGTTACAGGCTGGCCACTGCAAGGTAGGACGCTGGATCGAGAACGATGGGCGGCATCGTTTCCTGAACAACCCGGCGTTTAGCCAATTACTGGCCGACCACGAACGTTTACACCAGGCCGGAGAACAGGCGGTTGATGCCCATGCCCGTGGCGATGAACGCGCGGTTCATGAAGGCCTGTCAGCCATGCATAAATACAGAGACAAGGTTTTGTCGACCTTGAGATTGCTGCAGAAGGATTAGCGTGCGCGTGGGGATTCGCTGGAAGATAGTGTGTGCACTTGTAGCGCTGTTGAGCCTTGCCGGCTGTGAAGATCTGGATAATCCGGATACGTTGCGGCTGGCGGTTAATCCGTGGCCGGGTTACGGCTATTTTGCCGTGGCCCGGGAGCGGGGGTTGCTTGGCAAGCCCGGCACGCCCGAGCTGGAAATTGTCGAGACGGCTTCGTTAAGCGACTCTGTTCGGGCCTTCAAGCGAGGGCAGGTGGATATGCTTGGCGGCACCCTGGCAGAGCTTGCAGCGATCAACCAGTCGGGTAAGAGAGCCGCCAGCGCCGTACTGGTACTTGACCGATCGGTGGGTGCCGACATGATCGTGGCGAGTAAGGACATAACCAGCCTAGACCAGTTGGCTGGCAAGCGCCTGGCTCTGGAGCCGGCCTCGGTCAATGTTCTGGTGCTGGCGGCGGCCCTGGCAGAAAGCGGGCTGCAACTCGAACAGCTTGAGTTGTTGCCTCTGCCCCAGGGTGAAATGCCGGTTGCCATGGCTAAGGGCCAGGCTGACGCCGCCATCATTTATCCACCGATCTCTGGCGAGCTGGAGGCACTGGCGGGCTTTGACCGGTTGTTCGATACCGGTCAGGCACCGGACGCCGTGGTTGATTTGCTGATTGTCGCCGACACAGTGATCGACCAACACCCGAGAGCGCTTGCTTCGGTGATTCAGGCCCATAACGAGGCGTTGCGCTGGGGGCAGAACAACCCGGCGGAGGTGCACAAACTGCTGGCAAAGCACACCGGGCTCTCTATCGAAGAATTGGTGACACTCAGCGATTCCATAGAAATGCTGACACTGGATAACCAGGCGGCTTTTTGGCAACCGACGGGGCCACTTCATCGCCTTCTGCCCGTCGCAGGCAGAATTGTCCAACAGTTGAATACACGGGCTGCTGAAGGAACCGGTATACCTTCACAAGTCTTGAATAACCGTTTCATACCCAACTCAGAGGCTCCATGATAAAAAAACGGTTGCTACCGACATCTCTGGCACGTCGCTTTAATTTTTTGATGGTCCTGTTTTCTGTTCTCGGGGTCTTATTGGTGGCGATCCTGAGCTACTACGAACATATTATCGAGGCTCGATCCGACGCTAGGTCTATTGCCGTGGACCGTTCACTGACGATCTTGGATGCCATGGAAACCGCAGCCAGCCGGGAATCCATATCACGTTTCATTTTTTCGATCGCGGCACAGCGGTCGGTGGAATCCATTGCCCTGGTGGACGCCGGTGGCCGTGTCATGCTGGCATCCAAGCGCAGATGGCAGAACGCGGATGTGAGCGTTCTGGATGACGTGATTGATGAACAGTGGCTGGCCAAGCCGGCCGGTGAGGAGCTATCGGTCTACTGGGATGAGCGTAAAACTCAGGCCGTTGTGGTTGCTCCCATTGAGCCGGTAAACCCCGCTTCGTCGGTCATTCGGAGTTTACAGGGTGGGCGACTGATGTTTGCCTTGGATGCCCGGTCCCATATTGCCAGTGCCACAAGGGAGGCCTTGTTCGATGCTTTCTGGGCAAGCAGTATTCTGGTGGTCATGATGTTGCTGGTGTCCAGGGCGCTACACCGTCAAGTGGCCCGGCCCCTGAATAAACTCTGCGAACAAGCCCACAACCCCGATAATACGAGTGTATCGAATGAACGGGTGCCGGTTGGTCAGGTTCGTGAGTTGAAAGCTCTGGCTGTTGCCATCTCCGAGCTGGCGGAGGCGCGTGCGGCTTTGGGAACGGAAAAGCAAAGGCTGAAGGACATTGCTGACAGTATCCCTGGGGCTGTGTACGAATATCGTCACCATCCGGTCGGTGACGATGAATTCCTGTATTTCAGTGACGGCATCCAGCAGCTGGTTGATCTGGATGCTGAAACGATCCGCTCGGAGGACCCGGCCCGTATCGGCGCTAGCGTCTGGTCGCTTATTGTTCCGGCGGACCACGAAAAACTGGAGCAGGCCACGCAAGCGGCTAATTACCCTTGGCCGAGCGAGTGGCAGGCGGAGTATCGTGTTCAGGTCAGCGACGGCATTCGCTGGATCTGGGGGCATGCCATGCCGGTCGCGGATGATCAGCCCGGCCAACTGTTCCGGGGGGTTATGCTGGACATCACTGACCGCAAGGAGCTGGAGCAGCGCCTGCAGCAAGCTGCTACCCACGACCCACTGACCGGGGCGCTCAACCGCGCGGGTATAGAGCCCCACCTGGAAAGCAGCCTGGCCGGAGCCCAGCGCCGGAGTCAGCCCATGTCCATTGTCTTGCTGGACATCGATTACTTTAAAAACGTGAACGACAGCTTTGGCCATGCCTTGGGCGACAGTGTCCTGGTTCAACTGGTGAACACACTCAAGCGAAGGTTGCGCAAGGCAGACAGTCTGGCTCGATGGGGGGGTGAGGAATTCCTTGTTCTGCTGCCTGATACGGACCCCAAAGGTGCCTTTCAGCTTGCTGATGCGTTGCGGCAGGCGGTCGAGCAGGCAACGTTCGAGCACCGGCAGTCGCTGACCATCAGCCTGGGTACTGCCACGGCCAACGCCGGCGATTCGTTGAAAAGCCTGGTTCGCAGGGCCGATGACAATCTTTATGCAGCCAAGCATGCAGGCAGAAATCAGGTGATGGGGCTGATTGAAAAGCCGGAAAGCATGGAATCCTGATTCGTAAGATCGCGCCATCGTTTTATTGTTGGCAGGGCGCGGTTTGGGTCAGCAGAGAGGTTACCGCCAGTGCCTCCAGCGGGCGAGACAGCAAAAAGCCCTGAACGCTGTCGCATCCCAGCTTACGCAATTCAGTCAGCTGGGCGTCGGTTTCTATGCCTTCGGCCACCACCGACAAGCGCAGGCTCTTGGCCAGGCTGATGATGGCGTTGGTGACCAGCTCCCCGGAGCTGTTGGTGCCGATTTCGTTAACGAAACTGCGATCCACTTTCATGGCGTCCAGGGGTAGGCGGTGTAGCTGGCTGAGAGAAGAGTAGCCGGTACCGAAATCATCAATGTGTACGGACAGCCCCAGTGCCTTGGCCTCGCGAATATGCTCGGCGGCCAGTTCAACATTGTCCACCAGACTGCCTTCGGTGATTTCCAGCACCAGGGCGCTGGCGGGGGTGCCGGTGTGATCCAGCAATGCTCTCAGCCATTGCAGAAAGTTCGGGCGCAGCAAGTCCTCGGCGCTCAGGTTCACGGCAATGGTGATGCCCCGGTCCATGCCCTGGGCGGTCCATTGGGCGTATTGGTGGCAAACCGCAGCGAGCACCCAGTCGGTCAGGTCCCGGATGATGTCGGAGCGCTCGGCAATGGGAACAAAGTCGGCGGGAGAAATTTCGCCCAGGTCCGGGTCGTGCCAGCGCACCAGAGCCTCCAGACCGGACACTTTGCCTGAGGCCAGATCGAACTTGGGTTGGTAGTTCATCCGTAACCGGTTTTCGGCAATGGCTTGGCGCAGGCGGGTTTCGATCAGCACCGAGCGTTGCAGCTGCGCTTCTTTGTCAAAACTGTAAAAACCGATGGCGCGGATGGCGCTGGTCATCTTCCCGGGGCGGGCCAGCTCCGCTTGAACCAGAAGCTGGTCGACGGATTGGGCGTTGTCAGGGAACAGGCTCACTCCAACGGTTGGATAAACGCGCCGGTTGGCCACCTGGATCGGCCGTGCAAACTCCGCCTGCAGGGCCTTTGCGGCCAAGTAACGCCGATGACGGTTGCTGGCGGACTTTAGCAAGAGGTTGTGGTCGAGGACGAAAAGCGCCGCATAGCGCCCGTTGCCCAGGGTGCCAATGTGATCGGCCAGACGAAACACCGAGGCGACCCGTTCGGCCAGTTCCCGGTTCAGCAATGCCTGTTGTTCGCTGGACAGCTCCAGGATCGACAGGGCGTATTCATTCACACCCAGTACCACCATGGCCGCTTCCGAGCTCCGGGTCAGCGTCTGCTGGCTCTGCTCGCTAAACAGCTTTTCGCCAGGCAGGCCGTCGGCCTGGTAGAGGGTTCGGTGCACCAGAGTCTGGCGCCAGAGGTCCAGACGATGGCCCTCGTTGAGTTCCCGTTCAACCATCGCCCCCAAATCCCGCAGCAACGCCAGCTGGTTGTTGTCCAAGGCCGAGCGGGGCTCGTTATCCATGATGCAAAGGGTGCCCACCGGGCGCCCCTCGACGCTTTTAAGGACCACCCCGGCGTAGAAGCGGAAATGGGGCGGCTCGGTGACCAGCGGGTTGTGAGCAAAGCGCGGGTCCCGGGTCAGGTCGGGCACCATCAAGTGAGAGGTCTCCCGAATGGCATGATCGCAGATGGCGATATTGCGGGGCGTTTGTGTGATTTCGAGCCCCTGGCGCGATTTGAACCATTGCCGGTCCCGGTCAACCAGGCTAACCAGGGCGTAGGGTACGTCAAAAATCCGCCGGGCGAGCCGAGTAATGCGATCAAAACGCTCCTCGGGGGGCGTATCCAGAACATCCAGTGCGTAGAGGTCCTCAAGGCGCCGAACTTCCCTTTCTGCTGGCATAACCGTGCTCTCTGTCAAAAGTGTCGTCTCTGTGGTCATACAAGTGGCTGTTATTACGCCGTA